>Ga0306925_10007409_pt1 | contig 10320 bp, 9 predicted proteins | sample flu12Cox44000176_FD_203755 | JGI IMG/M metagenome (GOLD analysis project Ga0306925, IMG submission 203755) | Lab enrichment of tropical soil microbial communities from Luquillo Experimental Forest, Puerto Rico - flux8day.12C.oxic.44.000.176 (v2)... | ecosystem: Environmental > Terrestrial > Soil... | reverse complement strand
CGTTCCGGTCGGAGACCGGCCTGCCGCCGCACGCCTACGTCAACCACCTACGGGTGCGGCTGGCCCGCCGGCTGCTCGACGGCGGCGTGGGCCCGGCGGATGTCGCGGCGCAGGCGGGGTTCGCCGACCAGGCGCACCTGACCCGGCACTTCAAGCGGGTTGTGGGCGTGCCGCCGGGAGCCTACCAGCGAGAACGCGGAGCGGTTGCGGGCAAGAACGTACAAGACGCCGCGGCGCCGGCCACCTAGCCTCCAAGCGTGACCGATGTTGACGACCGGCCCGCGCAGGAGACGCGGGCCCGGCCGGTGCGCAACGGCGTGGCACTCGGGCTCGCGGTCGGCGTCTCCGGGATTGCCTTCGGCGCGGCAGCCGTCGGCTCGGGGATGACCGTTGCCCAGGCCTGCGCACTGAGCCTGTTCGCGTTTACCGGGGCGTCGCAGTTCGCGCTGGCCGGCGCCGTCGCCGCCGGTGGCAGCCTGATCGGCGGGGCCGCCGGGGCGATCCTGCTCGGCAGCAGGAACGCGCTGTACGGCCTGCGCCTGGCGGACCTGCTGCCCCGCCGGGGCGCCCGCAAGCTCGTCGCCGCCCACGGCGTCATCGACGAAACCACGGCGGTCTCGCTGGCCCAGCCCGACGCGGCGGCGGCCCGGCTCGGCTTCCTCGCCACGTTCGTCACCATCTACGTCGTCTGGAATCTCACCACGCTGATCGGCGCGTTCGGCGCGGGCAGGCTCGGTTCGCCGCAGGCGCTCGGCATCGACGTGGTGGGGCCGGCCGCGTTCCTCGCGCTGATCTGGCCACGGCTCCGCGCCGGGCGGACCGAGCGTGCCGTCGGGCTGGCCGGCGCGGTCATCGCGCTGGCGGCCACGCCGTTCCTGCCGACGGGCGTGCCCGTGATCCTGGCCGCGACGGCGGCCGTGGCCGGTGCGGTGCTGTCGCCGGCGCAGGACGCGCCGCCGGTTTCGCGGCAGCCGGGTTCACCACAGCCGGGTCCAGCACTGTCCGATTCACCGCAACCGGGTCCAGCGCAAGCTGGTTCACGGCAATCGGGTTCAGCACAGCCGGAGGTGCCGTGACCGGGATCTGGGTGGCGGTCCTGGCGACGGCCGCCGGGTGCTACGCGCTCAAGCTGGCCGGGCTGATCGTGCCCCGGGGTGTGCTCGGCAACCCGCGGGTCCGCCGGTTCGCCGAGCTTGTCCCGATCGCCCTGCTGGCCGCGCTCGTCGCGGTGCAGACGTTCGCCGCCGGCCAGTCGCTGACCATCGACCCGGCCCGGCTGGCCGGGCTGGGAGCGGCGGTGGCCGCGCTGCTGCTGCGGGCCCCGTTTCTCGTGGTGATCGTCGTGACGGCCGGCACCGCCGCGGTGCTGCGCGCGCTGGGCGTCGCCTGACGGGCGCAGCACGCGGAGCATGCCGACGGGACGCCCTCGCCCACGCCGGGCGGCGCCCGGGGCGGTACGCCCGGCCCGCGGCGGGCCGCCCGGCCCCCGTGCGGGCGGTCTGCCGGTGCCGCGGGGGTTACGGGATGGGCCGCAGGCCCTCGGCGGTGAGCACGTAGGCCTCGGCAGCCGCGCCGGGCGCGGGAGCCTCGACCAGGCCGAGGATGGCCTTGCCCGCGTGCTCGGGGGTGAGCGCCGGACCAAGGTTCTCCGTGTAGGTGGCCAGGTCCACGCCCTGCCGCTGCGCGTAGGCGGCCACCGCCGCCGCGCCCAGGTTGGTCGCCGGGGTGAGCTGGGGGAGCACCGAGACGAACCGGATGCCGAGCCCGGCCCGCGCGGACTCGTCCGCGGCGTAGGCGCTGACGAACCTGATCGTCGCCTTGGCGCCGGCATAACCGCCGGACAGCGGTGAGCCGCGCAGCGCGGCGCCGCTGGAGAACGCGATGACCACGCTGCCTTCCTCCAACGGGCGCAGCAGCGCCTCGCGGGTCCAGTGGAACACCTGCCGCACGTCGGTGTTCCAGTTGCTGCTGAACGTCTCCCAGGTGTGCCGCTGCAGCGGCCGGGACAGTGGAGCCGCCCCGGCGGCCAGGACCAGGACACGCGGGTGGTAAGCATCGGTGAGTTCACCGGCCACGACCGGGTCGGCCGCGTCGGCGGCGACCGGGGTGAAGCCGTCGCCGAGCTGCGCGCGCAGTTCCTCGAGACGGGCCCGGTCGCGGGCGACGCCGACGACGCTGGCACCGGCCCCGGCAAGCGCGATGGCGATGCCGCGGCCGAAACCCCGGCTGGCACCCGTGACGAGCGCCGTCGACCCTGACAGTTGTTGCGCAGACATCAGGAACTCCTTGATCCTTGGCTCGAAGCGGGGTTTCCCGCTGGCACTCGATACTGATCCGGGCGGCGGCCGAAACTCACCGCCCGCCCGGCCGATGACTTCCGCCACGCCCGCGGATCGGAAGATATGGCGGCGGCCGCCGCACCGGTGACCGCGCGCGCATGGAAGGCAGGAGTGATGCTGGGCACCGACGACTTCTCGCGGCTGACCGAGCCGTTCCGCCCCGAGCTGCTCGCGCACTGCTACCGGATGCTCGGCTCGGTCTACGACGCCGAGGACCAGGTCCAGGAGACCCTGGTCCGGGCCTGGCGTTCCTACAGCGACTTCCAGGGCAGGTCGTCGCTGCGGACCTGGCTGTACCGGATCGCGACCAACGCCTGCCTGCGGGCCATCGAGAACCGGGCTCGCCGGCCGATGCCCTCGGGCCTGGGCGCCCCGGGCGACGACCCGGACGGACCGCTGGCCCCGGTCCTGCCGGAGGTGCGGTGGCTGCAGCCGATCCCCGACGCACTGGTGCTGCCGCACCCGGCCGACCCGGCCACGGTCACGGTGTCCCGGGAGAGCGTGCGGCTGGCCCTGATCGCCGCGTTGCAGTACCTGCCCGGCCGACAGCGGGCCGTGCTGATCCTCCGCGACGTGCTGGGCTGGCACGCGGCCGAGGTCGCCGACCTGCTCGGGATCACGCCGACCGCGGCGAACAGCCTGCTGCAGCGGGCCCGGGAGCGGCTGCGGCAGGTGGCGCCGGCCACGGACGAGGTCCGCGAGCCCGCCGAGCCCGGCCAGCGGGCGCTGCTCGACGCCTACGCCGAGGCGTTCCGCAACGCCGACGCCGGTGCCCTCACCAAGCTGCTGCGCGAGGACGCCGTGCTGGAGATGCCGCCGCAGCCGACCTGGTTCGCCGGCCGGGAGCAGGTCGGCCGGTTCCTCGCCTCGCGGGTGCTCACCGAGCCCGGCAGGTTCATGATGACCGGCGCCGCCGCCAACGGCCAGCCCACGTTCGCCGCCTACCTGCGCGGCACCGACGGGGTGCCACGGGCGCACGCGATTCAGGTGCTGACGCTCAGCGGCACGCGGCTGTCCAGGATCGTCTCGTTCAACGACGCCGGCCTGTTCCCGCTGTTCGGCCTTCCGGGCATCGCGGCGAGCTAATTGCCCTTGACCGCCAACGTTTGCCCGGTTCGATGGGCCGACCGGACGAACCGGGCAAACGTCGCTGGATGCGGGACTAGCTTTGCACGGGGCCGGTGGTGAGGTAGATCGGGCCGCTCTTTGCGCAGGCGGCGAAGGGGAACGGCGCCAGTTTGGACTGGGTCTGGCCCGGCGGGTGCACCTGCAGCCCGGCCGCGGTGACCGGGTGGCACTGAGCCGGGGGGAAGTTGGCCGTATCGGTTATTCCCAGGACCGCGTGGGCAGTTGCGCCGTTGGCGAGGGTCACGGTGTGCGGGGTGCCGCCGCTGGGGAATGACCCGCTGCCGAGCGGGGTCCCGGTGAGCGTGACCGCAGAGACAGCCGGGTACCCGGACAGGGTGCACGAGACCCCGGACAGGTTGGTGAACTCCAGGTTGTAGTAGGTGGTGCCAAGCGCGGCTTTGCCCTGGGTGTCCAGCCAGACATCCAGGCCCGACGTGGCGCACGATGGTGCGGCGGTCCGGGCGGCGCCCGCGTGGGGGGTTGGCGAGGCCAGGGCCGCGGCTGGGGCAAGAGCGGCGGCGCAGGTGACCGCGGCGGCAGCCAAGATCCGCCGGGCGGCCGTAGAGGCGTGCAGGTCCATGATCTATTCCTTCTTCCGATAACTGACCGGGTAGTGACGCAGGCGTGCATCGGCCGCAGATCCGATCTGGCGAGCAGCGGGCATGACGATGCCGGGCACACCTCCCTGCTTAGAGGCACCTAACCGGCCGCAGATACACGGTGACAGGGAAGTGATCATGGTTGCTGGCCGCTAGCGCCGCATCATCGCCGGCCAAACGTTGGGCGATGCAGCACCGGACGATCAGCCGCGTCATCCGGGCGTGATCGGCTCCTGCAGTTCGGTGACCCACTGGGCCTGGTCCTCGGGGCATTCGAGGTACAGCTCGCGGCCGGGTCCCGCGGGGCGGTAGCCGTTGGCGTCGATCCACCAGGCCAGGACCTGGATCGTGGCCTGGACGTTGTCCATGGGCCCGCGGTGCAGGATCGTGGCCGCCTGGGCGACCTCGGGCAGATCCTTGATCTCGAAGCCGGCACCGCTGTCTGGATCGGCGTTGACCGGCAGGGTGGCGTGCACGACCACGCCATCGCCGTCCGGTGCGTCCTCGTAGTAAGCGATCGCCGGGCCGACGGGGGCCAGCCTCGCATCGTGGAGCCGGCGGCCCAGGTCCCGGTACAACGGCTGGATGACCGGGCCGATGGCTGCCGGTTCCAGGCTCGCCGCGATCGCGGTGAGTTCCGCGACGCGCACCGCCGGGATCCGTTTGACCTGGACGTCTTCGGCTGGCATGGCGCCCTCCGTCTCGATGATCCGGAGCCTCGCCTCGACCCGGGCCAGCCGGAGCGTGTCGGCGGCGATCGCCGATTGCAGCTCGGCCTGGCGCAGCCGCAGCATCCCGCGCAGCTGTTCGGCGCTGATCTGCTCATCCAGCATCGCGGCCACCTGTTCCAGGGTGAATCCCAGGTCCTTCAAGGCGACGATGCGGTTGAGCCGGGCAAGCTGGGCGGCCTCATAGAACCGGTATCCGCTGGCCGGGTCGACCCTGGCCGGGCGCAGCAGCCCGGTCGTGTCGTAGTGGCGCAGCATCCGCACCGACACCTGGCCGTGCCTGGCGAAGTCTCCGATGGTGAACATGACGCCTCCAACTCCACAGCCTGACACCGTGTCAGGGTCAAGTCGCTCAGTGCGGGCTGGGGCGGGGCCGGCCTCGGGGCGCGCAGTGGGACAACTGGGTGAAGGGCCTGACACCGAGCAACATCAGCTCGGGTACAAGGAGCCGGTCTACCCGAAGAATCTCTACCTGGACCGGGCCCCGTTCGGGCGCGCGGAGGACCGGCGCGAGGTGATCGACCGGCGGTAGCCGGGTCAGCCGGGCGGCGGGGCCTGGATCGTGAGGACCGTCCAGGCGCCGACACAGATGCGGTCGCCGTCGTGCAGGGGCACCCGGACGCCGGTGACGATCTCACCCCTGTTGACCACCGTGCCGTTGGCCGACCCCGGGTCCAGCACCGCCCAGGTCCCGTCCGGCTCCGCGATCAGCACGGCATGCAGGTGGGACACCCCCGGGTCGACGGGCGGGCCGCTCAGGTCGATTTCCGGATCGAGCCCGCGGGAGACGCTGCGCCGGCCGATGCGCATCTCCCGGCCGCTGAGCCGGAACCGGCGCTCGGGGCAATAGCCGGGGAACTCGATCGACGTGGCGTCCGGGCCGCCCGTGGCGATCACTGTGTCGTAGTAGGCACGGTCCGCGGTCACCACGGCCGTCCACCCGGCCGGGCCGTCACCGGAACCGGCGACGGCCCCGCCATCCCCCGCCGCCCCGGGCGCAACCGCCCCCGATGCATCCGCCCCCGGCGCATCCGCCCCCGGTGCATCCGGCCCGACCGCAACCGCCCCGGGCGCATCGGGGCCAGGCGCGGCGGGACCGGCCGGAGCGGCACCGGCCACGCCGGCACCGGCCGGGGCCGGCCGGGAGGCCTTGCCCGCGGCGAAGTCGTAGCCGCAGACCTCGCAGAACTGCCCGGTCCGGCCCGCCCCGCACTGCGGGCAGGGCTCCGCCGAGACCACCGGCGGGGCGGGAGATCCCGCCGCGGGAGCGGCGGCGGGGGCCCCGGCGGCCGTCCCAGCGGGCGGCGCGGGCGCCCCAGCGAGCGGCGGGGGTGCCCCAGCGGGCGGCGCGGCAGCCTCGGCGGGCGGCGCGGGCGCCCCGGGAGCCTCGGCCGCCCCGTCCATCCGCATCCCGCACACGTCGCAGAAATCGGTGCTGGCCGAGTCGTGGCCGCTAGGACAGGTCGGCATGCCGCGTCACCTCTTCGTCCGGACCGTCTTGGTCGACCTGGTGTCCAGCGCCATCTCGTCGGCGTCGTCAACCTGCTTCTTCAACCGCACGGTGCCCGACGCGGCGTCCACCACGTCGACAACCTTGGCGAGCAGCCTGGCGGTTCCGTCGTTCCCCGACTGCTCGGCCAGCGCCACCGCCCGGCCGAGCTTGGCGGTGGCGGTGTCCTCGTCGCCCTGTTTGCGCGCCTCCAGGCCCTCCTGGATCACCAGGGCCAGTTCGGCCTGGCCGGTGTAGTGCGCGACGCTGCCGTCGATCCGGGTGGACAGCGCCTCGTCGTCGGTCCAGATGGCCCGCACCAGGCCCTGCCCGAGCACCTCGGACCCGGACGGCGTGGCGGCGACCAGGCTCACCCGGGCGGCCAGCATCTCCTGCCCGACCCCGGCCGGCGTCACCCGCACGCAGAGGTGGTAGTCGCGGCTCTCGCTCGTCCCCCAGGCACCGGTCGGGTAGTCGCCCGCCTGCGGGCCCGACTGGGCGCGCCTGCCGGTCAGGTCCTCCACGGCCGGCGCGACCTGCTTCAGGAACCGGACCGCCGCGCGCTGCGGCGTCCACACCCGCAGCGACACGTCCGCGACCTGCTTGCCCATCGCGGCCTGCATCATGGCCGCGAAGTCGGCGGCGAGCCCGGCGGGGTCCGGCACGATGTCCACGGTGCCCAGCAGGGCTGAGGAGATCCGGCGCAACTCCCCGACCTCCCAGTCGGTGCCGACGCCCCGGCAGTCGCAGCTGAACACGCCCTCGCACAGGCTGATCGCCTCGCCGAGCTCCTCTGGAGTCTCATGCTGGTTCTGGCCGTCGGTCAGCAGGATCGCGTGCCGCAGCGTGGCGGGCTCGGACAAGAACATCGAGTGGGCCAGCCGCAGCCACTGGCCTATCGCGGTCCCGCCGCGGGGGAGCACGCCGGCCACCGCCTGCTTGGCCAGGAACCTGGTCTGGTCGTCGGCGACGGCCAGCCCGTAATCCAGCGGGAAGATCGGCTCCGCCCTCTCGGTGCCCGCGATCACGGCGAACGCCACCCCGTCCCGGATCACGTCCACCGCGGCCGCGGTCGCCGCGCGGGCCTGCTCGATCTTCGTCTTCGGCGACCGCATCGACCCGGAGCAGTCGATGATGATGATCTCCGCGCTGCCGCGATCGTCGACGGGCGCGGCGAGGCCGGAGTCCGGCGACGTCACCGTGACGATGGCGTTGACGTCCTCGCCCCCTTCGGCGAGGTACTCGTTCTGCGCGACTTCCACGGTGAAATCAGTGCTCATCGGAAGGTGTCTCCTCGGGTGCGGGTGCCGTGGGCGGGAACGGGGCCAGGATCACGGTGATGTTGTCCATGCCGCCGGCCTCCAGCGCAAAGCTGACCAGCGCCCGGGCCGTGCCCAGCAGGTCGGTCAGCGCCCCCGGCAGCGCCAGCTCGGCCAGCTCGGCGGCGCCGGGCCGGTAGTTCCACAGGCCGTCGGAACATAGCAGGAGGACGCCCGGGCCGGGCGGCGAGAACGTGGCCACGTGCGGCTCGGTGCCGGCCGCGTCGGCCCCGACCCAACCGGTCACCACGTGCGCACCGGGCAGGGCCATCGCGTCGTCCTCGGACACCAGGCCCGCCGCGACCATCTCCCCGGCCAGCGAGTCGTCGGTGGTGAGCCGTTCGGCGCCGGACCCGGGCCCGACCCCGAGCCAATAGCCGCGGCTGTCGCCCAGCCAGCACAGCGTCACGGCCTCGCCGGTCATCACGGCGGAGACGAACGTGGCCGACGGCGGGTCACCGGGGCCCGGCTCATCCAGGCCGGCCAGCGCCCGCTGCGCCGCAGCGACCGCCGACCGGGAGGCCCCGGCCAGGTCCGCGCCCTCCCGCACGCCCGCCAGCAGTACCCGCACGGCCGCCTGGACCGCCGCCAGCGACGCCTCGTCCGGGCGCCGTGAGCTGGATACCCCGTCGCAGACGACGGCCAGCGCGACCGGGCCGCCGGCCAGTTCCGCGGTGGCGAGCGCCATGGCGTCCTCGTTGCGGGCGTGCCGCAGGCCCTTGTCGGTCACCCCGGCGAGCATCCCGAGGTCCAGCTCGATATGGTCGCGGCCGGACGGCTCCTTGCGCCCGCAGGACTCGCTGTAGCCGTCCGCGGTGATCTGCGTCGCGTGGCAGAACGGGCATTCGCTGGCCACCGCCGGCGCGTCGCCGCTGACCACGGCGGGGGCCAGCTCGGTCCGGCAGGCCTCGCAGAAGTTGTCCGTGGCGCTGACCGGGTGGCCGCAGGACGGGCACACCAGTTGCGCGGGCTCCGGGGCGGCGGCGGTCATACCCAGGTCCTCGGGCGGACGCCGTTGGCCGCCTCGATCAGCTCGACCCGGCGGCGGCGGTCCGGCGCCAGCCGGGCCTGCGCCCGGTAGCTGCGCTCCAGGCCGAACCGCAGGCCGCGCTCGGTGAACTCGCAGCCGAGCAGCCGCCCGCCGGGCACCGAACCGCCCGCCTGGGCGCTGGCGAGCGCGGCCTGGAGCACCTCGGCGGTCAGGTACTCGCGCTGGATCGCATCCAGCCTGAGCCGGCCGACCCGTGCGCCGGCCTCCCCCAGGTCGTCGGGCGACACCTCGGCCTGGCCGGGGCGCGGCGTCACCTGGATGCGCACCGCGGCCACCTGCGCGGCCAGGTAGTGGCTGGAGGTGTCGGGGACGGTGGCCAGCGCCGCGATCGCGCTCGCCGGATCCCCCGCCGCCAGCCGGGTCCTGGCCAGCCCGAACACCGCGCTGATGTAGGCGTGATCCACGGTCCAGACAAGCCGGAAGTAACGGTCGGCGGCCGCCACGTCGCCGGCCGCCTCGGCGGCGAAGGCGAGCGCCAGCTTGGCCGCCAGCTCGCCGGGCAGCGCGCCGACGACCGAGTCGAACGCGGCACGGGCGCCCGCCGGGTTTTCGTCGGCCAGTTCCCGCAGCCCGTGGTACCAGGCGATGCGCCAGTCGCCCGGGTCCTCGGCGGCGAGGTCCGCCAGCACGGCGCCGGCGCCGGCCAGGTCACCGGTGACGATCCGCGACCGGGCCAGCGCCAGGCGGGTTTCCGCCGACTCGGCGACCGCGCGCGGCGTGCCCTGGTCACCGGCGACGGCGGCGACCAGCATGGCGGTCCGCTGCTCCGCGTCCAGCGTGCTCAGCGTGGCCAAAAACCCGGCCGCCGGGTCGGCCGGGTCCACCTGCGGCACCGGGAGCGCCACCACGATCTCCCCGGCTGGCGGCGGCGCGAGGACGGCGGCCAGGTCGCCGTCGTCCATGGTGCCGGCCGCCCCGGCCGCCTGCAGTTCGGGGCTGAACAGCGCGGAGAACGCGGGCCGCGGCCGGCCGTCGGCCACCGCCAGCACCTCCCGCAGCACTCCGGTGAGCTGATCGGCCATCTCGCCGGCCGAGGCGAACCGCTGGCCTGGGTCCGGGTCGGTGGCGCGCCGCAGCGCACGGGTGAACGACTCCTGCTGGGCCAGCAGCGGGACCGTCGCGGGGTCCGGCAGACTGTTGGCGTACCTACCCTGGTAGCCGGCGAACTCGAAGGTCGTCACGGCCAGGGCGCGGCCGACCGTGTACAGGTCGGAGGACGGAGAGGGGCCGACCGTCGCGATCTCCGGCGCCTGGTAGCCGACCGTCCCGTAGATCGCGCTGTCCTCGTCATCGATCCGGCGCACGCCGCCCATGTCGATGATCTTGAGCTGCTCCTCGGTCTGGATGACGTTGTCCGGCTTGAAGTCGCAGTACACCAGCCCCCGGCTGTGCAGGTAGCCAAGCGCGGGCAGCACCTCGATCGCGTACGCGAGCGCCATCGGCAGGGGCAGCGACCGGCCCATCTGGCGGTGCTCCTGCAAGATCTGCCGCAGCGATTTCCCGCCCACATACTCCATAACGATGTAGCCGGCAGACTGTCCGCTCTTACGGTCGGCGTGCTGCACGAAGTTGTAAACACCGACGATGCTGGGGTGCTCGACTTCCGCGAGGAACCGGCGTTCGGCGACCGCCGCCTCCTGGGCGGCCGCGTCGCCGGTGTTGAGCAG
>Ga0306925_10007407_pt1 | contig 10321 bp, 7 predicted proteins | sample flu12Cox44000176_FD_203755 | JGI IMG/M metagenome (GOLD analysis project Ga0306925, IMG submission 203755) | Lab enrichment of tropical soil microbial communities from Luquillo Experimental Forest, Puerto Rico - flux8day.12C.oxic.44.000.176 (v2)... | ecosystem: Environmental > Terrestrial > Soil... | reverse complement strand
GCGGCGGCCTATGCCGATGCCTTGGCGCGGAGCGCCGATGCGTTGGCCTGGATCAGGGCGCGCCACGCGGACGGCAAGCTGCCTCTGCTGCGGCTCCCGGAGAAGACCGACGATCTCGCCGGCATCGAAGGCGCCGCGAAGCGGCTTGTCGCCGGTGCCTCGGACATCGTCTTTCTCGGCACCGGCGGATCGAGCCTCGGCGGCCAGACGGTGGCGCAGCTCGCCGGTTGCGGGGTGCCGGGGCTCGGCGCTTTGCGCGACGGCCCGCGCCTGCACTTCATGGACAATCTCGATCCCGACACCTATGCGGCGATGTTGGCGCGGCTGCCGCTCGCCGCGACGCGTTTCGTCGCGATATCGAAATCCGGCGGCACCGGCGAGACGCTGATGCAGGCCATCGCGGCCTTGGCGGCGATACGCGCCGCCGGCCTTTCCGCAAAGGCGCCAGAAATCTTCTTCGGCATCACCGAGCCTGCGGTCGCCGGCCGGCGCAATGGCCTGCGCGATCTTTTCGCCGGCCATGGCATCGCCATGCTCGATCACGACCCCGATGTGGGCGGCCGCTTCTCGGTGCTGACCAATGTCGGCCTGCTGCCGGCGGCGGTGGCCGGCCTCGACGTCGCCGCGCTCCGCCGCGGCGCCGCCGTGGCGCTTGCGCCGGTGCTGGCGGGCAGTGCCCCCGGAGAGGTCCCGGCCGCCGTCGGCGCGGCGCTCAATGTGGCGCTCGCCGCCACCAAAGCGAAGCCGATCGCGGTACTGATGGCCTATGCGGATCGGCTCGAACGCTTCACCCGCTGGTATGTGCAGCTGTGGGCCGAAAGCCTCGGCAAGGCCGGCCGGGGCACGACCCCGATCGCCGCGCTCGGGCCGGTCGACCAGCACAGCCAGCTCCAGCTCTTCATCGCCGGCCCGCGCGACAAGCTGTTCACCGTGATCACGGTCGCTGCGGCCGGACGCGGACCGCGGCTCGATGCCGGCCTCGCGGCCGAGGCCGGAGAGCCCGGCTTCGGAGCGAAATCCATCGGCGACCTCGTCGCCGCCCAGGGCCGCGCCACCGCCGAGACCCTCGCCAAGAACGGCTGCCCGGTCCGTACCATAAGGCTCGATCGCCTGGACGAATCGAGCCTCGGCGAATTGCTGATGCATTTCATGCTGGAGACGATCATCGCGGCGCATCTTCTCGGCATCGATCCGTTCGACCAGCCCGCGGTGGAAGAAGGCAAGGTGCTTGCCAAGCGCTATCTCACGGCGTGAACCAACCCGGCGCGAAATCGTTCAATGGTAGCGCTCCGATGATTTTGGCGTAATTTGTTTTGCGCAGCACACTCCGTTGACCAAATGCTTCCAGGAGGCCATCCATGATAACCGTCGCCCATGTCCAGCCGCTCGTTGCCTTGCTGGCCGGAATTCTGATCTTGCTCGTGCCACGCCTGCTCAATTACATCGTCGCCATCTATCTGATCGTGGTCGGCATCACCGGGCTCGGCCTGATCCGTTGATGATTTCCGCCCACGGCCCGGGTCGCGGCGCGGGTGTCGCCGTGCGTCCGTGCCGGCTGAAAAGAAGTCCCTGAGTCCGTCATGGTCAAATCGATCAAATCATTGCGTTCCCGGCGCCCCGCCAAAGCCAGGACGAAAGCGAGAAACAAGGCTGCCACCAAGCCGGCAGCCAAGCCCGCAGCAAAGCCGGCGCCGGCAGCGCGGGCGCGCGCCAAATCCTCCGTGCCAAAACAGTCCGCCGCGCCAAAACAGAAGCCAGCGGCAAAACCGGCGCCGAAACGAAACCCGGTGGCGCCGGCTTTGCGCCGCCGCAAACCCGCGCCGCCCGCGGCGAAATCGCCGGTCGGTGCCGAACCACGCCGCGCAAAATCCGCGCTGCCCGCCCCGGGCAAATGGGTCTACGCGTTCGGCGACGGCAAGGCGGAAGGCAGGGCGCGCCTGCGCGATCTGCTCGGCGGCAAGGGCGCCAATCTCGCCGAGATGGCCAATCTCGGCCTGCCGGTGCCGCCGGGATTCACCATCACCACCGAGGTCTGCACCTATTTCTACCGCCACGGCAAAACCTATCCGGATGAACTCAAGGGCCAGGTTGATGCCGCACTCCATGAGGTCGGCAATATCGCCGGCCGGCGGTTCGGCGACCGCGACAACCCGCTGCTGGTCTCGGTGCGATCGGGGGCGCGCGCCTCGATGCCCGGCATGATGGACACCGTGCTCAATCTCGGCCTCAACGACATCACCGTCGAGGCGCTCGCGACGAATTCCGGCGACCGCCGCTTCGCCTATGATTCCTACCGGCGCTTCATCACCATGTATTCCAACGTGGTGCTCGGCCTCGAACATCGTCTGTTCGAGGAAATCCTCGACGAGCACAAGGACCAGCACGGCTATATGCTCGACACCGAGCTCGACGCCGACGATTGGGCGGCGCTCGTGGTCCGTTACAAGGCCCTCGTCGCGGACGAGCATGGCGCGCCGTTCCCGCAGGACCCGCATGATCAGCTGTGGGGCGCCATCGGCGCCGTATTCGGCTCCTGGATGAACCAGCGCGCTATCACCTATCGCCGCCTCCACGCCATCCCCGAAAGCTGGGGCACGGCGGTCAATGTCCAGGCGATGGTGTTCGGCAACATGGGCGAGACCTCCGCGACTGGCGTCGCCTTCACCCGCAATCCCTCGACCGGCGAAAAGCGGCTCTACGGCGAATTCCTCATCAACGCCCAGGGCGAGGACGTCGTCGCCGGCATCCGCACGCCCCAGGAGATCACCGAGATCGCGCGCCAGGAGGCGGGCTCGGACAAGCCCTCGCTCGAGCACGCGATGCCGGCGGCCTTCGCCGAACTCACCCGCATCTACCGCCTGCTCGAAAAGCATTACCGCGACATGCAGGACCTCGAATTCACGGTGGAGCAGGGCAAGCTGTGGATGCTGCAGACCCGCTCCGGCAAGCGCACCGCCAAGGCGGCGCTGCGCATCGCGGTCGAACTCGCCGACGAGGGACTGATCACGAGGCCGGAGGCGGTGACACGGGTCGACCCCGGCGCGCTCGACCAGCTCCTGCATCCGACCATCGATCCCGGCGCCGCGCGCCAGGTGATCGCCACCGGCCTGCCGGCCTCGCCGGGCGCGGCCTCCGGCGAGATCGTGTTCTCCTCCGACGAAGCCGAGCTGTTGAAGTCGCAGGGGCGCAAGGTCATCCTGGTGCGGGTCGAGACCAGCCCCGAAGACATCCACGGCATGCATGCCGCGGAAGGCATTCTCACCACCCGCGGCGGCATGACATCCCATGCGGCGGTGGTGGCGCGCGGCATGGGTAAGCCCTGCGTTTCCGGCGCCGGCGCGATCCGCGTCGATTATGCCGCCAACGCGTTGAGCGCCGGCGGCGTCACGCTCAAGAAGGGCGAGGTCATCACCATCGACGGCTCGACCGGCCAGGTCCTGGCCGGCAAGGTCGCCATGCAGGAGCCGGCGCTGTCGGGCGAATTCGCCACCCTGATGGGCTGGGCCGACGAGGTGCGCAAGCTCAAGGTCCGCGCCAATGCCGACACCCCCAACGACGCCCGCGTCGCCATGAGGTTCGGGGCGGAAGGCATCGGCCTGTGCCGCACCGAGCACATGTTCTTCGACGAGGGCCGCATCCGCGCCGTGCGCGAGATGATCCTCGCCGACGACGAGAAGAGCCGCCGCGCCGCGTTGGCGAAGCTGTTACCGATGCAGCGCGACGATTTCGTCGCGCTGTTCGAGATCATGGGCGGGCTGCCGGTGACGATCCGGCTGCTCGACCCGCCGCTGCACGAATTCCTGCCGCACAGCGAGGAGGAGATCGCCGAGGTCGCGGCGGCGATGAATGCCGATCCACGCAAGCTCGCCGACCGCGCCCGCGAGCTCCAGGAATTCAACCCGATGCTCGGCTTCCGCGGCTGCCGTCTCGCGGTCGCCTATCCGGAGATCGCCGAGATGCAGGCACGCGCGATCTTCGAGGCGGCGGTGGAAGCGGGTAAGCGCACCGGCAAGCCAGTGGTGCCGGAGGTGATGGTGCCTTTGATCGCGACGCGCATGGAGTTCGATCTCGTCAAGGCGCGGATCGACGATACCGCGAGGGCCGTGGCAAGCGAACGCGGCACCAGGATCGATTATCAGGTCGGCACCATGATCGAACTGCCGCGCGCCGCGCTGATGGCCGGCGACATCGCCGAGACCGCGGAGTTCTTCTCTTACGGCACCAACGACCTGACCCAGACCGCGTTCGGCATCAGCCGCGACGATGCCGCGAGCTTCCTTGGCATCTACACCGCCAAGGGCATTCTCGCGGCCGACCCGTTCGTCTCGATCGACCGCGACGGCGTCGGCGAATTGGTGCGGATCGCCACCGCGCGCGGACGCAAGGCGCGCCCAAACCTCAAGCTCGGCATTTGCGGCGAGCACGGCGGCGATCCGGCTTCGGTTGCGTTCTGCCACGAGGTCGGCTTGGACTACGTGTCCTGCTCTCCGTTCCGCGTCCCGATCGCCCGCCTCGCCGCCGCCCAGGCGGCGCTCGGCAAGGGCGCCGCGAGCACGGCGTAGCACCCCGGCGTGACCGCAGTTTGCAGGCGATGTCACGGTTAAATGTCTGTCAGAAGCATTTTGCCGGTGATCTTGCGGTGGCCATGAACGATGCGGAATATCGTCACTGTATTTTGCGGAGCGTCGTGTTCGTAGATCACGATGTACGGTGACACGACGCAGATGCGGATGTGTGGCCCAATGGCTGGGCGAGGCGCTCCGCTTGCCGGGTGAAGGATCAACCGATCATAGAGCGTCTCAAAAGAGTCCAAATATCTGGCGGCAACGGCGTGGCCCGCCTTGGCCGTGAGATTCCGAGCGATATAGGCTGTGTCGGCTTGGGCGAGTGAGGAGACGATGAGCCGCGCCATCAAGCTTTGAGCGCCGCAAGAAGCCTCGCGTTATGGGCCTTGTGCTCCTCGAGAGAGACAAACTCGCCGCGTGCGACCGCTTCGCGCGCTTCGTCCACGTAGGGCTTGGCCCATGCAAGATCGTCGGCTTCTTTGCCGCCACGTTCGGCAATGCGCTCGTCGATTAGTTGGCGCGCCGCCTCTTCAATCGAGGCGAATTCACCGTTTGCGACGTGGGCTTTGAGCCAAACTTCCTGTTCAGGTGTGAGCGTGATCACCATGTGCCTTTGTACCACAAAGCGCCTCTGTAGGAACAGGCGAAAAAGCCTGGTCGTTCTGAACTCATGCAACGATGCCGAAAGCTTTCTCGGCCCGTGTGCCGCTCTCGTGCAGTCCTGCCGGCCGGCTGTGGAGGCGACGGCGAAGCTGGTGCCAACGCTCGGCCGGGCGTGCTAGCTTGCCCCCAAGCTGCGGTTGAGCGGCAACGATCCAGGGGAGGACGGCCGAAGGCGCGCCACTCCCGGCGGCGAAGAGGACAGGTGCGCAATTGACAGATCCAACCGACCCGACGCCGGGTTCTCCGGCTCCGCCCGCCCAACCCGTCTCTGCCGCGGTGCAGACGCGTGCGCTGTCCTGGTGGCTGGGCTCGATGGCGCTGGGCGGCATGATGTTCGGGATGTATGGGGCCCAGCGTCCGTTCGGCGGCGGCGACATCACCCATCCGGCGTTCATCTTCGCCGGCTTGGCGGTGATGGGGCTGTTGATCCTGCGCTTTGCTGGCGACCGACCCCTGGTCTCCGACCGCTCCCTCATCGCCGGGATCGTCATCGGAATAGCCAGCTACCTGCTCGGCATCTGGTTCGGCACGGCACTGCTGGTGGTTCACTGAACGCGACAGATGTCGTTGCCTAGCTCGACCGGGCAATCCAGTACTCACCGTCGGTGTCTACTGGATCGCAGGGTCGAGCCGGGCGATGACAGCGAAGTGTGTGTCAATGTAAGCCAATTGCTTCAATGTGAGCGGAAAGCGCGTTAAGCGGGGAATTCGATCTTGGAGGGCTTGATCACGGTCCTCGTGCTGGCGGCGGTGGCCGTTCCCATTGCCAGCATTGTCGGCGCCGTGCTCGCCATCGGCTCGAGCCGGCGCGTCCGCCTACTTGAAATGCGCATCCGCGAACGCGATGAGATCCGTCGCGACGCCACGGCCGAACGCCTCGCCCGCCTCGAAGCGCGCGTGTTCGCGCTGGAGGCATTGCGTGAGGGTGCTGCGCCGGCCGCCGCCGCACCACTGCCGTCTGCGTTGCCGCCGCCCACCCCATCGCAACCACCCGCGCCGACCGTCGAATTGCCGGGCGAAGCCGCGCCGCCATCTCCGCTGCCTCTGCCTCCGCCGTCCCTGCCTCCACCTCCACCTCCTGCACCTCCTCCACCGCCGCCACCCCCACGCGCTGCAGGTCCGGCAACGTCCCTGCCGGAGCGGCCTGGTCTCGAGGAGCGGTTCGGCACGCGGTGGGTGGTGTGGGTCGGCGGATTGGCGCTGGCGCTCGGCGGCGTATTCATGGTGCGCTACTCGATCGAACAAGGCTGGATCGGGCCCGGTATACGTGTCGGGCTCGGCGCGCTCCTTGCCGCCGCCTTGGTCGTCGTCGGCGAATGGTTGCGGCGGAGCGAACGCCGTTTGGATGTCGTCGGGATTTCCGCCGCCAACATTCCGAGCATACTCACGGCAGCGGGCACGATGGTCGCCTATGCGACGGTGTGGGCCGCCTATGCGCTTTACGGCTTTCTCGGCCCGCCAGTCGCCTTCGTCCTGCTCGGGATCGTCGCGCTGGTCACGCTCGGCGCGGCGCTGCTGCACGGTCCGGCGCTGGCGGCTCTCGGCCTCGTTGGCGCCGAAGTCACGCCTCTGCTCGTCGCCTCCGACACGCCGGATTATTGGGCGCTCTACATCTACCTTGCGATCGTGACGGCGGCTGCCTTTGCCATGGCGAGCCTGCGGCTGTGGCGATGGCTCGCGATCACCGCCCTGGCGTTCGGCTTGTTCTGGGCCTTCCCCGACGTCGACGATGCCGGGACGCTGGCCCCGCATCTCCTGCACGCGGTGGCGGGTTTCGTCCTGGTCGCACTGCTGATCGTCGCTGGGCTCTGGTACGGACCCGCCGCGGCGCCCGGCCGGATCGACGCCGTGTCGTCGGGCGCCATCGCGGTGTATCTGTTCGCGGCGGCCATCGTCGTGCTGGCGCAGGACCACGACGCCGCCGCAACCATTGCCTTTGCTTTGCTGACGGCCGCGACGGTCGCGATCGCCTGGCGCAGCGAAGCGGCAGCGGGCGCGCTGCCGGTCGCCGCCGCGCTGGCGGCGCTGGTCGTCATCGCCTGGGCTGTCGATCCCGTCACCTCCCATCTGGTTGCGTCCGGCCCAGGCGGCCTCACCCCGGAACCGTCGCAGGCGAGCATCGCCTGGCACTTCGTGCTGGGGATGTTTTTTGCGATCCTGTTCGCGGCGTCGGGATTCCTCGCCCAAGGCCGCCATGAACGCGCAAGCGTGCCCCTCGTCTGGGCGGCGACGGGGGTGCTGGCGCCGTTCGCTATCCTGGTTGCGCTCTACTACCGCATCGCCGGTCTCGAACGCTCGATCCCGTTTGCCGGCCTTGCCCTGCTGCTCGCCGCATGGTTCGCGGTCGCTGCCGAGCAATTGACCAGGCGTCCGGCCCGCCCGGGTGTCGCCTCAGCGGCGGCGTTGCATGCGGCGGGATCGGCAGCGGCGCTGGCGCTGGCGCTTGCCTTTGCGCTGGAAAAGGGCTGGCTCACGGTCGGTCTTGCGCTGATGGCGCCGGGCATCGCCTGGGTCGCCGAAAAGCGTCCGCTGCCGCTGCTGCGCAGGCTGGCGGCCGCCGCCGCCATCCTTGTGTTGGCGCGCATCTTGTGGGAGCCGCGGATCGTCGGTACGGATGTGGGCACGACGCCCGTCCTCAACTGGCTGCTCTATGGCTACGGCGTCCCGGCCGTGTCGTTCTGGACCGCGGGCCATCTGTTGCGGCGGCGCGCCGACGACGCGCCCGCGCGTACCCTCGAGGCGGCGGCGATCCTGTTCGCCGTGCTGCTGGTCTTCCTCGAAATCCGCCACGCCATGAACGGCGGCGACATCTATGCCGCGAATAGTGGCCTTGCCGAACTGGCGCTGCAAATCTCGGCCGGTCTCGCCATCGCAATCGGCCTCGAATGGCTGCGCGTTCGCAGCGGCAATATCGTCCACGATGTCGGCGCGCTCATCGTCGCCGGGGTCACGCTGATCGCGATCGTCATCGGCCTCGCCGTCGTCGAGAACCCGCTCGAGACCAGCGCGCCGGTCGGCGGGCGGTTCCTCAACCTGATCCTGCTGGGTTACGGACTGCCCGCGGTGTTGGCGATCGTGCTCGCATTGGTCGTGCGTCGAACCCGGCCGATGGCTTACCGGGCGGTCTCAGCGGCCGTCTCGGTGGCGTTGGCGCTCGGCTATCTCACGCTGGAGGTGGTGCGGCTCTATCACGGCCCGGTCCTGACCGCCGGCCACACGACCGATCCCGAGCAATACACCTTCTCCGCCGTGTGGCTCGGCTTCGGCGTGGTGCTGCTGGTGGCGGGGCTGCTCCTCCATTCCAAGCCGGCACGGCTGGCGTCGGGCGCGGTGATCACGCTCACCATCGCCAAGGTGTTCCTGGTCGACATGTCCGGGCTCGCCGGAATCTGGCGCGCGCTGTCCTTCATCGGGCTCGGGCTGGTGCTGGTCGGTATCGGCTATCTCTACCAGCGCCTGCTGTTCCCGCCGCGGCCGGCAGCGCAAGCGTCGGGGACCGACGGCGCTGGCCCCTGACTGAGGCCGAACCAAAATCGAGCGGGGCGCAGGAAAAAATCGGCCTATTCGCTGATCGTGCTGCGCATGATCGTGGAGTCTAGGACCCGGTGCGGCGGCTGTGGCGATGTTTCCGCGAGATCGACCCGCGGGTTGCGGCGCACGAAATCGCAATAGGCGAAGCTGAGCCCGGAGATCGAGCCGCGGAAGCTGCGCGAATCGAGCTGGTTGACCGCAAAGCAGGGGGAGAACGGCATGCCCCGGACCGAAGCGCAGATCGAATCCGGCGCAACCCTGACCGTCCCGGCGGGCAGCGACATCAGGCGGACCGGGCCGGAGCCGCGGACCTGTATGGTGCCATGGACCGAGCCGTCGGCCAGGATGCGGCCGAGGCCTTTGGTTCCTTCAAAACAGGTATAGGCGAACAGCTTGCCGGCGACGAAGCGCTTCGCCTCCTCCGGCCTGAGCTCGCCGGCCTGCGCCGGCATTGCGCCCAGGACCCCGGCAAGGACGCCCGCAGCCACCCCCGCAACGACCAGCAGACTACGCGCTAGCATGACGACCCCATCCCCCAAAAAGCGTCGATCTACGGCGTGAAGCCTAGCACGGAGATCGAACCGAACTATGCTCGAACTTCGTCGATAAATCCTGAACAAATTTACCCAATTTTGACCACGAGTCGACCGCGTATGCCACCCTTAACGATTTTTTTTCCAGCGTCGATGACGCCGTCCAAGCCAATTTCCACTGTCATTTGGGCTAATTTTTGCACGTCGATGTCGTTTTCGAGTCTGGCCCAAGCCACTTTTCGGATCGCCAGGGGTGCGAAAACGGATTCGATTCCCAACAGCGACACTCCGCGCAGAATAAAGGGCGCAACGGTGGCCGGCAGGTCGATTCCACCGGCGAGCCCGCAGGCGGCGACCGCGCCGCCATAGCGAATCATCGAGACGAGGTTGGCGAGCGTGGTCGAGCCCACGGTATCGATGCCGGCGGCCCAGCGCTCCTTGGCGAGCGGGCGCACCGGCCCGGTCAGTTCGGCGCGGGGAATCACTTCCGTGGCCCCGATCCCCTTGAGGTAGCCTGTTTCCTCGGGCCGCCCGGTGAAGGCGGTAACCTGGTAGCCGAGCTTGGCGAGCAGCGCGACCGCGGTCGAGCCGACGCCGCCGGCGGCGCCGGTGACGATCACCGGACCGCGCCCCGGCGTGATGCCGGCCCGCTCGAGCGCCATGACAGCCAGCATCGCCGTATAGCCGGCGGTGCCGATCGCCATGGCGTCGCGGGCGGAGAAGCGCTCCGGCAGGGCGATCAGCCAGTCGCCCTTGACCCGGGCCTTCTCCGCATAGAGGCCGAGATGGGTCTCGCCGCAGCCCCAGCCGTTCAATACGACCTTGTCGCCCGCCTTCCAGGAGGGGTGCGAGGAGGATTCCACCGTCCCGGCCGCGTCCACGCCGGCGATCATCGGAAACCGTCGCACCACCGGCGCGGTATTGGTGACAGCGAGGCCGTCCTTGTAGTTCACCGTCGACCATTCCGGCCGCAGGATGACATTGCCTTCCATCAGATCGTTTTCATCGAAATCGGTCAGCGCGACGGTG
>Ga0306925_10007405_pt1 | contig 10322 bp, 9 predicted proteins | sample flu12Cox44000176_FD_203755 | JGI IMG/M metagenome (GOLD analysis project Ga0306925, IMG submission 203755) | Lab enrichment of tropical soil microbial communities from Luquillo Experimental Forest, Puerto Rico - flux8day.12C.oxic.44.000.176 (v2)... | ecosystem: Environmental > Terrestrial > Soil... | reverse complement strand
AACACGAAGTCGCGGAAGAGCAGGTGGGCCACGGGATTTGGAGCACCGAAACTCTCGGTGCCGTGCTGAACCTGCGGGCCGCCGATGGCAATGCGATCGAGCCCGGCATAGTGGCCGATGACCCATACGCCGATAGTCAGGCCCACGACCAGGCTGGGAATTCCCAGGCTTATCGCCACGCGGCTGCTGTGGGGCAGGACTTCTTCTTCGCCGGCGTTCAGCAGCATGATGACGAAGACGAAGAGCACCATGATCGCGCCCGCGTAAACGATGACCTGCACGGCGGCCACGAACTCGGCACCGAGCAAGAGGTAGAGCAGGGCCAGCGAGCCCATGACCACGATCAGCGAGAGCGCGCTGTTGATGGGATGTTTCTGCACCAGCAGGTTGATTGCGGCACCCACGCACAAGGCAGCAAAAATCAGGAACAGAGCAAGATGCATGATCTTCACTTTCCCGGGCGCCGGCTGCGGCCGGGCTACGTCCTCGTACCCCTCAGCGTTATCGCAACGCCACCACCAGGCTGGTGACGATGATGTTGGCAATGGCCAGTGGCACCAGGAACTTCCATCCGAAGGCCATCAACTGGTCATAACGGAAACGGGGAAGGGTGCCACGAACCCAGATGTAAATAAAGATGAAGATAAATACCCGCAAGGCAAACCACAAAACCGGCAACAGCGACCGCAAAAGCGGCGGCCCAAACACCGGCCCGGACCATCCTCCCAGGAACAGAACCGAGGCCAGGCAGGCGACGGTGATCATGTTCGCGTACTCGGCCATGAAAAACATGGCGAATTTCATGGAGCTGTACTCCGTGTGGTACCCGGCGACCAGCTCCGTTTCCGCTTCCGGTAAGTCGAAGGGGATACGGTTGGTTTCGGCATACGCCGCCATGATGTAGATAAAGAAGGCGATGAACTGGCCCTGGAAGATGAACCACTTGGGAATGAAACCGAGCCAGGTGCCGGACTGCGCGTTGACGATGTCGCGCAGGCTGAAACTGCCGGCCAGGATCAGGACGCCGATCAGCGAAAGCCCGAGAGCGATCTCGTAACTCACCATCTGTGCGCACGCGCGCAGGCTGCCCAGCAGAGAATACTTGCTGTTGGAAGACCATCCCGCCAGGGCGACCCCATAAACACCTATCGAAGTGACCCCGAGAATAATGAGCAACCCGATGTTGACGTCGGCGATCTGCAGGGGGGTGTGCACTCGGCCGGCGCTGATCCATGGCCCGAAGGGAATCACCGCGATCGAGGTTAAGGCCATAGTCACGGAAATGATCGGGGCCAATAAATATAAAGGCCTGTAAACGTAGGGCGGTGTGAGATCTTCTTTAAAGACAAACTTTAAGCCGTCAGCGAGCGGCTGCCAGATTCCGAACGGACCGACACGCGAGGGGCCCCAGCGGTTCTGCATGTGGCCCACGACCTTGCGCTCCATGAGGACGGCATAAGCCACGGCGGTGAGCAAAATGAAGACCACCAGCACGATCTTGACGATCGACACGAGAATGTAAGTTCCAATGCTCATGAATGGGGTAACGCTGCCTTGTTTCCTGCGGCCCGGGGCCGCGCCTAGTACGGATACCTATGACAGATGAGCGCCCGACAGCGGCGCCACGAGCTAATCGGCCGCCACTTCCCCGGCCGGTGCAACCAGATGGCGTTCGATCACCGAGTTCAGGGTGGCAGAGTAGCGTCCCAGTGTTCCCGATGTAAACAATGTATCGTTCGCGGGCAGGATGAGCCCGGGATCCCCGGCTCCCCCGGTACCGGTGATCTGCACCAGTTGGGTGTGCTCATCTTGGCCGGCCAGCAGGTTCAGCCGCGAGATGTCATAGCCGGGAACCAGTCTCTGAATCTCATCCAGCATGGCAGTGGGATCGAACGCACTCATCTTCGGCTCGAGGTTGTGGGCGGCGAGCCAAACTGCGTGCATATCCGATTCACCCGACTGCACCCCGCGTGTCTGACCCATATCGGCGCGCACGCCGCCGCCGGTGAACGGGACCAGTTTATGCACGTCATATCCCATGGCCTGGGCAATGCGGACCATGCACTCGAAATCGCTGCGCGTGCCGGCGAAATCGCCGGCTTTCTTCAGGAGCTGGAGATCGCCCGCCGTATTGGTATAGCTGCCGGCTTTTTCGTAAGCGTTGGCCACGGGCAGCACCACGTCGGCCAGGGCGGCGGTTTCGGTAAGGAACATGTCCTGGACAACCACAAAGGTTTTTGCCAGGGCGATGGGATCGAGGTTGTAGCGCGCAACCGGGTTCGAGCCCACCACGTACAGCGCTTTCAGATTACCGTTCCGGGCAGCATCCACCATTTGCAGCAGATTCAGCCCCGCGGTTGCGGGTATGGTGTCGACCCAGTTCTGGTGGAAGCTGGTGGCGCTATCGAGGGGAGCGTAGCCGGGCAGGAGGTCGGGATAAAGTCCCATGTCGGCTGCGCCGCGGGAGTTGGCGTAGTCTCCGAGGCAGAGAAATTTCGCCCCCTGCGCCAGGCCGAAGTCGATCAAGGTTTTGACCGCGGCGCCGCGGAGTTCCGAGCCGAAGACGATCACCAGTGCCGGCTCGGCTTTCAGCCGGTCGCGAAGCTCGTATAGCGCTTCTCGCCGGAAGTTGGCAGACAGGACTGAATCGGCAACCGAATCGCTGCCCGCGAGGAACTGGACAAAGCCGGCCTCCGATCCGGGCGCAATCTGCGCGAACAAAGCGGCCTGACGCCTGAGCTTGACGGGGGATGAGTTCACCACGAACAGCTTCGAGCAGTGCAGGCGAACGTTGCTGCGAATCTGCCAGGCGAGCAGGGGATGCTGCTCGGTGGGATCGTTGCCGATGAGGAGGAGGGCGGGGGAATCGGCAACGTTGCGCATGGAAGCCGTGGCGTTCGATTTTCCCGCCAGCGCCGCGGCAAAGGCGGGGAAGTCGGCGGTGCGATGGTGGTCGATGTTGTTGGTACGGAGTACCAGGCGGGCAAATTTCTGCAGCAGGTAGCTCTCTTCGTTGCTGGTGCGGTTGGACCCGATAACCCCGATGGATCCGGCCGACTCTTTGAACTGGGCCGCGATGCGTAGCAGGGCTTCGTCCCAGGTTGCAGGCACGAACTTGCCATCCCGCTTAATCAGCGGCTGCCTCAGCCGTTCGCTGTGGTCGGCAAAGTCGAAGGCGTAACGTCCCTTGATGCAAAGAAAGTCGCCGTTGATGCCGCTCTTGTCGCGATTGTCGCCGCGCACGATGTGCATGCCGGTGTCGGCTCGACGCACCCCCAGAGTGGTTTTGCAACCGTCGCCGCAGTGAGTGCACACGGTGCCGACGTGTTTCATCTCCCAGGGGCGCGTCTTGTAGCGGTACGCACCCGAGGTAAGGGCACCGACGGGGCAGATGTCAATGCACATCCCGCACTCTTCGCATTCGAGGTGATCTTCCCGGTTAGGGGCGATGATGGAGCCGGCGCCGCGATTCTGGATGCCGAGGGCCCAGACATCCATGCCTTCGCCGCAGACGCGAATGCAGCGGTAGCACAGGATGCAGCGCGGGCGATCGAAGTAAACCACCGGAGACCATTGTTGCTCGTCGCGATGGTTCTTGAGGTCCATGAACTTGGATTCCGCAGCACCGTAGCGGAAGGTCATGTCCTGCAACTCGCATTCGCCGCCGGCGTCGCAGACCGGGCAATCGAGCGGGTGGTTGGCGAGCAGCAGTTCGAGCATCGATTTGCGTGCCTGCTTGATCTTGTCGCTTTCGGTGGCGACGACCATGTCCTCGCCGACCACGGTGGTGCATGCGGTCTGCAGCTTGGGCATCTTCTCGATTTCCACCAGGCACATGCGGCAGGCGCCCTGCAGCGAGAGACCGGGGTAATAGCAGAAGGAAGGCACCTCGATGCCCGTAGTCCTGCAGGCATCGATGAGCAACGTCCCCGCAGGGACCGTGATTTTCTTGCCGTCAACTGTGAGGGTTACGTCTGCCACAATAAGTCCGCTCTCCGCCTTTCGCTCGGGCTGGTACTGTTTGCTTTCTGGCCGGCTCGCTCAGCCTGTGGTTCAAACTGCAAACCAACGGCGAACGGGCGCAAGGCTTTCATGACACCAACGCTGGTTCCTGCACCCTTTCGAAGGGGCAGGGCTTGCCGTCGAGATGGTCTTCAAATTCCTGACGATACTTCTGCACATATGAAATCATGGGCATTGCCGCCGCATCGCCCAGGGGACAGAAGGTCCGGCCCAGCATGTTTTCCGCCAGGTACTGCAAGTTGTCAATGTCGCTGGCGACGCCGTGCCCGGCATGAAAGCGAGAAAGCGTCTTCTTCATCCAGTCGGTACCTTCGCGGCAGGGGATACACCATCCGCAGCTCTCGTGTTGATAAAAGTGCATGACGCGAAGCGCAAAGCGCACGATGCACATCGTGTTATCGAGCACGATGACGCCGCCGGAGCCGAGCATGGAGCCAGCTTTCAGTACGGACTCGAAATCCATGGCGACATCGATCTCGTCCGCCGTGAGGATTTGTACCGACGAACCGCCGGGCACGACACCCTTCAGGGTCTTGCCCTCCACCATTCCCCCGGAAACCTCGAAGATCATCTTTTTCAGGTTGTAGCCCATCGGGAGCTCGTACACGCCGGGTCGCTTGAGCTCGCCGCTCATGCAAAACAGCCGGGTGCCGCCGTTCTTGGGCGTGCCCAGGCCGGCGAACCATTCGCCGCCACCCTGTATGATATGGGGCACGCTGGCAAGCGTTTCAGCATTGTTGATGACCGTGGGGCCGCCCCACAAGCCGACTACGGCGGGGAACGGCGGCCGGATGCGGGGCACTCCGCGCTTGCCCTCGAGCGACTCCATCAGCGCCGATTCCTCGCCGACTTCGTAGGCGCCGGCGCCGGAGTGAACGTAGATATCGAGATCGACACCGGAGCCGAAGATGTTCTTGCCGATGAAGCCGCGGGCGTAGGCGTCGGCCACGGCCTTCTCCATGATCACGACGAGGTAGCGGTACTCGCCGCGCAGGTAGATGAAGCCGGTTTTCGCACCCACGGCCAAGGCGGCGATCATGACGCCTTCGATGACCGAGTGCGGATCGTGCTCGAAGATGAGGCGATCTTTGCAGGTGCCCGGCTCGCTCTCGTCGCCGTTGCAAAGCACGTACTTCGGCTTAGGCGATTGCTTGGGGACGAACGACCACTTCATGCCGGTAGGGAAGCCGGCGCCGCCGCGGCCGCGCAGGTTCGAGGCCTTAACCTCGTTGATGATGGCGTCGGGCGCCATGGCCAAAGCCTTCTGCAACGCCTTGTAGCCGTCGAGTTCGAGGTAGCGGTCAAGGTTCGTGGCACCGAGGCCGAAGCGCTTGGAGACGACCTTCACCTCGTCGGGATGTGAGACTAAGTACGCCATGGGCTACTGCTGTTCCTTCTTCCTGATGTCGGCGATGAGCTCGTCAACTTTTTCCGGGGTCAGGTTCTCGTGAAAGTCGTAGTTAAGCATCATCGCCGGGGCCCAGGAACACGCCCCGATGCACTCGACCTCCTCCAGGTGAAAGAGTCCGTCAGGCGTCGACTGCTTGTTAGCGATGCCCAGCTTCTGCTGGCAGTGCTCGAGGATCGCTTCGCCGCCGCGCAACAGGCAGCTCACATTGGTACAGACCTGGAAGTTGTACTTGCCGATGGGATAGGTGCGCAGCATGGAGTAGTAGCTGACGACGTTGCGCACCTCGAGGTCCGTCAGGTCAACACGCTGCGCGATTTCGTGGATCGCCTCGTCGGTCAGCGCGCCGACCTCGTCTTGGATGTACAACAGCATCGGCACCAGCACCGAGCGCTTGGTCGGATAATGGGTTGACATCTCGGTGAGACGCTTTTCCAGTTGGTCAGAGAATCTCATGTCTCAGCCCTTAGTAAACGCTCTCGAACCTGGTCCGCTAGCGATCGACATCGCCCAGCACAATGTCAATGCTACCGATGGCCGCAACCACGTCCGCGATGAGGCGGCCCTCGCACATCTTCTTCAAGGTTTGCAGGTTGGCAAACGACGGCGACCGCATGTGGACGCGATACGGCTTCGCGGTTCCGTCGCTGACGACGTAATAGCCCATCTCGCCGCGGGGGGACTCGACAGCCTGGTAAACCTCACCTTCCGGGACGGTGAATCCCTCCGTCACGATCTTAAAGTGATAGATGAGGGCTTCCATCTGGGTCTTCATTTTCTCGCGATCGGGCAAAACCACCTTGGGGGCATCGGCTTTCACTGCGCCTTCGGGAATACCCTCGAGTGCCTGCGCCACGATCTTCTGCGACTCGCGCAATTCCGCCACCCGCACCAGGTAGCGCGCGTAAACATCACCGTCGGTCGATAACGGCACCTTGAACTGGAAATTCTCGTAGCCCGAGTAAGGCTCGTCGCGCCGCAGGTCGACATCGACGCCGCTGGCGCGCAGGGTGGGACCAGTGGCCGACAGGGCAAGTCCATCTTCCTTCGAAAGGTAAGCCACGCCTTTGGTGCGATTGACGAAGATGGGATTCTGCGTCAGCAGGTTTTCGTATTCCTCGATGCGTTCGGGAAAGGCATCATTGAACTGCTTTACCCGGGCAAAAAAATCCAGTGGAGGCTCGATGGCCACGCCTCCTATGCGGAAATACGAGGTCATCATGCGCTGCCCGGAGACGGCTTCAAACAGGCGCAGGATGTTCTCGCGCTCCCGGAAGCAGTACAGGAACACGGTCATGGCGCCGATGTCCAGGGCGTGGGTGCCCAACCACACCAGGTGCGAATTGATCCGCGTCAACTCGTTCAGCATCACCCGCAACCACTGGGCGCGGGGGGGAATCTCCAATCCCAGGAGCTTCTCGACCGCCAGGCAATAGGCGAGATTGTTGGTCATGGGGCAGAGATAGTCGATGCGGTCGGTCATGGGCACGACCTGCTGGTAGAACTTCGCCTCGCAGGTCTTCTCGATGCCGGTGTGCAGATACCCGATGTCGGGCATGATGCGGACGATGGTTTCGCCGTCGATTTCCAGCAGCAGGCGCAGGACACCGTGGGTGGACGGGTGCTGCGGCCCCATGTTGATGACCATCGTCTGATCGGTGGCCGCATCCAAGACCGGGGTTGGTGTCATTTCAGCCATGATTTAACGGTATCCCTCGACGGGGTAGTCCTTGCGAAGGGGATGGCCCTCCCAGTTGTCGGGCATCATGATGCGCGTCAGGTTGGGGTGTTGCTGGAACCGCACGCCGAACAGGTCGAAGACTTCCCGCTCAAAAAAGTCGGCGCCCGGCCAGAGGGGAGTGAGAGAATCCACCCGCGCGTCCTCGTCCGACAGGCGGACCTTCAGGCGAAGGCGCTTCTTGGTAACCGTGGAAAACAGGTGGTAGATTACCTCAAAGCGGGGAACATTTGGCGTCCAGTCCACACAGGTCACATCGGACAGCGAATCGTACTGCAGGGCGGGATCGTTTTTTAGTATGCTACACGCCCCGCGCAGCGAGGTGCGTTCCACGTAGATCGACAGCTCGTTGCGATGGAACTTCGCTCCCTCGACGGCGGCGCCATTCCAGGTGGTCAGACACGCGACTTCGGCGTGGCCCTTGAGTTGTTCGAGGTCGGTTACGGCCGGCTCAAGTGGCATGGTCAGATTCTCTCCGCCCTACCCTGCTTGTTCCAGTCGATGACTCCCTTTTTCCAGATATACCAGTAGCCGGCGAACACGATCCCGATATACACCAGCATCTCCCAGAAGCCGAACATCCTGAGTTGTTTCAAGATAACCGCCCAGGGATAGAGGAATACCGCCTCGACATCGAACAAAATGAACAGCATGGCAACCAGGTAGAACTTCACCGAAAAGCGCTGGCGGGCGTCCCCGACGGGCCGCATGCCGCATTCGTACTGCGACATTTTGACCTTGTTGAACTTGTGTTGGCCGACGAACCAGGAGAGGACGACGATGGCGGTAGCCAGGCCACCGGCCACGAGTATATGGATCAACAACGGCAGATAGTGTGCGAAGTAAGAGTCCGGCATGACCGCGCAAAGACTTGAAATTCGCCGTACCGCTTAGGCGGGTAACTCACTGAGTCTATTTTGCGTTAGTGCCTCTGTCAACCAATGGGCGTGCATTCACCCAGGGTTCATGGAGCTCGGCGGCAGCCCTGCCTGATAGGTTGGCGCGCACGAAGACCCAGCGGGCCTGGTTTCATCGGCCCTGTCTCCCGCCGCCGACAAAGTGCACGATCTCCAGCCGATCACCTTCGTGCAGCCAGGTCTGGGTCCACTGAGATCGCGACACGATTTCGCGGTTGAGTTCGACTGCCACGCGGTCTCCCTTCATCCCGAGCTGTTCGATCAAACCGGCAAGGGACGTACCCGCCGGGCAGAACTTCTCTTCGCCATTCACCAATAAGTGCATGCCAGCAATTTATCGCATACGGGAACAAATCCCGCTGTGCGGGCGTATCTCGATCGAACATGTCGACGCAAGCGATTGACAGACCGATGCCGCGAGCAAACAGCCGGGGATTGCTTTGGCTCGCCGGATACCTGCTGCTGTATGCCGTGTGCTTGCTTGCCATGGTCCGCCGCGGAGGCTTCGAGGCCGGCGATGCCCTGGGCATCTTGGCGGTACTCGGAGCTGGCTTCTCGCTGGCCGGGTGGTTATTGACGGCCGGCGTCAAGCCTCTTCCGTATGAAGTACGCCGCCCGGGGAGGGAATCCGTGGCGATACTGCTTTATCTCCTCCCCCTGACTGCCTTTGTTGCCTACGGGTTCACGGCCATCCACCGCCGCGTTCCTGGTGAGCCCGCCGACTCGTTCGTCATACTTGTGGCCAAGCTCCTGGTTTTCGTGGTCATTCCCGCCTGGCTCATTTCCGCCCGCTTCGGCTACAAACTGCGGCCGCTGGCTCCCATGTCCACGAAGGCCTCTCATATGCTGGTGTTCGCCGGCATGTCGCTGGTGCTGGTGATCTTCCAGGCCTTGGCCGGCAGAGGATGGCGTGACATTGCGGACGCTCACATCCCCGGCGAAACCCTCTTGTTCGGCGTGCCTTTGGTTTTCCTGTGGCTGGTATTGGAAGTTGGCGTAGTAGAAGAATTCTTCTTCCGCGTGTTGCTGCAGTCGCGATTGTCTGCGGCGATTCGCTCAGAGCTGGGCGGCATCGTCCTGATGTCACTGATTTTCGGGCTGGTGCATGCTCCCGGCTTGTACCTGCGCGGCAATATTACCCAGGAGGGCTTGCCTGCGCATCCGTCGGTATGGATGGCGTTGGGCTATTCGATCGTGATCACGTCCGTCGCCGGATTCTTCCTGGGCGTTTTGTGGGCGCGATCGCGCAACTTTCTCCTGCTCATCCTGGTTCATGCGGCCACTGACCTGCTGCCGAACACCTTGCCCACTTTGCGCGCCTTTCACATTCTGAAGTAGCCTGCATTCGCTTTCTGGCTCCGAGTCCGCGGTTGGCGCATCGAATGAAAATCGCCGGCAGGATGTGCCGCCGCTGGTATCCGAATGGCGGGGCTGCGTTTGACAAGCTTGCGGGCACCATCTGATGTCAAGCGGGCACCTGGGCTAGGGTTGGATTGAATCGAGGAAACTTGGCCGCCAGGGCAGAAACTCTCGGGACAGTCTCCATCGCGCGCCCCGAAACCAGCCCGTGGCTGATCGCGATCGCGGTGATGCTCGCCACCTTCATGGAGGTCCTCGACACCTCGATCGCGGCGGTGGCATTGCCCTACATTGCGGGCAGCGTGTCGGCCACGAACGACGAAGCCACCTGGGTGCTGACCAGCTACCTGGTGGCAAACGCCATCATATTACCCGCCAGCGGCTGGTTCTCGATCAAGTTCGGGCGAAAGCGCTTCCTGATTATCTGCATCGCAATTTTCACGGCATCCTCGTTTTTCTGCGGCGCAGCGACCAGCCTGGGCTTTCTGCTTCTCGCGCGCGCTGTGCAGGGAGCGGGGGGAGGGGCGCTGCAACCGCTTTCGCAGGCCATCCTGCTGGAAAGCTTTCCGCCGGAGAAGCGCGGCATGGCAATGTCGGTCTTTGCCCTCGGGGTAGTGGTAGCGCCAGTTCTTGGTCCGACCTTGGGTGGCTGGCTGACGGAAACCTACTCCTGGCGCTGGGCCTTCTATATCAACATTCCCGTCGGCATCTTCGCTGTCCTGATGATTGCCCGCTTTGTGAAAGACCCGCCGTACATCAAGAATGCGATAGCGGGGAAGCTGGACGGGATAGGCCTGGGATTGCTTGCGGTCTGGCTCGGTGCCCTGCAGATCGTTCTCGACAAGGGACAGGAGGATGACTGGTTTGGCGCCGTGTG
>Ga0306925_10007403_pt1 | contig 10322 bp, 5 predicted proteins | sample flu12Cox44000176_FD_203755 | JGI IMG/M metagenome (GOLD analysis project Ga0306925, IMG submission 203755) | Lab enrichment of tropical soil microbial communities from Luquillo Experimental Forest, Puerto Rico - flux8day.12C.oxic.44.000.176 (v2)... | ecosystem: Environmental > Terrestrial > Soil... | reverse complement strand
GCAGTGGCGCCCTTCATATACACGCTGTTCTGATGCGTATCCTCGGGCTCTCTGCGCTCTATCACGACAGCGCAGCCGCGCTGGTGGTCGACGGGCGGATCGTTGCGGCAGCGCAGGAGGAGCGCTTTACTCGCAAGAAGCACGATTCAAGTTTTCCTCGCCACGCGCTGCAATACTGCCTGTCCGAGGCCGAATGCGCGCTCGAGGAAGTGGATTTCGTCGTCTTCTACGACAAGCCGTTCCTCAAGTTCGAGCGGCTGCTCGAGACTTACCTCGCGTTCGCGCCACGCGGCTTGAAGTCATTCAGCATGGCCATTCCGATCTGGTTGCGGGAAAAGCTGTTCCAGAAGAACTGGCTGACCAGGGAGCTGCGCAAGCTCGCGCCCGACTGCGACAATGCGAATCTCTTGTTCACCGAGCATCATCTGTCGCACGCGGCATCGGCCTTCTATCCCTCTCCGTTCGAACAGGCGGCGGTTCTCACCCTCGACGGAGTAGGGGAGTGGAGCACCACGTCGCTCGCCGTCGGCGACGGCAATGATCTCAAGATCTACAAGGAACTCCACTTTCCGCATTCTCTAGGTTTGCTCTATTCCGCCTTCACCTATTACACCGGGTTCAAGGTGAACTCCGGCGAGTACAAGGTCATGGGGCTCGCGCCCTATGGCGAGCCGAAATACGTTCAAACGATTCTCGATCATATCCTTGATCTGCGCCTGGACGGCACGTTCCGCGTGAACCAGGATTTCTTCAACTACTGCACCGGCCTGACGATGACCAACGGGCGCTTCGATGCGCTGTTTGGTCATCCGGTGCGCCAGCCCGACCAGCTGCTGACGCCATTTCACATGGATATCGCCGCGTCGATCCAGGCCGTCACCGAGGAGATCATGTTGCGTCTCGCCCGCTCGACGCGCGCCGAGACCGGAATGAAGAATCTCTGCCTAGCCGGGGGTGTCGCACTCAACTGCGTGGCCAATGGCAAAATCCTAGCCGAAGGCATCTACGAAAACATCTGGGTCCAGCCGGCTGCCGGGGACGCCGGTGGTTCCGTGGGGGCGGCATTGGCGGCCTATCATCTTCACCAGAGGCGCGACCGCGTGCTCGAGACCAACGAGATCGACGGCATGCAGGGCGCTTATCTTGGTCCGGCCTATGACCAGCAGCAGGTCGAGAGCGAGCTTGCAGCCGCCGGCGCCAAGTTCACCACCTTTTCCGACCAGGACGTGATCGATCGGACCGCGAAATCGTTGAGCGCGGGAAAAGCGGTCGGCTGGATGCAGGGACGCATGGAGTTCGGCCCACGCGCGCTCGGGAACCGTTCGATTCTCGGCGATCCGCGTTCACCGACCATGCAAAAGATGCTCAACCTCAAGGTCAAATACCGCGAGAGCTTCCGGCCGTTCGCGCCCGCGGTCTTGCGCGAAGACGTCGCGGACTGGTTCGAGCTCGACGGCGCGTCTCCCTACATGCTGCTCGTCGCTGGTGTCCGCAAGGAACGCCGACGCGCCATGACCCACGAAGAGCAATCGCTGTTCGGGATCGACAAGCTGAACGTGCCGCGTTCTGATATTCCGGCAGTGACCCACGTGGACTACTCTGCGCGCGTGCAGACGGTGCATCAGGAGACCAACCCGCGCTATCATGCGCTGCTCAGCCGTTTTAAGGCGCTCACCGGCTGCCCGGTGCTGGTCAATACCAGCTTCAACGTCCGTGGCGAGCCGATCGTTTGCACCGCAAATGATGCGTTTCGCTGCTTCATGGGAACCGAAATCGAATACCTCGTGGTCGGCAACTGCTTCCTCGAGAAGGACCAGCAGGACCCCGCGCTCAAGCTCGACTACAAGGACGCGTTTGAGCTGGATTGAAGTCACTGCCCAGAGCCGAGGTAGCGCAAAAAGCCCAGCGAAGCAGGATTGTGAAGCCGAAAGTTTGCTCCACTCAGAGATACCCAGGGTTGAAAGCACGCCCACGTCAATATGCATTGGCCTTCAAGGAGGACTGTCCCACCGCCGCCGAGCATTCGTTGAACCCTGGGTCAGTCGCAGCAAGGCGCATTTGCATGGTGACGCACTCGTTCTATGAGAGCGATCACCGGATCATCCGGGGGCGACCAGGTCGAGGTCGTTGCGTTGAGGCACTCTGCGCAAATGCCCAAGCGCGAGCTGGTTAACGGTGTTCTCGTGCATCGGATCCAGGATCGATTCGGCAAGAATGAGTCTTCGCCATGGTCGTATCTGTGGTCACTTTTGCGCTTTGTCATTGTTTCGGCGAAGTGGCTGTATAACCCATGGCCAGTCGCGCAAATTCGACCTTGTGCATGTCCACAACATTCCGGACTTTCTGATCTTCTCCGCATGGCCTGCCAAGCGGCGTGGTGCACGGCTCATTCTCGACATTCACGACATCGTCCCGGAGTTCTTTGTCAGCAAGTTTGGTCCCCCGCCGCAGTCGCTGCTCGTGCGTTCATTGCGATGGGTCGAGAAGGTTTCGGCGAGCGTTTCCGACCATGTCATCCTGTCGAACCACCTTTACAGAGCGCATCGAGGCATATCTCCCCATTGGCTCGAATCCTAATGGGTTGTCGGATACTCAACTGTAGAAAGCATCGGCAATTTGTCCGGCAACGCCGGGCTATCGGCAAACATCGGTTCCAAGTCAGAAACGACGAAGCCGCGCGCGATCGCTCTCGGTCGGCATTAGCACGACCAGCGCTATTGGGTCGCGCACGAGCCGGCGGACCCGCGATCGCTGAAGCATCAGAGGTCCGCGCATGAACGCTCCCGTAGCGATGAAGCTCTTGCTGGAGGACGGCACGGAGATGTCCGGCCGTACGTTCGGGGCGGCGCGGTCGGTCGGCGGCGAGGTGGTCTTCAACACCGGGATGACCGGCTACGTCGAGGCGCTCACCGACCCTTCGTACCGCGGCCAGATCCTCGTCCTCACCTACCCGCTCGTCGGCAGCTACGGCGTTCCCGCGCCGCGCGCGCCCGGTTCCCTGGACGGCCCCTACGAGTCCGGTCGCGTCCAAGTGCAGGGGCTGGTGGTGCAATGCTACGTGAGCAAGTACAGCCACTACGCCGCGACCCGCTCGCTGGGCGCCTGGCTCGAGGCCGAGGGCGTCCCCGGCATCACCGGCATCGACACCCGCACGCTGACCCGGCGGCTGCGCGAGCACGGGACGATGAAGGGGTGGCTGGTGACGGCCAAGGACGCCGCGGCGCGCGCCAGGAACGCGGCGGAGACGGTGGACATGAAGGAGGTCTTCCGCCTCGTGGCCCCGGACAATGTCATCCGCTATGAGGGCGGCCCGCTCAAGGTGCTGCTAGTGGATGCCGGCGCCAAGGACAACATGGTTCGCTCGCTCCTCAAACGCGGGGCAACGGTGGTGCGCGCGCCCTGGCATGCTGACCTCGCGCCGCTCTGCGCCGAGTGCAACGGCGTCGTCATCGGCAACGGCCCCGGCGACCCCAAGGACCTGATGCCGCTGGTGACCCAGCTGCGTTCCCTCCTGTCCTCCTACCGCAAGCCCGTCTTCGGCATCTGCCTGGGGCACCAGATCCTAGCGCTCGCCGCTGGCGGCGACACCTACAAGCTGCCCTACGGCCACCGCGGCGTGAACCAGCCGGTGCAGGATCTGATCACCCGGCGCTGCTACATCACCAGCCAGAACCACGGCTTCGCAGTGAGGCAGGAGGCGCTCCCCGGCGACTGGGAGCCCTGGTTCGTCAACGTGAACGATGGCACCAGTGAGGGCATCCGCGCCCGCACCCGCCCATTCTACAGCGTGCAGTTCCACCCCGAGGCCTCACCCGGACCCGAAGACACGGCCTTCCTTTTCGACGACTTCATGCGCCTCGTCGGCGCGATGGCGAGGGCATGACCATGCACGGCGCCTATCTCCCCCGCAAGCCCCGCAAGGTCCTCGTCCTCGGCTCGGGCGCGCTGCAGATCGGCCAGGCCGGCGAGTTCGACTACTCCGGCACACAGGCCATCAAGGCCCTCAAGGAGGAGGGCATCGCCACGGTGCTCATCAACCCCAACATCGCCACCGTCCAGACTAGCGAGGGGATGGCCGACAAGCTCCACCTCACCGCGGTCACCCCGGAGTTCGTGGAGCGGATACTGGTCAAGGAGGAGGTGGACGCGCTCCTGCTCTCCTTCGGCGGCCAAACCGCGCTCAACTGCGGGCTAGGGCTCGACGAGGCGGGCGTCCTGGACAAGTACGGCGTGCGGGTGCTGGGCACGCCGCTGAAGGCCATCCGCGACACCGAGGATCGCAAGCTCTTCATCGAGCGGTTGGCGGAGATCGGCGTGGCCACCGCGCGCAGCCGCGCCTGCCGCAGGGCCGACGAGGCGCGGGCCGCGGCCCGCGAGATCGGCTTCCCGGTCATGCTGCGCGGGAGTTTCGCCCTGGGCGGCCAGGGCAGCGGCATCGTAGAGACCGAGGCCGACCTCGACCAGGCGCTGCGCCGCGCCTTCGCCGGCGGCGTGCCCCAGGTGCTGGTCGAAGAGAACCTACGCGGCTGGAAGGAGATCGAGTATGAGGTGGTGCGCGACGGGCGCGACAACTGCATCGCCGTCTGTAACATGGAGAACCTCGACCCGATGGGCATCCATACGGGCGAGTCCATCGTCGTGGCCCCGACGCAGACGCTCAACGACGAGGAGTACCAGCTGCTTCGCTCGGTGGCGATCAAGACCGTCCGCCACCTGGGCATCGTCGGCGAGTGCAACATCCAGTACGCCATTAACCCCCAGGGCACCGACTACCGCGTCATCGAGGTCAACGCCCGGCTCTCGCGCTCGAGCGCTCTGGCCAGCAAGGCCACCGGCTACCCCCTGGCCTACGTCGCCGCGAAGATCGCCCTGGGCTACGCCCTCCCGGAGATCCCCAACGTCATCACCCGCCGCACCACCGCCTTCTTCGAGCCCGCGCTCGACTACCTGGTGTGCAAGGTCCCGCGCTGGGACCTACCCAAGTTCCGCGGTGCCTCCATGCGCATCGGCACCGAGATGAAGAGTGTGGGCGAGGTGATGGCCATCGCCCGCACTTTCCCTGAGGTCATTCAGCGGGCGCTGCGCATGCTGGACATCGGAGTGTGCGGGCTGGACCCTGACGCCTTCGAGTTCGAGGACCTGGAGGACTCGCTCTCTAATGCTACGCCGCTGCGCATCTTCGCCGTGGCCCAAGCGCTGCAGCGCGGGATGACGGTGGAGCGCATCCACGAGCTCACGCGCATCGACCCCTGGTTCCTCCATTCCATCGCGACCATTGTCCGGGTGCACCGCGAGCTGAAGCAGAAGTCGCCGCCCTTCGACGAGGCCACCCTGCGCGAGGCCAAGGAGCTGGGCTTCGCCGACCGCAAGATCGGCGAGCTCACCCAGGCCCCGCGGGGCAGCATCCGCGCGGAGCGGGAGCGGCTGGGCATTGTTCCGCACCTGGCACAGATCGACACTCTGGCCGCGGAGTGGCCGGCAGAGACGAACTACCTCTATTCCAGCTACCATGCCCGGGCGACCGACACCGCGCCCTCGTGGCGCAAGAAGGTCATGGTGCTGGGCTCGGGGGCCTACCGCATCGGCTCTAGCGTGGAGTTCGATTGGTGCTGCGTCAACGCGGTGAAGGCGGCGCGCGAGCTCGGGTACGAGACCTTGATGGTCAACTATAACCCCGAGACGGTGAGCACAGACTCCGACGAGTGCGACAAGCTCATCTTCGACGAGGTGAGCTTCGAGTCAGTGTTGGAGATCTACGAGCGCGAGCAGCCCTACGGCGTCGTGGTGTCGATGGGGGGGCAGCACCCCAACAACCTGGCTATCCGCCTGCACCGCGCCGGAGTGCGCATCCTGGGCACCAGCGCCGAGTCCATCGATATGGCCGAGGACCGTCACAAGTTCAGCGCCCTGCTCGACCAGCTGGGCATTGACCAGCCGCGCTGGGAGCACGTCACACACGCCTCCGATGCCGAGCGCATAGTGGAGCGGCTGGGCGGCTACCCCGTGCTGGTGCGCCCCAGCTACGTGCTCTCCGGTGCGGCCATGAGCGTGGCCCGCGAGAAGAACGAGCTCTCGCGCATCCTAGCCTGCGCTAAGGCGGTCTCGCCCGAACACCCGGTGGTGATCTCCAAGTTCGAGACGCATGCCCGCGAGCTGGAGATTGATGCGGTTGCCGACGGCGGCGAGATCGTGCTCTGGGCCATCAGTGAGCACGTGGAGGACGCGGGCGTCCACTCCGGCGATGCCACGCTGGTGCTCCCCCCGCAGTCGCTCTACATCGCGACCATCCGCCAGGCGCGCAAGATCGCCCAGGCGCTGGCCAAGGCGCTGCGGATCACTGGCCCCTTCAATGTGCAGTACCTGGCCAAGCACAACGCGGTGAAGGTCATCGAGTGCAACCTGCGCGGCTCGCGCAGCTTCCCCTTCGTCTCCAAGGTCACGGGCAATAACTTCGTTATCGAGGCCATGCGGCGCATGCTGGGGGTTGCCCGCGCGGTGGAGAATCATTCCATCGACCTGGACTATGTGGCGGTCAAGGCACCCATGTTCTCCTTCTCGCGGCTAGTGGGTGCCGACCCGATGGTGGGCGTGGAGATGGCCAGCACCGGGGAGGTCGGCTGCTTCGGCGACGACCTGCATGAGGCGCTCCTCCACGCGCTGCTGGCGACGGGCTTCAAGGTCCCGAGGAAGGGCGTGCTGCTATCGCTGGGCCCCTTGACCGACAAGTACTGGTTCGCCGACCAAGCGCGGGTGCTCTCGCAGGAAATGGGGCTCAAGCTCTACGCCACGCACGGCACCGCCGCGGCGCTCACGACGGTGGGCATCGAGTGCACCGAGCTCGCCAAGCGCCCCGAGAACGGGGCGATGACAGGCATGGACGCCATCGAGCAGGGGCTCGTCGACTTGGTGATCAACATCCCCGTCGAGTACGACGAGCTCGGCCGCCCCGATGGATACCACATCCGCCGCCGGGCGGTGGACGCGGGCATCCCGCTCATCACCGACCTGCAGCGGGCGCGGGCCATCATCGAGGCCTTGCGCCACCGAAAGATGAAGGACCTAGCCATCCTCTCCTGGGACGAGTACGCCGCGCGGCGCCCGGTGGCGCTGAAATAGAGTTGGGGCAAATCTTCGGGATCACCGGCGCCGGCAAATGGGTCGAGATCGCGATCCCCCCCTAAACCGCAAACACCGGACAGAAGAAACAACATTGTCTGGGCTGAGCGAATGATGAGGTACGGAATCTTTCGCACAATTGAGTAGGGCTGGCGGCCCCGAATCTGGCTGAACTGGAGGTGGCTAAACGCAACCAGGTCAGCAGAAAGGAGCCGCCATGGCAGACGATACACCGAGTCCGCTGAACAATGTCATCACGATTGACGACGAGCGGATCAAGAGCCACCTCGACCGGGTGGTGCGGGGCACCGTGGAGGAGACATTGAACGCCTTGCTCGATGCCGAGGCGGATCGGCTGTGCAATGCGCAACGCTATGAGCGCAGTGCCGCGCGTCGCGATACCCGCGCCGGCCACTACGAGCGCGGCCTGCAGACCAAGGCCGGTGAGGTGCGGCTGATGGTTCCGAAGCTGCGCCGGCAGGCGTTCGAGACGGCGATCATCGAGCAAGGCTGGCGAGATAGTATTTCCTTTCCCCCGACGGCCGTTGCTCGCCGACGAGCCAGGCCTCCTCGTTCGGCAGATGCTGCTGACCCTTGTCCCTGATCCGCTGCGGAGGCACCATCTGGGCGGGGCCGGAGTTGAGCCCTGGAAAACGCACCATCGTCTTCACGTTCAAGCCCGAAGGCCCCGGACTAAGGCAAGGGCGGCACTGGGGTGTTGTCCGTCGACGCCAAGGTGTCAGCGACAGCCTCTTCGAGGTGTCCTAAAAATAAACCCGTCATCCGGGGAATGTAGGGTAATATGAGTTAAACTTTTTTAAGCAGGTGACTTCGGCCCGATCGTGTTGCACATCTCTCCGCGTCGGTCTTGAGTTGCCTGTCAAGACTTGACGCAGCAAACCTGCACAGCAGAAAGGATTGGACATCGCATGCCGGGGCTTGTAGGGATCATAGGGCGGGGCCCGATCAACAACCAGATCGTGCTCGATCGAATGCTGCAGTCCATCCGACACGAAAAATTCTATTCATCCGGGACCTTCGCGGACGAGCTGCTCGGGTTGTCAGTCGGGTGGGCAGTGCATCCCCGTGGTTTTTCGGACTGCATGCCGATCTGGAATCCCACCCGGACCTGCGTGCTCTTCTTCCACGGCGAGCATCATCCTGATCGCGAACAGGTGGCGAGGTTGGCTGAGTTCGCTGACATGCCTATAGGGTGCGATGCACGCCTTGTGCTGCGCCTCTACGAACAGGAGGGTCTGCGATTTCTAACGAGGCTGAACGGATGTTTTCAGGGTGTCCTGGCCGATTTGCGTTGCCAGCAGGTTTTCATGTTCAACGACCGGTTGGGGATGCAGCGGCTGTACTACGCCGACGTCGGCAGTTCGTTCGTGTTCTCAAGCGAGGCCAAGGCGCTTCTCAAAATATGCGGCGCGCTACGTCGTCTGGACTCGCGAAGCGTTGGAGAGTTTCTTACCTGCGGCTGTGCGCTTGAGAACCGGACCCTGTTCCAGGAGATTTCTACGCTGCCTGCCGGCTCGTGCTGGACGTTCCAGGTCGATGGTTCGTCAAACCTCGCCGATGGTTCGTCAAAACGGGCTCGCTATTTCGAAGCCGTGGAGTGGGAACAGCAGTCATCGCTTCCAGCAAAGGAAATCTACGAGGCTCTGCCGGAACTGATCCGCTCGGTGGTAGCGCGCCACATGTCGTCGGGACTTCCCATTGGTGTGTCCCTTTCGGGCGGGTTGGATACCCGCCTGATCATGGCATACCTGGACGACACGAACACCGGTGTATCCACTTACACTTTCAGTGGGATAACCCGAGAGACCTATGACGTCAAGATTGCTCGCTCGGTCGCAGCCGCCTGCGGCCGCTCCCACCAGGTTCTCAGCCTGAATCAGGAGTTCCTGCGGAACTATCCCATGCTCTCGGCCCGAACCGTTTACATGTCAGATGGCGGTCTGGGCGCTGAGGGAGCCTACGAACTGTTCTTCAATCAATTGGCGCGTCAAGTGGCCGACATTCGTGTGACGGGTAATTATGGGAGCGAAGTCTTCCGCCGTGTGCGACAGCTCGGAGCATTCCCGCCGGATCGTAGGATGCTTAACCCGGACTTTGCGCCACAAGTGGACAGGGCTGTCGCCACTATTGCCGAATACGATAAGGGCCACGATCTTTCCTTTGGTGTCTTCTGCCAGGCACCATGGTTTGGCTACGGTCGCCTGTCGATCGAGCAATCACAGGTGATCGTGCGCAATCCGTTTCTCGACAACGAGTTCCTGCGCTACATATACCGTGTACCCCTCGAGTTGCGCAACAACAGCGACCTTGAACTGCACACGATTCATCAAGGAAACGGGCAGTTGCTCGAGATTCCCACCGATCGTGCCGAACGCGGCCGTTACGGCAAGATGTCGTCGTTCCTCGACCACGCGTGGACCTGGCTCATCTTCAAGGCGGACTACTGTTACAAGTCCGGGATGCCGCAGTGGCTCGAGCAGATCCACTACCTGATGCGGCCGTTGACGCTTGAGAAGCTCGTGATGGGGCTGCATCGCTTTCATTACTACCGCGTGTGGTTTCGACAGGAGCTTGCCAGTCACGTTCGCGACATCCTGCTCGACCCGGCAACACGCGCCAGACCCTACTTTAACCACGCGTTTATAGAGCAGATGGTCGCCAGACACATCAAGGGAGACCGGAATTACACCGACCAGATCGAACGGGTGCTCTCGCTGGAATTGATACATCGACTTCTCGTCGAAATGCCGGATTAGTGCGAATGGCGTCTGATTGCCGCTGCTCGGAGCGCTGACTAGTTGCATGAGGTGTGGCGATGAAGACGACAAGTGCTGACTGGAGGGACTGGTGGAATGAACGGGCCAAGCCGGGGTTTTCCGATCTTGACGTTGACAGGGGCGGGCCCCACCTGGCCGAGGGATCGGAGCATACCGCCACGGTAAACGAGGAGCTGGAGCGCCGCGCCCGGGCGCAGCTTCTTGCCGCGTTGGAATTGAAACCCACAGACCTCGTGCTCGACGCCGGATGCGGGACCGGCGCCAACTTCGATGCGGTCAGCCCGAAGGTGCGCGAGGTCATAGGGATCGACTTCTCGGAGGAGCAGATCGCACGGGCGCACCGCCGCATCGTCTCAGAGAAGCTCCTCAACGTGAAAGCACAAGTCGGCGACATGACGAAGCTACCTT
>Ga0306925_10007402_pt1 | contig 10323 bp, 8 predicted proteins | sample flu12Cox44000176_FD_203755 | JGI IMG/M metagenome (GOLD analysis project Ga0306925, IMG submission 203755) | Lab enrichment of tropical soil microbial communities from Luquillo Experimental Forest, Puerto Rico - flux8day.12C.oxic.44.000.176 (v2)... | ecosystem: Environmental > Terrestrial > Soil... | reverse complement strand
CGACGCGATCGCTGCAGGCGGCCGCTGAGATGGAGGAGGATCGCTCGCAGCGGGTTACGGGTGTGCACGGCGGCGTCGAGCACGCCGGCGGCAGCCCAACTCTCTGGGCTCGCCTTGTAGTCGCTGGCGAACAACCGCCCGATCGCCTGCTGCGTGGCCGATCCGAGCGCCGGAGCGCCGGGCGCGCTGCGCACGGCGCTGACCAGATCGGCGATGGTTTCCTCGTCCCACAGCGGCGTTCCTCCCGCCGGATCGAGCCGGCGCCGCAAGATGTCCTGAGCGCGCAAGCGCTGTGCATCACCGCGTGGCGCGACCGATGGCAACGTCATGCCGTCGATCCGCAACACGTTGCGAATGCGCTGCACCAGAATGCGATTGATCAGCGGGCCGCGCGGGTCGAAGCTGCGATCGAGCCGGGCGTCATCGGCGAGGCCGCGAATGTCCGATCTCACATCGGCCTGAATGAGATCGACCAGACCGGGGATGCGCAACGATCGGCTCATCGCCCCGCTCCCTCATTTGTCCCAGGGGAAGTACACGTTGCGTATATTGGCAAAATGCGGCCGCAGCTGCGGCACGTGCCGCTCCAGCACCGCGCGCAAACTGTTGTCCTGCACCCATGCGAACCCCGCCGGCGTATAGACCTCCGGCGTGAAATCGGCAGTGAAGAAGCGGTCGCTCTTGAGCCGCCGCGAGGCCATGAGGATGAAGATGCGAAATGCCGTATCGGAAAAGCCGAAGCCGGGTGGGGCCGCTTCACAATGCATGGCGACCAGGAGATCGACCTGCTCGACCGATTTGTAAACGGCGGCGAGATCACGCTGCCAATCGGGGTTGGACGTGAGCTCGGCGAAGCTCTTCGGCACGCTCATGCCGAGACGGCGGCGAAATGCGCAATAGCGCGGCACGCCGCGCTCGCGATCGCGCAAGACATCGGTCGACGCCACATCGACGAAAATGTCATCCTTCTTGTGCAGCCTGCGCAGCCCTTGCGGGTAGTTGTGCAGTGCCAACGCGCCGGGATGACTAGTGGCGAGCGAATAGAGCACATCCTCGTATGGAACCTTGGTGTAGAGCTCGCGAACTCCTGCGCCGGTAACCGCCGCAAAGTCGTGTTTGGCGATCTCGCGTCCGTCGCGGTGACTGCGGAATGAGAACTCGTCGGGCAGCAGCGAATGCATCCGGTAGACCGCGGTGAACTCCTCCGTCATTGCATACGGCGCGGTATGATGATCGGTGGAGGATCCCGGGATACCAGAGAGAATTTCTCCGTTGCCGAGGCGACCATAGGCGCGGGCATATTGCTCGCCGAGCAGGCCCCAGAAATTGCCGCGCATGGCAAAGCGTCCTTCCGGCGAATTCAGCAGGGCCGGCGTCCATTCGACTGTGTGGATCTTGGCGATGAGAGCGGCGTTGACGAGCCGCGCCTTCTGGAACAGCCACTCGCCATCGGCCGCGGGATAGTCGATGCGCAGCCGATCGACGATCGCATTGTGCTCGCGCACGAACAGGGTGTGCATCACCGACAGGCCGACCCACCAATTGCCGTTCACTCCGGCAAGCTCGAGATTCGGGACATCGCCCTTCGGATCGACTGGAAGATGGCCGCGCGCGTCGAGATGAAGCTTTCCGTCGGCGCGCAATTGGCCGGTCGCCGGATCGGTACGCACGGCACGTTGGGTCTCCAAGTCGGACCCGTAGATCTGCGAGGCGTCCCACCAATGCGTCTCGGTGTTGCGATAGGTGGCAGGCTGACCCTGGTCGGCGGGCGAATGCCGGTCATCCGGCAGCGCGTGCAAGATGGTCATGTCGGGAGGAGGCCAGTCGTCGCCGGGCGGCAGCGGCAGGCGGTGGGGCGGCGTCGTGGTATCGCCGCCGCCGTGGCTCAGCCAGTCGTGCACCATGAATTGCAGCCACGCCGGGACGAAAACGCTCAGATGCGGCACCGGCACGAAGCTGCGGCGCGCGAGCAGATCACGACTCACCTGGCGGGGATTGGGCTCGTAGAGATCGGGCGGCTGTTCGCCGAATGTGTCGCCGATCGGCACGTTGCGGCCGAAGCGCGCGCCAGCCATGCCCATCCAGGGACAACCGAGATCGTTGTAACTGCCGTCGGTCGCGCGCTGGTCGCGGGGACTGTCACCGCCTTGCGGCTTGAGCAGCGATGGATCGCGTTCGGTATCCGAAAGGTTGTGCTCGCGCATATTGACGCGATGACCGACCAGCGTCGGCATGGCGAGCAAGAAGGGAAGCCGGTACCAGACGCGGAATCGATTGGTCAGTGTGGCGAAACGTCCGAGCAAACGCTCGCGAAGCGGAATGGCCACGTTGCCCCTCCTCTCGATTTCGCGCTTACATCAATGACCTCGTGGCCGCTGTGCTCCCCCGGTCGGTACGGAACGCCGCTTTCGCGGTTCTACAAATTTGATATTGCAGCTAACAATCCGTGGTTGCAATAGGGTGAAGTGGTCTGCGATGCAGCATCGCAGCCGTCCGATAGTTATGTTCTATCGTCCGTCGGTTCGACACTGGCCCGTTTCAACGTGTCACTGGTGTTCGACGTCTGCTGATTTGTACTTCTAGGCGTGTTCGTTTGCCGGTTTGTACCCCCATTACGCTTGTTCGAAGTCTGCTGATTTGTACTTCCATTACGCTTCTTCGACGTCTGCTGGCCTGTATTTGCAGTGCTCGTGTCCGCGCCGAATATCTTCTGGCTCGCGTTGTCGTGGCGCCGCAGGAATTGAATGAACGGGCACGCGTCAAGATAATGTTATCGATGGCTTCATAGAACGAATTGATGTCAGCGCCTTGTCTCCGGCGGTACAACATCGCGTCGCCGCCGTGCTCGAGCCGTTATTCCATAAGCGTCACCTGACCGAGAGCGAGCTCGAACGGCGCTTGTTGCTGGCGTCGGACACGCCCGGCGCGCAGCTTCGCTCGACATTTGCGGCCGGAGAAGAAATTGGCGGCTCCGTTCTCATCGTGACAGGTTCGTATCGTCCCGTCGTACTCAGCGGCTACACGGATAACGCCATGCCGGTGACGTTCGGCACCTTGCAGAGCGTCGCCCTTCTTGGCCTCAACAGCGTTCTCGGCATGGGCGAGTCGATCACGGTATCGACCACCGGCTTTCCCAGCCATGATTTTGCAACCGAGTTTCCGACCCGGCGCTTTTTGCAAGGCTCCCTTGTCTTTCCCGTGGGGATCGACGGATTGAAATTCCTGATTGCAGGCACCGACGGGCGAACGACCCCAAACGTCGATCTATTGGCGCAAACGCAGGGCATTTTCAGGCAAAATACCTATATACTTGCCTATGACGCCGTGAAACGTCGTGATTTCCAGTTGACGCTCAGCGGGCGATTTGACGCCACCTATGAGCGCATCGACACGCTTGTGCTCACGCCGCCGGTTTCGCTCAGCCTTGACCAGGTGCGGCCGGTCAGAGGGCCGTGGACGGCAACTGGACGCTTCGGGAAACCAACACCAACATCGCCTTCGGCGCCACTGTTTCCCGGGGCCTCAACGCGCTTGGAGCGCGGACCCTGGCAGACGCTACTCCGGATCTGCCGCTCTCGCGGCAGGGAGCCGACGCCGTTTTCACCAAGCTCAACGCAGCATTGGCAATCACGCAGAGCCTCCCGTCGGATTTCTTCATTGCCACGACGAGCTACGCACAGAACTCGTTCCACAAGCCGCTGCTCACATCGGAGCAGTTCGACATTATTGGTCCAAAAATGTTGTCCGGCCTGCCGGTCGGTCTGTTGCCCGGCGACTCGTCGTGGGTCGTGCGTACCGAACTCGGCCATGTGAATCAGTTTCCGATCGAATCGGGCGGACTCACCATCACGCAATATATCTTTGGGGCGACGGGCGAGCGCATATTTTATCAACCTACCGCGGTCGAGATCGGAAGCGTGCATGCTACGAATTATGGCGTAGGGCTGCGTTTCGTTACGACGCGTTGGGCCGACCTCATGCCTAACAGTTATGCGTTCGTGGAGTGGAGCCAACTGCGAAGCTCGGATCCGACGCTCGACCGTTGGCGTTTCTTTAGCGGAGTGCTGATTCAATACTGAGTGGCTTCCTCTAGCGTTGTAAAGTCAACCGCTTCGCTCCCCATTGCCAAGGTTTCCCATAAATTGCCCCACAATCCCCGCGATCAGATCAGGATGATTCGCCCCAACGACGGTCGCCGCGAACCGTACGTTCTCGCCGAAATTGTAGCGGTGGTAATATCGAACACTCGATGTAAGCGCTCACCCAGATTCACGAACCGCTGCAAAGACATGCGGGTTCGCTCCTAACTACCAAAAAAGCCTGACTGTTAGGGCTCCAAAGCAACCCGGGAATTCCATCTCGGACAACTTGTCAGTACGCGCGAATTAGTTTTCGGAAGCGACAGTGGGGTTCGAGCCAGAGCGCTCGCTTCATTCTGCTCTCACCCGGCCAGGAAGACGCTCGCTCACATTCAATGCGTAGAATTCATTGACGCACAGGACATGGCGCGTGTCATAACATTTGCGCCAGCTTCAGCAGCGTGGGCACAACTCTCGCTGTGCACGGGCGTAATGACGGTCTATCGCGGCATTGGGTTCATCCTGTGGCCGGTTCTTATGGAATGATCGAAGATAAAAAGCGGATCGGTTGGATGCTGGCAGCCGCCGCGATGGGCATGGCCATTGGCTTGAGTTTCGTGTGGACGTTTGCAGTCTTTACAGCGACCTCATGGACCGCCTTTCCACGGTTTGTTGTCGCGACCGTTTTTCTGTTCCTGCTTCCCGGCTGGCAAATCGTTCGTTTGTGCCGTCTGCAGTTGTCAACAGTCGAGCGCGTCACCTTAAGCGCTGTACTCGGGATCGTTGGCACGTGTTTCGTTTACGCCGTGCTCGCCTGGCTCGGGGTTCCGTCCCTTCTCTATTGGTGGATCATCGCCGCCTTGATCGGGCTTGGCTGGACATGGCGTTCAGCATCCATGGATATTCGAGACAAATTTCTGACTGTGGGGCCAGCACATCTCTTCCTGTTTCTGGCGCTGATCGTGAGCTGCCGCGGACATGATCCACGCGGCCAGTGAATTGTTGGCCGACAGAAAACAACCGGCCGATACACTTCAATCCGTTTTGGCCGCTCGCGTTTCCGGATGACGAACGATAGCGAGCGCCCTGCTGGCGGAGGGAGAGGAACTGGGATCCAACATTCTCCATCTTGGGGACAACGATCCCCGATCCCCAGACTGCCATGGAGGGCGCACGTCCGGCCAACACGCCCGGTTAATCTGCCGGATGTCCGCTTTACATCCGATAGCTACCGAGCTTTTGCATTGCAGCGAAATGACGCGACGTGCCATTTGCAGACATCAAACGCTCGTCAAACCAAAAACGCTCGGCAAGAACCAGGCCACATCCGGTCCGCAAAATCCAGCGGAACACTTCGTTATCGAACGAAGCGATCGATGTAGACGTTAAACACCCAAGTCGCCATATTCACGGTGTAGCCAGAAACCTTTTACGCAAAGGAGAAGCAAGGTGGTCACGCTGTGCGTTCGTTATAAATTCAACCCCGACAAGATTGCTGGCATCCGAAATTATTTCGAGAACGAGCAACGCGTTATCGAACGCAGCGGCGGCAGGACAGTCGGATGTTTCCTCCCGACTGACTTTGCCGGGCCGACCGACGAGGCGATCTGGCTGATCGATCTGCCCTCGATGGCCGCCTACGAGACCTACCGCCAAGTGTTGGCCGACGACCCGGAGCACAAGACCAACGTCGCGCGGCTCGAAGAAAGCGGCGCCGGCGTCGCGATGACGCGTTCGTTCATCCAGCGCGTGGCGGCGAAATGACGGCCGCAATCCGTCCGCCATGTCTGCAGGGGGTCAATAGCGCCGCCGACCATCAGCGCGAGTGGGCAGCGCATGTCCGCTTCGCCCCGAAAGCGGACAAATAGCGGAGAGTGTCGGTATGTCCGCTTAGTGCCAATCGCGTCCTCACGCGCTGCAGCAAAAAGCCGCGCTATTCGATCACCCCATCGGCGCGCGCGAGCAGGGTTGGCGGCACGTCGAGACTGGCCAGAGAAAGATTCGCGGAACGGAAGTGACGGCGCTGTGCGGTTCCGCACATCTCCCACAGGCCGGTCGCGCTAACCTGTTGCGCATGCCAGCTAAGGAGGCCGATCATGAAATGCACCTTGATCGCCATCGGGCTGCTTGTAACTGCTAGCCAAGTATCACCAGCATTCGGCCGTGGCGGCGTCATACATTTGATTCACGCGTCCTCGTCCTCTGGCCAAGAAGTTATTACGCTCCAGAGGGCGATTAAGCGACTATCCCGACCGTCATGGGCGAGACGTACTCGGTGCCTGCCGGAAAGCGGCAGCGCTCGTTTTAAACGTTCTGCTTTTATTTCTTAGCGGACACCGGCAACAGGGCTTCGCGAAATGGTCGGGAATGCCCTGTGCGAAATCACACATCAGGCAGGGAATCGATGGGCGATGATGAGTGCGAGCATTCCCTTCGTCGGAGGTGCGATCATGCTAACGAAGCAGAAAGTCTCCAAAATAGCCAATGTGGCCCTGCTGTCCCTGCTTGTTCTAGAGGCAGTGTTTGTCACGGCGGGGATCGCAATCCCACCTGCTTCAGCGCAGGCCGCCGATGCACAGGCGCAAATCGACAGCTTCGTTTTTGCGCCGAAGCGCCTGACCCCCGACGCGTCCGGTAAAACGTTTCGCTCGGCAGCACAGCGCGGACCGAAGGGGTGGATCGCTTTGCATCGCCCGGATGGTGACGTCGTTTATATCAAACTCGATCAAATCGTGTTCGTGATGTGCGCGAAGAATACTGGCGCAGACCAGCGTGCTCACTCAAAGATACTGCTGCTGAACGGCCACTCCGACGTGCGGGAGAGCGTTGAAGAGGTGATGCAGGCTATCGAGAATGACAGTTTGCTTGCAAAAGATGGCACTTGATATGAGTTCCGCCGGGGTGTCCGCTTAATAACCGATGCCTCAAAACTCGGATGCTTGCTCGATCAATTGGCGAAGCCGACGAGTATCGATCAGCACGAGTGCACCTCGGCGGCGCTCGATGAGGCCCGCTCGCTCGAGCGACTTGAACTCTCGTGCTACCGCTTCACGACGGATGCTGACGCGCGCCGCGATCTCCGCGTGCGCGGGTGGAGGTGACACCACGGCTTGTCCTGGTCTTCCCGTTTTAGGCCGCGATAAGCGTAACAATTCCGCGTAGATCCTGTGTCGGGCATCAAGCGTGGTAAACTCGTTCACACGATTGGCCAACATCCGAATTTGACTCGCAAGTAGCGCAAGTAGTTGGTCGCATACGTCAGGATAGGAGTGAACGGCGGTGCGAAAAACCGATGACGGCATGCGCGCCACCGTGACGTCCGTGACGGCGATGATCCCTGCCGAACGGGGCTCATTGTCGATCGCGGCCAGCTCGCCGAAGAAATCCCCGGCATTGATCTCCCGCAGCAAAACCTCACGGCCGGAAGCCGATTGCAGCTTGACGCGGACCGCTCCACTCACAATGAAAAATACGTCGTTGCTGGTGTCTTGATAATCCACGATCCATTGGTTACGGGATAGCCGCCGCCAGGAACATTGGGTGTCGAGAAGGTCGATATTTGCGGCATCCAGCGAGCGGAACAGACCAACCGTTGCAAGCGTTTCGGTTTTTCGTCTCATGCGCATTTACCGTTCGGCGCAAAGACGCAAGGCGATCGAAGTTGCTCAACGCCTCGAGCGTCCCGTCCGCCTGACGACAGGCCTGATTCTATTCGCGTTTGCGACATCGCATCTGATCAATCACGCCTTCGGCATCCGATCAGTTAATACCATGCAGGCGGCGAGCGCCGTGTTGCTCGCGCCGTGGCAAACCGGTGCTGGCCTGATCATGCTTTATACCGCTTTTCTTGCGCACGGGCTCCTCGGCTTCTACGCGTTTTACCGCCGACGGCATTTGCGTATGCCAGCAAATGAAGCGTGGCAGTTGGCCCTCGGCCTGACGATTCCGTTCTTGCTCATGTCGCACGCTGTCGGTATCCGGCTCGGCGAGTTCCAGTATGGCCGCGAGCTTGGCTACCTGCCCGTGTTGAACAAATTTTGGGTAGTCTCGCCGGACTTCGCGCTCCCCAGGCAGCTGCTCCTCCTGCTGGTCCTTTGGATTCACGGTTGCATCGGCTTGAGGGCCTGGTTGCGAACCAAACGCGCGTACTACCAGGTTACAGGCGTGCTGGCATCGCTGGCGACGCTTGTTCCGGTGCTGGCCATTCTGGGTGTCGTCAATGCCGGGCTTAACCTTCGCGACGCGGCACTGCGCGATCCGGCGTATGCCGCTTCCCTTGGTCCGGCGCCGGACAGCCAAGAAGCCGAATTTGCCGCGTCAGCGGTCCGGATTGCCGACGGCATGGCCGTCTCCTATCTCGGCTTGATGATGGCAGCGTTCGGCCTGCGTGCGGCGCGCAATTGGCACGCCAAGCGCTTTCGCGCCGTCCGCATCACCTATCCTGGACATCGTGTCGTTTCCGTCCCGTCCGGCTTCTCCGTGCTAGAAGCAAGCCGCTGGACCGGCATTCCGCACGCGTCCGTGTGCGGCGGCCGTGGCCGTTGCTCAACCTGCAAAGTCCGCATCGTCGACAGTGCGCAACGGCTCAAGGCTCCCAATCCGGTGGAGCGCCTCACGCTGAAGCGAATTGGGGCTCCGCCATCGGTGCGCCTCGCGTGCCAGCTCAGGCCAACGGCGGATATCGCCGTCGAGCCGCTGGTTTCGGCGGGAAGGGGCTCAGCCTCTGGTGCGCTCCGCTTCGACGCCGCCGTTGCGGGCGGGCGGGAGCTCCAAATCGCAGCTATGTTTGTCGACTTACGGGAGTCCACCAGGCTGGCTACCGGCCGATTACCTTTCGATGCGCTATTCATCTTTGACCGATACATCCAGGTGGTCACTCAAGCGATTAGGCGCAATGGAGGTCACGCCACCAGCATCGCCGGCGATGGAGTAATGAGCGTCTTCGGTGTGGACGGGACGACTGCGTCGGCGGTGCGCAACGCGTTTCGGGCAGCACTCGAAATCTGGAACGGGCTGGAGGTTCTCAGCGCGGAATTGGCAAACGAGCTGCGGGCCCCGCTGCGCATCGGCATCGGCGTCCATGTCGGGACGGCCGTCGTTGGATTGGTTCGGACCGGTGAATCTCAATCTCTGCAATTCCTGGGCGATACGGGCAATGTCGCCGCCAAGCTAGAGGCCCAGTCGAAAGAGCTCGATTGTACTCTGGTCGCATCCGTCGTGGCGGTCGATTTGGTTTCGCCGGGCACGCTCAAGTCCAGACGAATAGTGTTGCGATCGCAGGAAAAGCCGATCCGATCAGGGTCGCGGTTTTCAGAGATAAGCGCGAACTTGAGCGAATTTTATCGTCGACCGGGGCGCTTTGAAGGTTGTTCTGCCACAAGCACAGCCCGCGGCATGCTACCTGCGAGACCACCAGGCACGAGTGTGGACCCGAACCATCCGCTTGTAGCCCACGGCAACATTCACCGAGCGAACATCCATCGGGATGGCGGGCCTAAGACCGCGCTCAACGTGACAGCCGCTGCTACTGGAGTAAAACGACAGTAGAACCATCTCGGTGATCTTGGAGAGATTCTGCTTTGTCATCATGTTCGCACCTCTGACGTGGGAATGCTTGCATTCACCGTCGTCAATCAGTGCGCGTGCGCCTGTGCGATTTCACACAGGGCGTTCACAGTCCAGGCTCCTCGTCAAGCAATTACCGGCCCTGCACCTGCTCCAATCAAGAATGCCGTTCGTTCACGACCCGCGAACGACGGAAACCGAGTCGGAATTCGAAGCCCGCGTCGTGCTGTTGCGCTGCGGGATTTCAACGCCACCCTATGTCCGCTTTGGGTCATTCACGACCGATGCGGTCGAAGCCACGCGAGCATGTATGTCTGCTGTTGCCCGAAAGCGGACAAGTAGCAGATCGTCTCGGTATGTCCGCTTAGTGCCAGAAGATGGGGTAATCGGCCTACCAGCTTGTAGATAGCTGAAAATTAGGGTGCTGCGCTTCAGGCTGATGGTGAAACGAGGTCTGCATCTGCGGCCTCAAGCATCAGAAGGAGAAGCGCAGCATGGCCTATTTTGCTGGACTCGATGTGTCGGTCAAGGAAACGAGCGTCTGCATCGTGGATGATGCGGGCAAGATCGTTCGGGAAGTAAAGGTGGCGAGCGAACCTGAAGCGTTGCTGGCGGTACTGAAGAACCTCGCCTACCACTTCAAGCGAATTGGGTTGGAAGCTGGACCGTTGTCGCAATG
>Ga0306925_10007401_pt1 | contig 10324 bp, 8 predicted proteins | sample flu12Cox44000176_FD_203755 | JGI IMG/M metagenome (GOLD analysis project Ga0306925, IMG submission 203755) | Lab enrichment of tropical soil microbial communities from Luquillo Experimental Forest, Puerto Rico - flux8day.12C.oxic.44.000.176 (v2)... | ecosystem: Environmental > Terrestrial > Soil... | reverse complement strand
GACTTCGCTTGGTTTTCTGCGGCACGCCTTCTTTTGCGGTGCCGAGCTTCCAATACCTTCTCGATCAGCCCGACTTCGAAGTGGTCCTGGTGATCACCCAACCCGATCGTCCGCGCGGGCGCGGCCAGGCAATTTCCTGCTCCGCGGTAAAGGAAGTGGCGGTCGCCAAAAAGCTGCGTGTCTTCCAGCCCGAGAAAATCCGCACGGCCGATTCCGAGCAATTCCTCCGCGCCGCCAGCCCCGACGCCATTGTCATCATCGCCTACGGTCAAATCATTCCCGCGCGGCTGCTCGGCATTCCTCGCCTCGGCTGGATCAACCTCCACGCCTCGCTCCTCCCCAAATATCGCGGCGCCGCCCCTATTCAGTGGGCGATCGCCGCGGGTGAGACGACGACAGGTGTGACCTCCATGCGCATCGACGCCGGCATGGACACCGGCGATATCCTTCTGCAGCGCGCGGCGGCGATCGGCCCGGAGGAAACCACGCCGCAACTCGCCGGGCGCCTGGCCGAGCTGGGCGCTCCGCTCATGGCCGAAACTCTCCGCGGCATGCGCGCCGGAACGCTCCGCCCCGTGCCGCAAGACCGCACCGCCGCCACCCTGGCTCCTCTCCTCAAAAAGGAAGACGGCCGCATCAACTGGTCAGAGCCGGCGCCAGTCATCTACAACCGCATGCGCGCCTTCACTCCCTGGCCCGGCGCTTACTCTCATTTCCGAGGAACCGCTTGCCAACTTCTCGGCAGCCCGCTGTCTGGCCCTACTGGCGGCACGGCGGCCCCGCGCCCAGCGGCCTCGGACGGGCCCCCGCACGGCGCGCCAGGAACGATCGTTTATGACGGCGGCCGGATCATGGTATGTTGCGGCCAGCAATCCCTTTTGCGGCTTTCGCGCGTCAAACTCGAGGGGCGAAAGGAAGTTGCCGCCGCGGATTTTGCCAATGGAGCACACGTTCGCCCCGGAGAACAATTCACCTGACGCTTCGTTGCGTGCATTTTGTCGCTGAGGCATACTGAAAATTCTTGCGCGTGCGTGCCGCGCTTGCCTGGTCGCAGTCTGCGGCAACGCCGTCTATCTTCACGCCCCTGGGAGCATGGTCTTGAACAGATCTCGCCACTTGCGCAGTAGCGGTTTGGCTGCAGCTACTTCCTCTCGCTGGATCCGACGGTCGAGCTCCGCTCTGCTGCTCGCTTCGCTCCTCGAGCCCGGCGGCATTGCCATCGCCGGAGACGGCCCGGCACGACCTCGACCCGCCGCGGTCGCTCCCGATCCGCTCATGAGAACCATGAAGGACGAACTGACGCGCGCCACCACAGCGCTCGCCAAATCCGATCCCGCCCCCTACTACGTCAGCTATACCGTTTACGATGAAAACGTGGTGGTCATCGCCGGCTCCTACGGTTCTCTGCTCACCGATACTTCCGTCCATCGCCGTGAGGCTGACGTTACCATGCGCGTCGGCTCACCTGCTCTCGACAACACCCACGGGCAGAGCCGCGCCAGCGGCATGGTCTCCGGCTCGCTACCTTTCGGCAGCGACTCTGACGCCATCGCCCGCACCCTCTGGGAACTCACCGACCGCGCCTACAAACGCTCCTCGCCCGCCTACCTCAACGTCAAAACCAACACCGCGGTGCGCGCCGAGGAAGAAGACAAGTCTCCGGACTTCTCGAAGGAAACTCCCGTCACGCACACCTCAGAAGAGATCCGGCTGCCCGACTTCGATCGCCCCGCCTGGGAGGCGGAAATCCGCCGCATCTCGGCGGTCTTCCGGAAATATCCCAACGTCTACTACGCCAACGTGGTGCTGCAGATCCAGAACGCCAAGGAAGAAAAAGTCACGAGCGAGGGCTCTTCGATCGTGACTCCGAGCGTGTCCACGCGCCTGGTAATGGAAGCGCAAACCCGCGCTGACGACGGCATGGACCTGCTCCGGGTCGAAACTTTCCAGGCTCCTTCCGCCAAGGGACTCCCCGAGGAAAAGGAGCTCACGGCCAAAGCCGAAAAAATGGCCACCGACCTCGACGCTCTCCGCAAAGCTCCGGTGGCCGAACCTTACGACGGTCCCGCGCTCCTCAGCGGACGCGCCGCAGCCGTCTTCTTTCATGAAGTTCTCGGCCATCGCCTCGAAGGCCACCGGCAGCGCGACGAAGACGAAGGCCAGACATTCACTAAGAAGGTCGGCCAGGAAGTTCTTCCCAAGTTTCTTACCGTCGTCGACGACCCCACCACCCAACAGATCGCCGGGGTCAAGCTTGCGGGCACGTATGAATACGACAACGAAGGCATGCCCGCCCAGCCGGTCGAAGTGATCAGCGACGGGGTGCTCAAGAATTTCCTGATGTCGCGCATGCCTATCAAGAATTTCGACCACTCCAACGGCCACGGCCGCAGCCAGCCGGGACTCATGCCCACCGGCCGGCAGGGAAATCTCATCGTCAGCTCGTCAGAAACCGTTCCGGAAAAAGATCTGCGTCAAAAGCTGATCGACGAGGTGAAAAAGCAAAATAAGCCCTACGGCCTGTACTTCGACGACATTCAGGGCGGCTTCACGCTTACCACGCGCGCCCTGCCGCAAGCGTTTCAGGTGCTGCCGGTCATCGTATACAAGGTTTACGCCGACGGCCGGCCGGACGAACTCGTCCGCGGCGTGGACATCGTCGGCACGCCGCTCGCCGCCCTCACCCGCATCATTACTACCGGGGATCAGCAGCACGTATTCAACGGCGTTTGCGGAGCCGAAAGCGGCAGCGTACCGGTTTCCGCGGTCGCGCCCGCCATGCTTTTCTCTGAAATGGAAGTGCAGAAGCGCGCCCATGAGCACGACCGTCCGCCCATTCTGCCTCCGCCCGGCTTCGAAAATCTTCCCGCGAAAACCAGCGCTCCCGCCGCCGAGGTGAAGCAATGAGAACCACCCGCCTCGCCTGCTTGACCACGGCAATTCTCGTTTCGCTCGCGCTCGCAAGGCCGGCGCTCTGCTCGCCCGACGGCTCGAACGACGCCAAAACCCCCGACGCGATGCTGGCCGCCAAAGCGGCCATCGCCGGCGACCCGCTCCTAGAAGCCCTCCTCGCCGAACTCGAGCGCTCCAAAGCCCAGCTGAAAATGGACCAGCTCGAGGCGCCTTACTACATCGAGTACCGCGTCAGCGACGTCGAGGACTTCTCTACGGAAGCAGCATTCGGCGCCACCCGCGAAGATCAGCGCGTTCACGTTCGGTTGCTGCGCGTCGTGGTGCGCCTCGGCGACTACAAGCAGGACAGCTACTTCGCGCAAGGCATCGGCGGCACTGCGCTGCTGCCGCTCGACAACGACCCTATCGCCCTGCGGCACCAGATCTGGCTGGCCACCGACGATGCCTACAAATCCGCGGGGCAGGCCCTGACGCAAAAACAGGCTGCGCTCAAGCAGTTCAGCAAAGAAGAGCATCCGGTCGACGACTTCGCAAAAGCCACTCCCGTTCAGCTCGTCGAACCCACCCTCTCGCTCAAAACCGACGCGGATAACTGGAAGAAAACTCTGGAGGCCGCCACCAACCTCTACCGCCAGTATCCCGACATCCAGTCGGTCTCCGCTTCGGCCCGCTTTAGCGTCATCAACGACTATTTCCTCAATACCGAAGGTACCGTAACCCGTAACGGCAAAGCGGTCTACACCGTGCAGTTCAACGCTTCCACGCAAGCGCCGGACGGCATGCGACTCAGCCGCACGCCCGCTTGGACCGTCGCCAGGCCCGAAGAACTGCCCACGCGCGAAAAGCTGCTGCAGGATGGTAAGAAAGCGCTCGAAACGCTCGACGCGCTTCGCCAAGCGCCCATCGTGGACGAAGAGTATCGCGGCCCGGTGCTGTTCTCTCCCGACGCCGCCGATGACGTCGTGGCCCAGCTCATCGGCTCGAGCGTGCTCGGCCGCAAGCCGAATCTCGGGGCGCCCAACCGCACGACCGGGGCCTTCGCCACCAGTTACCGGTCGCGCGTCCTGCCGACCTTCGTCAGCCTCGTGGACGACCCCACCCTGAAGGATTTCGAGGGCAAGAGCTTAATAGGCTCCTACAACGTAGACTCCGAAGGAGTGAGGGCCCGGTCCGTGGACATTGTGAATAAGGGCATCCTCACCAACTATCTGCTCGGCCGCCAGCCGATCCGCGATTTCCCCGAATCGAACGGCCACGGCCGCGCCGCCCCCGCCGCGCCGCCCCTGCCGAATCTCGGCGTGCTGCTCATCAAGAGCAGCGAGCCCGAAGCGCCCGCGGCGCTCAAGCAGCGCGTCATCGAACTGGCCACCAACAGCGGCCAGCCCTACGGCTACCGGGTGGAGACCATGGCCGGCGCCGCTCCTCGCCTCCTGTACCGCGTCTATGCCAAGGACGGCCATGAAGAGTTAGTTCGCGGGGCAGTGTTCAGCGAGCTCGACGTGCGCGCTCTGCGCAACGACCTCAGCGCCCTCGGCAACGATCCGTTGGTCAGCAACCGTACCGGCGGCATGCCCGCCACGATCATCGCGCCGTCGCTGCTCTTTGACGAACTCCAGGTCAAGCGTGCCGACACCTCGAAGGACAAGCTCCCCGAGTACCCGGCTCCGCCTCTCAAATGAGGTCCCGGATCATCGTGGCCGCCTAGGCCGCCTCCACGCAGCAGCTTCCCGCGTTCGTTCGACAGAGCGACTTCGTGTTGCGCAGGCGGTGGTTTCCCGGCCTGTCCCTTGGGTCAGGGAACGGACTAGCCCTCCGTACAGTTGACTCGATTGCCGCATCGCCGTAAGTCTGTGTGTAGCGTTCTATTACTATTACTACTAAACCGTGCCCTGGGGCGGGTACGGCCTGGAACGGCTTCGAGAATCTCGGGGGAAAGCTGACGGTCGTCCGCCGAGGGCGGCGTTAGCGGGACTAGGGGCCATGAACTTTATCAACAGGTGGCGGCACGGCACCGAACGGACTCAGGAACGGCTGCTCGTCCGACTCTGGACGATCAACAGTATGGATGCGGACGATCACCCGCAGGCCTCGAAGCTCGCCCTTGCCGCCCGGGCTGAGCTGCGCGCCAGCTTGAAATACCTCTCCGGGCCCGAAATCGAAAGCACCATTGCCTCTACGCTCGAAGAAAAGTCCTACCAGCATCAGGTGCTGCACAACCTGCGCCGGCAGATTCACCACGGCCGCAACGGCAACTAGCATCCCTACAGGTCGGCCCAACGGGGCCATCACATGACCTGCAACTTTGCGGACCCTCGCGCGTATGCTATATAGCTGTAACGAAGTGGCCGCAAGGAAGTGCCTCAATGCTCTACTCGCCTCTGCTCCCCGTTCATATCACGGGCGGGGTCCTCGGAATCCTGTCGGGCAGCGCGGCAATGATCTACCGCAAAGGCTCCACACGGCATGCCTTGGCCGGCAAGTTCTTTGTAGCCTCCATGCTGGTCATGGCCGCAACGGCGGTCTATCTCGCGGTCCTGAAGCACCAAAGCAACAATATTGGCGGCGGTATTTTCACTTTTTATCTCATTCTTACGGCGTGGCTGACTGCTCGGCGCCGGGACGGCGAGGCCAGCCGCCTTGACTGGCTCGCGCTGCTCGTTCCTGTAGTGCTCGGTGTTCTCACCTGGGCCAACGGGATACGGGTAGTAGAGAGCGGGGCAAGCTCCGACCACGGTGTTCCGGTTGGGATGCATTTCTTCATGGGTTCGGTGATGCTGCTGGCTGCGGCGGGCGACGTGCGCATGCTGGTTCGCGGCGGGGTACTCGGAGCGAAGCGCATCAGACGGCATCTGTGGCGCATGTGCTTCGGGTGGTTCATCGCCACGGGATCTTTCTTCCTCGGACAGCAACAAGCATTTCCTGCGTTCTTGCGGGGTTCGCTCGTCCTTCTGATTCTCGGGGTTCTGCCGCTCCTCTTGCTGATTTTCTGGATATTCCGACTGCGCTTCGCGAAAGCGTACCGCATGTGGGGAGTCCGCTCGGCAGCGGGTGCAGACTGACGCCGGCCGGCGTGGCGGTCACGCGGGCCTCCGCCTCCGCTGACTTGCTAGGCTCAGGGGCAGGCACGGAGATGCTCTACATGAGCACAGGAGCCCGATCATGGGCGTGAACGCCGCGAAGTGGGAAGCGCAGGGCGGCGCTGTCGCGTCGGTCCCCACGTGAAAGCCGCAGTCTACCGCCGCTACGGGCCGCCGCCGGACGTGGTCGAGATCGCAGACGTCCGGAAGCCCATGCCCAGAGACAATGAGGTTCTGATTGAAGTCCGCGCGGCCTCCGTCAATCCTTTGGACGCAGCCTTAATGGGCGGCCACCCTTATGCCTTTCGCCTGCTGTCCGGGTTGCGTAAGCCGAAGGTCACGCGGATAGGCGTGGATGTGGCCGGCCAGGTGGAAGCGGTGGGCGGCAAGGTGACGCGGTTCAAACCGGGCGACGCGGTGTTCGGCTTGTCGATTCGCTACCCGGACGTTTCCGGCGTGAAAGCGTGGATCTGCCAGGGGGCCTTCGCCGAGTATGTCTGCGCCCCTCAGTCGACAGTTGTCTTGAAGCCGGAAAATGTCACGTTTGAGCAAGCCGCTGCGGCGCCCGTTGCGTCGCTCACCGCGCTGCAGGGCCTTCGGCTAGGCGGTCTCGACCCGCATCGATCGACGAGCGGGCAAATTCGGCCGCCGCGGGTTTTGATTCACGGCGCGGCGGGAGGGGTTGGCACGTTTGCGGTGCAGATCGCCAAGTCCTTCGGCGCCCATGTAACCGGCATATGCGGTCCGCGGAATGTGGAGTTGCTGCGATCGATTGGTGCGGACCAGGCGATTGATTACACGCAAGTGGACATCACGAGGGAGCCGCCCGAACCGGGGCATCGCTACGACCTGTTCTTCGACTGCATTGGTAACCACTCGCTGTCCGCCTGCAGGCAGCTACTAAGCGCCAAGGGGACATACATCGCGGTCGGAGGGCCGAGCAGCCGGTGGCTGATCGGTCTCTTAATTCGTCCGCTTCAGATGCTGGCCTTATCGCGCTTGGTCGGCCAAAAACTGCTCGTCCTGCTGGCCATACCAAGCCAAGACGACCTCCTCGCCATCCGCGGGCTCATGGCCGAGGGAGAGGTCACGCCGGTCATCGACCGGTGCTATGGGCTCCGTGAAGTGTCAGAGGCTTTGCGGCATCACGGAACGAAGCACGCGCGGGGAAAGGTTGTCATTCGTCCGGCTCCGGCTCTCCTCCCCACCGCGTAAAAAACGGAACTGCTGGTCTCGCAGTGCAAGGGATTTCGCTCGCACGTGAGCGGGCCTGCAGCGGTCTGCTTCTTGCCTGCCGTGGTTTTTCGCGCAGGTTACTTGCCGTCCGGATGCACAGCTTTGAACAATTGACAAGGCCGTGACGCTCGGCGATAGTTCTTCCCGTGATGCCCAGGTTTCTAAGAATCGTCCTCACGAGGCTCGTCGGGTGGCTCAAAGTGCAGCTTGCGAAGCCGAACGAAGTGCGCTATCTGGCTGTGCCGTTGTGGAAGCCTTGGCGGGACTATTAGCGGTTCCGAAGCGGCCCCGTCTACCATCGCCGCTCTCGAACTCCTGGCTATGATCGGCATTTTCTTTTCCGCCGCTCCGCGGCGCGGGTCTCTCCCGCGAAGAAACCGCGGCAGAAAATCGGCGCTACCTTCGACCGGACGAGCCTTACACTAGCTGCCATGAACTTTCGCGAACGGCTCGAATGGATCGGTCGAATGATCCTGCTTGCCTTCATTCTGACCTCGGCCGCATTCCTCAGCGCCATCACCGCCATGCGCATCGCGATCCACGGGCGCGAAGTCAGCATGCCCAACCTGGTGGGCAGGAGCGTCAGCGATGCCAGCAGCGCCCTGCGCTCCCGCGGGCTGATTCTGCGCGTCGCCGACCGCGTTTACAGCGAGCAGCCCATCAACACCGTAGTGCGCCAGACGCCCACGCCCGGCATGCTCATGAAAGTCTCCCAGCAGGCTCATGTGGTCCTGAGTCTCGGCGAGCGCGCCCTCGAGATCCCTTCTCTCGAGGGTGATTCGCTGCGCGTGTCCCGCATCGAACTGCTCCGCGAAAGCCTGCAGGTCGGCGAAGTTTCTTCCATTGCCCTGCCCGACGTTCCGGCCGACACGGTCGTCCTGCAAAGCCCCAAACCCGGAGCCGGCGCGGCAACCCCGCGCGTGGATGTGCTGGTCTCGCTCGGTCCCCGCGAAGACGCCTATGTCATGCCGCATCTGCTGGGCATGAGTCTTGCTGACGCCGTGCGACGGCTGGACGCCGCCGGGATCAAGCGCAAGCTGAACACGGTCAGCGCGCCGCAGTGGCCGCACGGCGCGGTGATTGACCAGTCGCCAACTCCCGGGTCGCGCCTGCCTGCTGCAACGATTGTCGAACTGACGATTGCCGAGTAGTTTTAGAGCCGCTAGTGAAATGCCAGCTTCTGCCATTGCGAGCCGGGGGCGCTTTGCCTTTTGTCTCCGAGGGGCGGTCGAACGGGCCGGCAGGATTGCTGCGGAGCGGCGCACAAAAAAATCGAGGGCGCAACTGGCCGCTTGGCTTTGGGGCCTTGCGTCTGGTTGCGCCCTCTAACTGATCCGTAAAGTTTCTGTCCGTCGCGCTCCCTTCAGTTGGTCCGGCTCACGGTTAAGTTTGCCGTTCCCTCATCCGGTTTCGCTCCGGCTTCCGCTTTTGCGGTTCAATTTAGCATCGCTCCGTGCCGTCCGGTTTTTAGGCCTGGCGGCGCGCTGCGCGCTCTACTGAGCCGTAAAGTTTCTAACCTTGACGATTCCCTTTGTCGGCGTTAGTCCGGCGGTTAAGCCGGCCTCCATCCTTCAATTGGCCCCGCCGAGGCTTCGAGCTTTACTAGTTCAATCTCGTGGCACGGTTGCCGTTAAGCTTCCTGCCTTCGCAACTGATTCGTAAAGTTCTTCGCTCTCCGGTTCAATCTGCTGCGCAAGATAATCCGCGCATTTTTTTTCGTCAACGAAATTCGTATTGCGTACTTGTGAAAATCTGTGCAAGGCTGTGAAAATTTTCTTGCCGGATTTTCTTTGGCGCCTGCGCTTCTGATTCTTGGCGATTCCCGCGGGAAGGAGAGCGCCGCCCGGTTCTACTTACTCGACTGCTTCTTGTGCAGGTCGGTGCACACCGACAAGGCGTTATTGGGGTTGACCGCGGAGTCGCCTTCTTCGATATGCTGAACCACACCGTTCTTGTCGATGACGATGTTGGCGCGCTGCGCCCACTCGTAGGTGTCGCCCTGCACGTCGTGGCCTTTTAGGATGCCGTAAGCGGTCAGCATCTTTTTGTTCATGTCGCTCAACAGGGTGAACTTGATGTTGATCTGCTTGGCGAAGGCGGCGTTGGCCGCGGGGGAATCCATGCTGACGCCGAAAACTTCCGTATCCGAGGGATCGATTTTGCCGCTGTCGATTCCAGACTGGACCGCCTGGAGTTGCTTGGTTCAACCCCCGGTGAAGGCCAGCACATAGACCGCCAGCAGGACATTTTTCTTGCCGCGGTAGTCGCTTAACTTCACGGTCTTCCATTGATCGCTCAAGAGTGCAAAATCAGGCGCAGTGTCGCCAACCTTGAGGGAAACTTTGGCGACCTGGTCGTTCTGGGTACTGCGGGACAGAAGAGTGGACGCGGGGAGCGCTGCGAAAACCACCGCCGCGGCAACGAGTCGTCTCATTCGGCATACCTCCCTAGGAAGGCCAAAATGTAACGCACTGACTATAAGGCGGTTAGGCGCGGGACGAAAGTAAAAAAATTGTTAGAACTCTGGGCCCAGAGCGCGTCAGGCGGATGGACGGTCCCGCTCGCGGAACTCCCAGGGCACGCGGTTCGTACTTCTTGGCGAAAGCAGGTCGGACCTCCGGTTATGACCATCCTTAAACAGCTGGCTCTCGGCGCGAACGGGCGGCTCCTGTTGTTGACCCTGATCCTCGACGCCGGGCTGGGCCCAAGCGTAGACGGCCAGGAGCCGCCTGCGCTGCACTCGCAGGTCAATCTGGTAAACGTGTCGTTTACGGCGCGCGATTCTCGCGGCACTCTGGTGGAGTCGCTCAGCCCCGATCAGATCGCCGTGTTCGAAGACGGCGTCCAGCAAAGGATTGCGCATTTCGCGAAAAGCATGGATCTCCCGCTGGCGCTCGGCTTGATCGTAGACGCCAGCGGCAGCCAGGAGCACTTTTCCAAAAAGCATGAGAAGGACTTAGAAGAGTTTCTCGCGAGTGTGCTCGGACCGCGCGATCGCGTCTTCCTTATCGGCTTCGGCAACCATTTGCGGCTGGTCAACGACTTTACGCAGTCCAGTTCCGAGATGATGGGCCACCTCAAGCAGTATGAAAAGAAGC
>Ga0306925_10007400_pt1 | contig 10324 bp, 9 predicted proteins | sample flu12Cox44000176_FD_203755 | JGI IMG/M metagenome (GOLD analysis project Ga0306925, IMG submission 203755) | Lab enrichment of tropical soil microbial communities from Luquillo Experimental Forest, Puerto Rico - flux8day.12C.oxic.44.000.176 (v2)... | ecosystem: Environmental > Terrestrial > Soil... | reverse complement strand
TCGATCGGCTCGCCCCGGAGCGCGTAGCCGCTGTTGATCTGGTGCACGCTGAATCGCGCCTTCAATTCTCCGGGGTTCTCGAACACCGGCGCAGCAAAGACCGCACTTTCGCCGGGGTGATATTCCCGTTGACGGTCAAACCAGAACGGTTGGTAGAGCCGCGGCAGTTCATTCGGGTGTCTGGCGAGCAGCGCATTGTGCGCGGCATGAAAGCTGATCACGCGGCTGTGGCCGCCGCTCATCGCCTGACGCAGGCAGAGCAGACCGACATAGTCGGGCGGGGTATCGTTATAGGCATTGTCGTTGTGAAAGCGGATCTCGGTGTTGGTCTTGTCCGGCCGCACCCCCGAACCCGGAAGCGCCTGCTGCCCGGTGTCGAGAACATCGTAGATCAGGATGCCGTCGAGCTTCTGCGCCACCGGGCGCGAGACCATACTCGACAAAATCCAATAGATCGCCGTCGCCTCGGCCGCGTCCATCTCTGCGATGGGGAGCCGGTCGACGATCGCGAAGCGCACGCCCTGATCGAGAACATGCCGCACCCGGGCCATCTGCTCGCGGCAGGCCGGCATCGCGAAATCCTCGGGACGCAGCACGACCGTCGGCAGCGGAAACGCCCGCAGCTCATCGACCGCGCGGCGGATCTCGGCGTGGCAGGCGGCCGATAGCTCGACCCGGTAATCCTCGGGGTGAACATCGCGCCCGGCCCAGGCGCTCGGCCCTTCGACAAGGGTCATACCGGTCATTTTGTCCTCCCGACTAATGCCCGCTCGCCGCCCATCATAATCGTTTCCGGGCGGGTTGCGAAACCCGGGCGTCCCACGGCGTGCCGTTAGGCGGCGTCGACCAGGACGAGCTCGGTGTCTTCGAGCGCGCGCACTTGCACCACCGCCTCCTCGCGGATGGCGGCAGCGTCACGGGCGTTGAGCGCCACGCCATTGACCTCGACTGAGCCTTTTGCCGGGACGAGATAGCCGTGGCGTTCTCGCCCGCCTTTAATGTCGCGCCGAGAACCCGCGCGTCGGTGCGGATCGGCAGGGAGTCGCTGTTGCTCGGGTCGCCGCTCCGACGGCAGCTACCGCGCACTCGGTTGAAGAAGACCGCCGAGGTAACCGGCAATGACGCCGGGGTCCGTGGTCGAGCAGGCCGTGTAGCCGTCGGGTCGAACCAGCCAGATGCCATCCTTGCGGACCGGCGATCGGACATCGGGGTCGAGCAGCCCTTCGAACCGTCTGAGTAGATCAGCGATCGCGGCAGTCTTCTCTGCAAAAAGCGCGAAGCGCGGAGTTGCACCCGATCCGATGGGCATCGCTCCGGCGATGGGTGCCATGCGCTCGCCCGGCTTGGGACCGGCTCCGCTGAGTGAAGAGCCATTCAACGGGCTATCGGGATAGCCGATCGCAACCTCGGTCATGGAGTCGGCAAATGCATGCTGGACGGGGGCCAGACCAGACATGACGTGACCGACAAGGTTACGGACCGTCTGAGCAACAGGGTTTCGCATAGTGCCGACGGTCGTCAGGCGGCCCGCGGCCTTGAGGACCTCATCGCCAACCTTGCTGCGTTCTGGACTGTAGCTGTCGAGCAAATGCTCATCGCACTCCCCCCGGACTACCAGGGCCAGCTTCCAGGCCAGATTGAACGCATCCTGCATTCCCGTGTTCATGCCCTGCCCGCCGGCCGGGCTGTGCACGTGTGCCGCATCGCCCGCGAGGAAGGCGCGGCCCCAACGATAGCTTGAGACTTTGCGGCCATTGATCCGGAAACCCGCGAGCCAGATCGAAATAGGCCGGAACGTCGTTTCGCCTGTGGGGTGGGACCATCGGCCACATCGGGAGTTGCTTTGGCGTTAAGTGACCCCTACGCGCCGATAGCGGCCGTTCCAGTTAATGCAGATCTTACCGCCGGGTTCGACCCGACGCAGTCGTCCTGCGAACGGCGCCTTGGTCATGGGGCTGGTTCCCGAGGCCCGCTGCAGTCGGCCGAGATTTACAACTGAGACGGCATCATCGAGGGCATCGGCCGCGCATGATGCCCTTGCAATCAGAAGTCAGCATGGACAGAATTTCGTTCGCGATGAGAAAATATGGGAGGCGAGACGATGCTCACCGCAGAGAACAACCGGCTCATCACCGAGACAAGTCCCGGCACCCGGTGCGGCGCGCTGATGCGGAGTTATTGGCAGCCGGCGGCGCTGGTGGAAGAGCTTGACGGTCCGCGGCCGGTGAAAAGGCTCCGCTTGTTGGGCGAAGATCTCGTGCTCTTCCGCGACCCGTCAGGACGCTTCGGGCTACTAGACCGGCGCTGCTCGCATCGCGGCGCCGATCTGAGTTTCGGCCGATGTGCAGACGGCGGCCTACGCTGCCCGTTCCACGGATGGCTGTATGATGCCACAGGCGCCTGCCTGGAGCAGCCAGCCGAACCCGCCGGCAGCACGTTCTATCGCAAGGTTCGGCAGCCAGCTTATCCGTGCGTTGAACGCAGCGGGATTATCTGGGCCTACATGGGTCCCGGAGAGCCCCCGCCGTTCCCCGGGCTCGACTGTTTCATTGCACCCGACAGCCACGTCTTCGCGTTCAAGGGTCTGTGGTCCTGCAATTGGCTGCAGGCGCTGGAGCTCGGCATTGACCCAGGACATGCGAGCTTCCTGCACCGCTTCTTCGAAGACGAAGATCCCTCTGGCGACATCTACGGCCGGCAGTTTCGCGCCACGACGATCGGCGCCAACATCCCGATGACGCGCTTGCTGCGCGAGGTGCCCAACCCTCGGCTGGATTCCGAAGAAACTGCGTATGGGTTGCGGATCACCACACAGAGGCCGATCAACGACTCTGTCGTTCATCTGCGCATCACCAACATGGTGTTTCCCCATGCGTTCGTAATCCCGCTGAGCCGCGAGATGTCGATAACGCAGTGGCACGTGCCGGTGGATGACACGCATTGCTACTGGTACGCGATCTTCACCAGTTTCACGACGCCGGTAGACAAGCCGACCATGCGCGCGCAACGGCTGCAGACTCACTCGCTGCCGGACTATGTGCCGCACGCCAACCTTTCGAATGACTGGGGCTATGATCCCGAAGAACAGCGCACGACGACCTATACCGGGATGGGCATGGACATCAACGTGCATGACCAGTGGGCCGTGGAAAGCATGGGTCCCATTCAGGATCGCACGAAAGAGCATCTCGGTTACTCCGATCGAATCATCACCGCCGCCCGCCGCATGATCTTCCGTGCCATCGACGATGTGACAGAGGGACGCCATCCACCGCTGACGAAAGATGCAGATAAAATCAGCGGCCCTACCACCATCGACGCTGTCGGACCAGTCGTCGGCCGCGACGAATACTGGCAATCCCTGGAGGCGGAGCGGCGGAGCGCCACACCCTGGCTCGCCCGGGTCAAGGAAACGGCGTGAGCGATTTCGTTTCGCGCCACGGCCTCTGGACTGGGGCACAGGAGGAGGCCGCCGCCGACATCGCCGAGTGCATCGCGAAACTCGGCACGGTGCGGTTCGCATTTTCCGACGCGCACGGCGTGGTCCGCGGCAAGACGCTTATCGCGGCCGATGCCATCGGCGCGCTGCGAACCGGCGTCACGTGTACGCTCACGATGCTGCTGAAAGATCTGTCGGGCCGCACGGCTTTCCCGGTTTTCCAGCGCGGCGGCAACGGCGCCGGCGATATGGTCATGGTCGCCGATCCCACCACGTTCCGAATCCTGCCGTGGTCGCCGCACAGTGGTTGGATCCTGTGCGACCTCTACGGAACGGACGGCACACCGCATCCCTTCTCCACGCGCGCGCTGATGCGGCGCATGCTGGCCCAGCTCGATGAACGGAGCTTGGCTTGGCGCGCCGGTCTCGAGGTTGAGTTCCATATTCTAAAGCTCGCGGAGGGTATCGCGACCCAAGACCACATCGCGATGCCGGGGCCGCCACCGAAAGTGATTCCGCTGAACCACGGCTATCAGTATCTCACCGAGCAACGCTACGACGCGATCGAACCCCTGATGGAAACGCTGCGCAGCAACCTTCAGGAACTGGGCCTGCCGCTCCGGTCATTGGAGATCGAGTTCGGACCGAGCCAGGTCGAAGTCACACTCGGCGCCACTACCGGCATGCAACCGGCCGATCTGATGCTGCTGTTCCGCAGCGCGACGAAGCAGATCTTCGCGCGCGCCGGTTATCTGGCCAGTTTCATGTGTCGGCCGCAGTTGCCGCATGTCGCTTCCTCCGGTTGGCATTTGCATCATTCGGTCGAAGATGCTGATGGGCACAATCTGTTTGCGCATTCGGAGGGGCTATCGAAGCTGGCACGCGGCTGGCTGGGCGGACTGTTGCAACACGCAGACGCAGCCGTAGCGTTCAGCACACCAACGATCAACGGCTACAAGCGCTATATGCCGAACTCGATGGCGCCGGATCACATTGTATGGGCCTATGATAATCGGGCGGCGATGGTGCGCGTTGTCGGCCAGCCCGGTGACGCCTCCACGCGGCTGGAAAACCGCGTCGGGGAACCGGCAGCAAATCCGTATCTCTACATGGCCTCGCAAATTGCCGCAGGTCTGGATGGCGTCGCGACAGCCGCTGATCCCGGGCCGTCGACCGACACGCCCTACAGTGCCGATGCACCCACGCTGCCAAAGAGCTTGATGGCGGCAATCGCGGCGCTGCGCGACAACGCGTGCTTCCGCGCCGCCTTCGGCGACCCGTTCATCGACTACTTCATCAAGCTCAAGGAGTTCGAGATCGGCCGATTCTTATCGGACGTCACCGACTGGGAACAGCGGGAGTATTTTGAGATTCTGTGACCTCGCCAGCCTTCGCTGTGCGCAGGATCTTCATCGCGTCGGCCAGCGCCGCCACATCATGCGTACGGATGAAGTCCGCGCCGCGGAGAGCAGCATAGATTTCCGCCGCCAGAGTCGCTGGCCCAGCTTGCGTTGCATCAGATCGTCCGGTGATGTGCCGTAGGAACGACTTGCGGGACACTGAGACCAACAACGGCAGGTCAAGCGCACGCTTCATGCGGTCGATGCCGGCGAGTGCGGCGAACGACGCGCTCGGATTGGAGCCTAGGAAGAAGCCCATGCCTGGATCAACGATCATGCGCTGACGCGCAATGCCCGCGCGCTCCAGGACAGCGAGCCGATCCTCGAAGAAGCGGATGATCGTATCAACGACGTTCGGGACCGGAATGTCGGCACGCGTAATGTGATTGGGTCCGTGCAAGGAGTGCATGGCGATGAGCCGGCACGAGGACGCGGCGAGCGCCGGATACATGGGCGCGTGGGGAAAGCCGTGGATATCATTCAGGAACGCCACCCTGTGTAGCAGAGCGTACGTCTGCACTTCGGGTCGGAACGTATCCACGGAAACGAGAGCACCGCGCGCCTGGAGATGCGCTATGACAGGTGCAAGGCGTTCGATCTCTACGCGGATGGGGATGCGGATGGAATCTGGGCTGCTGGCAACGGCTCCAAGATCGATGACATCGGCTCCTGCCTCGAGCAGGTTGTCTGCATGTGAGATGGCAGCATGTTGGTCCAGGAAGCGTCCTCCATCGGAGAACGAATCATCGGTGATGTTGACGATGCCTAGCAGCCGTGGCGAAGCCATGCCTTCCTCGTTCTCCCAATGCGTGGATGGCCTCACCGGATGCCAATCCTCATTTGAGGTGTGCGAGGCACGATTGTCCAGAGCCGTTGCAGTGGAAATTGTTGTCGTTGTCGAGCGTCGCGGTCATGTTTTCTCGCCCAGTGCAAGGCGCAAACCGGCCACCATCAGCTCGCGGTGCTCGGGCTTTCGCAAGTAGTTATACGGCTGCATCACCGCAGCAGCAGCGTTGAGGTTGCGCAGCCGAGCCACAATTTCTCGCGCGTCGTCGAGCCGTCCCATATGGGCATAGCAGACGGCAAGACCGCGATACGATAGCGGGGTGGCATCCTCCTGGATCGCGAGAAGCAATTTCGGCAACGCCTCGGCGAAGCGGCCGCCGAGGATGTATGCCAACCCGATGAGAGGGTTCGCGTAGCCGACCCTAGTGTGTGGGCTAAACCGCAGCGCGGCCTCGATGCGCTCAATCCCGGCCTCTAGATCGCCTGCCCAAATCCGAAGTCCGCCGCTAATGTACCACCCCCCGTGCGAAACTCGGGTTCAGTGTCAGCGCGCGATCGACCAGCGCGATCATGCTCCCAATGTCCTCACCGAAGTAAGCGAGCACGGTGGCCGCATGAATAACTGCGCTCGGATCGTCTCTGGCGAATACCAAGGCCCGCCTGGCGAAGTCGATCGCTTGGCGGGTATCCGCCTCTGGGTCTTTGCTCCAGGCGTCGGTCACCGCGCGAAAATGACAGATCGCGGCGTAGCCGAGCGCGGGCCCGTAGTTCGGGTCGCGCGCGATCGCCTGGCTCATCAGCGCCAGCGCCTCCGGGAAACGCGACGCTGACGAAATGGCAACAGCATAGGCACGCAGATAGAGGTCGTAGGCCGTCAAATCAGTCGTTGGTCGGTTGACCGAGCGCGCCGCCTCGGCGGCCTGCAGTGCCGGCTCAATCACCCCCGCGACGCTCGACGCCACCTTATCCTGCAGGTCAAACACATCTTCGAGCGGGTCGTCGAAGCGGTCGGCCCAGAGATGCGCGCCGGTTTCGGCCTCGATTAATTGGGCGGTGATGCGTACTCGACCGCCACCCTTTCTGACAGAGCCTTCGAGGACATAGCGAACACCCAACTCGTGCCCGACCTGCTTCAGGTCGACGGCTTGTCCCTTGTAGGTAAAGCTCGAATTGCGGGCGATGACGAATAGCCAGCGGATGCGGCTGAGCGCGGTAATGATCTCCTCGACCATGCCGTCGACGAAGTACTCCTGCTCCGGGTCGCCGCTCATGTTCTGGAACGGCAGCACCGCGATCGACGGCTTGTCAGGGAGCGGCAAGGCGGTTGCGGCGGGCACGGCCGAAACTGGCACGGACGCCGGCCGAGCGCGATAGACGCGCACCGGCCGAGCGATGTTCTTCAGCGTCTGCTCGCCGCCATCGAAAAATTCGGTCTCGATCTTGCCTCGCACCTGCCGGAAGGCGTCCTCGGAGATACAGATGCCGCTCGGCTCGGCGATACCCTCAAGCCGTGCCGCGATATTGACGCCATCGCCGAGAATATCCTCGCCCTCAATCAGTATGTCGCCGAGATGGATGCCGACGCGCCACTCCATCCGATGTTTCGCGGGGATTCCACCATTACGCTCAGCCATCAGCTTCTGGATCGCGACCGCGCACTGCACAGCGCCCACTACCGAGGGGAACTCGATCAGCATGCCGTCGCCGGTTGTCTTGACGATCCGCCCGCCATGTTCGGCGACAAGCGGATCGGCGGCGGCGCGATGCTCACGCAGCATGCGCGCCGTACCCGCCTCGTCGGTCTCCATCAGCCGGCTGTAGCCGACCACGTCGGCCGCGAGAATCGCGGCAAGGCGGCGGGCCACCCGATCCGGCGATCCAGCCTGCATGGCGTTCTCCTTGTTCGGGCTATCCTATATCGGGGAGCGCCGATCCGCACGACCGGAGAAGATTTCCGTTTTTCACCGAGCTGAGCTGGCCCAGCGTTCCCGCCGTCAAGGTCTCTTTCGGGGCAATTCCTGCCGCTCGGAACGCGGCGGCTGATGAGGAAGACTCGGGCTCGGGTCAAACCGAAATTCGACGTTATAGAGAACGAAGAGAGAGCTCGACGGCAGCCGTCCGATTACCAAGACGATCGTCACGCCGCGCTGGCGGCGAGGAGCAGCGCCGAGACGCCGAAGAAGGCTTGCTGGGAAGCTCGCCGGAAACCACGCATCGTCAGACGCGCCGCTCACATATCGGCAGGGTGAAGGCGGCGCAGGGTGCGGCGATGCCGCGCAACGCGTATTCGCCTAGCGGCACAGCGGCGTGGTGGTCTCAGCGGCGACCGAACCCGAGATCAGCACCGAGCGGCCGAGCGGCCGGCACAGCCCCTCCAGCCGGCTGACCAGGTTCACCGCGGGGCCGATCGCGGTGAAATCCAGCCGGTCGGCGGCACCGATATTGCCCCACAACATCTCGCCGAGATGCAGCGCCGCGCCGAAAGGCAGCGGCGGCAGCCTCTGCGCCTGCCGCACCGCATCGAGAGGGGTCATGCCGGCACGCGCGGCGACGACCGCGCGCAACGCCGCCTCACAGGCCGCGGCCGGCGCGCCGGTGACCGGGAAGATCGCCAGCACGCCGTCGCCGATGAACTTCAGCACCTCGCCGCCGAAGGCGTGCACCGCCCTGGCGACGCGCTCGAACCAGGCGTCGAGGGCGGCGATCCAACCCGAATTCACGGTGTAGGAGGACATGGCGGCCGGCCGGCTCGAGCAGGTGCTGCCCGATGGTCCTTGCCGCCGATCGCCTTGCACCTGGTCACGCCGCCGGGCGGCACCGACGTAGGCGAAATGATCCCGCTCGAAGGGATTATATTTACTGGGCCGGCGAGCAGCGCGCCAGTCGAAGAACACAACGCCGGCGCCTTGACTGGACCAACGAGTTTCGGGAGCGGGAACGGGGCCGTTGCCGATAGCGGCAGCGGAGACCTCGTCGGCGTCGGCTTTGGACGGGCATTTGCCGTGCCATCCGGCTAGGTCTCCGGCAATACCCTGTCTGACACCTGGACATACGACAACCAGACTTTCAGCAGCCTCGGCGTGACGCCCGGCAACTACGAATGGACGTGGGGGAGTGGGGCGAACCAGAGCTTCACGTTCGAGAAGCGGTGCCTGCGCCATTGATCGGCCGTGGTCTCCCGGTGCTTCTTTCGGGGGCCTATTGTTTGGTGCCAAGTTGTTGGAGGGAACCAAGAGACACAGGCTCCAATTCGGCTACCTCCGGTCAATCCAATAGCAATTAACTGACCTACGGCTCTGTCGCGACCGTCCGCCGCCGTCCCACCCCCGTCCCGGAATTGGGTTCGGGCGCGGCCGTCAATCGCTGCGGCCGGCCGATGTGCCGGCGGCGCTTCCGCGTCCGGCTACGGCCCTCGGCGCGGAATGCGCCTTAGCGTCGATGGTGCGCGTGCTCAGGGTTTGGGATCTCGCGGTGGACGGGCTCCGCGCCGGGGGAGGAAGCGGGCGGCGGTGACCGTGCCCGGCGTGGCGTTATCGACGGCGCGGTGCACGGTTTGCGGCTGCGCGCGAATGTCGTCCCAGCGATTGGTCATCAGGACGACGGTCGCAATGCGCCGGGTCGCGAGGTTTTGCTGAAAGGCGAGGTTCTGGTCACAGGTGATGAAAATTTCAAAACCGGCGCGCTCGGCGACATCGAGAAGATTAGTGTTGGAAAGTGTCGCCCAGCCCATTTGCCCGGCTGGCTGGACGTCGTGATTGGCAGGGACGCGGCGCACGCCGAGCGGAGTATTGTGGTCGAGGAGAATCTTCATCCACTTGACGGCGATCCGAGTTTGGCAAAGCGCAGAACGCCTCTGACGCGGTCGAGCGGCAGGTTGTCGAAGATCTCTGTGGCGATTTGTTCGGCGGTATAGCCGTCCTCGGCGTTGTCGATAATGGCTTGCGCTGGAACGCGAGTGCCTTTGAGGACCCAGGTGCCGGATAATCTATCGGGGGCGCTTTCGACGTCATGGCATTGAGACCAGTCGACGGGTTGTGTTTTCATCGGATGCGTTTCGTTGAAAGTCAGTGGCGACAATTCACAGGGCTTGAGCGTCGGTGCGAAAGATTTGAACAGGCGCGGCGTTTCCGCCGGATTGATCGCGAAAGCGGACACATTATAGCAGTTTCGGGATCAGTGTGTGGCGCACAGCGGGGCCGAGCGCGCCCTTTTTCCGCTCTCCCCGGCCCGCCCGCTTGCGGGGAGAGCCCCGGGACGGCCGCCCGCTATGGCGGGCGTTCCGGGGGTGGGGTGAGGGGCACGCGATCCGCAGTGCGAAATGCGGCGATAGGGCGCGTCAGGCTGCATCCACCAGGACGAGCTCGGTGTCCTCGAGTGCGCGCACGCGGATCGCCGCCTCCTCATGGATGGCGGCGCCATCACGGGCGTTCAACGCGATGCCATTGACCTCGACCGAGCCCTTGGCCGGGACGAGATAGCCGTGGCGCTGTTCTCCGAGGGCATATTCGGCGGTCTCGCCGGCCTTCAAGGTCGCGCCGAGAACCCGCGCATCGGTTCGGATCGGCAAGGCGTCGCTGTCGCTCGGGTCGCCGCTCGCCAAGGTGACGAAGCGGCCGGAACGGTCGCCTTTGGGAAAGGGTTTTGCGCCCCAGCTCGGGGGCTTGCCGCGGCTCGTCGGCAATATCCAGATTTGGAAAAG
>Ga0306925_10007397_pt1 | contig 10325 bp, 7 predicted proteins | sample flu12Cox44000176_FD_203755 | JGI IMG/M metagenome (GOLD analysis project Ga0306925, IMG submission 203755) | Lab enrichment of tropical soil microbial communities from Luquillo Experimental Forest, Puerto Rico - flux8day.12C.oxic.44.000.176 (v2)... | ecosystem: Environmental > Terrestrial > Soil... | reverse complement strand
GCGCGATTCCCGCGTGTCGGAAAAACATTGGAGACAGCGCTCCTGACTTCACTCAATAAGAAGCCCCTGATGACGCTGGGCCTCGTCATATGTCTGGCCGGACTGACATCCGGCCAGACCAAATTTGTCAAAAAGGAACCGGTGAAAATTGGCTACTCAGTGTTCGATCTGCAGCAGCCTTACTGGCAGGCTTATACCAAAGGGGTCCAGGACGCCTGCAAGGCGGCCGGATATCAATGTGTCGTTTCGGATCAGAAGAGTAACCAGCAAGCTGAGGTATCGGGAAGCATCGATCTAATCAATCAGGGGATTAGCGCTCTGATCAATTCACCCATTGAGCCGGCAGCATTGCCTGCGGTCATCGACAAAGCGCACCAAGCAAACATACCAGTCGTGATTGGCGACGTCGGCGTCGCAGGCAAATACGACGCATTTATCGTATCGAATAATGAGGATGGAGGCGAGCTCGCCGCCCAATACATGATTGAGCACCTGAAGGATAAGCCCGGAACAAAAGAGGTCTTGGTCATTGAAGTGCATCCTGGTGCAGCAGTGGGCGTCCCGCGAACAAAGGGCTTCGTGGATGAAATCAAGAAGCACGATGACTACAAAATAGTCGCTTCGCTCAATGGCAACGACACGGTACAAGGAGGTTATCAGGCGACCCAGAACACGTTGTCGGCGAATCCAAACCTCGCTGGGATTTATGCAACAAATGATCCGGAGGCCGAGGGAGCAGTGCAGGCGTTGAAGGCAGCCGGTAAAAATGGCGTGAAGGATGTTTTTCTAGTTGGATTCAACGGTGATCCTCCGGCACTGGAGTTGATCAAGCAGGGCGAAATGGCTGCAACGATCCGCCAGGATCCTTATGGGCAAGGCAAACAATGCGTCGAAACCGCAACGAAATTCATGAACAACGAGACGGTTGACTATTCGGACGCAGCCACCAAATCAGTTTTGTTTCCGGTGAAAGTAATCGACAAGGATAACGTCGATCAATTTATCCAGAAATAGACACGGAACAAAAGTGAACCTCCGCGCTATTGAGCGGCGCTCTTGACGCGGACCTGCGATGGGAACCGATCAAACAGCTCTCCAGAGCCCTATCCTTCGTCTGACTGGAATTTCAAAGCAATTTCCAGGGGTTAGGGCCTTGGAGGGCGTCGATTTCCACCTCTTTGCTGGAGAGGTGCACGCGTTGATGGGAGAGAACGGCGCCGGCAAAAGCACGCTGATCAATATCATTAGCGGTCTTCTTCAGCCAACTTCTGGGCAAATACTCGTAGGCGGACAGGAGGTGGTCTTTTCCAACACTCTACGAGCCCAAAAAGCTGGTATCAGCACGATTACACAGGAGTTTAATCTGGTACCTCAACTCACCGTGGCTGAGAATATCTTTCTCGGTCGTGAACCAAAAAGGCGCACTGGACTCCTGAATTGGCCCGAGATTAGGCGCCGTGCCTCGGAAGTCCTCGAAGAGCTAAAGCTCAACGTCCCATTGAACCAGAGGGTCAGCTATCTCAGCGTTGGAGACCGGCAACTGGTCGAGATCGCGAAAGCCCTTTCAATGGACTTCAGGATCATTACCATGGATGAGCCGACGGCCGCTCTGAATGCAACCGAAGTAGCACGGCTTTTTGAAATCATCGAACGATTGAAGCAGCGAGGAATCGCTGTCCTCTATGTATCGCACCGTCTTAGAGAAATCTTTCAGATCGCGGATCGGGTGACTGTTCTGCGAGATGGAAAGAAGGTTGATACGCGACGCCTTGCGGAAGTCAGCGAAGATGATGTCGTAACCATGATGTTGGGCCACGCCTTGAATAAAGAGGAAACAAGTTACGAAGCGATTCAAGCCTCGGAAAAGGCGGCCCTTTCGGTTAGGAACATCAGTGTCCCCGGAGTTCTCTCTGACATCTCATTCAATCTCTACGCCGGCGAGGTAATGGGCTGCGCTGGTTTGATCGGGTCCGGGCGCTATGAATTGGCTCGCGCGCTTTTCGGCCTTGAGCGGATTTCTGAGGGTAAGATCGAAATTAATGGTCAACCTGCTCTGCTTAGTTCACCCAATGACGCGCTACGTCACAGTCTTTATATGCTGCCAGAAGAACGGAAAGTAGAAGGCATCTTCCCCGATTTAACTGTCCGCGAAAACCTCTTAATCAGTGCCAAAAGGTTGTTCCAGCGACTGTCGGAACTGTCGATCGACGCGGACCAAGAAGGAAAAGAATACGACAAAATGCGTGAGTTGCTTCGCATCCGGGCCTCTAGCTCAGCGCAGGGAATAACGAAGCTCAGCGGCGGCAATCAGCAAAAGGTGATGCTTGGACGTGCCTTAATGAGCAATTCGCGCATTTTGTTATTAAACGAGCCAACCAGGGGCGTCGATGTCGCAGCCAGAGTCGAGATTCATGCCGCTATCCGGAAATTAGCGCAGACCGGTTATGCCATTCTGGTAAGTTCGTCTGATATTCCCGAACTCGTTACGGTCAGTGATCGTTGCCTGGTCTTGAACGCGGGACGAACGAAGGGGCTATTAAACCGAGTGCAAATTAACGAGGACAATGTTACCGCTCTGGCAATTGGGCAAGAGATAACCGGAGATAGGCAAATGAGCAACGCCGTTGCGTCTCACAACGTTCGATCGTCTTTGAGTCTTTCCAATGCGACTCGCCTTGTCCAAGTCGCGGAAAGTTTCGGCGTTTTCGTTCTGTTGGTGATCGTTGTAACCACTGCGTCGATTGTCGCACCGGGTTTCTTTACTTACACCAATCTAACTAACACGCTGATCGCGGCCTCGATCACCGCGGTGACCGGACTGGGCATGACCTTTGCCATTGCGATGGGCGGTTTCGATCTCTCAGTGGGGTCTGTCCAAGTGTTGACAGCTATTGTGGTAGCAAGCCTGCTTTCGGTAGTGGGCCCGCCCTTAGCGATCCTAGGCGCCGTGCTGACTGGATTAGCCATCGGCCTTTGGAATGGTGTGCTGATCAGCAAACTCAGACTTCCTGCCTTTGTCGTGACCTTTGGGATGATGAGCGTGATTCGTGGTGTGGCCCTGCTCGTGACTCAAGGGCAGTCCGTCATGATCACCAAGCACGCCGAATTTGGATTGTTAAATAACGGCAAAATCCTCTGGCTGCCGGTCCCTTTCTTTATCATGGCGATCGTGCTTGTCATTCTCAGCATCTTGCTTAAGAACACGGCGTTCGGACGTCACGCTTGCGCCATCGGTGGCAATCGAGCGGCCGCGATTGTCTCTGGCGTCAATATCGATCGTGTTACGATCGCCGTTTTTGGCGTAGTCGGCGTGACCGCCGCTATTTCCGGGATAATGCTCGCTTCCCAGCTCATGATCGTGGATGCAACTCTGGGAACCGGTTTCGAGCTCCAGGCCATTACCATCAGCGTCTTAGGCGGTACGAGTCTCTCTGGTGGGCACGGTAACCTCATCGGAACTGTTTTTGCCGCGATTCTATTAGCAACCATCGCCAGCGCCTTAAACATTTTGAAAGTGATTTCATTCTACCAATACCTGGCGATGGGAGCGCTCTTGATCTTCGCGTTGGCTATCGACACCGCTCGCCAGGCATTTATCGCCAAGTCGCTTTTAAGTCGTTCCTAACTTGGCCTACCATGGAGTCCGCCGAAACCGCGAATCACAGCACCCACCGTTCCCGGGGGATGTATCTGCTCGGCTTTCTGACAAAGTATTATATACAAAGCCTACTTCTAATCTCAGTTGTGATTCTCGCGGCAGTGAATCCCTATTTCAGAAGCATAGGGAATTTGCAGAATATTTTGCTGCAGGCCTCTTTTGCCGGAATCGGAGCGGCCGGGATGACCATGCTAATCGTCTCCGGCGCATTCGATTTGTCAGTAGCCGGTCTACTCGGACTCTGTGGTGTCCTAATCTCCATGCTGCTACCTTTACTAGGAGCATTCCTGACATTTTTCGCGGCCGTATTGCTTGGGGTGGTGTTGGGCTCCCTAAATGGTGTGGTCGTGACCAAGCTGCGGATCCCCGCCTTCATTGCGACGCTTGGACTGATGAATATTTACTTGGCGCTCGCCTTCATCTGGACTGGTGGCAGCCGCGTTGTCCCGATATCCGATCCAATCTTCAATTCTCTTGGAACCGGCGCTTTGTTTGGCCTGCCGATACCGTTCCTAGCCATGATCGCGGCCTATCTTGGTTGTTACGGGATTCTCAATCGGAGCGTGTACGGACGTTGCCTTCGCGCCGTAGGCAGCAGTGAAGTCGCGGCTCGCACTGCCGGCCTTCCCGTCGATTTCATAAGAATTCTAGCGTTTGCGATCGTCGGAGGCTGCACTGCACTGGCTGGGGTCTTCCTCGGTGCAGAACTCTCGTCAGCCAGTGCGATTATGGCTACCGGCTACGAACTGACGGTCATAGCCGTGGTAGTAATTGGCGGTACGAGCCTGAAAGGCGGGGAAGGAACACTTTTCGGTTCATTCACTGGAGCTCTGTTTTTCGCCGTTATCAGCAGCGCTCTTAACATCCTGAATGTCGCAGCCTACTGGCAATATGTCGCAACCGGAGCCTTTCTGATCAGCGCTCTCGGCGTGCAGGCATTGCGCAGCTATATAGTCGTCGAATGAGGAGCAGTTTCGTTTCAGTGTCTAACTGGTAACAGCGGATCAAATCCAAGAAGGAAATGTATGGTTATTGAAGCTATCGGTCGCCACCTTCGACTGGGGGTTGTTGGCGGTGGCCCCGGATCGGTAATCGGTGATGTCCATCGCGCCGGAGCTCGGCTGGACGGGTATTATGACATCGTTGCTGCTGCTCTCTCATCTGACCCTGAACGATCCCGACAGACAGGACGCGCGATCGGAGTCTCCGCCGAGCGGGCTTATCCATCCTGGCGCGAGCTCGTGAAGAGCGAGGTGAAGCGGAAAGATCGGATCGACGTTATCGCGGTAATGACGCCTAACGATAGTCACTACGAGATCTGTTGCGCGGCTTTGGACGTCGGGTTCCATATCATCTGCGACAAACCGCTCACTACTGACTTGGCGTCGGCTGCAAGCCTGGCCAAGAAGGTAAAGAACAGCGGGCTTGAGTTCTGTCTGACCCACTCGACAGATCGATGACCCCAATTCGCTTGAGTACTTTTACGTCAAAAACCACCTCTTGTTGATCAACAACCTGCAGTCATGGATCAAGGAGGAGCCCGACAAGCCGTTCGAACTGATCCTGATTCAGCACCATGGCGCGATCAATGAAAGTCACTGGATGGATGCAGTCGCCAACGCGCAACATGGGACCAACTCGGGGCTAGCCGCCATCCCCTACCCATTCCTGCCCGCATATGGAATCGGCGAAGCTGCTTTGTCCAATACAGCTGTACGTTTGTTTGAGCAAGAGCACTGCGTTGTTCTTGAAGACGGCCCTGTAATCGTTGCCGGCTGGTCTCAATCACCTAAAGTTAAAGCAGGTCCAGACAGAGGTGGCACTAGCCTATCCGGATCGCCATCACGTCGTTGCTCCCATAAGCCCCCGAGCGTTTGCCCACTTTGGTGCCAAAATCCAGACCCGGACAACCAAGCTCCCGCTTGGAGCGTGGAACAGGCAGGATCTCAAAGAGTGGTGTGAACTCTTAGGGTTCAGCCCAGAAACATTCTTGAGCACCGAAGAAATTGTTGCCGAACTTCTTCATTTAAAACCGTCTATTCTTCCTGTTTCACCGTACCAAATCGATCGCGCCCATCGCATTGGCAATGAGTTAGCCCTTTTGCTTGCTCGCACAGCGACGCGAGCATGGGTGGCTGCCCCCAACCCGCTTGACACGGCGATGATCGAGCGAGTGCAGCAGGTGCTAGGGCTCGCAATCGTCCCCTGTCTCGTCGCGCCATTTGATTTGCGCCGAGTCCTCGCACGCAACCAGGCTGTAGAAAACAAAGTCCAGATACAGCAATCTCGACCACTTCACATCGCCGACTGGAAGTTTCCACTCAGCGCAGATCCCAGCCAGCTCGTGGACCAGATTTTGCAATCGGCAATTACGCTTACTGCTACCGATGTCCATTTCGAGCCCAAAGCGGAAACCGTTTTAGTGAGATTCCGAATCAACAAAAATCTTATTTCACAACCTGCAGTCTCCCCTGCGCATTACCAACTCATCATTAAACGCATCAAGATGTTGGGCGGGATGAAACACGATCAAAAAGGCTTGATCGAGGATGGATCGATGACTCGTACCTACGACGGAATCCGGTACGACTTTCGCTTCGTTGCAATTCCTTCGCGGTACGAAGATTCCATCGTTTGCAGAATCTTTGGGTCTAGACAGCCGCTCCTGGGCGAACTTGGTCTTCAACCACGGGAACTCGGAGTATTGCGTTGGTTTTGTAAGATGAACGGGGGCATGCTCATCACATGCGGAGAGACGACCAGTGGAACAACAACCACGCTTTATGCGTTGCTTCACGATCTTCGTGACAGCAACAAGAAGATTTACACGATCGAGCAACCGATCGAGAAACATTTCGACGGAGCGGTGCAAATCCAGGTCGATCCACAGGGACCGCTGACTTTCGGAGCTATTCTGCGAGCGATAATGCGGGGTGACCCTAATATCATCATGGTCTCCGAGATCCGCGACGCAGATAGCGCCGACGCCGCAATCAACTGCACGCTCAGCGGTCACAAAGTATTTACGACGCTGCATGCTGAAGATTGCGCCGGCACAATGGCCCGCCTGCATTCCTCGTTCCGAATCGATTACATCACGTTAGCCCAGACCATTCGCCTTCTGATTTCGCAACGCCTGGTCCGAGAACTCTGCGTCTGCAAAAGAGAGCGAGAGCCAACTGGGGACGAACTGCGGCCATTTCCATTTATTGAAATCGCCGACCCGGTAATCTGCGATCCAATTGGATGCGAGGCGTGCAATCATACGGGCTTTGTGGGGTTAATGCCGGTAATGGAAATAATGCCGATCGACGAAGGAATGGCTGCTCTCATTTCTTCCGGCGCGCACGCAGAAAGGTTGCGTCAAGCCAACCTTGATCGCGGCTATTCAAATTTGGAACGCCAAGCGTGCGAGCTTTTACAGACCGGCAGGATCTGCATGGAGGATGCACTGAAATTCGTGCAATTAAACCGGCTCTCGGCAATAAGAAACTGATGTGCGACGAAACAGGGGTGTGGGCCACTCCGCCTTTGATCTTGTTACAAGCTCGTGTGAGTAGGCGATACACTGTGATCTCGCAGCGGCGTTTATGATTAAGTACTGGGAATATTTTGCTCGTTCGAATTACGTACCTGTGGCGGAACGAGCTCCCAAAAGACTTCGACGTCGCCTTGCTCCTTGATCACATCACGGTAATGTTTGTACAGCATATCAGTGCTGCGATGCCCCATGTTTTCCGCCGTACCGCCAGCGTGCCGGAATTTAGCTAAATGGTAAGACCCATAGCTGTGGCGTAGGCAGTCTTTGGGCCAAGGATTCCATTCTGGACCAGCTGATTTTTGAAAAACCTGAAAATGCCAACGAAAATTTGGGGCGACTTTCCCCTTCCCAGTTGCTGGCCGGTATCGCTTTAACCACTCGATTAAGTTCGGTTCCATAGGGACAATTCGCCGCATCCGACCTTTGGCTTTCTTCGCCGGGAGGTCAATCTGACGCCGGTCAAAATCGACATCTCCCCAATCTAATCGAAGCGTTTCCTCTGGTCGCAGACCAGCGAATAAACCCAACACCAACCACGGAACCAGTTCCCCTGGATGAACCTTGATCAAAGATTTCTTGGTTTTGCCCACTTTTAGCGTTGCTTGGAGCTCCTGGTGAGCCAGATGCAAAAGATGCTTTATTTCCGCAATCGAAAGGACTCTGACAGGCTCCTCACTCGGTGAATGCTCGATCTTGATTCCTGAGCACGGATTTGCAGGCATGTGATGGTGCTGGACGGTCCAAGAAAATAAAACCGACAAGTTTCGAAGCTCGTTCGGCTCTCCCTTAGGATTCAGTTTAAGGGCGGTCAAGTACTTGCGGACATCCAACTCGCTAATGGTGTTTATCGCCTTCCTTTTCACCCTAGGCAGCCACTCTTTGAATCTGCCCCAGCGTTTTTTCAAGTCTTTGACATAGCTTGGTCGTTTCGATTTCTTGCTTTCCAAGGCCCTCTCGATAGCTTCTTCTACTGAGATGATCCCGGCATCCGGTCTAGCGTGTTTAATCGCAAAATCCACGGCGTCTGTGAGGCTCATATTGATCTCCCCCAGCCGCTTAAAAGCATTAATCGCCTCATTGATCTGAGCCGGGGAAAGTTCAAACGCCGTGGACCCCGCACGAGCTCTAAGTTCCAGTAGTGAACCGGCATTGACCTTTTGCTTTTGCGCATCACCGAAGATCCATCTCCTGGCCTTATCCAAGGTCGGAAAATGCATCTCAACCCTTTTGCCTCCAGTAAAGCGACTCCCTAATCGCACACGCCAAAATTCTGATTTCCCGATCTTATGAGGACCAACGCTGACACCGGATGGAAGATCGGCAATCGCGGAGCGCCTCGCTCTCTTTGGCGACCGAGCCAGTTGAATAGCGCTTTCCACAAAGGGGAGTTTTAGCCAAATGCGCGTTTATTTTGACAACAGAATCGTTCCGTCTAACTGTTCAATCCGGTCAACGTTTGTCGGGAAAATGAACCTCTTCTTAAAATCATGCCTTCGAAATGGGGAAAATAGAACGCCTCGAATATGGGTAGAAATTGGGAAGTACGCGAATCTCCCTAAGGATTTGTGATCCATAAGTTCCTGATAATAAGGATCTAAGGCTAGGTAGCTCAGTTGGCAGAGCAGAGGACTGAAAATCCTCGTGTCGGCGGTTCGATTCCGCCCCTAGCCATACTCCTTGAAAATCAACGAGTTACGGCGACTCGCAGCCTGAAATTGGCTGAAGACATAACCAAAGACATAACGCTGGGCGGCGGAAGCAGGGCAGTGAAAGCTGCTTAACGATCGTAAAGGATGGGCGCAGAAGCGAAGCCATAATACCCATCATAAGTTGGACGTCCAGATTCGGAGGTGTCGCCAAGTGTGGCTAAAGACGCGCTAAAACCAGCAAGCAATCTCGCAGCCCCTGGCGCCACAAACCCCCGCCTACACCGGGCTCGATTTTGTCGTACTGTGCGATGATCTGCCCTCCGATTTGTTCTGGCTTCATGGCTGTCTCGTTTGCAAAAGACACTACCACTTTTTTGGCTAACCGCTGCAGTGATGGCTCATCCAGTCCACACCGTGCCCGGAGGAGTACATGACCGGACGATGGTTCGAACCTTCGAAATGCCAAGGAACTTTCAGCAGCTCTTCAACAGCGGCCTTGAAATTGCCGTTACGGCCGTTCTTGACTTCCAAAACCATCGAAGCCAGTCGCCCCTCGGAAACATCACTCAAAAGACAAGCCGCGCTCAGGGACGCACCACACTCAATCCACTCGCGAATCTTCTCGAACTCACGAATTTCTCCTGCCGACATTTCCTCAGGAAAACTGGCCCGCTGTGATTCGGCAGACAATTTCGGCGACGACCGTGGCGACGGTGGTGGTGATTCTTTGCGAAAATGTTTGCATTTCAGGTTTGGTTTGTCCTGTTCGCACACAGGTAAGCGGCCCTTACAGAATAATTGAAACTCACTCTCCGTCATGAGCCGCAACTGCTCCCTCAACGTACCCAAAAGCTCTTTGGACCGGCCCCTTTCAACCTCATCATCAATCTGACTCAGATCAATCTGAGCCGGATCAATTCCGAGCTGCTGGCAGGCCCGCTCGAAACCCACTTCAAACACGTCCATCGCCAGAATAACACGATCACGAGGGCACACGCCTGGCGAGTTTAGCACGCCGAAAAAGTCATCCTTACAGGTGAAGAAAGCACTCAGGGCAAAATTCCTTCTTGCCATACACTTTAGTTCCTACCTCGTTAAATCGGCCTAAGCGGTGCCTGTTTTAATAAAAAACCCAGAAAATTTAGTGAACCCAGAAAACGCGACCGAGGCTCCCACCTTGACACCAGCGCTACTTATCCAAAACGTCACGTTCCGGTAAGCCTTACCCTCCTGCTTTCCCCGCGCCTCTGACTCAGTGCATACGCCAAGGAGTTCGACAGTCACTATACTAAAGGTCGATTTTGAGCGCCCCATCGCATCCCGTTCGGCACCTGCTGCACACGCTGCGCTTGCTGCTCTCGCTGTAACATCTGAATGTACGGATCCGTGACGTTGAGCGTTTGGGCGCCCCACTTCGGTCGCTGTGTCTGTTTAGCCTCTTGCGAGTCGCCTTCTTTCTGCGCGGGCTGCTCAACCA
>Ga0306925_10007392_pt1 | contig 10329 bp, 8 predicted proteins | sample flu12Cox44000176_FD_203755 | JGI IMG/M metagenome (GOLD analysis project Ga0306925, IMG submission 203755) | Lab enrichment of tropical soil microbial communities from Luquillo Experimental Forest, Puerto Rico - flux8day.12C.oxic.44.000.176 (v2)... | ecosystem: Environmental > Terrestrial > Soil... | reverse complement strand
GAAATAGATATGGGCAAGAACCCAGAGGAGCCAGGCGAACCGGCCGGATAGCGCTATCCGGCCGAAATCTACCACCGCCTTGTTGCGTCCGATCGTTGCCAGGCTGCCCTGATGTCGATAACGGAACGGCGGCAGCGACGGGGTTCCTTCTAAACGAGCCCTGATCACGGCCGCGGCGTAGTGTCCCATCTGTTTCGCGGCCGGGGCAATGCCGGGCGCGAACTTTCCGTCCCAACTCTTCGAAGCGCAGGTATCGCCGATCGCGAAGATCTCCGGATAGCCTGGAACCGAAAGATCGTCCTCCACCTCGATGCGCCCGGCACGGTCGGCGGCAACGTTCAGCCATTTCGCCGCAGACGAAGCCGCGACACCCGCCGCCCAGAGGACGGTGCGCGCAAAGATCCGTTCACCGGCCACTACGACTCCCTCCGCATCGACCAGCGTGACCGCTTTGCCAAGCCGCACTTCAACACCGAGCTTTTCGAGCGCCTGCTGGGCGGCCGCAGACAATCGCGCCGGGAAGCTGGGCAGAATTCTCGGCCCAGCCTCAATCAAGACAATCCGAGTGTCGGAGGGAATGATTCGGCGAAAGTCATGCACCAGGGATGCCTTTGCCAGCTCGGCGATGGCGCCGGCAAACTCCACGCCGGTCGGACCAGCACCGATCAGGACGAAATTCAACAGCCGACGGCGCTCGCTTGGTTCTTGCGAAACTTCCGCCGCCTCGAAGGCCGCAAGCACTCGCTGGCGTATGATGAGCGCGTCGGCCAGCGTCTTGATGCCGGGCGCGAAGGGCTCCCATTCGTCATGGCCGAAATAGGCGTGCCGGGCACCCGTCGCGACTACCAGAAAGTCGTAGCGCAAGCACTGCCTTCCGATCAGCACCGACCGCTTCGCTACATCGATCCCCTCAACCGTCTCCATGAGCACAGTGGCATTGGCTTGCCTGCGAAGAATCGCGCGGATCGGAGCCGCGATTGTGTTGGGGGCCAGTCCGGCGGTAGCCACCTGATAGAGCAGCGGCTGGAACACGTGATAGTTGTGCCGATCGATCAGTGTGACATCGACGGGCGCCTGAGCGAGCGAGCGAGCCGCCGAAAGGCCGGCGAAGCCTCCGCCAATGATCACCACGCGCGGGCGCGCCGTGGTCGTCGTATGGAGCGACTCAGACAACGATGCTTCTCCGGGGAACGAACGGCCTCTGCATTGGCCTGCTATTCCATGAACCAGCCGTGGCTGACGATAAGGGATTGGCCGGTCAACGCGTTCGTCTTCGCTGCGGCAAAGAAGAGAGCCGCCTCGGCGACGTCCTCTGTCGTTGTGAACTCGCCGTCGACTGTTTCTCGCAACATCACATTGTGGACGACCTCATCCTCGGAAATGCCCAGCGCCTTTGCCTGTTCAGGAATCTGCTTGTCTACCAGAGGCGTCCGCACGAAGCCGGGGCAGACGACGTTCGCCCGCACCCCGTGCTTGGCGCCTTCCTTGGCAACGACCTTGCAGAGGCCGACAAGGCCGTGCTTCGCCGTAACGTAAGGTGCCTTGAGCAGCGAAGCCTCCTTCGAGTGCACCGATCCGATAAAGATGATCGAGCCGCCCTTCCGCTTGTACATGTGCTGCAGACACGCCTTCGTGGTCAGAAACGCGCCGTCGAGGTGAATTGCGAGCATCTTTTTCCATTCGGCGAACGGAAACTCGTCGATCGCCTTCACGATCTGGATGCCGGCATTGCTGACGAGGATGTCCACTCCGCCCAAGCGCTCGGCGGCGGCGGTAACGCCCGCTTCAACGGCCTTTTCGTCGCTCACGTCCATCGCGACGCCCATCGCGACGCCGCCTGTCCGATTGATTTCATTGGCAGTTGCCTCCGCTGACGCCAGTTGCAAATCGGCGATCACGACTTTGGCGTCCTCGGCGGCAAAGCGCTTGGCGATCTCCTTGCCGATGCCGCTTGCGGAGCCGGTGATGATGGCAACCTTGCCGCTGAGACGGGCCATGGTGAGTTCCTTTCGATCCCAAAGCGCCTACGCGCATCTTTGAAACGTTGCGACGGATTGCAGAAATCCGAATCTCCCCGCCCCTCACGAGAGGTAATCGTGCACGACTTCGCCCAGCCCGAGCGTGAGATCTGCTATCAAGTGCGTCGCCGACATGACGTCCCGGACCGGTAGATTGGCAACCGGCGCCAAAGCGTGAGGATGAAGCTCGAGCGCCGCCGGTCCCGTCCACGCACCTTTCAGCTCGATGTCTTTGAGATAGTAGCGAACAAGCTCGCAGACCCGCGGCAAGCCGTCGACGTGTGGAACGATCTTCAGGAGAAAGCCCGGCTCACCGAGCGACTTCATCACCGCGGCACGATCGAGCTCGCGATGCTTGAAGCCCATCGTTCCGGTCGCGATCCGGACGTGTCCATAGTCCAACGTTCCCACCAGGGTGTCGCGATCAACCGTCAGCTTCGGGCTTGCCAGTTTCTTGGGAAAGCCCCAGAGCTCGCGTCCGCCGGCAACCGGCGGATGATCGTTTAGAAACATGAAGTGGACGTAGCCTCCCACCTCGCCGCGAATTCGTACCGGGATAACCTGACCGGATTCAGTGTAGTCGCCGAATCCGGTGCTGTCCGGCATGCGGATGAACTCGTACTTGACGATCGGCTCGATCACCTCGAGCGGCTCGGGGACAACGCGCTTCAACGCTTCGATGTCGGTTCGGTAGACGATGATCATGTACTCCCGGTCGACGAACTTGTACGGCCCGGGAGGATAGGAGGGGTTGAGCAGCGGCATCGCTGATGCCGTCTTGAGCACCGCGCGTTCATCCATGGGTGCCATCTTTCCGTTGCACTGGCTCTGAGAGCGGCGTATTCAAATTGGGGGCCTTGGCTACCTTGCCCGCGGGTACATCGAACGTCCTCACCGCGACATCTGCGGGTGCCGGCGCCAGCCAAGGAGCGCTCGCGAGCGTCGCGCGGGCGTCCTCCAATCCCTGGTTCCAGCGGTGCTCCATCGTTGCACGCGAAAACTCGTAGTCTTTAGATTGCCCTTGAGCCGCCTCCGGCCGGTAGATCAACTCGACGATGTCCATCGTCGTCTGGCAAGCTGCACGTTGCAGAAATGCGACCTCGGGCTCATTCTTCAGCGAGTCGGGAAGCTTCGCGAGAAGCGCGCTGATATTCCGGCGGAGGGTATGAGCATAGCGGAACGTCTCGACGCCCATCCGAGTGCGGCTGGAGTAGCGGATATCCTTCTCTCGCTCCGAGACCGCGTCGAGGTTTTCGGGAGCATCCCCTCGGGCGGAAAACAGATCGACCTGAAACGCGAGCGTGCTTCGCCTCGGCAGCGTCTCCATAAGGTAGCGCAGCGGCGTGTTGGAGACGAGGCCGCCGTCCCAGTAGCACTCGCCATCGATCTCGATCGCGGGGAAGCCGGGCGGCAGCGCCCCGCTTGCCATCACATGCTCCGGCCGGATGATCTGACGGGCATTGTCGAAACAAACAAAGTTGCCCGTGCGCACATTCACGGCGCCTACGCTGAGCCTGGTCTTGCGCGCATTGATGCGGTCGAAGTCAACAAGCCGTTCCAGCGTCGTCTTCAGATACGAGGTGTCGTAATAGCTGGTCAGTGTAGCTCCTGTGATCCAGCAGCGCCCGACGTTGGGACGGAAAAAGCCCGGCTGGCCAAACAAGAGCGCGGCCATAGCCGCCGTGCGCCGTATCGCGTCCTGCCAAATGTCCTGTGGGAGATCGAGCCAGCTCGCGGTTGGGGAGGACACCAGCTCCCAGAATTGACGAAGTCTTGCGACGCGGTCTTCCGGCGCGTTTCCAGCGATAATCGCGCAATTGATCGCGCCGATCGAGATGCCCGCGACCCAATCGGGTTGATAGTCATATTCTGCCAGTGCTTCATAGACGCCAGCCTGATACGAGCCGAGTGCACCGCCGCCTTGGAGTGCAAGCGCGATCTGCTTATCGATCTTGCCCTTCGATTGTAGACCAGGCGATTTTTGCGTCATGGTGCGGATCCTTCGTGTCCTTCGTGGCGACTGGCATCCCTCACTGCGGATAGGCGATCTGTTTGGTATCGACCAAGCCGTAGATCGTTCCGAGCACCAGACCAAAGACGACATGCAAAGCGAGGGTCACTACGGGCGCCATGACCCCTAGACCAAGCCCAAACCAACCGGCCCCCGCCATTGGCATCACCACCATCATCATCATCAGCCACGCGCCGAGCGCAAAGATCGTGCCCCGCAGCCGATACGGGCCCGGAAGGTAGGGGCTTACGATCGCAAAGCCGCCTCCCCAAAAGATGCTTCCGATGACGAAGTGACCGATCCAACCGACAACAGGCGAGCTTGCGCCCGCCATGGCCGAGATCATGGCGACGGGATCGAGCTCTGGCATTAGCCCCATGGAACGCTTCATCAGCATTATCACTGATAGTACGAAGGTTGCGACGAAGCCTGCGGCAATCCCTCTTCCAATCATTGCTCGCTTCATCGTTCACCCCCTTGATTCCGATCGCGTCGGACCGCGCGATCTCCTTCCGCGCGATAAGTGCCGCAGCAGCGCGGTTGGCTTCAGCTCCAACTGCGCAAAGCATTCGCCCGCAGCGGTCGCGGTGGCTGTCACGACCGTCATTATCGACAATGCGCCAAACGGAAGTACATTATTTTCTTTCTACGGACTCGATGATCAAAAGCTATCACTGCCTGCAAATGTAATAGCTCTTCCTGGTCAGCTGCGGCGACGACTCGGTTAGGCCGGATCGGACCAAGCAGCGCGTAGCGCAACGGGCCGCCCTCCGGCGCCGATGCGATTTCGGAGCTCGACGTCAGACCAGTCGATGAGTCTTGTGCGATCTCGGCCGCGCACCTGTGCTCCGCACACGCTGCAGGTGCGACTTGTAAGCGAGATCATAGCGGAAGAAATGATGGATCAGCATCGAGCGAAGAAAGAGTGCCGCTTCGATCTCCGCCCGCGAGGGCCGCGTGACGGCGCCGATGCTGGCGAGAACATCGTCGAGCTGTTGCTCGATATAGCGATGCTGCCGTTCGTGAGCAGCGAGCTTGCCGTATTTCGAGTTTTGTAGGACGGCCCTTTCGTCGCGAAAATGCACGAAGCACTTGTCACGCAGCAATTTACTGATCCGGACGATCTGCGACCAGTTACGACCTTCGGCCAGGCAGTGCGAGAGCTCGTTGATGTCGACAAGGAGCTCGCGGTGCTCGCGGTCGACCTTTGCGTCGCCCGTATCGAAGGCGGTGACCCAAACGAGCGCAGGAATGTCCTCATCGGGTGTGTGCGCCGGCATGGTCGCGTCCAGGGTCAAGACCGACACCGTCCCCGGCTCCCGTCGGCTGGCCGATCAGGGTTGCCTTAGCGCCGGTCGGGCGGCGCGTCATCTCGAGGGCTCGCAGGGGGTCATTCGCATCACAAGCTGCGAGAACGCTGCTAGCTCCTCGACGTAACGCTGCATGGACTTGGCTGTAAACCGCCGTTGGTGCTCCACCACCTGCTCGGGATTGCGGCAGGAGAGCAGCTCCGACCACGTCTCCATCGCCAACAGCACGCGCGCCTGAGCGCAGCCAGAGACTTCAGAGGAGAACGCCTGGGTTCCCTGCAGCCATTGCGTGAGAGCGCGCTTGCTGCCGTCAATTAGGTCCGACCGGTTGGCTGCCCAGGCTCCGACCTGCGACGCTTGACGTTGTTGCGTCATGCTCGTGGTGTCCAGCATTACTGATCCTCCCTTTGCGTTGCGTTGGACAACATGCAATTATCGGGAACAAGATCAACGCATGTACATTATTTTCTGGCTACCGACTTGATGACAGAAAGCTATCGATGCGTGCCGCTTCGCGCAGGGGTCAATTGATAACGGCCCGTACCGCTACGGTTTCGGCGTTCAAGTGGAGTCGGGGAACGACTTTGAGAATAAGATCTTCAGCGCTCTGCGATCGGTCAGGAAGTTATTGCTTGTTTCGTGCCAATTTGCTTGTTGAGAAATGTGTTGCCATACACTTTTATTGGCGGGCCGACGCGCGCGGTACCGGTGCCGTGAACGTTACGCGTCAATCGCCCGAAGCCAGAGCGGGTCGACGTCTTTCGATTGCAGCAACCATCGGCTCGGATGAAGACGATGCTGCAACGTCCGCCGGGCGGCTGACACGGAACCAGAAGGCGTACAATGCCGGGAGGAACAGGAGCGTAAGCACGGTCGCGACCAGAAGCCCGCCCATCAAAGTAATTGCCATTGGTCCCCAAAAGATGCTGCGCGACAGCGGAATCATGGCGAGAATCGCCGCGAGCGCCGTCAACACGACCGGCCTTGCCCGCCGGATGGTTGATTCAACGATCGCTTCCCACTGTGAGAGCCCATTGCGCATCTCTTCGTCGATTTGCTCGACAAGGATCACCGTATTGCGCATGATCATCCCGCCAAGCGCGATCAGCCCAAGCAGGGCTGTGAAACCGAAAGGCGCATGAAAGGCGAGCAGGAAGCCGGTCGCCCCGATGAAACCGAGCGGCGCCGTCGAGAAAACAAGAAACAGCTTGGGAAAGCTTTGCAGCTGGATCATTAGCTGAGTTAGCATCACAAGAAACATGACCGGGAAGATCTTGAACAGCGCGACGTTGGCCTTGCCGCTCTCCTCAATGGCACCGCCGACCTCGATCCGGTAGCCGACCGGCAGCCGGTCCATCACCTCCCGAAGCTGCCGCAGGATTGCCTTGCTGACGGTGGGAGGCTGCACACCCTCCGCGACGTCCGACCGAACGGTCAGCACGTAGTCGCGATTGCGTCGCCATAAAATTGGATCCTCGAAATCATAGTGGATGCGCGCGATCTGCGAGAGCGGCACCCGCCCGCCACCGCGCGCAGGTATCGTCAGATCCGGAAAGCCGTCGAGATTCAAGCGCTCGGACGGAACCGCGCGTGCCACGACAGGAATGAGGTCGATGCGCTCCCGGTATTGGGCGACCTGCAAGCCGGAGAGTAGCGCCTGCAGGGTGAACGAGATTTCCTGCGGCGTAAGGCCTAGCGCGCGGGCGCGATCCTGATCCACTTCCAGCCGGATTACCTTGGCCTGCTCGTTCCAGTCGAACTGCACATCGCGCGCGTCTGAGTTCTGCCGCATGATCTGGCGCACTTCCTCACCGATTTCGCGCAGCTTTCTGGGGTCAGGTCCCAGCAGGCGGAACTGGACCGGAAAGCCGACCGGCGGGCCGAAATTGAGGCGATCGACGCGGACGCGCGCCTGCGGCACGGCACCGGCAGCGATCGCCTGCTCGATCCTGGCTTTGAGACGTTCGCGCCCTTCGAGCCCGCTCGTCATGATCACGACAAGCGCAAAGCTTTCGTTCGGAAGCACCGGGTTGAGAGCAAGATAGAAACGCGGCGAGCCGGCCCCTACATAGGTCGTGAAAGTCTTCACGTCGCGGTCTCCCGCAAGCAAGGCCTCGACGTGCTTCGCGGCTGCATCGGTTGCACGTATGGCGCTTCCCTCCGGGAGCCTTATCTCGACGAAGAGCTCCGGCCGCGAGGAGGTCGGAAAAAACTGTTGCTGGACGAAAACGAAACCGAAGCCCACCACGAAAAACGCGCCTACGACGACCGCGATCACCGTCTTCCGGTGCGCGACGGACCAGCTCACTGACGATCGAAGAGCGCGATAGACGGGCGATGCGTAGGCATGAGAGTTGGCACCGGCCTTGGTCGCAGGCATCGGCAACAGTTTCACCCCAAGGTAGGGCGTGAAAACAACCGCGACAAACCACGAGACGATCAGCGAAAGGCCAACGACCCAGAAGATACCTCCGGCATACTCGCCGGCGGTCGATCTTGCGAATCCGACGGGGAGGAAGCCGGCTGCGGTGACCAAAGTGCCGGTCAACATCGGAAATGCGGTTGATGACCAGGCATAGCCGGCCGCGCCGATCCGATCCATCCCCTCCTCCAGCTTCACCACCATCATCTCGACCGCAATAATTGCGTCATCCACCAAAAGCCCGAGTGCAACAATCAGCGCGCCGAGGGAGACGCGGTCGAGATTCATGTGCATTGCATCCATCACCACGAAAACGATGGCGAGGACCAGAGGCACGGCGATCGCGACGACGATGCCGGTGCGCAATCCAAGCGATACGAAACTCACGAGCAGCACAATGATCAGCGCCTCAAGGAAGGATCGGAGAAACTCACCAACCGATTCTTCCACGACCTTTGGCTGATCGGCGATCTGGTCGATCTGAACCCCGATCGGAATTTGCGCCTTCAGCTCCTTGACCGCCGCGGCGAGATGCTCGCCGAGCTCGAGCACGTTGCTGCCGTCCCTCATGGCAACGACAACGCCAACCGCAGGCCTCCCCTGATGACGCACGATGAAGCTTGGCGGATCTTGGTAGCCGCGCTTGACATCGGTGATGTCGCCAAGACGAAGAATGCGTCCGCCCGCTTCGATCGGAACCGCGGCAACGGCGTCCGCGCCGGTGAATGCTCCCGAGACGCGCACATACACGCGATCGGCGGCGGTATCGACGAAACCGGCCGGCGCAATGATGTTCTGCTTGTGGATACTATCGATGATCGATGCGGACGGGACGCCAAGCGTTGAAAGCTTGCGGTAGCTGTATTCGATATAAATGCGTTGATCGATCGAGCCGACAATATCGACCTTGGTGACATCCGATACCGACAGCAACCGTTGCCGTATCATCTCGGCATAGTCCTTGAGCTCGGAGAGCTTCAACCCGTCCCCCGAGATCATGTAAACCGCCGAAAATACGTCCCCGTACTCGTCATTGAAGACGGGCCCGATGACGCCCTCGGGAAGATCCTGCTTGATATCAGTGCTCTTCTTGCGAGCCTGGTACCAGATTTCCGGCACGAGCCGGCTGGGCACCGTGTCCTTAAGCGACAATTGAATCACGGTCGCGCCGGGTCGAGAATAGGTCTTGACGTAGTCGAAATACGGCAGCTCTTGCAGGCGCTTTTCGATCCGGTCGGCGACCTGCAACTGCATCTCCTTGGCGGTCGCACCCGGCCAGAATGCCTGCACGATCATGACCTTGATCGTGAATGACGGATCTTCGGCGCGGCCCAGCTGCGTGTAGGCGCTGATCCCGGCAATCGAGATGGCCATGATGAGGAACAGGACGAGCGCCTGGTGCGTCACGGCCCAGGCGGAGAGATTGAAGCGAGACATTCTTGTCGAAGTCCTTCGACTAGTTCGAGGCTCGTTCTTCGACGATGCGAATCGATTTGCGCTCGTCGAGCAGCGTCGCCCCCAGGGTCACAACTCGATCGCCGTCGCCGAGGTCGCTGGCGATCATGACATCGTCCTGGTGGTACTCGAGCACTTGTATGGGTGTGCGTCTAAGATGCGCGCCGTCGGGAGTGATCAGCCAGACCGATGCGTTGCCGCCATCGGTGTAGATGGCGCTGAGCGGAACCCGCACCACGCTGCGCCCTTCGTTACGGGAAAGGCGCACCGTGGCGGTCATCCCGAGAGCGACCTGATCGTCGGCGCCCTCGATGGTAAAGCGAGTTTGATAAGTCCTGGTGACGGGATCTGCTTCCGGCGAGAACTCACGCAGTATCGCGCGGTAATGGCGCGATCCGTCCGCCCACAGCTCGACTGTCGCAGTGCTGGCGCGGACATCGCCGAGGCGCGATTCGGGAATCGCGACAACGACTTCACGCTCGGTGAGTTGGGCCAGGCGCCCCACGATCTGGCCGACCGCAACGACCTGGCCCACCTCCACCTTCAGCGCCGTGATGATCCCCGCCCCGTCCGCGTGCAGTTCGGTGTAATCCACCTGATTGCGCGCAACGCTCAGCGCGCGCTCGGCCCTCTGGACGCGACCAATAGCCTCGTCCGCCGCGGCCTTTTTCTGCTCGTACGCGGCGGGCGAGACCCAGCTGTCGGCCAACAGCTTCTGGAAGCGTTGCTCGTCAGCCGACGCCTGCGCCCGGCTCGATTTGGCGGCAGCGAGCTCGGCCTCACTTGATTCCTCAGCCAGGCGGTAGTCCGTTGGATCTAGCCGGAGGAGGACTTGGTCTTTCTCGACGCGATCGCCGACATTCACGTTGCGCTCGATAATCTTGCCGGACACACGAAAGCCAACATCCGTCTCGTAGCGCGCGTGGACCGTTCCCGTATATGTACTAGACGACGCGGCCGTCTCGATCGATATCCGCTGGACGCGCACCGGGGTCGGAGCCTCGGCAACTGGATGCTTTTCATTGCAGCCGCCCAGCGTGGCGAGCAATGCCGCGACCGTCAGGTACGACAGTCGCCGCGCGTCGGGCAAAAGCGTGACGAAATGAAGGAGCT
>Ga0306925_10007382_pt1 | contig 10332 bp, 4 predicted proteins | sample flu12Cox44000176_FD_203755 | JGI IMG/M metagenome (GOLD analysis project Ga0306925, IMG submission 203755) | Lab enrichment of tropical soil microbial communities from Luquillo Experimental Forest, Puerto Rico - flux8day.12C.oxic.44.000.176 (v2)... | ecosystem: Environmental > Terrestrial > Soil... | reverse complement strand
AGCCTGGTGGTATTGGCGGCCGCCTGAGCCCATTGCAACCGACCCCTTCACCGATGACGACGCCTGGTTCGCCGACGTGACGGCGGAATCCGGCGTCGATTTCGTCCACGACATCGGTGATCTCAGCCTGCTGCACCAGCCGCAGATCCATGGCTCCGGCGTCGCCCTGTTCGACTTCGACGGCGATGGCCTGCTCGACATCTACCTGCTCAATCACGGCGGCGACGGGTCCGGCAAGATCAACCGCCTATTCAAGAACATGGGCAAGGGCCGATTCAAGGACGTCACCGATGGCTCCGGACTCGGCATCGACGGCAAGAACACCGGCGTCGCGATCGGCGACGTCAACAACGACGGCCGGCCCGACGTGCTCGTGGCCCAGCTCGGCGACATCAAATTGTTCCTCAACAACGGCGACGGCACATTCACCGATGCAACCGAGGCGAGCGGCCTCAAGAACCCGCTCTGGGCGGCGTCGGCCAGCTTTTTCGATTACAACAAGGACGGCCTGCTGGACCTGGTCGTCGTCAACTACCTCGAGTTCGATCCATCGCTGGAGTGCCGCGGGCCGAGCACCAAGCGCGACTATTGCGGGCCTCAGCACTTTCCCGGCACGGTCACGCGGTTGTTCAAGAATCTCGGACCGATCCCTGGCGGGCCCAAAGGGCAGGTGCGTTTCGAAGACGTGACAGTAAAAGCGGGGCTCGCCAAGGTGCCGGGACCGGGTCTCGGCGTTTACTGCGCCGACTTCAACGGCGACGGCTGGCCCGACATCTTCATCGCAAACGATGCCAAGGCGAACCACCTGTGGATCAATCAGAAGGACGGGACGTTTGTCGAGGAGGCGGTGTTTCGCGGCATCGCAGCCGACGGGATGGGCCAGACACAGTCGGGGATGGGGGTGGCGGCCGGCGACGTCAACGGCGATGGCCTGCTTGCCATCTACGTCACGCACCTCGCCGAGGAACACCACACACTCTGGACGCAGTGGAAACGTGGCCATTTCCGCGACAAGACGGCGGCGGCGAATCTCGCGGTCTCCGACTGGCGCGGCACCGGTTTCGGCACCGTCATGGGCGATTTCGACAACGACGGCTGGCTCGACATCGCCGTGGTCAACGGCTCCGTCAAGCGCGGCACCGCGACGCCAAACCTGGCCCTCAAGGGCCACTTGAAAGAGTACGCCCAGCAGAACAACCTCTTCCGCAACGAAGGGAAAGGGAAGTTCAAGGACATCTCCACGCGGAATCGCGCTTTTTGCGGCACGCCGAACATTGCCCGCGGCCTGGCGATGGGCGACCTGGACGGCGACGGCGGCCTCGACCTGGTCGTGACGAACGTCGCCGACCGCGCGCTCATCTTTCGCAACGTGGCGCGCAATCGCGGTCACTGGTTGATCATTCGTGCCCTGGATCCGCGCTACCAGCGCGATGCCTACGGCGCCGAGGTCACCGTGCATGCCGGCGATCACAAGTGGCTGCGCATCGTCAACCCGGGCGATAGCTTCCAGTGCAGCAGCGACCCGCGGGTCCACGTTGGCCTCGGCAAGACAGACGCGGTCGATTCCATCCACATCCTGTGGCCCGACGGATTGGCGGAGGACTTCGAAGGGGGGCGGGCCGATCGCGCCATCACCCTCGAACGTGGCAAGGGCAAGGCCGCGCCATGAACCGCAAGATAGCCCTGGTCGGCGCGATTGTGGCCGGCGTCGTCCTTGTCGCCGCGGCCTGGTACGGCTGGCAATGGTACACGACGCCGGCGATCCCAAACATTTCGCTCGACGGGGCCGAGCCGGTCGCTGCCAAGGCGATTGACGATGCACTGAGGGACGTGCGTCGCGCACCGCGCTCGGGTGAAGCGTGGGGCAAGCTCGGCATGGTGCTGGCCGCTCACGATATCGGCGATCCGGAAGTCTGCTACGCCAACGCCGAGCGGTTCGATCCGGACAGTCCGCGCTGGCCCTATCTGCGCGGTCTGTATTGGTTGAATGCCGATCCGCAGCGGGCCGTTCCTCTGTTATGGTGCTCCCTTGCGCTTGCGAAGGCGCCGGAGCACCGGACAGCGATTCTCTACCGGCTGGCGACCGTCTTGATCGAGAACGGCCATCTCGATGAAGCGGAGGAGCACTTGAACACGTTGCGGGCGCTCGATCCCGGTTCACGTGCCGTTTACGGTTTCGGCTTGCTGGCGACCGCGCGGGAGGACCTGCCGAAGGCACGGCAGCTCTTCAGCAGCCTGGCAATGGACCCGACGGCTCGTCAGAAGGCGACCACCCAACTCGCGCTGCTCGCGGACGATCGCGATACGAGCGATTTCTACCTGCGCCAGGCCAAGGCGATGCCGCCGGATATTCCGTGGCCTGACCCGTTCGAGGAGGAGTTGAAGCAGGCGAAGGTCAATCGCATGCAGCGGATCGAGTCTGCGTTCGAGCTCGATCGGCAGGGGCGGTATCCCGAAGCGATCGCCTTCCTTCGCAATTTCGTTGCCCAATCGCCGGACGCCGAGTCGTATGCCCTGCTCGGCTTCATCTTGGTCAAGACGGGCCAGTACGAGGATGCGCTGGAACCCTTGCGTGCCGCATTGGGCTACAATCCGCGCGATACCAAGGCACGCATGTATCTGGGCCTGGCGCACCTGCGGATCGGCGAAAAGCAGTTAAAGAGCGGCGGCAAAGAATCGGCAGCGAGTGCCTTGCGCAAATCGATCGAAGTGCTCGACGAAGCACTCGCCAAGCAACGTGACATGGGCTACGCGCATCTCTATCGCGGCTTGGCCCTCAAGCATCTAGGCCGGACGGATGAAGCGATACAGGCGCTGCGTCAGGCGGTACTCTGCCAATCGGAGGCGGCCGAGATGCACCTGGCGCTCGGCGAAGCGCTTGCCGAATCGGGGCGCTTGGAGGAGGGCCTTGTAGCGCTGGAGAACGCGGTCCAGCTTGCGCCGCCGGATGATCCCAGTCCGCGCGAGGCGCGTGATCGTTGGCGCGAGAAGGCCAGGAAAAGGCCGTAACGCATTCCTCCCCCCGCTTACGCGAGAGGCTCGCTGAACGCTGCACATTTCCGCCTTTCCCGTCGCTTGGTTGCGGCACGGCGTGACACCGGTTATAAAGCAAGAGGACTCAACATTAATGAACCGTCTATGAATCTTTTCGGATCGCGCCATGCCTCTCTCCCTCGGCGGCCGAAAAACGCGATGGCTCGCAGCCGGCCTGCTGCTGGTGCTCACCGCCGGAGCGTCGTTCGGCGGTTGGCGGCTATGGGTCGGCTATCAAGAGCGGCAGGCGCAGGCGGCGCTGGCCGCGCGTGAGTTCGACAAAGCGCTCATCCATTTGAAACGAGCGATGTTTCTGCGCTCGAACGATGCCGACCTCCGACTCCTGGCGGCACAGGCGGCGCGACGGGGCAAGGATTACTCCGAGTCGATGGAGCACGCACGGGTCTGCGAGCAGAGCAGAGAGATGGCGGTCGCACTCGCCCTCGAATACGCGCTCTGGCGCGTGCAAAACGGCGACCTCACCGAGGGAACGCGGCAGCTTGCCGTTTACCGCGAACAGCCCGATGCTCCCGACGCGGCCCTCATTCTCGAGGCATACCTCGAAGGATTCCTCAAGCGGCTCACGGGGGACGACGGACTCGATGAGCCGTCGCCCAAGCTGGCGACAATGCCCGAATTCAAGGACGCGCAATGGGCGGCGGCCCAGTGGCTTGACCGGCGGACCGGGAAAGCCGATCACGTGCAGGGCTTGGTATGGCGCGGCCGGCTATACGGCCTGCTCAGCGATCATCCGCGTGCCGTGGCCGACCTGCGCAAGGCGCTGGAGCTCGATCCGGAGCATTTCGAGGCCCGCCTGCACCTGGCCGCGCAGGTCGCGCAAGGCTCGCCGGCAGAAGCGGAGTCTCACCTGCAGTTCCTGCTGAAGCGGCATCCGGACAGGCCGATGATCCGCCTGTTGCTCGCCACGTTCCGCCGCAACATGGGCGAGCTGGAGGCCGCCCGCCAGCTGCTCGACGAACTCCTGGTGACGAATCCCGCATCTCCTCCCTTGCTGGTCGAGCGCGGCATGGTGGAGCTGGATGCCGGTCGACCCGAGCAGGCCGAATCCTGGCTGCGCAAAGCCGAGGCGACCGGCTTCGATCGGCCCGAGTTGGCGCTGGCGCTCGGTCGCTGTATGCGCCTGGCAGGGCGGCTCGATGAGGCGCAGCGCTACGAAACGCGATTTGAACAGTTTGAAGCCCAGCGTCAGCGAGCCCGGGAAGCGGCCGTGGTCAAGTCCCCCTAGACCGGCTCCGGCCAGGCGGATGACGCATCGAGCGCTGTTCACCATGGGCATGCAGCACGCAACGGACACGACGCGGGGTTTGCGGCATCCGGGCGCGATGTTGATCGTCGCGATCGGATTCGTTGCGCTGGCGATGTCCGGGGCGATCTGGGTGGCAGTTCACAGCAGCGGACCGGGCCACGAGGCGCCGGCGCTGCCGAAGAATCCGGACGGACTCGCGTGGTTCCGCGATGTCACCGCCGACTCCGGCGTTTCGTTCACCTACCGGACCGGTCGCGATGCCGGACATTTGACCATCCTCGAGTCGCTCGGCGGCGGCGTCGCCCTTTTCGACTACGACGGCGACGGCCTGCTCGACATCTTCGTGACCGGCGGCGGCGATTTCGATCCGCCGCGATGCGACTATCCCGACGATCCCAAGTCCTACATCGACGCGGTGCACAAGAAGCCGCCCGCCATCCGTGGCCGGCCGTGCAAGCTTTTCAAGAACCTCGGCAACTGGAAATTCAAGGACGTGACCAAGGAGACCGGCCTGGACGGTCCGTGGTTCTACACGCACGGCGCCGCCGTCGCCGACTACGACCGCGACGGCTGGCCCGATCTGCTCGTCACCGGCTTGGGCCGCATCGTGCTCCTGCACAACGAGCCGGATGGCGATGGCGGACGCCGTTTTGTCGACGTTACCGAAAAGCTCGGTCTGAAAGACACCGCGTGGGCAACGAGCGCCGGCTGGGCGGATCTCGACGGCGACGGGTGGCCCGATCTCTACGCATGTCACTATCTCGAGTGGACGTTTGCCAATCACAAGATCTGTCCGGCCCGCAGTGCCGGCGCCCCGTGGGATGTGTGTCCGCCGCAGGAGTTTCCGGCGCCGGTACACGCCCTGTTCCGCAACGAGCAAGGCAAGCAGTTCCGCAACATCGCGAAAGAGCATTATTTTGCCGCGGTGAACAAGGGCCTCGGCGTCGTGCTGGCCGACCTGAACGACGACGGCCGGCCCGATATCTATGTGGCCGGCGACGGCACTGAGAAGCTGCTGTTCTTCAACCGCGGCGGCACGCTGGAAGAGAAAGCGAAGGCCGCCGGCGCCGCGCTCGACGACCTCGGAAAGCCCAATGGCAGCATGGGCCTCGACATCGGCGACTATGACGGCAGCGGCCGGCCGGCGCTCTGGGTCACCAACTTCCAGGGTGATGTCCACAACCTCTACCAGAACCTCGGCAAGGAACTGTTTCATCACCAGGCGCGCGCCACCGGCATTGCCGCGCTTGGCCAGCACTGGGTCGCCTTCGGCACCAGCTTCCTCGATATCGACAACGACGGCTGGGAAGATCTGGCTATCGTGAATGGCCACGTGCTCTATCACCCGATTCTGGGAAGCTCGCTCAAGCAGAAGCCGCTGCTCTTGCACAACCAGGAACAGCGAGGTCGCCGGTTCTTCAAGGATGTGTGTGCGTTAGGCGGACCTTACTTCGCCACCCCAGCGGTCGGCCGCGGCCTGGCGGTCGGCGATCTCGACAACGACGGTTGGCCCGACCTGGTCGTCAGCCACAGCGACAGCCCCGTTGCGCTACTGCGCAACGAAACCGCCAAGTGCACGCCGGCGCACTGGATCGGCGTCAAGCTGGTCGGCAAAGGCCACCGCGACGTCGTGGGCTCAACGATCATTCGTGAATGCGAGGGTCGCCGTTGGACCCGCTTCGCCAAGGGCGGCGGCAGCTACCTGTCGGCGAGCGACTCACGCATCCTCTTCGGTATGGGCGAGTCCCAAGCGGTCGGCCGGATCACCGTCAAATGGTCCTGGGGAAGCACGCAAACCTGGGAAAACCTGACGCCCGACAGCTACTGGGAGCTGAGCGAAGGGGAACCGAAAGCTAAGCGTCTGTGAACGGACCAAGCCATGGATTAAACACGGATGAAAAACGGATAAAGAGTCGAGCGACCTGGCGTTTTGCCAATCCGTGTTTCATCCGTGTTTGATCCGTGTTTCATCCGGGGCCAAGACATCTTCGATTTTCGTCAACTACACTTCCCCAATCCGTGCAGTCCGTGGTTCAATCATGTCATGAACGCCCGCAAGCCGAGTCGTAGGCGCAAGTGGCTGTTCCGCCTCGCGGCGGCTACGCTCGTGCCGGCGTGCTTCTTCGGCTTGCTTGAGTTGGTGCTACGAGTCTGCGGCTATGGCTATTCAACGAGCTTCTTCGTGCCGGGCTCTCTTCCGGGCGAAGAGACGGTATACATCGAAAACCGCGAATTTGGCCGGCGGTTTTTTCCTCCGGCACTCGTCAAGCGGCCTTTGCCCCTGACGGTACCGTTGGCCAAGGCACCGGGCACGTGCCGGATATTCGTGCTGGGCGAATCGGCCGCCATGGGATTTCCCGACCTGCCGTCCAGCTTTGCGCGAATCCTGGAGACGATGCTCGAGGCCGCCTACTCCGACACGCGGTTCGAGGTGATCAACACGGCGATGACGGCGATCAACTCGAACGTAGTGCTGCCGATCGCCCAGGACTGCGCACGGCATGAGCCCGATTTCTTCGTGGTGTTCATGGGGAACAACGAGGTGATCGGCCCGTTCGGCGCCGCCGGCGTGCTGGGCGCCGAGTCGCCGAGCCGGACCGTCATCCGCGCCAACCTCGCGGTCAAGCAGGCGCGAACGGGACAATTGCTAAGTCGGCTCCTGCAAGGACTGCGGCCGGCCGCTGCGCCGCAGTCGTGGGAAGGGATGGCGACGTTCAGCCAGAGCCAAGTGAGCATTGATGACCCGCGGCTCAAAGGGACGCACGATACTTTTCGCCGCAACCTGGAAGATATCTGCCAGGCGGGTGCCGCCGCCGGCGCCCAGGTGCTGGTATGTACCGTTCCCGTGAACTTGCGCGATTGTGCGCCGTTTGGTTCGGCGCACCGGTCGGATCTGAGCGCCGAGTCACTCGCGGCGTGGGCGAAGGCCTACCAGGAGGGAATTCGGCTCGAGGGGAACAGCAAGCCGGGCGAGGCGATCGTTGCCTTTGAGGCCGCCACCGCGATCGACGATGTGTTTGCCGAATTGCACTATCGGCTTTCCCGCTGCCCGGCCGCCCAGGGCAACGAGACGGCGGCGCAGCGTCATTATCGTCAGGCGCGCGATCTAGACACGTTGCGCTTTCGCACCGACAGCAAGCTCAACGGCATCATCCGCGAAGTGGTCGGGGTCGCCCTGAATGACCGTGTGCATCTGATCGACGTCGAGGCGGCGTTCACGGCGATCAGCCCCGGCGGCGTCCCCGGCGAAGAGCTGTTCCTGGAACACGTGCATCTGAAATTCGCCGGCAATTACCAGGTCGCACGCTGCATCTTCGAGACAATGGCTGGCCTGCTCCCCGGCGCGCGGGACGGGGCCCGACCGCTCGGCGAGGCGGAATGCGCCCAGCGGCTCGCCTATACCGAGACCAGCCGGCTCAAGGCCGAGCAGGGCATTCGCCGCATGATGCGCGACCCACCCTTCACCGAGCAATGCGATCGCGCGGAGCGGGATCAGCGCTGGGATGCCCGGCTTGCCAAGCTCGAAGGCGCGCTTGGACCACCGGTCGTGAAAGAGTCCATCGCCGCCTGCCGGGCCGCGCTCGAACGGAAGCCAAGCGACTGGATGATCCGCGAGATGCTGGCGCAGCTCCTCGCCCAGAGCGGCGCCACTGCGGAAGCGATCGACGAGTACCGCACTATCGTCCGCCTGGTGCCGCACTATGCCGGCGCGTACCAGAAGCTTGGCACGCTGCTGGTGAAGAGCGATCCGGACGAGGCACGGGCCCACCTGGAGACGGTGTGCCGCATGGAGCCTGAGTCATCGCTGGCGCAATATGACGTGGCACGCGTGCTCGCCAGCCAGGGGAAAGCCGTCGAAGCCCGCGCCCGTTTTCAACAGGGCGTCATCCTGGCCAGCAACCGGCCCGAGGCGCTGGCCGCCTTCGCCAACTTCCTCATGCAGCTCGGCCGCACTCCGGACGCCCGCGCCCGCCTCGACGAAGCATTGGCGCTGGACCCCGGTGACTCGGCGACGCACATGGTATTTGGCAACCTGCTATCGCGGGAGGGAAACGTCGAGGAGGCGATTGCACATTACGACGCCGCCGTTCGCCGCCGACCGAGCCTGGCGCCTGAGGTAGTCGACATCGTCGCCAAGCTACGTGCGAATCCGGCGCAGAACAGCAGGCAGAAATGAGGCTCATCCGGCCAACGCGCGTTTCAGCGCGTTTCATTCCGCGATTCGAATTCGAAGCGGTGCAGACCCCCACCCACCCCAGCGCACCGAATCCGGTTTTCGCTGCTCCGAAACGCCTTTTGCCGCTCCGAAACGCCCTCTTGTCGCTCCGAAATGCCTTTTTCGCGCTCCGAAACGCCTTTTGTCGCTCCGAAACGCCTTTGTTGCGCTGAAACGCCTTTCACTACACCGAAACGCCTCTCTCCACCGAAGGCCAGCTCGCTGCAGATTCCCGGCGGTGCCAAAGCAAGTGCCGAACGGAAAAAACGCGCATTCCCCGGATGAGCCAAGAAAGATCAGTTCGTATCCGCTTCGTCAGTTTCCCCTGCCTTGGCCGTGTCGGCCAAGCCGTACAGCCCGAGTTTCTTGCGGACCGTCGCGCGATTGAGGCCGAGCCACTGCGCGGCGACGAAGCGGTTGCCGTCCAGGCGACGCATCACTTCTTCGAGCAGCGGCGGCTCAATGCGACGGAGCAGTTCAGCGTAAAGATCGGCCGGCGCGCTCGGCGCCGTGCCGCGCACGCGCTCATCGACCCAACGGCGGACGGCATCGACGAGCTGACCCGTCAGATCGGCGCTGGTTGGCGCGAGGCCCGGCGCGGATGGGAAGTGCTCCGGCAGGAGCGGCCCGCCGCGGGCCACAATCACCGCATGTTCGAGCGCATTGCGCAGCTCCCGGACATTGCCAAGCCATGGCTGTGCGGCCAGGTATTGCACGGTCTGTGGAAGCAGTGGGATGGCGCTCGGCGCCAGTCGCCCTAGGAAATGCTCGGCCAACGGCACGATGTCTTCGCCCCGTTCACGCAGGGGCGGCAGATGGATGCGAAAGACGTTGAGCCGGAAGAACAGGTCGTGGCGGAATTTGCCCTCGGCGACTTGCCGCTCCAGATCCTGGTGCGTGGCGGCCAAAACGCGCACCGAAAGCGGCTGCGGCTGATTCGAGCCGACGGGCAGCACTTCGCCGTGCTCCAGAACGCGCAGCAATTTCATTTGTACCGGCAGCGGGATGTCGGCCAGCTCGTCCAGAAACACGGTGCCGCCGTCGGCGAGCGGCAGCAGACCGGCACGCGACTGCGCGGCGCCGGTGAACGCACCTTTCACGTGGCCGAACAGCTCGCTTTCCACAAGGCCCGGGTTGAGCGCGGCGACGTGGACCGGCAAGAACGGTCGATCGCGACGGCTGCTGTAGCGGTGCAAGGCGCGGGCAACCAGCTCCTTGCCGGTGCCGCTCTCACCGGTGATCAGCACGCAGGCGTCGCGCGGGGCGACCAGGGCGATGCGCTTGAACACCGTCTGCATCGCCGGGCTGGTGCCGACCAGCTCTTCGGGCGGTCCCATCGGTGCCGGTTCGACGGGGGCTGATGTGGCCTGCAGGGCGCGGCGCTGCAAAGCGCGGCCGACGGTCAGCAGTGCATGGTCGAGATCAAACGGCTTGGCCAGGTAATCGAAGGCACCCCCTTCGACAGCCCGGACCGCGGTGGCGAGATTGCCGAACGCCGTGATGACGATGACCGGCGCGTCGTCGGACAGCTCCCGCAAGCGCTCCAGCGCCGCTAGGCCGTCGAGGCCGGGCAAGCGAACATCGAGGATGATCGCGTCAGGCCGCTCGGCATCGGCGCGGCGGAAGGCGTCCTCCGCCGAGGCCGCGACGTCGACGCTGTGCCCTTCGCGTTTGAGAGCACGCTGGAGCGTCCAGCAGACGGCTTCTTCGTCGTCAACGACCAGGATGTGGCTCAAATGCTCCCCTTTCCATCGCTTGCGGTTTTGCGCGAAACCGCCAGCGGCAGCTCGATGCGAAAGCACGTGCGCTGGTCTAT
>Ga0306925_10007380_pt1 | contig 10334 bp, 9 predicted proteins | sample flu12Cox44000176_FD_203755 | JGI IMG/M metagenome (GOLD analysis project Ga0306925, IMG submission 203755) | Lab enrichment of tropical soil microbial communities from Luquillo Experimental Forest, Puerto Rico - flux8day.12C.oxic.44.000.176 (v2)... | ecosystem: Environmental > Terrestrial > Soil... | reverse complement strand
CATCAGCTCTCTAACTCTTCTCTTTCGCACTTTTTCAACAGATTCACTTGTTTCTGGAGCGCCAGCATGAGCCGAGATGAGGCGCTCGCGAAGCTCATTTCGCTGCGCAATCACTGCTTTGTGCGAGGCGTAATCGGCAAGAATGCCGATCGCACCGGCTGGCGATGATGATTTCCGGCAAGCGTTCAGGATCGTGAACCGCTTGTACTTCGAGGTTCAGCGCGAGATCGCGCTACATGCCAGACGTGAAACGCAGAAACCGTCCACCACGCAACGCAGGAGGGCGGCATAGGAATGGCTGCCGCTCTCCAATTTGATCAGATGCCCGAGGCTGTTGGACCCGCGGTGCAACGCCACTACACGGTCAACGAAATCGCTGCCCTTTGGAGCCTTAGCGACGATGCCGTGCGGAAGATTTTCGAGCGGGAGCCTGGAGTGCTTGTCATCGGAGACCGCAACCCGCGCGGCCGGAAACGGCCCTACACGACGCTGCGCATACCTCAGTTCGTGCTTGATCGTGTTCACAAACGCCTGTCGAGAGTATAGACTCCGCGCCAATGCTCACCATCTATCGTCGTCACCAAAAGACCTGTAAGCATCGCAGCAAGGGCCGGAAGTATCGCGATTGTCTCTGTCCGATTTGGGCGCAAGGCACGCTCGCTGGTGAGATGGTTCGCAAGTCGCTCGACGTGCGCGGCTGGCAGAAGGCGCAGGAGATCGCTCGAAAGTGGGAAGCGGAAGGCGCAATGCGGCCCGAGCATCGCCCGGACGATCGCGTCACTATCGATCAGGCCCAAGCGAAGTTCATGGCCGACATTGAGGCACGCCAGCTGAACGCTTCAACGGCCTACAAGTACAAAATGCTCTTCCGTCAACTTGAATCATTCGCGCAGCGGTACAGCGTGCGTTTCCTGGCCGAGCTGGACGTAGACCTGCTTGGAACGTTTCGCGCCGAGTGGAAAGAGGGCCCGCTGTCCAGTCTCAAGAAGCTCGACCGGCTCCGAGCTTTCTTCAACTTTGCTGTTCGCCGGAAATGGGTGAGCGACAATCCGGCTAGTGAACTCAAGGCGCCAAAGGTCCCGATTCGCCCGACGATGCCATTTACCCGCGAGGAGGTAGTCCGAGCGCTATCGGCGCTCGAGCCCTATGGAAAGAGTGCGGGACTGCGAAACGCGCAACGACTTCGGGCGTTCGTATTGCTTCTGCGGTATAGCGGAATGCGAATCGGTGACGCGGTGAAATGCAGCACAGACCGAATCACCGACAACCGGCTTTTCCTCTACACGCAGAAAACTGGCGTTCCGGTCTGCTGCGTTCTTCCCGAATTTGTGACGAAGGCTCTGGAAGCTGCTCCACGTTCATCAGGGCAGTTTTTCTCTTGGACCGGCAAATCTACACTGCACAGCGCGATCGGCAAGTGGCAACGAAGGTTACAGCGGCTCTTTGCGCTCGCAAGAGTTCCCAAGGGCCATGCGCATCGATTCCGCGACACGTTCGCGGTTGAATTGCTTCTCGCCGGCGTTCCTCTTGAGCGCGTGTCGGTCCTGCTCGGCCATCAGAGCATTTGCGTGACAGAGCGTCACTATGCGCCTTGGACGCGATCTAGACAGGAGCAAATCGAATCGGATTTGCGGAAGGCGTGGAGCGAGGACCCGGTCGCATTGCTGGAGGAAGCACAAGGTACGCCACAGGTACACGGAAAAACGGAGCGCCCGAATTGATTTATTTTCATACGCTTGGATTGGTAGGGGCGGTGGGGATCGAACCCACGACCTTCGGCTTAAAAGGCCGCTGCTCTACCACTGAGCTACGCCCCTGGGATTGGCTGCAATCATCTTGCACGAACGAGACTTACTGAACAAGCGCCGATTGCGCCGAGACTGGCAAATTGGCTTCGATGGCAGTAGTGGTGGCAGTTGCCCCCACTGTGGCGGCCTCATTCTCGGCTGGTTTGGGCACGAGCTTTTCTACAACGTCCAGCAAGAAGTCCGGCGCAAGATGGGAATAGCGTACCGTCATGGCGATGCTCTTGTGGCCGAGCGCGTCCTGGATGGCTCGCAAGCCTACCCCGGACATCGCCAGCCGTGACGCAAACGTGTGCCGGAGATCGTGCCAGTGAAAGTCAGAGACTCCGGCTTTGCGAATAGCCTTCTCAACTCTGCGTATATTCGCGAGATTCAACCGAAACTCAAAGCTGTAACACTCTCTGTTTTGGCTTCCACGCTCGGTATTTCGATTGGGTACGCCGCGGACGTTCGCAAGGGGCGGCGCGTTCCACATCCAAGACACTGGAAAAAGCTCGCCGTACTTGCCAACGCCAAGCAGCGCGCCGCGGCTCAGAACACCGCTAGTTCCCCGAAGCCAAGTCTGCGGGTCCGAACCGCTCCGACTTCTAGGCTGCGCGGTAACTCGCCGGGCTAAGTGTCTTTGGTCAGAACTGGTTTCTTGTACGCGAGAGAAGAAAATGAAGAGTGTAGTTCGAAAGACGCGTCAATCGTCAGGTACACAAAAGCGAATTGCCACGCATTTCGAGATTTTGCGCTAGAATCTCGCACAAACCTTCGGTGAACTGGCACCCGGGGAAGCGGGTGAGAGGATGCCGTTGGAGAGCGAGCCCAATCTATCGGCGCTCATGGAGGCTGCCGAACGCGGGGACAGCTCGGCTGTCGATAGACTGTTCGCTGCGCTTTATTCCGAGCTGCGCCGACTGGCGAGGCGCGAGTTGGGGCGGCAAGGTCTTCCTATCACCTTGGGCGCCACTAGCCTCCTGCACCAAGCCTACCTGGAGATCGCCGGAAAAGATGGAACTTCCTTTCCTGATCGTGCCCGGTTCATGGCCTATGCGGCTGGCGTGATGCGTGGCTTGATTATCGACTATGCCCGGAGCCGCCACGCACAGAAACGCGGCGGCCTATTCGAGATTACGTCGCTCGAAGCAGATGCCGAGAACGCAGTTGATGATCGCAGTCTCGCTCAGGTGAGCGAGGCGTTAGACGAACTTGCCAAGGCCGAATCAGAACTCTGCGAAATTGTCGATTTGAAGTTCTTTTGCGGATTCACGTTTGCGGAAATTGCGGCGATGAGAACCGTTTCCGAAAGAACGGTGCAGCGACAATGGGAGAAAGCGCGGATCTATCTGCACCGCAAGATTCGGACGGATCTGGAAAGCTGAGAGAACATCATGTTCACGCTTAGTCCGGAGCGCTGGCAGGAAATCAGTCCATACCTGGATCAGGCATTGTCGCTACCGGAGGCCGAGCGCGCAGCTTGGCTCGAATCGTTTCGAGCTCAGAGGCCAGATCTAGTTGACGTGCTGCAGGAGCTGCTGAAGGAGCACGGCGCGCTAGCGCGCGAGCATTTCCTCGAACGAGGGCCCATGGAGCCCGCGAACGAGCTGTTCTTGCGTGGCCGGACGATCGGCGCTTACCGGTTGATCTCACCGATCGGCCAAGGTGGGATGGGGAGCGTGTGGCTGGCCGAGCGCAGCGACGGACGTTTCGATAGGCGAGTTGCGGTCAAGTTCCTGAATTTCGCCGTGGGTGCCCAAGGCGGTGCTGAACGATTCAAGCGCGAGGGCCGCATTCTGGGCCAGCTAGCTCATCCCCATGTCGCGGAACTGATCGATGCGGGCCTGACCCCGAACGATGAGCCTTACCTCGTTCTCGAGCACATCGATGGAGAGCCAATCGATCAATACTGCGATCAACACGCGCTCAATGTCGACGCGCGGATCACGCTTTTCCTCGATGTGCTCAGCGCCGTTACACACGCGCATGCCAATCTGATCGTCCACCGCGACATTAAGCCTTCAAACGTGCTGGTCAGGAACGATGGGCAAGTAAAACTACTGGACTTTGGGATTGCCAAGCTGCTACCGAGCGGGGAGGTGCCGTCCCCTGCGACGCAGGTCACTCTCGAAGGCGGAGGAGCACTCACTCCGTACTTCGCGGCACCCGAGCAAGTGACGGCAGGCGCGATCACTACCGCAACGGATGTTTATGCACTAGGGGTGCTCTTGTATCTGCTGCTCACCGGGCGGCATCCCGCTGGCCCCGGCCCACACTCGCCAGCGGATCTCGTGAAGGCAATCACGGAGACGGAGCCGCTGCGAGCCTCGGACACGGTGACATCAGCCGATGATGCCAAGAGCGTAGCCGAAAAGCGCGCTACTGCGACTGAAAAGCTTCGTCGACAGCTTCGTGGCGACTTAGACACGATCCTCGGCAAAGCACTGAAGAAAAATCCTCGGGAACGCTACGGCTCTGTCGTGACCCTAGCGGACGACCTGCAGCGCTATCTGAAGCAGCAGCCAATCAGCACACGACCAGACACCCTGCGGTACAGGACCGCCAAGTTCGTTCGCCGCAATAGAACGGCAGTCGCTTTCGCGGCGTTGGCGTTGGTCGCAGTAATTGCTGGCCTTGCTGGAACTCTAATTCAAGCGCGAACAGCGCGTCGCCAGCGCGATTCCGCGGTTCGCGAGCGCGACCGTGCTAACCGAGTAACGGAGTTCATCACCGACATGTTCAAAGTATCCGACCCGAGCGAAGCACGCGGCAACAGCATCACCGCCCGAGAAATTCTCGACAAGGCGTCGAAGGACATTGATACGGGGCTATCGAAAGATCCGGAAATTCAGGCACAGATGATGAGCGTTATGGCGGATGTGTACGACGGCCTTGGCCTTTATCCGCGTGCGGAATCTTTATTGACGCGCGCCGTTGAAATTCGTCGCGGTGTCCTCGGACCGCAGCATCCGGACACGTTGGAATCGAAGCGCTTACTAGGCTGGGTTCTCCAGGAGGAAGGCCGCTATGCCGAGGCGGAGAAGTTGCAGCGGGAGACACTGGAGGACGACCGCCGCGTGCTCGGGTCGGACCATCCGGATACCCTGTCATCGATCAACCGCCTCAGCGGAACTCTAATGTTGGAAGGTCGGTACGCGCAAGCCGAAACTTTGGCGCGCGAGGCGTTCGACGGTAAGCAACGGGTCCTCGGTCCAGACGATCCGAGTACGTTGTCATCGATGAACAACCTTGGAGGCATTATTCGTATGGAAGGCCGCTACGCCGAGGCGGAAAAGCTGCTACGCGAGACGCTCGACATTGAGCGCCGTGTCCTCGGGGCCGACCATCCAACCACTTTATCTTCAATGTACAATCTCGCGTACACACTCAAAGAGGAAGGTCACTACGCCGAGGCTGAAGAGTTGCAGCGCGAAACGCTCGATATTGAACGCCGGGTTTTCGGGCCTGAGCACTTGACTACTTTAACTTCGATGAATGTTCTTGCCCTGATTGTCAAAGGGCAGGGTCGTTATGCCGAGGCGGAGACATTACTGCGTCAGGCGCTGGATATTAGCCGCCGTGTCCTCGGCCCAGAGCACCCGCGGACGGCTGATTTGGTCTACAACCTCGGCTGCATCGCCGCCTTGAAGGGCGACCGTGAACAGGCTCTCGCGTTGATTCGCGAGGCCGTCGATCACGGTCTGATGGCCAGGCTCGGTGCCAGCGAAATCGAACAGGATCCCGATTTGAAGTCGCTTCACGGAGATCCCCGCTTCGCCGCCTTGATTGCCCACGCCAAGAAACAAGCTGCTTCCCAAAGTTCTCACTAAAACTCACGCCGTGCGACACGGTTCTCACAGCGCTCGAGAGGCCACGGTGTCTTGGCTAGATCGAGCGAGAAGTATTTTAGGCTTGCGTGTCGTGTTCTAGCCGCCATTTCCGATTACATAGATAGGAGCCCCGAGAATCGTATTTCAGTTCGGTTGCTCTTCGCGTTCGACGCGTCGCGGCGAAGAAATGTTTCGCAGCTAGCAGTACTGTCTTTTTGAAGGTGTTAAGCAAGCGGGAGGTTTGCCATGTCTCGGCCCATCAGAACTCATTGGCTTGCACTTTGGCTAGCAGCCTCATTGGCTACGTGTCACGCTAGTAGCAAGGCGTCAAGGATCAGGTTTCCGCATGGCCGCAACCTCCTTACCGCTCTTCTTCTAAGCCTCGCTACGCTAATGGTCATCGCCAAGGTTAAGGCGGGGCAAATCTCCTTCATTCCCAACGGAGTCCTGTTCCCGAATCCCAGTGGCGCTTCTCAAACGTACAGCGCCGATGGCCGAGGCATTGACCTCACGGGACCATTTTTCCAGAACCTGGGTTCCAATGGCCGTTCGTGCAGTACGTGCCATCAGCCCAGCGACGGCATGTCCGTTTCCGCCGCCCATGTCCAGCAGCGCTTCGTTGAATCCCACGGCGAAGACCCAATTTTCCGCACCGTCGATGGTTCCAATTGCAACCACACCATCAATGTTTCCACGCTGGACGGCAAGGCCGCTGCTTACAGCCTCTTGCGGACGCGAGGCCTGATTCGAATTGCGATTGGTGTTCCCGCAAACGCCGACTACCAGGTTGTCAGCGTAAACAATCCCTACGGCTGCAACGAATCTGACGTAATTTCCATGTATCGCCGGCCGCTGCCCGCTACCAACCTCCGCTTCTTGAGTGCTGTGATGTTTGACGGCCGAGAATCCTCGCCCGCTACAGGCACGAAGAAAATCGTGTACGAGAATTATCCAGGTTCCCTGCTCAGCGATCTGGCACATCAGTCGGTCGATGCCACAACTGGCCACGCGCAAGGTGACGGCACGCACCCAACTCCGGCAGAGCAGCAGCAGATTGTGAATTTTGAGATGGGCCTAACAACAGCCCAGGCAATCGGAAACGGCGTGGGAGCATTGGACGCGCAAGGCGCAAATGGCGGGCCGATCCCTCTGCTCACTCAGCCGTTTTTCATCAGCATTAACTCTAGTGTTCATCCACTGGTGCCACAGTTCGAGAAGCCGGGCGGTCTGGTTACGCCGGGCGACAATCAGTTCAGTTCCGCAATCTTTGATACGTTCAATGCGTGGGCATCACTTCCCCACGCCAGTCCACGAGCGGCAGTGGCGCGCGGTGAAGCTATTTTCAATTCGAAGTCTATCAATATCACGGGGGTGGCCGGTATCAACGACGACGTTTCGGAAGGAGGCCTAGTTGCCGGCGGCATTACTCCGTTCACCGGAACCTGCGGCACCTGCCACGACACGCCGAACGTCGGTAATCATTCCTTCCCGACGCCGCTGAACATCGGAACCGGCGACCCAGATCCCGACAACCCTTCCGTTAACCTGGGAGGCGTGGACATCACTTACTTGCCGAGCATCACGGTGTGCAAGACCGACCCGATTACCGGCTCACCCACCAACAACTGCAAGACAACAACCGATCTCGGACAAGCACTGATCGATGGCAAATTCGACCATGTCGGCAAGATCAAGGGACCGATCCTGCGCGGCCTTTCCGCCCGCGCCCCGTATTTTCATAACGGCTCAGCGCAGAGTCTGCTCGATGCTGTTCATTTCTACGAGAAGCGCTTCGGCCTTGTCCTAACACCTCAAGAGGAATCCGATCTGGTCGCTTTTCTGAGCAGCCTTTAGGGTCAGCACGGGCGCCGAGCAATGGGGGTGGTCCCTTTTTCACCTGCCTATCCGCATACCCGTCAGGGAGTGCCGGGGGATAGCGGATAGGCACCCGAAAAAGGGACACCCCTGGGCGTCTTTTTTTCCAGCCCACCCTCGGGGACTGCCAAGGACGAATCCTTGCCGCTAAGCCTTCTTTTGGTGAAAGTAGATGGATAGGGTCATTCCGATTCCATTCACATGCGGGGGAGCACCGCCTGTGGTGTTCTCGCGCTCGTAGTAGCCCTCCAGTTCAAAGCGTTTGCGAACCGGGAACGTCGCGCCAAATGAATAGGTGTTCTTGCTCCAGGTGCCGGACGTGCTGTGGTAGTAGATTTCTCCCCGTGCGTACGGCGAGAGCGTGAAAGATTTGATCGTAAAGGATCTTGCGAGCGTCAGGCGATTGCGGTACCGCCAGGAGAAGTGGTCGTTGATGACGCGTAGGTCGAACCGGTTTCGTTCCGCTAATTCTATCGACCATGGTAGATGAAACCGCGAGGTGAATCCGAGCTGGACGCGGTTTTCATTCGGTCTGCCGAAATTCCGAATGTACTGGTAGCCAATGCGCAAGGTAACGAAACGATTGCTCGCTGAGTCATTGGTGCGCAATTTCGGTCGCAATAGAGGGCGCAGATTGACGTCCAGGTTCGGACCGAATTGGGCCGAATTTATGGTGTTCGCATCGGTCGAACGAGAGGCCATGAACATCAAGCGATATCTGTCGGTCAGGTTTACGTACGTGTCGATTTCAGGAAGCCACTCCGTCTGAGTTTGTTGAGCGCTCACGCTCGAGCTGCAAACAGCTGCAATGCAAGAGACAAGGATAAGTTGAATCGTCCTTTTCAACGTTGACTGTCCTCGGCACCCTTGCCTTGGGCGGCAGGCCTAGCGCGAAAAGAGTGACCAAAGCGCTGCTGAGCCGAGGATGGCCAGCAACATAGCCACAGTAATACTTAGGGGCCACTGACTGATTACGACCGATTCGTCACGACGAAGGCGTCGCAGATTTCGCCAGTGAGAAACTCCGGAAAGAACGGTCGCAATTAAGCCAAAAATTACCAATGCGGTGCCAAATTTGATGGCGCCCTGATGGAGCAGCTCGGACTGCTGGGTCGGCGCCCTCTCCTCAAGCGCTCGAAAGAAGCCGATCATTCCGAATCCAAATGTTGCCATGGTGAGTGTTGTTCGGATCCATGCGAGTGTCGTTCGGTCCAATGCTATTGCGGTTCTGAATTTGGCCAGTCCGGTTCGATCAAGCACGATTGCGGAGTGCTGGTTGCCTTCGCGGTCTGATTCACGCGTGGTCATGTTGTATCCTCCCGACCGTTCTTGGATTTAGCCAGTCAACTTCCTGCTTGTCGTCAAAGCGACGTAAAACTTGATAAGGACCGCCGACTCGTATTGCGCGATAGAAACCCGTCGGCAGCCGATGATACTTCGCTTATCATTGGCGCATCACCGCGATGAGAAAGTCTGCGGACGTAGCGCACCTCGAACCACGCTGGCCCGTGGTGTTGGCAATCCTCGTGGTAATTCTCATCCTGACGTTGTTACCTAATCGCGTAAGAGCGCTCCCCATGTGGCTTCCGCCGCTTCTAGGGATTGCTATGATTGTGCCGATGGTGGCTCTCTCACTGACTAGCGCAAAGGCACCGTGGTTGCGTACCGAATGGATCGTGACCGTACTTTTTTTGGTGATTGCCGGACTGGGAGTGGTCGATGAACTGATATTTCTGCTTACCCCTATGCTGCGTCGTCCGAGCGAGGTCAACGGCCTCCAACTCCTCGCTTCAAGCATAGGGGTATGGGCCTCAAATGTGCTGATCTTCTCAGTTGCGTATTGGCGGACCGATCGGGGCGGCCCTGAAGATCGTGCGAACCACGCGAGCACAACGCCGGATTGGCTGTTTCCAGCAGATGGTGCGCCCGAAGATGCTCCAGTAAACTGGCGCCCAGCATTCATCGACTACCTATTCCTTTCCTCCTGTACGGCCACAGCTTTCAGCCCCGCCGAGGCTCAGCCGCTGACTTCTCGCGCCAAGTTGTTGTTGATGCTCGAAAGCATCATCTCACTCGTAACGATCATCGCGATCGTTTCCCGTGCGATCAACATACTCGGCAGTTAGGCCATCGTGGTCCTGGTTCATCGTAGAGCTGGGTCAAGAGGGAAGTGCGTAGTATTTCTTCCTGACACACCAGAAACCAACAAGGGACATGTCCTGCTTGCGGGACAGGAAATAAGAATCATGGCGTCCATAACAGCCAATCGACTCGACGCGTTCTTGAAGAAAGCGGGCAAGGGGTTGTTGAGTGAGCACGCTATCCATTCCCAATGAGCTTTCGGGCAATGGCGACCTGGATTTCGTCCGTCTGAGGACGCTCACTTGAGATTCATTGTTGCGCCGAAGACGACGCCCGATTGGATTACGTCAAACATGAATCCACCACTGCGATGGTCCACTCCCATATATCGATAACCCGCAGCCAACGTCCAGCGGGGCTTGATGCGGTATCCCAACAGGCCGGCCACCTGATAGTCAATTTGGGACGCGGCTCCCCACCCGCCCACGTCTCCTAGGATATCGACCGTGATCTTAGGGGTGAGAGCGAACTGACTGCGTCCTCCGACGAGCGGATCGACCCAGTTACCGGAACCCGAAAAACTCAAATCGGAAGGGCTAAATTTCAGCCTCTGCCCGACGTGCCAAAATCGAAAGCCTGTTAAAGCATCGACCTTAAACCTCTCCTGGTCGATCAAACGCAAGCCGACCTTGGGCGTTAAGAGGAAGAGCTGGGCCTTCATGTCGGCAGTGATCGTCCCCGCTTCGCCAATTGGTACCGA
>Ga0306925_10007379_pt1 | contig 10334 bp, 7 predicted proteins | sample flu12Cox44000176_FD_203755 | JGI IMG/M metagenome (GOLD analysis project Ga0306925, IMG submission 203755) | Lab enrichment of tropical soil microbial communities from Luquillo Experimental Forest, Puerto Rico - flux8day.12C.oxic.44.000.176 (v2)... | ecosystem: Environmental > Terrestrial > Soil... | reverse complement strand
GCCGGGCCTCCTCGGCCTGCTGGCGCTCTTCTTCGGCCCGCCGTGCTGCCTCGGCCTGCTGGTGCTCTTCCTCGGCCCGTAGTGCTGCCTCGGCCTGCTGGCGCTCTTCTTCGGCCCGCCGTGCTGCCTCGGCCTGCTGGCGCTCTTCCTCGGCCAGCCGTGCTGCCTCGGCCTGCCTCCCCTCCGCTTGGGCCAAGATCGGATCGATATTGCGGATCAAACGCTCGATGTGCTGATCGAAATCGCGCCCAGAGCCGACCTCCTGGCCATTGCGGTAGATTAGATCTTTGAGGCTATCAGGGAGCTGGTCGACCCTGGGCATTCGGGCGCCCTCGACCAAAACCGGAACAACAGACATTCCACTGCGGAGGGCCGTCTCAACTTCGATCCGGACGGGGTCGGCTGGATCATCGATCCGCCTTCGCCCCCTTTGCCCACCGAACCAACGCGTGCCAACCACGACGAGCGCGATGTCGGTCTCGGCCAGCATCGAGTTAATGTACTCGCGAAAATCAACCCCTAGAGGAATGTTGTCGATGTCTCGGAATATAGAATGACTACCGTAATGAGCCACTAGGCGATCGAATATGCGCCCTGTGATGGCGGCGGAATCCTCTCGTCTATATGAAATTGTTATCCTAGGCACCTGTCAGCCAGACCGCGTATACGTTCTGTCGGTTACACTAGTGATTATTATCAACTTATATTTTCGATCGATCTTGCCATAGATACATACAAATTCTGGCGGTCTCGTACCTTGGCACACGTCCGCTGTGGGCGGTGTATCATAAAACTAATGAAAGGGCATTTATATATTACGTCCGAGTAACTTAATCTGCCGTCACCGGCAAGCCGCCGCACGAGGCATCGACAGGTCTGGTCACCGCATCGCCCCGTGGTTAATCCGACCAGCGCCGGTGTACCCAGAACCATTGTTCGGGACGGTCGCGGATCCACGTCTCCAACGTCGCGTTGACCTGGGCCATCAGGGCCGCGGCATCGGCGTGCGAGTCGCCGCTGCGCGGCAAGGGCAGCGGCGGGAAGACGGTGAGCCTAAAATGCGCACCACCGAGCCGCTCGACCCGGGCCGGGAGCAAGTCGGAGTCGAAGCGCAGCGCCAGGGCGGCGAGCGCCGATGTGGTCATCGCCGGGCGCCCGAAGAATGGGACCGGGATCCCGTCATTCATTTTCTGATCGGCCAACATCGTCAGATGCGCGCCGCGGCGCAGTGTCGCGATGGCCCGGCGAGCCGCGACCGCGCCCTTCGGGATCAACTCGCCGGCATCGCCACGGAACCGGGTGATCATGCGGTCGACGAGCGGATTGTTCGCGGCTCGGTAAATCTGGGCGACCGAGATTCCGTATTGAACCGCCGCGAGCATGCCGATCTCCCAATTGGCGATATGGCCGGAAAAGATGATCATCCGCCGGCCGGCGGCGACTGCCCGGTCCATGTACTCGAAGCCGTGCGTTTCGACCCGGCCGCCCGGTTCGAAGACGCGGATTTTGCTGAGGTGAGGGTATTCGGCAGCCACGCGACCGAGATTGTCCCACATGCCAGCGAGGACACGAGCGATCTCACTGTCGGACAACTGCGGAAAGGCGCGTTTGATATTGCGGCGCGCGTGTTTGGAGACCCCGAGAAAGGGGCCGATACGGCGTCCCAGCACACCCCCGAGGGCCGAGGCGCAATCGAGCGACAACAGGCCGACCGCGCCGAACCAGATCGCCGCTCCCCAGGCCTGCAGACGATGAATGAGCCGGGGTGAGCTAGCGGAGGTATTCGGCCAGCTCGTTTCGATCGCCATGAGTCGAGCTCACGACCGGGCGGAAAAGCCGCGTTAGCGCGCCAGGATCGGACCAGCGCAGTTCAACCTCCAGGACCTCAACCCCGGCGCGCAAGGCCGAAGGTACCCGCACTATATCCTTTGCCGTGGTGACCAAACGCGCGCCCAAGCGCTTGGCATCGCGGTGCAGCTTTTCGAGCTCTGCGGCGCTGAAGAGGTGGTGATCGGGAAACGCTCGCGCGCCGCCGAGAAGCGCGCCGAGCGCCCGCAACGTCGCAAAGAATTTTTCCGGCCGCCCGATGCCAGCGAACGCCAAGAGGCGCGAGCCGGCTAGCCGTTCTCCGCCGACGGGCGCGAGCGTGGCACTGAGGACCGGAATCCCGCAGTCGAGCTGCAGCGGCGCGTTACCGCTCGCATCGCCCTCAGCGGCGAGCAATACCGCTGCATCGGCGCGGGCGAGACCGCGGCGAAGGTTCTCGCGCAGCGGACCTGCCGGCATCACTCGCCCGTTGCCAAAGCCGTAGCCGGCGTCGACGACGATTAGCCCGAGTGTTTTGGCAACCGCCGAGTTTTGGAACCCGTCATCGAGCAGGATCGCCCCGGCACCAGCTGTGACTGCGGCGCGAACGCCGGCAGCACGGTTGCGGGCAATCCAGCACGGTGCGCGCGCTGCATGCAGCAACGCTTCGTCTCCGACCGTAAATGCGTCATGACGGGTGGGATCGACCCGAACCGGCCCATTTAGGCAACCGCCATACCCGCGCGTCACCACATGCGCCAGGACCCCGCGCTCCCCGAGCCAATCGGCAAGTGCCAGCACGACCGGCGTCTTGCCGGCGCCGCCGGCAACGAGATTGCCGACGCATATCACCGGGACCGGAGGGCGGTACGAGCGAGACATCGCACGGCGCAATCGTCCAGCGGCATCGCACGCCGCCCCGATTGGCAACAGCAGATCGGCAACGAGCCCGGGAGGCTTTCCCCAGAAAAGAGGGGCGGCGCGCAATTCAGGCCCGTAGCCGTGGCGGGTCTGCACGGCTCTTTAGCGGTGCGAGTCGATCGAGCCATGGTGCGAGACGCATCAGCACCGCGTCGAGAATATCCAAACCGGCGGCGGTAACGCGTTTTCCGGCGGCGGCGCGCTCGGCCCTGAGGCACCAATCGCCGAGGAGCGCCGACACCGCCCGCGCGAGCCCGTCGGCGTCGGAAACGGTTTCGGCTGCGCCGGCTGCCGCCAGTTCGGCTGCCATGCGCGCGCAATTGCCGATATGCGGCCCATGAAGTACCGCGCAGTCGAGCCGGGCCGCCTCGAACGGATTGTGACCGCCTTTGGCAACAAGGGATCCACCGACGAAGGCTATCCCGGCGAGACTGTAGAACAGCCCGAGCTCACCCATCGTGTCGGCGAGGTAGACATCTGTTTGATCGGTGATCGGCTCGCCGCAGCGGCGTCGGGCGACACGCAATCCGCGCTCGGTCAGCATCACGTGAATAGCGTCGCCGCGCGCCGGATGACGCGGAACGATTATCGTCAGGAGGCCGGGGTGGCTCGCTGCGACGTGACGATGGACGCGCGCGGCAATGTCTTCCTCGCCGGCGTGCGTGCTGGCCGCAACCCAAAGCGGGCGCTCCTTGATCCGACGGGCCAACTGCTCTAGTTGCGGACGGTCGACGGGCAAGGCCGCGGCTGCCGCTTTCAGGTCGCCGACCATGCCGACTTCTCGAGCGCCGAGCTCGCGGAAGCGTCGGGCCTGCTCCTCGTCCTGAGCAAGACACACGGAGAACGCCCGGAGCACGGGACCGATCATCCCGGGCCACCATCGCCAGCGCGCATAAGAGCTCGTGGAGAGCCGGCCGTTGACCAACACCAGCGGTACGCCACGCGCATGAGTCGCCAGGATCAGGTTGGGCCATAGTTCGGATTCGACCCACAGCGCCAGATCAGGACGCCAATGATCGAGGAAACGCGCAATCCAGCGCGGCAGATCGGCCGGGACAAATTGGTGCCGCGCCCGAGCCGGCAGCCGGCTTTCGAGGAGGCGGGCCGAGGTGACTGTTCCGGTGGTGACGAGGATCTCGAGTGTCGGCCGCGCCTGCAGCAGCCGCTCGATCAAGGCCAGCATAGCAGTCGCCTCGCCGACGCTCGCGGCATGGATCCACAGGAGCGCCGCTCGTGGCCGGGCTGCGCCAGGAACTCCCTGCCGCTCGCGAAACCGACGCGCGTCCTCCTTGCCCTGCTTGCGGCGTCGCTTCAGATAGACGATCGCCAATGGCGCAAGCAGCCAGGTCGCCGCACGGTAGAGGAGAGGCAGCATCAATCGCCCGCAATCGGCCCAGCCGGCCTGCTGGTGTCGGCGGCGAGCAGCGGCGGCGACATTTCGTGGCCGACAAGGCGATCGGCTTCGCCGACCATTTCGACCATGCGGGTCTCGAGGAGCCGTCGGGCGTTTTCGAGCCCCTCCTTGTCGAGCTCCCCAGCGATCTCGATCGGCTCGCCCCACAAATACACCCCGCGTCCGAAGGGCAAGGCGAGGTGGAAGCGGTCCCACGTCGCGAGCACGCGCCGACGGCTCGTGGCGTAGACCAGCGGAAGGATGGGCACCCGAGCGAGCCGGGCGATATTGACGATCCCAACGCTCACGGTCATCGCCGGACCACGCGGGCCATCCGGCGTTATGCCGACGCAGCCCCCCTCCTTCAACCGCTTCAGCATTTCGCGCAGCGCCGACGAGCCGCCGCGGCTGGTTGAGCCGGCGATCGTCTCGATCTCGAAATAGGTCATCGCTCCGGCGATGATCCGTCCGTCGCGATGCGCCGAGATAAGCATGTGAAACGACGTCATTCCGTGCCACGCGAGGGGCATCATCAGCAACCGCCCATGCCAGAAGGCGACGATAAATGTCCGACCCTCGCGCGTAAGCCGGCGCGGCCGATCGCCACCCTCGACTCCCCAACGATTGGTCAGATAGACAAACCAGATGTAGCAATGGGTGACCCAGCAGGCGATCTGCCGCAGTAGGTCGCTGCGAAGAAAACGCCGCCACGCCCTCGACTTGGTCAGTTTTACGGTCACGCCGTTACTGCGCTAGGGGCTGCCTCGGCGAGGTCGCGCTCTGCGGCAAATTGCATCGCGTGCAGCCGGGCATAGAGGCCGTCGCGGGCGATTAGCTCGGCATGTCGGCCGACCTCGATGACGCGCCCGCGATCGACGACGCAGATCAGATCGGCGCCCTGCACCGTCGACAGCCGGTGTGCAATCACCAGGGTCGTGCGCCCACGCATCAACGCCCGCAAGGCCGCCTGAACCTGCCGTTCCGATTCGCTGTCGAGAGCCGATGTCGCTTCGTCGAGCAGCAGGATCGGCGCGTCCTTCAGCATCGCCCGCGCAATCGCGACACGCTGACGCTGCCCACCGGAAAGCCGCACACCGTGTTCGCCGACCAGAGTGTCGTAACCCTGCGACAGCTCCTGGATGAACTCGTCGGCGCCCGCTGCTCGCGCCGCTGCCTCGATCTCAGCCGACGAGGCACCGAACCGGCCGTAAGCGATGTTGGCGCGTACCGTATCGTCGAACAGGCTGACCTCCTGCGCGACGAGCGCGATCGCGCCGCGCAGCGAGGCGAGCGTTACCGAGCGGACGTCCTGCGCGTCGATCGCGATGCTTCCCTGCTCGACGTCGAAGAACCGCGGGATCAGATTGAGGATCGTCGATTTTCCCGCGCCCGATGGGCCGACAAGGGCGACCGTGCGGCCCGCCGGGACCGTCAGAGAGATCCTATCAAGCGCCACAGCCCCGGGGGCGTAGCCGAAGCGGACCCCCTCGAAGCGGATCTCGCCGCCGGCAACGCGCAGCGGCCGGGCGCCCGGCATTTCGCGGATTGTCGGCTCGACATCGAGTACTTCGAAGACCCGCACGGCGGCCGCGAGACCCTCCTGGAGCGATGCGTTTAGATTGGCGAGGCTCTTCAATGGCTGATAGGCCAGCAGCAGTGCCGTGATAAACGAAAAGAGCGCGCCGGGGGTGCGGGCACCGCTGATGACCTGATGACCGCCGTAAAGGATCACAACCGCGATCGCCGCGCCGCCGAGCGTCTCCATCATCGGCGAGGCCCGCGAGCGCGCCCGGCCGGCGCGGTCGACCAGCGCAAACAGGCGCTCGAAGAGACCGGTGGCCCTGCGCTCCTCATAAGCCTCCATGCCATAGGCTTTGACATGGCGGGCGCCCTGAAAGGTCTGGCTCAACAACGTCGTCAGCTGGCCGATCTCGGCCTGAGTGTTGGCGGCGACCCGTCGGATGCGACGGCCGATGCCGATGATCGGATGGATCGCCAGCGGGAACACAAAGAACGAGACGAGGGCGAGGAGCCAATCCTGGTAGAACATCACCGCAACGAGAAAGACGACGGTGATCGCGTCTTTGCCCATCCCGCCGAGAACATTTGCCGCAGCACCGCGCAGCAAGACGGCGTCGCTGGTGAAGCGTGATATCAAGGTGCCCGTCGGATGGGCGTGGAAATAGGCGAGATCGGCGCGCATCAGCCTCGTGAAGAGTGCGGTTTGCACATCGGCGATTATCCGCTGGCCGACCCGGGTCATCAGCACGGCACAGCTGTAATCGCAGAGTCCCTTGGCGACGGCGAGGGCGAAGGCGCCGCCAGCGAGCAGCCACAACAGCGATCCGTCGCGGGCGACAAAGATGCGGTCGAGCACCGGTTGCATCAGCCACGCGCGCGCTGCCGTGCTGGCAGCCGCCACTCCCATCAGCAGCGCCGCGAGAGCGAGGCGTTTGGCATGCGGCCGGATGAACTCGCGTGCCAGGCGCGCGACGAGCGCGACCGAGTGCGCCCCGTTTCCCAGGATCGCCGAGTATTTCCGCATGAGTTCCCCGCCGGCAGTGTTAGAGGCGGGCGGCCGGCTTGGCAAGACTGGCGGCGCTTATCGGCGCCTCGGCCTGTGGAGACCGATCATATGGAACATCGCCGGCTCAGGCCGGATAGGAGACGAAGCATTTCTCAGACATGAAGATGTGGGTTTCGACGTAATCCTGCACAGCCGGACGGCGGTGGAGCGTCTCCATCGCGCCCATCAGCGCCATCCAATTCAGCATCTCATGCTGGCCCGCTCGTTCCATATCCTTGAGCGAGCGCTTGCGCCAGGTGTCGTAATCGGCACGGGAGAGCGCGTCGAACAACAGCCGGTCGGCGGCGTGATCGGGCCACAAATAGCCGTTGGTCGGCGACAGAAAGCAATGCGACCAGCTCGACGAGGCGATCAATGCCACCCGCCACGGGGACGCCGCGAAGATCTCGGCGACCGCCTTGCCGACCGCCATGCAGCGCCACGGCTGGGGCGAGGGTGGATCGGGTAGGGTCGATTTATCGCGCGGCGGCATGAACAACGCGGAGCTGCCGCCTTGCGCATGCAACAGGTCGCTTCCGTAGCAATTGATCGCAAACGGGATGACCGGATAGGGAAAGCCGCGACGGTCCCAGTCGAGATAGAGAAAGGTGTTGGTAAAGGCGTGGGCGAGCGGATGGTGCAGCGGCTTATAGGCGTAGGCCATGTCGATGCCGCGCTCGATCAGCCCGGTGGCGAGGTATTTGGCCGCCTCGCGGTGGCCATGTAATTCGAGCAGCCAATCGGCCGGCTCGCCCCACCGGTTCGGCCTGCCGCCGTTGCCCCCATGGCCATTGGCTTGCCAGGGTTTGACCGCGAAATCGTCGTCGAGACCCAAGACGCAAAAGGCCGGGATGATGTCCTCGCGAAAATTTTCGTATTGGTCGTCGCCCCAGACCAGCACCAGGTCCGGGTTGAACCCGTCGAGTGCGGCCCGGATCGCGCGGAAGTCGTCGGCCATCCGCGCGCTGTAGCGCTGCGCGGCCGAGTACCCCTGATCGTTGCCGAGCTCGGCCACGAGTTCCGCCGGCCAATTCGCCCGGTCCTTGTAATAGGCCGGCACGCCCGGAGCGGTCAGCAGGCGCTGAAAGCCCGCCGGCAGCCGCTCGTCGGGCACCGTCAAGCCGGGGTAATGCGTGCAGCCAAGACCGAGAATCTCGCCCATTTTCGTGCTCCTCTCCCGCCGCCTCCGGCGCGTAGCGCCATACTATCGCAATTGACCGGGATTTAGCAGCCCAAGCTGAGCTAACCCTCCCGCACCGCTGTCGCAAGCCAGCGCTTGCGTACGACACAGCGGCTGCGCGAGCATTAAAAACAACGAAAATCGTGGTGCGGCCCCCGAAGAACTCTGTCGGGTCTCGAACATAGTGTTTCGAATCAATATGTTAGGTATGAAGTCTGCAATCAGAGGATCAACGAATTTGACTCCGGGTATCAACCGAATCTGCACGGCTGGCAGGGGAACGAAAACAACAAATAGCCGCCTACGCCTACACGCTCGATTTCGTACCCAGCGGGGGCAGCAGATCGGAGCGTTCAGGCTGTCTTAACCACTGATCGCTATCGGAATCGTTGAAATTGTGCCAAGTTGGCTAAGGAGGGGTAGCCGCATACGCTGCGCGCCCGATCGCGAGGTAGCACACATCCCGAGGACCGCGCGCGGATGACGATCGACGGCCAGCTGGCCGAGGCCGGCTGGCTGGTGCAGTCGCGCGAGCAGATGAACCGCAGCGCAGGGCTCGGCGTGGCGGTGCGCGAGTTCGGCACGGTCTCCGGCCGGGTCGACTATGCCCTGTTCGTCGGCGGAACCTTGTGCGGCGTCGTCGAGGCGAAGCCGGAAGGCACGACCCTCTCGGGCTTCTCGGATCAGGCCGCGCGCTATATGGGCGGCGTGCCCGAGCATCTCGTCCGGAGCAGGGGCAGATCCGCTTCGAATATGTCGCCTCCGGCACGGAGATCCTGTTTCGCGACCATACCGATCCAGCACCGCGGTCACGCCGGGTGTTCTTCTTTCATCGCCCCGAGACGTTGCGGCGCTGGCTCGCCGAGCCGATGACGATGCGCCGGCGGCTGCAAGCGATGCCGCCGCTCCTAACCGAACGCTTGCGCGAATGTCAGGTCGACGCCGTGACGAGGCTCGAAGCCTCGCTTGCCGCCGACCACCGGCGCGCGCTGATCCAGATGGCGACCGGCGCCGGCAAGACCTACACCGCTTGCGTCTTCAGCCATCGGCTGCTAGAACAAGCGAAGTTCCGGCGCGTTCTGTTTCTCGCCGACCGTGCCAATCTGGTCCGCCAGACGCGTCACGAATTCGAAGATTTCCGCCCGCCCGGCACCGGCCGGTCTTTTACCGAGCTCTACAACGTCCAGCGGCTCGGACCCGCCGGTCTCGACAGGGACGCCTCAGTCGTGATCGCGACGATCCAGCGCGTCTATTCGATGTTGGCCGACCGCGAACTGTCCGAGGAAGACGAGGAGCGATCGGGTTTCGAGACCGGCGCAAGCGAGCCGCAACGCTTCGTGCGTTACAACCCGGCGATCCCGATCGAGAGCTTCGACCTGATCATCACCGATGAATGCCACCGGTCGATCTATGGCACGTGGCTACAGGTGCTGGAATATTTCGACGCCTTCATCGTCGGCCTGACCGCAACGCCGTCACTGCACACGATGGGGTTTTTCGGCAGCAACCTCGTCGCGCAGTATCCGTACGAGCGCTCCGTGGCGGACGGGGTCAACGTACCCTACGAGATCTTTCGCATCCGCACCGATATCGGCGAGCACGGCGGCGCGATCCCGAAAGGCTATCAGGTCCCGGTCCGCGACAAGCGCACGCGGGCCGAGCGCTACGAGGAACTCGACCAGGACCTCGCCTATACCGCGCAGGAAATCGACCGCTCGGTGGTCGTGCCGAACCAGATCCGCACCGTGCTCGAAGCCTATCGCGACAGCCTGTTCACCGAACTGTTCCCCGGCCGCCGCGAGGTGCCGAAGACCCTGATCTTCTGCAAGGACGACCACCATGCCGAGGAGGTCGTCGGCATCGTCCGCGAGGTGTTCGGCCGCGGCAACGATTTCGCGAAGAAGATCACCTATCGCACCGACGGCGCCGACCCCGAGCAGCTGATTCGGCAATTCCGCACCGACTACAACCCGCGCATCACCGTCACCGTCGACATGATCGCCACCGGCACCGACGTGAAGCCGCTGGAGGTGCTGATATTTTTGCGCGACGTGAAGTCGGCGCTGTATTTCGAGCAGATGAAGGGGCGCGGCGCGCGCACGATTACGCCGACGCAACTGCGCCACGTAACACCGGACGCCGAAGAGAAGACCCGCTTTGTGCTGGTCGATGCGGTCGGTGTGACCGAGAGCCTGAAGCACGTCGCGCAGCCCTTGGACCGCGAGCGGAAGACCGGCTTTGACCGGCTCATCGACGAGATCGCCGCGGGCCGCCGCGACGACGATGCAGTCTCGACCTTGGCGGCACGCCTCGCCTCGCTCGACCGCAAGATCGACGACAAAGCCCGCGAAGTCATTGCTAGTATAGTGTCTCATGCAAAGCTTTACAATTGCGTCGGACCTGCTATGCTGTGTGGCATGTGGGCAAGCAGCACAGCACTGGCGATAACGGCTGAGGCCAAAGCTGAG
>Ga0306925_10007377_pt1 | contig 10336 bp, 12 predicted proteins | sample flu12Cox44000176_FD_203755 | JGI IMG/M metagenome (GOLD analysis project Ga0306925, IMG submission 203755) | Lab enrichment of tropical soil microbial communities from Luquillo Experimental Forest, Puerto Rico - flux8day.12C.oxic.44.000.176 (v2)... | ecosystem: Environmental > Terrestrial >... | reverse complement strand
GTCTCACAGCTTCTCTTTCGTCACTCTATGGCGCCAGTTTAGCATTCAATCACCGGGGTGCTGGTTCTCCTGAACCGCTATACTTTTGCTGACCGCATGCCGACGAAGCCGAAAAGAAAGGTAAAGAAAAACATGTAGCCGAGGATCAGGACCGCTAGTACAAACATTGCGTCCAGCACACGCCGCTGATGCAACTCGACGATCAGCGTGTTGGGGGCTACCTTGGTTGAAAAGAGAGGTAATGGCTTTGGTAGTGCAAAGATGCTCACCAGGTTGGCAGCAATCGCGAGCAGCCAAAACCGCGCATAGCCGCGTACTGATCAACGCATAGCCTACCGCAATCACGCCCGTGTTGGCGGCATACACCAGTACCCACCAGTACGGTGAAGGCCTGGGTTCCTCGAAGCCCGAGACGAAGGCAATCGAGGAATCGGGGGAAGGCAACCGGGAAAAGGGAAGTAGGAGACTACCCAGCGACTCAAGAGCAAACTGGAGGTGAATTGAGCTACAAGAAACGCACCGCGGCCATAACGGGAGCAGCACATGGAATCGGGCGCAGGGTAGCCGAGGTATTGGCAGAACGAGGATACCGGCTGGCGCTGAATGACTTGCATATGCCCGCTGAGACCATTCAATCGATCCAGTCTCGAGGCGGCGAGGCCGTTGCCCATACCGGAGACATTACCGATGAATCCAACGTCGAGGCGTTTGTTCAGAGTGCATACGATGCTTGGGGTCAAACAGACGTTCTGGTCAATAACGCAGGAATTAGCTATATCGCTCCTGCTGAGGATGTTTCCGGAGACGACTATCGCCGGGTGTTGGAAGTGAATCTTGTCGCACCGTTTCTGCTGGCGAAAGCATTTGGAAGCCGGATGTTGGCAGCGGGGCGTGGTTGCATCATCAACGTGGCCTCCGTGGCCGGACTCGTAGGAATCGCGGACCGGGCCGCTTACAACGCGTCGAAACATGGATTGATTGGACTGACGCGCACGTTGGCGGCGGAATGGGGCGGCCGCGGGATACGCGTGAATGCGGTTTGTCCAGGCTGGGTCAAGACTGAAATGGACCTGGCCGATCAAGCCGGCGGCAGCTACACCGACTCGGATATCATCGGCCGCGTCCCAATGGCAAGATTCGCAACGGCAGACGATATTGCTTCTGCGATCGCGTTCCTTGCGGATGACAAAGAGAGCGGCTTTATCAATGGACACGCGCTCACGGTGGATGGAGGCTGGACTGCGGATGGAAGCTGGGAGTCGCTGCGGAGGCGCCATCGTTGAAGGTACAGCGCCCGGCAAAGAACCATTCACCTGGTAGATGCTGGCGCGATACCCGGACCACGGATCATTGCTCCGGCAGATACTTCCGTCACAGTCTAGGTTCCACCATGCCCAGCGACCGGTTGCGAAGGCACGGCTTGCGGAGCAGATGGTTACCCGTCGCAAGAAAGACGGGTCGCGGTACCGACGTCCTATCCGCCCATTGGACGCAGAGCGTGAGGGCTTTTAACGAATCGTCAAAATGAGTTCCGCCCTGCTGGAGATGCCGGACGCCGCTCGTACCGATATGCAACGCGTCCGCACACACCAGCCAGCATCATTCGGGTTTCGAGGAAGGAGCATGTCGGTTTGCAGGAATGAAAACCTGAAACGATTCCCCGGACGGTCTTCATTGGTCTCGATTGAGGCGGGCGCGTCCTAGGATCTCGTCGATAACCGGTGTCTTTGCGTCTGCGTAGTGCTGGACATCCTTCCATTCCCTTTCGGCCAGAGCCAACTTAGTGCGCGCGTATAGATCGCGATCCGCGGTATTCCTTCGCAGCCAGTCCCGAAACACCAGGATACGGTCAATTTCCGGGCAGTTAGCAGAGAACACATGGAGATTAATCCCAGGCTCTGACCTCACTAACATACGGTGTTCGTGCCAATTTACTTCCCGGATATATAGCGTGTAACCGATGCCATTGAGCTCAGGCGTGTACATATCCTCATCCGCCGAGTCGGTGACCGCCAGGAGCATGTCGATGATGGGTTTTGCAGCGAGCCCCGGCACCGACGTAGAGCCGGTGTGTTCAATCTGCAACACACGGGACCCGAGCACTGCCCGGATTCTCTCAGCCTCATGTCGGAAGAGTTTGGGCCACTGCGGATCGTAGTCCACAATGAGAATTCTAGATGGCTTGGGTTCTCCCATGTTCCTTCCTGTGCCCCCAACAGCATTACCCGTGGCGGGGAGGAATTCACGAACGCGCGGTTTTGGGTCACTGTGCTTTTCAACCGGCCCGCAGCCTCCCCTCCTCCCTGGTCCGAGCGAACTCTTGTTAGCCTACTCGGTCAAAAGGAGGTCCCACCCGCTCAACTGATGAGGCTGGCTTTGGTTGACCGGCGTCGCGGCCAGTAGAATACGATTCTTCTCGGACCACGGAATGCTCTCCATGCCTTCGACAACCGTCTTGAACCAGTGGCTTGGTCTACCACTCTCTGAATTACCCTATCAACGGGCCGAATGATAGTGTAGTGGCTCGTAAATTACGAACCGGTCTCCTCACAGTCGCCCAGTGGCCCAGGCAACGCCGCGCTGCATGAGCGACTGCACTTCTGGGATGTCCCACTCCTCCGGAGTGTGACCGATCGCACTGTAGAAAACGCGGCCACGTCCCCAGCGACGTTTCCAGGCTACTGGCATGACGGTTCCGGCAATCCACGAACACGGTTGAGCACTGAAGGTGGTGGTCGCCAGAACCTCGTTGTCGGGCGCAACCAGCATGTAGTACTGCTCAGAATGCACCTGGAAGTCGCTTAAGCCGGAGGTGATTGGATCTGATGGCGATGTGATGTGGACTGTGTATTCCACTATGTCGCCGGGGTGTGCCGTGAACGATCCACCGAGCAGAAAATGAAAAGCAGGATTGCTGCGGAAAGCGTCGGCGGTACCGTGAAAGCCCACCAACCCCGTACCTTCCTCGATCGCCCGCAGCACTCCCCGCTCTTGTTTCCACGTGAGTTCGCCCTGGGTCCATACCGGAAAAATCAGATCGCGTTGATTGAGATCCGATGATTCCAGAACCGCCAGGTCGGGCGTGATCTCAACCTCGAAGCCGTCGAGAAGCCGATCTTTGGCGAGAGCAGCAAACCGTTCCGGTTGGTGTCCAAGCCACCCGCCATACAGGATCAATGCATTCGGCATGAGTGCTCCGCTTAGGCCATAGGGCGATAGGAGAGTTCGACGCGATTTCCGTCGGGATCGAGGATCACGCTCTCGTAGTAGCCGTCGCCGGTCATGTGAGGTCTCTCCAGAACAACGCACCCGGCTGTTTGAAGCGCAGCCGTCAACCGGTCAATTTCCTCCGCTGAGTCCGGGGCGAAAGCGATGTGAATGAAACCGGTGAATTGTCGGTAAACATCATCGAGGCTGGGTGGTATGGACGTCATCTGCATGATCTCGAGACGCGATCCGCCGGCGAAGGTAACAAAATAGGAAGCGAAGTCCTTGGACGGATTCTCGTACCGCGGTCCTGCGACGCCCTCGAAATGGTGAACATAAAAATCCTTGAGCCGCTCCAGTTGGGTGGTCCAAAGCGCAATATGTTCGAGAGCGATCACGGGCAGAATTCCCCTGAGCAGAACAACGCCAATGACTCTATACGCGAAACAGGCTTACCGTCGCAAACTCCGCGGGAATCTCCAAGAGAGTGCCGCGTATGGGAAAAATCACAGCGGAGGAGTCGCTGCCACATGTAAGCGGATCGGTAATCTTTGCGCTCACAAACGGGGTTAGCAGGGGGACGCTGGGTTGGCGGTGACGCTTGTGACATAAGCTTCATTATCCATGGGGAACCGAACATTGGCCATTCGTCGAGTGCGAGTCACGCGAGGCCTGGTTAACTGGGCAGATGCATGGTGCTGAGCAGGGCGGCATAACGCCGATCGCGGCGAAGGTGCTCCAGCAGGGGGTCGAATTTTATGCAGGTTAAGCCGGCGTCGTGACCTCGATAGGCACGTTCTAGCCACTCGAACGCTTTGTCAGCTTCCCCGCGATACGCATACACCTGAGCAATTTGATATGCCGCGTCGTCGGCATCGGTGGTAATGAGTTTTTGCAAGGCGGTGTCCGATTCATAATCCCGGCGCAGGTCATGATAAGCCAGCGCTTCACCATGCATCTTCCAAGTCGTGTTTAACTCCCGCTCCATCTCTGCCAGCGCCTGTTGCGGGCGACCTTCGGCGAGCAATATCTGGCCACGAATAACATGATCTTGTTCCTTTTGAGGGTTCAGCTCCAGGGCTTTCTGGATTGCAGCCTCGGCTTCCGGGTACTCTCCAACGAAGTAATACCGGTATCCCAGGTCGGAATAGGACCGAGCGTGCAGTGGGTCCAACGCAACCACCCTTTTATAAAGTTCGAGGGCCTCGTCGCGACGGCCCAAAGTTAAATACAGTGAGGATTGGTAACGCAGGACTTCGGCACTTCCCGGCCCTAGTTCCGTCGCCTTTTTCAAAGAAGCCTCAGCATGGTGCCAGTTCCAGTCGTAGTCCATATCGACCCACCCCAGTGCCAAATATCCCTGGGCCAGGTCGGGATTCAGCGCAATCGCACGCTCCGCTGACTGGCGCGCCCGGCGGTATCCCTCGGGTATGTCCGTCAAGGCATAAGCCGCCATGACGCTCAGTATTCTGGACCGCAGCGCCCACGCCGGTGCAAAGTTTGCATCCAGCTTGATAGCCTGGTCGGCGTAAGCGAGCGCCTTTGCCAGGCTGCCCCGGTCAGAATCACTGCCAAAGAAGTCTTCCCCTTGCAGATAGGCTTGGTAAGCTAGACCATTGGTCCGCTGAGTGGGGGAAATGGTCACGCCATTTGCACCCAGTAGCTTTACTTCCAGAGCAGCGGTGGCAGCCCTGGCGATTTCGTCCTGCACGGCGAAGATATCTTCGATATTGCGGTCATAAGTTTCCGACCACATTTGAAACCCGTCTTCTGCCTTGGTCAGCTCCACCCTGATACGCACCCGATCGCCTTGCACGCTCACACTGCCTTCCAGGAGGTTAGAAACGCCCAGCTTGCGTCCCAGCGAGCGTGGGTCTTCGTTCCTGCCTTTGAACTGAAATGCCGACGATCTGGCAACCACCTTCAGGCCGGGCACCTTGGCCAGGTCGCCGATCAGCTCTTCGGTCAGCCCGTCGGAGAAATATTCGTGACCCTTGTCGGGGCTTAGATCGACGAACGGAAGCACCGCAATGGATGCTGGTTTTGTCAGGGAAAGATGCCCTCGTTCTTGTCCGTACCACGCGAATCCCGCGATGGCAGCCACCGCTAGAAACAGCATCACGTACCTGATCGGTATGTTGGTTGTGCCGGCCCTCGCCGGCGAGCCCACGGTTGCAGCCCCCCCATTTGTGTCGTCAATTGTGCCAGGATGGTTTTCGGTTTCGCGCATGTATCTCCCCAGCCGGGTTACGATTCCCTCCACCCCGGAGCGGCGCTCTTCGGCGGTGCTGCCTTCGGCTTTGTCCTCCGACGCTACCTGCTGCACCTCGGCAACGAACTTGTATCCGCGTCCCGAGACCGTCGCAATATAACGGCATTCCTGAGGGCTTTCCCCGAATACTTTGCGCAAGGTCGAGATGTTTACGGCCAGGTTGACTTCCTCGACAAAGGTATCGGGCCAAACATATTGCAGCAGTTCGTCTTTCGTGAGAAGGCGGCCGCAGTTGCGCACCAGGCATAAAAGGGTGTCGAACACCTTCGGCGCGAGGGTCAGAGGGATGCCATCGCGCATGATCAGGCGCTCTGTGGGGTCCAACAAGAAGGGGCCGAACCGGTACATCACCTGCTCTATCAACGGCATTGGAATCCTCAAAATTCCTTAAAGAAATTCCAAAGGCGACCCAAAGACATTTCGCACTCTACTCAGTTAGACACCCTGTATGCGCTTAAGGAATTTGACCTGAGCAGTGGGTTAGGACATCGGACGGTTTTCGGGTACAGAGTGCGCAGCAGGAGTGACGAAATGCAGATGGTGCGAGCAAATGAAAGCCGCCTTGAAGGGTTGATCGAGCACGTTTTCGACAACCGCGGCAGGTTTGCTGAAACTCAATTTGCCGACTTATCTGCACTCTACGACGAGCAGACGATCCGCCACATTGAAAAACGGGGCATCGACGAAGGGTGGTCTTGCCTGGAAGTAGGCGGCGGCAGCGGATCGATCGCGTCCTGGTTGTCTATGCGGGTGGGCGCGACGGGACGCGTGCTTGCAACCGACATCAATCCAGAGTGCCTTCAGGCCCTCTCCTTTCCAAACCTGGAAGTACAACGTCACGACATTCGCTTTGAGGGACTTCCAAGACAGCAGTTTGATCTGGTACATGCACGTCTGCTGCTGATGCATCTTCCCGGACGAGAACTCGCATTGCAGCAAATGCTTGCGTCGCTGAGACCGGGAGGCTGGATTGTGGTTGAGGACTTCGATGTTTTGTCGATTTTGCCGGACGCGGCCGTCAACCCAGGCGAGGAGGAACTGAAGATACTGCGGGCTTGTCACTTGGTTCTGACTGCCCGCGGCACCGACCTGCGTTACGGCCGCCGGCTGCCACAGCGGCTGCGGACCCTCGGGCTCAGCAACGTCGGAGCCGAGGCCAGCGTGTCGCTATGGAAAGGACACTCCGCGGGAACCAGCCTGTTCAGGCTCAGCCTGGGGGAGCTCGGAGATCCCATCGTTCGTTCCGGCCTGATGTCTCAGGCTCAGTTCGAAGCTGACATAAGGCGTCTCGACGAGGGGGATTTTTTTATGCCATCTCCCATGATGTGGAGCGCATGGGGGCAAGTTCCTGGGGCGAGGAACCGACACGGGGATACCTCTGCTTCACGGACTCGCCACGAGTCCCAAGAAAGCGAAGTGCATTGAGCTGTCCGCCACAGGCAGTACTTACCTCCTCAAGTGGATCATTCACGACCGGGACGATCGCCGCTGCGAGGCGATTCTCGAAAAACTGCTGCGCTGCCATGAGCAACGGCGGCCGGATCTTAATCATCGAGTCGGTCATTCAGCCCGATACCGCAACCTGTTTCAGTAAGTTCATGGATCTGGCCATGCTCGTCATGACCGGGGGCCGTGAGCGGACGAGGCTGAATACCGGGCTCTGCTCGGGTGCGCCGGTCTCAAACTCGCACGCATTGTCGCAACCGGCACGGAGAGCGTCATCGAGGCACAGTGCGTATGAGCCGAAATCGCGTCCGCAACCCCGCGAGGGTGGGACCGGCTCCGAAATGTCCAGGGTATGAGGCCGGAGGTCGCGTTGATTCACGTCTATATGGCAGGGGATGGGCTCGGCAAGCTGCTCTTGGCTAAAGGGACATGGCGCATGTTCACCCGAACGCCTGCTCGACATCCTCGACGCACGCAGTCTAGATACACGCGACATTCACTCCCTGGAAGGCCTGGCGAGCCAAAGTCGGGCAGAAGCCGAACTCGCAGGCCCTTCGCTCTGGAAACAAATCCCGCAATCTTGAGTCTGGTGCCGGTGGCGACCATCACCGATACGGAATCCCGTGTTCTTCCAGCCAGTCTTTGGCAACGCGTTCGAACGCCGCTTCGCGATACCGGTACCATGCGTTCTCCAATCCCAGTTGTTGAATCACATTTTTGAAGCGGCGAAATGCACCTGACCCATGGATCGCCGACGACAACTCAGGGTTGCACCGGCACTCCTCTTGTTCGGCGGCGAAGTCTTGCATCATCCGCCATTCGTCGATATGCGCTCGGTCGGGCAGTTCCAACATACGATCGTTTTCCAGTGCGCGCTTGACCTTTGGTAGTCGCTCCAGCATCCATGCCGGGGCAGTGTCCCATTCAGCACTCTCAGCGATGCGTGCTTCTTCCTCGTTAAACGTCACGATCTCGCCCGTATCGGGATCCAGGCAAGATCGCAGTTCATCGCTTTGCAGGTCGAGCGCCTCGACCACGTCACGCAGAGAGACCACTGGCATTCGCTCCCCCGGTTTCGCACCAATCTGTCCGACCCGATGTTACTGTCAGACCCAACTGTGCCGCCACAGGATTCGGTGGGGTGGTCTGCCACCCTAGCACTCTACATTTTGCCCAATGAACCGGCTGGTTTTTGGCCCCTTTTCCGTTACAGGCCGCAAGAGGGAAGGCCAGTTGGCTGTCCGCCCGGAGGCTTCTTGGAACCGTGGCTTCTGAGAAATCACCACAAAGCATCTTATCTCCTATCGAGACTGGCGTCACAGCCGGTGCTGGTCCGCCAGGCAAATCCGGGAACCGTTGGTGCGCTAATCATCAAGGAATACGTGCCGGTGTGAGGAACTCGTTCAAGCCTGCGTCAGCCAGGGATAATCGATGGCTCAGGTATTAAGCCACTCTGCAAGCTAAAGATGCAAGGTTTTTGCCACTGACAGCCATCAACAGACGGTCATCACTCGCTGGTAAGGATGGGTTGGAGCCGATACCAACGCGGTCATGGTAATTGATGTGGAGCGAGCGATGGCCAGCTTGCTTCCCCCTATCTTTAACCAGTTTGTGCTGGCCCAAACCAGCTACACGGTCAGTCAATCGCTGGACTTCTGGATTTCGAACACCGAAACAGAGGTGGTCAGCGCGGCGGATGCTATGCCGGAGGAGAAATACTCGTTCGCACCCACAGCCGGTGAATTCAACGGCGTGCGCACGTTTGCTCAGCAGGTCAAGCATCTGGCCGCGAACAACTATCGGATGGCGGCCATTATTAGTTAGCGGCCAGACACCCACGCCTGAACAGGAATCTGAGACCGGGCCGGAGAGTGTGATTTCCAAAGCCCAGATCATGGACTATCTCAAAGGTTCATTCGCAGCGCTCCATCACGCTCTGGCAATTGTCACGAAGGAAAACATGCTGGAGGCCCTAGGCTCCCGCCGTCCTCCGCGGCAGAACAATCGAATCCAGTTTGCGATAGATGCGGTGGCCCATTCCTACGATCACTATGGGCAAATGGTGGAATACCTGCGCATGAACGGCATCGCGCCTCCGGCCAGCAGGAAGTGAATTGAGAACCCTGGCCGGGGTTGCCACCCAATATGCTCAGCCTGTTGGGTGGCAGCACTTCGCTGTGTATTCGGACGCGAAAAGATTGCGGTTGACAACCGCACGTTCACGCAAGATATTCCGATTGGCATTCCTCCCCGCCGTTACATGTGTAACAGGTGGCGTGGCTGATGGGGTAGGTTTTATGCAGGGTAGTGCAGGGCGTAAGGTCCAGGAAATGTCCAGGCCGTCGTGAGTGTCACGACGGCCATCAAGGTTGAACTACAACGCGTCGCGAACCGTTCTACTAACCATGATCAAGGACTGATTCGCGGTATTGCCAACTGCAAAGAGCTCGGTGACGGAATGCTGCGGCAATCCGACGGTTTCGCTGGCTAAGGTAACCCCGCCAACATTTGCGTCGATGGTATAGCCTCCCGCTGGCAGCGTGATTACCAGGCTGGTACCTGACTTGACGAGGTAACTCCAGGTCTTGCTCGAGTCTGTGGCTTTTATAACAAAACTGATCGCCAGACCCTCGCCAGCGTAGTCGATAGCGAGTCTCGCTTCCCCTGCTGCTACAGGCTGGAAATGGTTCGGAAAGGTACTCAGGAGGGGCACGCCCGAGTCATCCAAAGCCAGCACCGCCGTTACGTCCTGATTGCTTTCAAGCGCGACCGTCGACTCGATCAGCGGGGTGTTGGTGCAAGGCGCCATCGTGTTCGCCGGGCTGATTTTGATGTCGTACTGTCCTGGCGGCAGGCTGAGCGGTCCATTCGAGTTGCCAAAAGTGAAACCCCGCAGGTAGCAGCTCTCATCGTTGAGAAGAACGTCGACTGGAAAGCCTGGATCGGCATTGGTTGCCAGGTCTCGTCCGGGCCAGCCGTGGACGAAATACAAGTAGGTATTTTCCGCTGCATAGGCAGGCATCTGCCAGAACAAACATGCAACGATTGTCAGGGTTGCGAGTTGTCCCAATGGTTTCATATTTACCTCCATTACGGATCGGCTTACGCCGCGATTTGGTTTGGCCCTCGCCCGGACACACCAATAGCGAGCAGGCTGCAGGCCCGGTTTATGCGACAAGGAGTTGACACGAGGTAGTAGTGAGGAGCGAAAGGCTCGCCAGGCTACCGTGGGGCGACGTCACGAAGAGGTCGCTTATCGTGGTCTGTTGGGTTTACGTGCTTCCCGGATCTCGGTGCACATCCTGAGTTGTCAAGGGCAGCTTTTTTTGGTTCGTATCCCAAAAGTGTAATCAGCATTCCTCCGGTAGCGGCAGTCGGGCACAGCAGTGATAGATAGCCGCGATGAAGTTT
>Ga0306925_10007376_pt1 | contig 10336 bp, 6 predicted proteins | sample flu12Cox44000176_FD_203755 | JGI IMG/M metagenome (GOLD analysis project Ga0306925, IMG submission 203755) | Lab enrichment of tropical soil microbial communities from Luquillo Experimental Forest, Puerto Rico - flux8day.12C.oxic.44.000.176 (v2)... | ecosystem: Environmental > Terrestrial > Soil... | reverse complement strand
TAGTAGGGAACGACAGTCTCCGGAAAGGTCGCGAATTGCACACCTCGCGTTGCCAATTCGTCGATCTTGGCGACAACGCGCTCCACGGTGCCGTCGCGGCTGTAGAGCACAGGACGCAGTTGAACCGCCGCTGCTCGGACAGTAGTCACAGTCCGCATCCTCTCGTCGTATCTCGTGCGAAAAAACAATGTGCCATTAGTACGTAGCACTGAGTGGTCGCCGGCGCCACCCCTTGGCGTTTTGCGGGAAACTCGGACGCGGGGCGACCCTCTTCTGCTGGGCTCCGACATCGGCAGGGCGTAACACCGCGAGATAAAGCGGTCGGGCGCACGTTGGCTTGCACATCGCGAAAGCGACCACCGACCGAACAGCTCAAATCGCCTGTGCAGAGCTAATTTTGGACGTTTTGGGTACGGTCGCGGTAGGAAGTAGTCGGTGGAAGCGCGCGGGATGGCTCACGTGCACGCGGGATCGAAGAGCAACTCGAGTGGGACGGCGTTGCCCATAGCCAGATAGCCAGCGAGGTTGAAATGCAGGTGGTCTCCGCCGTCGAAGGCCGGGTTAATGCGCGACGGGTCAGCCGGGTCACGGACCGCCGAGTCAAAGTCGATCACTGCGTCTGCGGGGCTCTGCTCGCGGATCCAGGTGTTGACCGCTTGGCGCTTGGGCGCGGCGTCAGATGGTGCACCGGCGAGGCCCCCCACCGGCGTGAGCGGGCCTTGGAGCACCCGCAGGCCACGCGAGTGCAGCACGTCGATTACCTCTCGATAACCGCCGAGCAATTCCTCGACCGTCGCGTTGGGGGTCTCGAGCATGTCGTTGTTGCCCTCGAACACAATCACCGCCGTGACGCCGGCCTGGCTCAACACATCGGCGTCCAGCCGCCGGATCGCGGCGGGCCCGTAGAGATCCAGATTGCCACCCACAGTCCCGTCCCGCAGCACCCGGTTGCCGGAGATGCCCGCGTTGAGGACTGACAGCGGCCGGTTCGCGGCACGAAGCCGGCGGGCGAGGACGTCGGGCCAGCGCCCGTCGGCATCGATGCCCTCCGGCGACTCGGGGGGTCCGGAGGGCAGTTCTTGATAGCCGTCGGTGATCGAGTCGCCGAGCGCCACGATCGCGCCGTTTGACGGCGGCGCCAGCACGTCGATTCCAGTGACCAACGGCCGTGTGGTCGTGCGCTGAGTGAACGCGCCGCCATCCACATCTTCGGTATGGTCACCTACGTCCTCTGGCGTCAGATAGGAAGTCTGCCGGGCGGTGAAGTGCTCTGTCGGCTTGCCAACGTCGCCCGTCACGAAGACGCTCACCGCCAGCGACTGAAACGCGTCGAAGGAGAACCCGATGGGGTCGCTGACCACACCCTGGCCGCGCGCAACGGTGACGCTCTGACGCCCGCCGAAGGTCAGCGGCACGACGGTGTCAGGCACCAACCCCGCCTCCATCGCTCGCCGGGCGATAGTCACATGCGCAAATGTCACAGGAACCGTGCCAAATCGGTTCGACAGCCGCACCCGTGCGGTCGAGCCACCGAGCGTCGGCGTGAGGATCGCCCGCGTCGTCTCGTTGCGCATGACCGACTTGGGGTTTCGTGACGCGTCGAACTGGTCCCAGTCGAACGGATCGACGGTGTCGATGCCTCGAGACGCGTCCGACGGAGGGGCCGCCCACACACCGACCCAGCCCTGATCGGCGCACCGCGGCAGCGGCCCTGCCGCCGCGCCGGGCGCGGCGAGCAGCCAGACCAGGCCGACGACAGTGATCGAGATCGCGGACCGCCTAAGGGATCCCCCGCTCGGCCGGCAGCGCCGCCTGCGTCGGGAGAATGACCATCGAGGCGAGCATGTCATCGCGACGTGTTCGAAGCCCTGAATGGCGACTGCCATCTCGGACCGCGAAAAGGCATGCCTTGAAGTAGTAGTCGTCGTCCCAACCCGATCCACCAGCCGGGCCATCGCGGCGCTTCGATACGGTGCTTCGCTCATGCCAAATCTTCTCGGTAGACGAGCATCGTAGTTTGTCCTGCGCAGCGTCAGGATCGGCAAGAAGAAAGCAGTAGCGCAATCACCATCACGGGCGCTGATTCACTGCCCACGGGCTCCGACGTGGGGCGGGCGGGGCTCGAACCCGCGACCAACGGATTAACGCCCCGCAGTTCGCGGGGGTTACCCGTAAACCCCGTATTTATCTGCGCGGCAGCCGATTACATTGCATAATAGCCACTCCTGCTTGCCCTTAGTTCTCGTTGCCCCTCGGTGATGAACGACGAATAAAAGACGAGCTGATTCCTGAGCGGTACGGGGTCGCCGCACCCCAGCGGCTACGGTGTAGCACGACACTATTCCTCTCGCCGGCGGAGGCCGGTTTGGGTGCAGATGGCCACCCCGCGACCTTGCGAAATTTCATTATCGGGGCGATGTGATGCAAATCACCCTTGAACTCGCCACGACTTGGCACCGTCTTGTACGTCAGAGGTGTTTGACGCTAGTACACGGCTGCAACATTTTCGTGAGGGGCAATGCGATGACTGTGGACTATGACAAACCACGGGCCGCCGACACCGACGACCTGCCCGAGGACTCGCTTGAGGATCTGAAGACGCAACGCAGCATGGCGCTGTCAGCGGCGATCGATGTAGATGAGTCCGATTCGGCAGAGCTATTCGAGTTGCCGGGCGCGGACCTTTCGGGCGAGCAGCTCTTGCTGGCGAAGGTCCTTCCCAAGCAGGCGGACGAGTTCACCTGCTCAAGCTGCTTCCTGGTGCACCACCGGAGCAGGCTGGCCAGCGACAAGGGTGGCCAGCTCATTTGCAACGAGTGCGCCTAGATCCAAGCGGACGAGCCCGGCCGGCCCCGTTTGCAGGCGGACCGGCCTGCCAGTCAACCGCCCAGAGACCGTCGGACCCGACCGACTTCGGCGCCGCTATTACGCCGTTGCCAGCGCTTCTGCGACCGTCGTGGTCTTTCCAGCGGGTGCCGTGCTGGGCGTGCGTACGTACGCGAACCACGTGATCGCCGCGCACAACACGTAGAAGCCGAGAAAGACCCAGAACGCCGTCGTCGCTGATTTCGCGGGCGACAGGTACGACGCCCGCAGCACGACGTTGATGCCGACTCCGCCGAGCGCGCCGATGGCCCCGGCGATCCCGATCAGCGCGCCTGACATCCGACGCGACCAGTCGGCCTTCTCGGCCGGGCTAAGACCATCGGTACTCTGCGCCTTGGCGTCGAAGATCGACGGGATCATCTTGTACACCGACCCGTTTCCGATCCCGGACAGGATGAACAGCGCGACGAACCCGGCCACGTAGGCGGCCAGACTGCCTCCCGATGGGGCACGGTGGGCGGCGTCACCCATCACACCGAACACCACAAGCCAGCCGGCCGCGGCCATCATCGCAGCGAACGTGTACAGCGTGACCCTGCTGCCGCCGATGCGGTCAGATAGCCAACCGCCGGCCGGCCGCACGATCGACCCCAGCAAAGGCCCGATGAACGCGATCTGCGCGGCGTGCAACGCCGCCTGCGCCGTCATCGCCGGCGTCACCTTGGCGCCATGACTGAGGTTGGCCAGGAAGCTTATTTGAAGCACCTGGCCGAACGCGAACGAAAAGCCGATGAACGATCCGAACGTGCCGATGTACAGCAACGCGATCAGCCACGAGTCGCGGTATGCCAGCACGTCGATCATCGAGCGGCCATTGGTGCGCTGGTTCGTCAGATTGTCCATGAACAGCGCGGCGCCGACCGCAGCGAGCGACAGAAGTACCAGATAAACCGCGCACACCCAGTGCGGGGAACGGTTGCCCGCCGTAGCGATCACCAGCAGCCCGACGATCTGGATCATCGCAACGCCGATGTTTCCGCCACCGGCATTGAGGCCCAACGCCCACCCCTTGAGCCGTTGCGGATAGAAGGCGTTGATGTTGGTCATCGACGACGCGAAGTTGCCCCCGCCAAACCCGGCGACCGCGGCCACGACCATGAATGTGGTGTAGGACGTGCCGGGGTGCGCCATGAAATACAGCGTCAACGCCGTTGGGATCACGAGCACCATGGCTGAAAACACTGTCCAGTTGCGGCCGCCGAACGTTGCGGTCGCGAACGTGTAGGGCAGGCGCAGGACCGCTCCGACCAGCGTCGGCATCGCCACAAGGAAGAACTTTCCGGCGGCATCGATGTGGTAGACGTTCTGCGGCATGAAAAGGACCATCACCGACCAGATCGACCAAACCGAAAACCCGATGTGCTCGGCGAAGATGGACCAGATCAGGTTGCGGCGCGCGATCTTCGCGCCCCCGTTGTTCCAAGCGTCGACGTCTTCGGCGTCCCAGTCATCGATGCTGCGTTGGCGCGTCATTAACGGCATGCGACCACCGTACGAAAGCGCTATTGCGGCAACGCTGCCCGCGATGACCTGCTTGCTACAAGCTGCTCACAAGCCGGCATCGGGGTTGTGAGCTAGATTGACGTCGGGTCATACCCAGCGGCTACGCGCGGGCAGGGCTTCGGGCGCGACCCAGGCCTTTGCATAGCGGTTGCTGGATGCCTTCTCCGGGTCGCGGCTGCGGTAAACCAGGTACGGGCGCGTCAGGTATCCAACCGGGGCGCTGAACATATGCACGAGCCGCGTGTAGGGCCAAATGCCAAGCAGTGCGAGGACAATCAGCGCATGCACCTGAAACGTCCACGGCGCGCGGGTCATCAGCTCCATCGCCGGGTGCAGCGAAAACAGGCTACGGAACCACGGTGACACTGTCTCGCGATAGTTATAGGTAGCGAACACGTTGGTCAATGTATTAAGCATCCCGGTCACCAGCGCGCCCACCAACAACAGGTACATCAGCTTGTCGCTGCGGGTCGTGGCCTGGCGCACCGAAGGCACCGTGATGCGCCGGTACAACAGGATTCCCAGCCCGGCTATGACCGCGAACCCCGCAAGCGAACCCATCGTGACGGCCATCAGGTGATAAACGAACTCGGAGATTCCCACCGCCGACGTCCACGATTCGGGAATGAGCAGACCGACGACGTGACCGCCGAACACTCCGAGCAGCCCGAAGTGAAAAAGCGGGCTGCCCATGCGCAGCAGCCGGCTCTCGTAGCTCTGCGAAGACCTTGTGGTCCAACCAAACTGATCGGTCCGGTAGCGCCAGAGATGGCCGAGCAGAAACGACGTGAATGCGACGTACGGCACCGTCATCCAGAGCACGGTGTTCATCGCCGACCGCCCGACATCACCGGATCCATCGCGAACGGCTCCAACCCGACCTCCTCCTCTGGGGGACCCTGCGCGGCCAGCTCGGCAATGCGGCGCCGATCGGCGGTGCTGATCGGCGGCAGCGTCGCGAGGATCGCAGTCAACACCGAGGCGTATGGAGACCCGGTGTCCGCCAAGGATAGTCGCAGGAGTTCGAGTACCGGGACGTGCTCGGCGAGCAGTCGCTCCCCCTGTAGCTGATCAACCGTCGCTGCGAATTCGAGTACCACGGGCAGGAAGTCGGGAAGTTCTTCGTCGCCAAGCTGCAGTCCTGCCTGACGATAGGCGTGCTTGAAGCGCAGCAGCGCCATGCCCCGCTTTCGGGTGTCGCCGTACGCGTAGTACGTCAGGTGCAGGCTGGCGCGCCGGCGCATGTCGAAGGTTTCGACATATCGCACAGCGAGCTGCAATGGATCCGCGGCGCGAAACTCATGCAGAACGCGCAGCAGCGGCTCGCCCACCGATTCGGGCAATTCTCCTGCAGCCGTGATCAGTTGGTCGGTCATCGCAAGCGTCGGGGCGCTCGGGTAGTCCAGCAGCAGCGCGGCGATGCGCCACAGCAGACGCTGGTCGCGCTCGGACAGCCCCGCCGCGTTTGCCGGCTTGCGGGTGAGAGTCAGCATCTTCACTGTTCGCTCATTGCTCGTTCATTGCTCGCTGATTTCACAGGCACTAACCCATCAGTGCTTCTGCCGTCCCAGTTGAGGAGGTTGACCCGCGCCGGCTTGCCGTTGCTGCCGTTGCCGTTGGTGCCATTGCCGTTGGTGAGATGGAACTTGTCGGCCATCGCGTCGAACGCCGTCATCCCGGGCCCGCCGTCACCGTCCAGACTGCACCCCGTCGCGAGCGCGTCGAGCCGGTGCGCGTCTGATCCTGCGCCGTTGGGAATCACGTAGCGGTCGGCGTACTTGGCGATCGCCAACAGCCGGTACATCGCTTCGATCTCTTCGCCGGCCAGCCGCACCGACTCCGGTATCGTGTCGTCGAATTCCTCGCCCAGGTTCGCTGCGCGCATGTACGAGCGCATCGCCGCAAGCCGTTGCAGCGCAGCGCGAACCGGTCCGACGTCGCCAGCGGTGAACAGCTCCGCCAGATACTCGATCGGGATGCGCAATGCGTCGATAGCGCCGAACAAGTTGTTGCGGTTCTCGCCGTCATGTCCGGTCTCGGCGAGCACGTCGACGACCGGGGACAGCGGCGGGACATACCAGACCATCGGCATCGTCCGGTACTCGGGATGCAGCGGTAGCGCCACCTGGTAGTCGACGATGAGGCGGTAGACCGGTGAATTCTGAGCGTCCTGGATCCATTCGCTGGAGATGCCGGCGCGCTCGGCCTCGGCGACAACCCGAGGATCGTGCGGGTTGAGGAACACGCCGAGCTGTGCGGGATAGAGGTCCTTTTCGTCTTGCACCGACGCTGCGGCCGCGACCGCATCGGCGTCGTATAGCAGCACCCCGATGTAGCGCAGCCGGCCGACGCAGGTCTCCGAGCACACGGTCGGAATGCCCACCTCGACACGCGGGTAGCAGAACGTGCACTTCTCAGCCTTGCCGGTCTTGTGGTTGAAGTAGATCTTCTTGTAGGGGCAGCCTGTGACGCATTGCCGCCAACCGCGACACCGGTCCTGATCGACCAACACGATGCCGTCCTCGCTGCGCTTGTAGATCGCGCCGGACGGGCACGACGCCGCGCACGAGGGGTTCAGGCAGTGCTCGCAGATGCGCGGCAGGTAGAACATGAAGGTCTGCTCGAACTCGAGGCGGACTTTGGCTGAAACTTCTGCCACCTTGGCCAGCAATGGATCACGGCCAATCTGCTCGGGTCCTCCGCCGAGGTCGTCATCCCAGTTCGCGCCCCAGGTCACCTTGGTGTCTTGGCCGGTGATCAGAGACTTGGGACGGGCCACCGGCGTGGTGTCCATCGCCGGCGCGGACAGCAGATTCTCGTAGTCGTAGGTCCACGGGTCGTAGTAGTCCGACACCGTGGGCAGGTCCGGGTTGGCGAAGATGTTAAGCAACCGCTTGATCCGAGATCCCGACTTGAGCGTCAGCTTGCCGCGCTTGTTGAGCGTCCACCCGCCCTTCCACTTTTCCTGGTCTTGATACTGGCGCGGATATCCTTGTCCAGGACGGGTTTCAACGTTGTTGAACCAGACATACTCCACCCCGCCGCGGTTGGTCCAGGCCTGCTTGCAGGTGACGCTGCAGGTGTGACACCCGATGCACTTGTCGAGGTTCATCACCATCGCGAGCTGAGCCATGACTTTCACGTCAGTACTCCACTTCTTGAGAGCGCCGCCTGATCGTGGTGACCTCGTCGCGCTGGTTTCCGGTGGGACCGTGGTAGTTCAGCGCGAAGGACTGTTGGGCGTAGCCGCCGATCAGGTGTGAAGGCTTGATCATGATCCGGGTGAGCGCATTGTGGATACCGCCGCGCTTACCGGTCTTCTCGGTACGGGGCACGTCCACCGCCTTGTCTTGGGCGTGGTACATGAACACCAGACCCTCGGGCATGCGGTGGCTGACGATGGCGCGCGCGTTCACCACACCGTTGCGGTTCGTGCACTCGATCCACTCGTTGTCCTTTACGCCGATCTTCGCCGCGTCCACATCCGACATCCAAATCGCCTGCCCGCCACGGGAAAGCGTGAGCATATGCAGATTGTCCTGGTATGCCGAATGGATGGACCACTTGGAGTGCGGTGTCAAATACCGCACCGTGATGGAGTCGCCGGCCGCATTACCCACAACGGGCTCGTCGAACAGCGCCGTCATGTCCAGCGGCGGACGGAAGATCGGCAACTGCTCCCCGAGTTCACCCATCCAGTCGTGATCGAGGTAAAAGTGCTGCCGGCCGGTCAGTGTGTGCCACGGCTTGAGCCGTTCGGTGTTGATGGTGAACGGCGCGTACCGACGCCCCCCGGTCTCCGATCCGGACCACTCCGGCGAGGTGTTGACCGGAACCGGCCGAGACTGTGTGTCGGCGAACGTGATTCGTCGGCCCTCATTCTCCTTGGCGAGGTCGGCGAGCTCGATGCCGGTGCGGCGCTGCAGCGCCTCGAAGCCCTCGACGGCAAGCCGCCCGTTCGTCGTTCCGGACAGCGCCAGGATCGCCTCCGCCGCGTGAATGTCCTTGGCCAGCGACGGGCGTCCCGCCGCTACCCCGCTGACCGCGGCGCCGTTCACGCCGCGCAGGTATTCGACCTCCGCCTCGGGATGCGTGGTGACACCCTTGATCGTGAGCCCGACGGATTCGACCATCGGCCCCAGCGCGGCCATTTTCTCGGCAACCGCCGGGTAGTCGCGTTCAACCATGACCAGGCGCGGCATCGTCTTGCCCGGAATAGGTTCGCAGTCACCGGCTTTCCAATCCATCACGCGCCCACCGGGCTGGGCGGTGGCATCGGCGCTGTCGTGAAACAGCGGTACCGCCACGATGTCTTCGCGCTTGCCGAGGTGCTTCGCGGCGAGCCAAGAGAAGCCGCGCGCGATCCGGTGAAACGCCTCGAAGTCCGTCTTGGTCTCCCACGGCGGTGAGATCGCCGGCGAGAACGCGTGCACGAACGGGTGCATGTCGGTGCTGGAAAGGTCGTGCTTCTCGTACCAGGTGGCCGCGGGTAGCACGACGTCGGAGAACAGCGTGGTGCTGGTATTGCGAAAGTCCAGCGACAGCAGCAAGTCCAGCTTGCCGACCGGTGCATCGTCGCGCCAGCGCACCTCTTGCGGGCGCACGGCGTCCGCATCCCGTGCGGCGACGTTGGAATCGGTACCCAACAGGTGTTTGAGGAAATACTCGTTGCCCTTCGCCGAGGAGCCGAGCAGGTTCGACCGCCACACCGTCAGGCAGCGCGGAAAGTTCACTGGCGCGTCCGGATCCTCGCAAGCGAATTGGAGATGGCCGGCCTTCAGCCCGTCCACCACATGCGCCACCGCATCCTTGCCCAGACGCGCCGCCTCATCGGCCAAGTCCAGCGGATTGCGATTGAACGTCGGATAACTCGGCATCCAGCCCAGCCGGCTCGCCAGTGCGATGTTGTCGGCCGCCGTTCGGCCGCTGAACCGGCCTTCGGCCATCGGGGACGCCATCACCTCGGAGGTGAACCGGTCGTAGCGCCACTGGTCGGTCGAAAGGTACCAGAACACCGTGCCCTGCATCTGCCGAGCCGGCCGCTGCCAATCCAACCCGAAAGCCAGCGTCGACCACCCCGTCACCGGTCGGCACTTCTCCTGGCCGACGTAATGCGCCCAGCCGCCGCCATTGACCCCCTGACAACCGGTCAGCATCACCAGCGTGAGGAACGAGCGATAGATCTGGTCAGAGTGAAACCAGTGGTTGGTCCCCGCGCCCATCAGGATCATCGACCGGCCACGCGAACGTTCCGCGTTGTCCGCGAATTCACGCGCAATCCGTTCGGCCGCCTTGGCGGGCACGCCGGTGATCGGCTCCTGCCAGGCGGGGGTGTACGGCTGGCTCGCGTCGCCATAGTGCATCGGCCAATCGCCCGGCAGGCCGTCCCGGTGCACGCCGTACTGCGCGAGCAGCAGATCGAAGACCGTGGTGACCCGTTGTCCGGCAATGACCGTCGTCGGCACACCTCGGGTCAGCACGCCGGGACGGTCACTGTCGAACCGCGGCAGTTTCACCGCAATCACGTCGTCGTGGGTTCCGTACAACGTGAGCAGCGGGTCGGTCCCTTGCAGGTCGAGGTTCCACTTGCCCTCGCCGGATGCGGTGAACCGATGTCCCAGCGAGCCGTTCGGCACCACCGGATTGGCCTGCGCGTCGAGCAGCACCGTCTTCGACGAGGCACCTTCGCCGGTGTCACCGAGATCGGCTGCGGTGAGGAACTTTCCGGGCAGCCATACACCGTCGCGCTCGACCAGCGTCACCAGAAACGGCAGATCGGTGTACTTCTTTACATAGTCGGAGAAGTAAGGGGTCGTCCTGTCGACGAAGAATTCCTTGAGGATCACGTGCCCCATGGACATCGCAAGCGCGGCGTCGGTTCCCGGCCGCGCCGGCAGCCATTCGTCGGCGAACTTCGTGTTGTCCGCGTAGTCGGGCGAAACCACGA
>Ga0306925_10007361_pt1 | contig 10344 bp, 6 predicted proteins | sample flu12Cox44000176_FD_203755 | JGI IMG/M metagenome (GOLD analysis project Ga0306925, IMG submission 203755) | Lab enrichment of tropical soil microbial communities from Luquillo Experimental Forest, Puerto Rico - flux8day.12C.oxic.44.000.176 (v2)... | ecosystem: Environmental > Terrestrial > Soil... | reverse complement strand
CGCGTGGCCGGCGGCCGAATGGTTGCGGCGGAGTAACCCCCGGCCTAGGCTGCCTCCGAAGGGAACCAGCCATGCCCAATCGACGGCCTGTTCATATCGACGTCGTCTCCGATGTGGTTTGTCCGTGGTGCTTAATCGGCAAGCATCGACTGGAAAAGGCGATCGAACTGACCCCGGACATTCCCGTCGAGGTGCGTTGGCGTCCCTATTTTCTCAACGATTGGATTCCGCGCGAAGGCATCTCGCGCGAGCAGTATCTAACGACGAAATTCGGCTCCTCCGAACGTTATAAAGGCATCGCCCAACGCGTTGCCGCGGCTGCATCGGCCGAGGGCCTCATCTACGCTATCGACAAAATCAGCCGACAGCCCAACACGCTCGATGCGCATCGGTTGATCCGCTGGGCCGGGGGCGTCGGCAAGGCAGCGGAGATGAAGCAGAAGCTGATGGATCTTTACTTCACCGAAGGCGCCGACCTGACAGACCGCAAGGTCCTGGTGCAGGCCGCTGCCGATATCGGCCTGAATGCCGAGGAGATTGAAAAGGCCTTGGCCGGAGAGAAGGACGTTGCCGAAGTCGAACGTGAAGCACTTTCCGCCAAGGAAGCCGGCATTGAAGGCGTACCCTGCTTCATTTTCGACGGTAAATTCGCCGTGTCGGGCGCGCAGGCCCCGGAATATCTCGCTGAAGCGATCGCGCGTGTCGCGCAGGGAATGGACGCAGCCGAATAAGTCCGGGCGCATCGTCATGAAAATCACCGCTGCCGTGGTGCACGAGTGCTCGGGCCCGTTCACTATCGAGCAACTCGACCTGTGCGATCCGCGCGACGATGAGTTGCTCGTCGAAGTCGCCGCCAGCGGCATGTGTGCGACCGATCTGCATGGGCGAGATGCCTATTACCCGACAAAGTTCCCGAAGGTGTTCGGCCACGAAGGCGCCGGTATCGTACGTGTCGTCGGCAACAAGGTCACGACCTTCAAGCCGGGCGACCACGTGGTGATGGCCTATCCGTGGTGCGGCGAATGCCCGAATTGCCGGACGCAACGACAAAGCTATTGCGTGCATGCATTCGATCTTAAGATGAACGGCACGCGCGCTGACGGCTCCACACTTCATTCGAAAGACGGAAAACCGGTCTACAGCGCTTTTTTCCAACAATCCTCCTTTGGCAATTTCACCATCGCCAACGAACGCTTTGCAGTGAAGGTTCGCAAGGAGGCGCCGATCGAGAGCGTCGCCGCACTTGCCTGCGGAGGCCAGACGGGCGCGGGCGCCGTGCTCAATGTTATGAAGCCGTGCGCCGGCGACAGCTTCGTTGTGTTTGGCGTCGGCGCAGTTGGCCTCTCGGGCCTGATGGCCGCGAAGATTGTTCGGTGTGATCCAATCATCGCCGTCGACGTCCATCCGCACCGATTGGCCCTGGCGCGGAATCTCGGCGCGACACACACAATCGATCACAACGAATGCAAAGATGTTGTTGCGGAAATCAGGAAGATAACTGGGCTCGGGGCGCGCTTTACGCTTGAGACATCGGCGCTTCCCTCGGTATTCCGTGAAGCGGTCGATTGCCTGATGCCCGCCGGCACCTGCGTGCTTCTCGGCAGCGCGCGCAAAGGCACCGAGGTTTCGTTCGAGACACCGTTTTTGCAAAACGGCCGGACCGTCCGCGGCGTGATCCAGGGCGACAGCGTGCCGAAGGAGTTTATACCCTTGCTGGTGGACCACATCGTCGCCGGGCGTTTCCCGGTCGAGCGCATGATCACTTTCTATCCCTTGGCCGACATCAATCGGGCTGCAACGGAATCGAGCGAGGGCAAAACCATAAAGCCCGTACTACGGATGCCTCACTAGGCGACCGTCAGGCGGCCTTCGCCTGCTCGGCGATCGACACAAGTTTGCGCAATACAGCGGCGGTACCTTTCAGGCGATCCTGTGGGCGCGGCCAATCCTCGAAGAACACCAATTGTTGGCCCTTGGCCGTCTTCGGATCGTTTCGCATTCGCACCGCGGATCCCTGCTCGCGGATGAAAGCGATCAGCCCCTCCGGATTGGCAAAGACGTTGTCGCGGAATGACAGCACGATTCCTTTGGGTCCCGCTTCGACCTTCTCGACATTGGCCCGTCGGCTGAGCGTCTTGATCGCAACCACCTGCAACAGGTGTTCGACCTCCTGCGGCAGTTTCCCGAAACGGTCGACCAGCTCGGCGGCAAACGCGTCGATGGCATGTTCGTCCTCGATCTCGGCCAGCCGCCGATAGAGGGCGAGGCGGACTGACAGGTCAGCGACATACTCCTCGGGAATAAGCAAAGCGGTGCCAATGGTGATCTGCGGTGACCAGCGGTCGGCGACCGGCGCCGTAATCCCAGCTTTCAGGCTCAATACCGCCTCCTCCAGCATCTGCTGGTAGAGCTCGAAGCCGACTTCCTTGATGTGACCTGACTGCTCCTCGCCAAGCAGATTGCCCGCCCCGCGAATGTCGAGATCATGCGACGCCAACTGGAATCCCGCGCCCAGCGTGTCGAGCGACTGCAGGACCTTGAGACGCCGTTCGGCCTGGACCGTAATCGGCTTCTGTGCCGGCAACGTGAACAGTGCATAGGCGCGTAACTTGGCGCGGCCCACGCGGCCACGGAGTTGGTAGAGCTGGGCAAGACCGAAACGGTCGGCCCGATGAACAATGAGCGTATTGGCAGTCGGAATATCGAGACCAGACTCGATGATCGTTGTCGACAGCAGCACGTCGTATTTGCCGTCGTAGAATGCCGACATGATGTCGTCGAGCACGGTGGCTGGCATCTGTCCGTGGGCAACCGCGGTGCGCACCTCGGCAACGTTCTTGTCGAGGAAATCGTTGGCGCCGGCGAGATCCTCAATGCGCGGACAGACATAGAACGCCTGTCCGCCGCGATATTTCTCGCGCAGCAGCGCTTCACGCACCGTGATTGGATCAAACGGCGATACGAAGGTCCGCACGGCCAAGCGATCGACCGGCGGCGACGCTATGATTGAAAGGTCCCGCACTCCGGTGAGCGCGAGTTGCAAGGTGCGAGGGATCGGCGTTGCGGTCAGCGTGAGGACGTGCACTTCCGACCGCAATGTTTTGAGCTTTTCCTTGTGCGCGACACCGAAATGCTGTTCCTCATCGACGATCAGTAGCGCGAGATCCTTGAACTTGATGTTCTTGCCGAGCAGCGCATGGGTGCCGATCACGATATCCACGCTGCCGTCCGTCAGGCCCGCCCTGACCTTGCTCAACTCCGCAGCTGGCACCAGACGGGACGCCTGCGCCACATTTACAGGGAACCCACGAAAGCGCTCTGAAAACGTTTTGAAATGCTGACGAGCGAGCAAGGTTGTTGGCACGACGACGGCAGCCTGCTTGCCGCTGATGGCCGCAATGAAGGCGGCCCGCAGCGCGACTTCAGTCTTGCCGAAGCCGACGTCACCACAGACGAGCCGGTCCATTGGACGTCCCGAGCCGAGATCCTTGAGCGCCGCATCGATGGCTGCCAGTTGGTCGTCGGTTTCCTCGTACGGGAAGCCGGCGCAGAACTCGTCATATGCGCCCGGGCCAACCGTCAAGCGGGGGGCTTCGCGCAATTGCCGTTCGGCGGCGATTTTGATCAGTTCACCCGCAATCTCGCGGATGCGGCTTTTCATCCGCGCCTTGCGCGCCTGCCAGTTGCCGCCACCGAGGCGATCAAGATCGACCGCGGTTTCCTCCGATCCATAGCGCGACAGCAGATCCACGTTCTCGACGGGCAAGAACAGCTTGTCGCCGCCGGCGTAATGGATTTCGAGGCAGTCGTGCGGCGCGCCAGCAGCCTCGATGGCCTGCAGCCCCGCGAAGCGACCGATGCCGTGATCGACATGCACGACCAGGTCGCCCGGTGCGAGGCTGGTGGCTTCGGCGATGAAATTCTCCGCCCTGCGCGTCGCGCGGCGTGGGCGCACGAGCCGATCGCCAAGGATATCCTGCTCGCTGATGATCGCGGCGTCTTCGGTCTCGAAGCCGGATTCGATCCCCAGGACGGCGAGCGCCACCGTGGGTTTCGGAAGAGCTAGCGCCTGTGGCCAGTTGTCGATGGAACGAAGATTGTGGAGCTTGTGATCGGCCAGAACGTGGCTCATGCGGTCGCGTGCGCCCTCGCTCCATAGCGCTATCGCGACGCGTTTGCCGCCTGCCTGCAGTGCGAGCACATGTGCACCCAGTGCTTCGAAAACGTTGGCCCCAGGCTCGGCTCGTTCAGCAGCAAAATTCCGGCCACTGCGTGCGCCGACATCGAGGGCGTCCGTCTCAGGAATGGCGAACGGCGTTAGCCGGGCGAGTGACGAAGTTTGCAGTCGCTCGTTCCATTCCGCTTCGCCGAGATAGAGCCGCTCAGTATGCAGTGGCTTGTACGGCGGCGTCGCTCCCTGCTTCAGCGCGTCGCGGCGGGCGTCATAATAGTCGGTGATCTGCGCAAACCGCTCGTGCGCTGCGTCTTCGGCGAGATGCTCGAGCGCAATTGGCGTATCCGGCAGATAGTCGAAAATCGTTTCAAGCTTGTCGTGGAAAAGCGGCAGCCAATGCTCCATCCCTGGATAGCGGCGCCCCTCGCTTACTGCTTCGTACAGGAGGTCGTCGGGGGTGGTCGCCCCGAACTGCGCGATATAGCCGGTCCGAAACCGGCGAATGGTTTCGGTCACGAGCTGGAATTCCGCGACCGGCACCAGATCAAGCCCGCGCAATTGATCATCGCTGATTTGCGTTTGGGCATCGAAAGCGCGGATCGTTTCCAGTGCATCTCCAAAGAAGTCGAGGCGCACCGGCATATCAATGCCAGGTGGATAAAGATCAAGAATGCCGCCGCGCACCGCGTATTCACCGGGCTCGCGCACGGTGGATGCGCGGACAAAGCCATTGAGCTCCAGCCAATCGACAATTCCCTGCATGCCGATGACATTGCCGGGCGCGACTGACAGCGCGTGAGATGTCAAAAAATCCCGAGCCGGCACGCGCTGTAGCGCGGCATTCACCGTCGTTATCAGTACGGAGGGTTTGTCGCGGCCGCGTACGCGCGCAAGTCGCGACAGCGCCGTCATTCGTTGCGCCACCACCGCCGCGTTCGGGGACACTCGATCGAACGGCAGGCAGTCCCAGGCCGGAAACTCCAGCACTTGGACCTCCGGAGCAAAAAATGACAGCGCCCGCGATAGCGTCGCCATTCTCTGGCCATCGCGGCAAATGACGGCCAAAGAAACGGCCGGCGCGTCCTTTTTTGCGGCTATCGCGCGCGCGAGATCGGCGAGCACCAGCCCTTCAGCGCCATCGGCGACCCGCGACACGGTCAGCGGTTTGCCGAGCTTCAATAGGCCGGCTGGTGATTTTCCGGCTGCGCTCACACAGCACCCTTGGCGTTGGAGTTGCGCAACCGAAGGAACAAGGGCGTGTCGTACTCCGAGGGGACAGGCTCCATCCCGTTCACCCAGGCGAAGATTTGCTGATCCGGCACCTCAAGCAAGCCCTCGATTTCATCGAGCTCAATCTTGCTCAATGAGGCTATGTGCGCGTCGGCAAAGCTGCCGAGCACTAGATCCATTTCCCGAATGCCGCGATGCCAGCAGCGGAACAGCAACCGCCGCCGCCGTGCATCCAGTCCTTCGCTCGAAAGGTTCGTTCCGGTACTCACCGAGGTCTCCAACGCCAAAAACCCGGACGGGGCCGGGGCGGCTTATATAGAGGCTTGACCGAGCCATGTCAGCCGCCGGTTTGCACAGGCCTGCATTGCGTCGGAATTGCGCGCACGCCAGCATGCCCTAATGCGGCCGCTAATCCTCAATCCGCTGTTTGCTTCGCTTACCAGCCTGCCTGGCGTGGGGCCGAAGCTTGAGAAGCTTTACGCCTACCTGCTCGATCGTGAGGCGCCACACGTCGTTGATCTGCTGTTCCACCTGCCGTCGGGGGTCATCGACCGGCGGGCACGGCCAAAATTGCGCGACGCACTGCCGGACCAGATCGTGACGGTCGTTGTAACGGTCGATAAGCACAGGCCATCACCGCCGCACCGCTCGCGCGCGCCCTATCGAATTTATACGCACGACGACACCGGCGATCTCACCCTCACCTATTTCAACGCGCGCCGGGACTATCTGGAGAAGCTCCTGCCGATCGGAGAAACACGCTACGTCTCCGGCAAAGTCGAATTCTATGACGGGACGTTACAGATGGTGCATCCCGACCGCGTCGTAGACGAGGCCGGCTTCGCCACGTTGCCGCTTGTCGAACCGACCTATCCGCTGACTGAGGGTCTCGCGCTGGGCAATGTGCGTCGCGCGATGGACGGTGCACTGGCACGCCTTCCGGACTTGCCGGAATGGCAGGACGAGACCTGGGTCGCGCGCGAGCAGTTTCCTGCCTTCGCCCAGGCATTGCGCAGTCTGCACCGCCCGACCGCGCCAACGGACATCGCGCCGGAGAACCTGGCCTGGACCAGACTTGCCTACGACGAACTGTTTGCCGGCCAGCTGGCGCTTGCGCTTGTGCGCGCGCACATGCGGCGCCAGGCGGGCCGCGGTTCCTCGAGCGAAGGGCGCCTGCGTGCGCGCATCATGAAGGCGCTGCCTTATGCCCTCACCCATGCGCAGCAAAAGGCCGTGGACGACATCATTACAGACCTGGCCCGCCCGCAACGCATGCTGCGCCTTTTGCAGGGCGACGTCGGATCGGGAAAGACGGTCGTGGCGCTTACGGCCGCGGCCGCCGTCATCGAGGCCGGTCGGCAGGCGGCCATTATGGCGCCAACCGAGATCCTCGCGCGGCAGCATCTCGCAACGATCGCTCCCCTGGCCGATGCTGCAGGCCTTCGCGTGGCCATTTTGACTGGGCGCGAACGCGGAACTGCCCGCAAGGAGATCCTGGACCGTCTTGTGCTTGGCGATATCGACCTCCTGATAGGCACTCACGCCCTTTTTCAGGAAGACGTTGCCTTCCATGACCTCGCGCTCGCCGTGGTCGATGAACAGCATCGTTTTGGCGTGCACCAGCGGCTGGCGCTGACCCAGAAGGGCGAAGCAGTGGACGTGCTCGTTCTGACTGCAACGCCGATTCCGCGCACACTCGTCCTGACCTTTTTCGGTGACATGGACATTTCCGAACTGCATGAAAAACCCCCGGGCCGACAGCCGATCGATACGCGGACGATCCCCCTGTCGCGCCTTGGCGAGGTTGAGGACGCTGTCGGGCGCGTGATTGCGGAGGACAAACGCGCCTATTGGGTCTGCCCTTTGATTGAAGACTCGGAAAAGACCGACCTAGCCGCGGTCCAGGCGCGCTTTGAGGCCTTACGCAAGAAATTCGGCCGCGAGGTCGATCTTGTTCATGGGCGCATGAAAGGCGCGGACAAGGATGTCGCGATGGCCCGCTTTGCCGCGGGCGAGACCAGATTGCTTGTTGCAACGACGGTCATCGAGGTCGGTGTTGACGTGCCGGAAGCCACCATCATGGTCATCGAGCACGCCGAACGCTTTGGGCTTGCCCAGCTTCACCAACTGCGCGGGCGCATCGGCCGCGGACCCGGCGCGTCGACCTGCCTGCTCCTTTACAAGACGCCGCTCGGAGAAATAGCGAAGGCGCGTCTCGCCATTCTGCGCGAAACGGAAGATGGCTTTCGAATCGCGGAAGAGGATCTGCGATTGCGCGGCGAAGGCGACGTACTGGGAACGCGACAAAGCGGGCTGCCCGGCTTCCGGGTTGCGCGACCTGAGCTGCATGGAAAATATCTGGGGGCGGCGCGCGACGATGCGGCGCTCGTTCTGCGGCGCGATCCGACCCTCTCAACTCCGCGCGGCGAAGCCTTGCGACACCTGCTTTATCTTTTCGGGAAAGACGAGGCGATCAAGTTGATCCGCGCCGGCTAGTCATTGGACCGTCTCAGTCTTGCGAGTCGCCTGGGCCGCCCTTGCAGTCGAAGCCAGCGAAGCGAGCTTTTTTTGCGCCTCACTGTCCGGCTGAACCATGCCGGCCGAAATCAGCAACGTCATCGCATTTTCGACAGTAATATCGAGTTCGATAAGGTCACTTCGCTTTACGTAGAAGAAGAATCCGGTGGTCGGGTTGGGCGTGCAAGGCATGAACGCCGACACGTGCTCGCCTTGCGGCAATTTCTTCACCACATCCCCGCCGGGTGGCTGGGAGAGAAACACCAGCGACCACATTCCCGGTGCCGGGAATTCGACGAGCGCCACCTTGCGAAAGCTCGAACCAGTCTTTGAGAAAAGCGACTCGAAGATCTGCTTCATCGTCTTGTAGATCGGTCGCACTATCGGCATGCGACTGAGCAGGCTTTCGCCCAACTCGACCAGCGTACGCCCGACCAGGTTGGCGGTCAGGAATCCAAGAAGCGTGAGGACGACAAACGCAATGATCAGTCCCGTTCCTGGAATTGGCCACGGCGTATAGCTTTCCGGGCGATAGGCGGGCGGGATCATTGGCCGAACGAAATCGTCGACCCAGGTGATGATCGACCAGACCAGCCAGACGGTGATTGCCAAAGGCCCGGCAACCACAAGACCCGTGAGGAAGTAATTGCGAATGCGAGCGGCAAAGCTTGTTTGCGAGGCGGCCACTCTCGCCACATCGGCAGCCATTGCATCGCCCGGCTTTTCGATCTCACTCATAGGCCGAGTTTATTCCACCGTGACCGATTTCGCGAGATTGCGGGGCTGGTCGACGTCCGTGCCGATAGCGGTTGCGGTATGATAGGCAATCAACTGCACGGGAATGGCGTAAACCAGCGGCGTTACCGTCGACGCCATGTCTGGCAGCGACAATGTCTCGAGCGAATCAACCGTTGCCTCCCTCGCCCCTTGCGGATCGGTGACCAGAATAATCTTTCCGCCCCGAGCGGCAACCTCCTGCATGTTCGAGACGGTCTTCTCGAAAACGCGGTCGTGTGGCGCGATCACGATCACCGGCATAGTTTCGTCAATCAGCGCGATCGGTCCATGCTTGAGTTCGCCGGCAGCGTAGCCTTCGGCGTGAATGTAGGAAATTTCCTTGAGCTTGAGTGCGCCCTCAAGCGCGATCGGAAAGCTCGTGCCGCGACCAAGGTAAAGAACGTCGCGTGCTTTGGCCAAATTCTGTGCAAGCTTTTCGATTTGTGGTTCGAGAGTGAGCGCAGCGGCCATCAAGCGCGGCACCTCGATCAGCGCGCGCACAAGATTCTGCTCATCGGCCTCTGACATGTGTCCGCGCGCGCGTCCCGCGGCAATGGCAAGACAGGCTAGCGCGCTCAATTGGCACGTGAAAGCTTTCGTCGATGCGACACCGATCTCGGGACCGGCGAGCGTCGGCATCACCACGTCGCTTTCTCTCGCAATTGTCGAGGTCGGCACGTTGACCACGGACAGAATGTGCTGCTTGTTTTCCCGCGCATAACGCAATGTCGCCAGCGTGTCCGCGGTCTCGCCCGACTGTGAGATGAAAAGCGCGAGATCACCCGCCTCGAGCGGCGCGCCGCGATAGCGGAATTCCGAGGCGATATCTATCTCCACCGGCAGTTTTGCAAAGCGTTCGAACCAATATTTCGCGACGAGACCGGCGTAGAACGCCGTGCCGCACGCAGAAATCGACAGTCGCTTAAGCTTTGCCCAGTCGAATGGAAGCTTGCGGGGCAGCACGACACGCTCGTTCACCATGTCGATGTAGTGGGCAAGCGTATGGCCAACGACCTCAGGCTGTTCATGGATCTCCTTGGCCATAAAGTGCTTGTGGTTGCCCTTATCGACGAGTTGCGCTGAGGCTGTCGATTTGACGATCGTCCGTTCGACTTTGGCTCCGCTCTCGTCGTGGATCTCCGCGCCCTTGCGGGTAAGCACCGCCCAATCGCCGTCGTCGAGATAGGCGATTGTGTCCGTAAACGGAGCGAGCGCAATGGCATCCGACCCAAGATACATCTCGCCCTTTCCATAACCGACGGCAAGAGGCGACCCTTTGCGCGCCCCGATCAGCAGATCGTCCTTGCCGGTGAACAGGAAAGCCAATGCGAAAGCGCCGCGTAACTGTTTGAGCGCGGAGGCAACCGCGTCAGCAGGCGATTTGCCGTCCTTCATTTCTTGCGAGACCAGATGCGCGACGGCCTCCGTGTCGGTTTCGCTGACGAATTTGCATCCCTTTTTTGTCAGCCACTCACGCAGTTCGCGAAAATTCTCGATGATGCCATTATGAACGACCGCAACGACATCGGTGGCGTGCGGATGGGCATTGTCTTCGGTCGGCCGGCCATGCGTTGCCCAACGGGTATGACCGATACCGATATTTCCTCCAAGCGGCTCGCGATTGAGCCGCATTTCGAGCGCGCGCA
>Ga0306925_10007357_pt1 | contig 10347 bp, 9 predicted proteins | sample flu12Cox44000176_FD_203755 | JGI IMG/M metagenome (GOLD analysis project Ga0306925, IMG submission 203755) | Lab enrichment of tropical soil microbial communities from Luquillo Experimental Forest, Puerto Rico - flux8day.12C.oxic.44.000.176 (v2)... | ecosystem: Environmental > Terrestrial > Soil... | reverse complement strand
ACCCGCTCGCTGACCGCGCCCGGCAACGGCGCTGAGGCCGCCGACCGCAAGCTCGGCATCGACCCGGCGACGGGTCTCGACGTGCTGGTGCGCTCCGGCCGCTTTGGGCATTATCTGCAGCTCGGCGAAGCAGTCGAAGGCGGCGACAAGCCGAAGCGGGCCAGCCTGCCCAAGGGTGTCGCGCCCGACGAGATGGATCTTCAGCGCGCCATCAAGCTCCTTTCGCTGCCGCGAGAAGTCGGACGCCACCCCGAGGATGGCGAGCCGATCCTCGCCGGTATCGGCCGCTATGGCCCATACGTGCAGCACGTCAAAACCTACGCCAATCTCGATTTCCCCGAAGAGGTGTTCACCGTCGGGCTCAACCGCGCTGTCATCTTGATCGCAGAGAAGAAGGCTAAGGGACCGAGCCGCCGTTTCGGCGCCGATCCCGGTCGCGCGCTCGGCGATCATCCGACCAAGGGCGGCCCGATAGTGGCCAAGAAGGGCCGCTACGGTCCTTATGTGAGCCACAACGGCGTCAACGCCACCTTGCCGGCCGACAAGACGCCCGAGACCATGACGCTCGACGAAGCCGTCGCGCTGATCGATGCGCGCGCCGAGCGCAACGGCCCTGCTCCGCACGCCCGTCCGCGCAAGGCCAGGCGGCCGTCGCCCGGTACCGCGCATCACGTCAAGGCCGGCAAGCGGCCCGCCGCTAAACGAGCGAGCACGCAAAAAGGCCCCCGCAAGCCGCCGACGGAGGCTGCTGAGTAATTTCAGGCCGGCACCAGCTGCCGGCCTGAAGCGTTTCAGGCCCAAGGATTCCAGGGCCCAAGGATTTTCAGGCCAATGAATGGCCAGCAAGCACAAAGAACAAAACGCTCGCGCCTGCCTTCGCGCGAGGAGCTCCTAGCCTTCATCCGCGAACGAAGGGGCACCGTTGGTGCCCGCGAGATTGCCCGCGCGTTCGGCGCCAAGAACGCCGACCGCGCCGCGCTCAACCGCATGCTGCGCGAGCTCGCCAACAGCGGCGAAATCGATCGGCGAAGGAAGCGCCTGCATCCCGCCGGCACCTTGCCGCCGGTGGTGCTAGCCGACGTCACCAGCCGCGACGCCGATGGCGAGCTTCTGGCGCGGCCGACAGAATGGGACGAGGACGCCCACGGCGCGCCGCCCGTCATCCGTATCGTAACGCCGCGCCGCGCGCGGCCGGGCGAAACAGCCGGCGTCGGCGACCGCGCGCTGCTGCGCGTCGAAAAACAAGGCAACGATGTCAGCGGCCGCGTCATCAAACTTTTGGACCGTGCCAAGCACCGCGTGCTCGGCGTCTTCCGCGGCGCGCCCGGCGGCGGCGGGAGCTTGGTGCCGGTCGACAAGAAGCAGCTCGGTCGCGAGCTTTCGATCGCTGCCGACCGCGCGTCGGACGCCGTCGATGGCGACCTCGTCGCGGTGGAGGTATCGCACAGTGGCCGACTCGGTCAGCCAATGGGCTCGGTCGTTGAACGACTAGGCTCGATCAAGAGTGAGCGCGCCGTTAGCCTGATCGCGATCCACGCCCACGATATCCCGCACGTGTTTCCGCGCCCGCTGCTCGATGAAGCGGAGCACGCCCGGCCGGCGCCGATGAGCGGCCGCGACGATTGGCGGCATCTGCCATTCGTCACCATCGATCCGCCCGACGCCAAGGATCACGACGATGCAGTCCACGGCCTGCCCGACCCCGATCCGCAAAATCGCGGCGGCCAAATCGTCAGTGTCGCAATCGCCGACGTTGCCCACTATGTGCGGCCGGGCACGGCGCTCGATCGCGAGGCCGCACGCCGCGGCAATTCTGTCTATTTCCCCGACCGCGTCGTATCGATGCTGCCAGAGCGCATCTCGAACGACCTGTGCTCGCTGCGGCCGCACGAAGACCGCCCTGCCCTCGCTGTACGGATGGTGATAGGTGCTGATGGCCGGAAACGCTCGCACACGTTCCATCGCGTCATGATCCGCTCGGCGGCAAAACTCTCCTACGAGCAGGCGCAGTTTGCGGTCTCCGGCCGCACCGACGAGGTCACCGAGCCGATCGCGGAACCCGTGCTTGCGCCGCTCTACGCCGCCTACGAGACCGTGCGACGCGGTCGCGACGCCCGCTCCCCGCTCGACCTCGATGTGCCCGAGCGCAAGATCTTGCTCACCGCCAACGGCCTGGTCGATCGCGTGATCGTGCCGCAGCGGCTGGAATCGCACCGGCTGATCGAAGAGTTCATGATCTTGGCCAACGTCGCTGCCGCCGAATCCTGCGAGCGTGCGCGCGTGCCGCTGATCTATCGCGTCCACGACGAGCCGTCGCCGGAAAAACTCACCGCGCTGCGCGAATTCCTGGCGACCATCGGGATCGTGATGCCCAAGGCCGGTGCGCTCCGCCCCGAGGGCTTCAATCGCATCCTGGCGCAAGTCAAAGGCCGCGACGTCGAGCGGCTGGTCAACGAGGTGGTGCTGCGCAGCCAAGCGCAGGCCGAGTATGCGTCGGGGAATTTCGGCCATTTCGGCCTCAATCTGCGCCGCTACGCCCACTTCACCTCGCCGATCCGCCGCTATGCGGACCTCGTCGTGCATCGCGCGCTGATCCGCGCATTCAAGCTCGGCGGCGACGGACTGCCCGAAGACACCGACGCGCGCGCGCTTGCCGAAGTCGCGGCCAATATTTCCGTCACCGAGCGGCGCGCCATGAAGGCCGAGCGCGAGACCGCCGACCGTTTGATCGCGCATTTTCTCGCAGACCGCGTCGGCGCCGCGTTCGACGGCCATATTTCCGGCGTCACTCGCGCCGGCCTGTTCGTCGAGCTCGACGAGACCGGCGCCGACGGGTTCATTCCGGCGCGCTTGATCGGCGACGAATATTATCGTCTCAACGAGAAAAGCCGGGCCTTTGTCGGGCACTCGGAGACTTTTCGGCTCGGCGATCCGGTGACCGTGGAGCTCGTCGAGGCGGCGCCGGTCGCCGGCGCCTTGCGTTTCACGATTGTGCGCCATGCCGGCGCGGCGGCGCAGAGGGCTGGACAGCACCGGCACGAACGGCCGAAGTTCCGTGAACGCCAGAAGCAAAGACGCCGGCGCTGAGGGACGCGAGCCATAATGAGTGACACACGCGGAGATCCGCCGATCGAGAGCGGCCCTGCCACCAGCCGCGTCGAGCGGCTGACCAAGATCGTCCGCGATCAAACGTTCCCGAACTTAAAACCGCGCGATTCCGCCACGCTCATTCTCATCGATCGCTCCGAGGCGGTGCCGAAGGTCTTGCTCGGGCGGCGCCACGAGCGCCACCGCTTCATGCCGGGGAAATTCGTCTTTCCCGGCGGCCGCATCGAACCGACCGACCGCGCGATGGCGACGTGCGGCAGCCTCAACGAGCACCAAGTCGCTCGGCTCATGACCAAGGTGCGGCGGCCGAGCGCGATCAAAGCGGCGGGCTTTGCGCTGGCCGCCATCCGTGAAACTTATGAGGAGACCGGGCTGATGCTCGGCGTTGATCGTAGCGAGCCGATCGCGACGCCGCCGGGTCCGTGGGAGGCGTTCGCCAATGCCGGCATCGTGCCGGACTTGAGCGCGGTCCACTTCATCGCCCGCGCCATCACGCCGCCGAAGCGGCCACGGCGCTTCGACAGCCGCTTCTTTGCCGCCGACATTGCCGCCGTTGCCCATCGCGCCGAGGGCTTTGTCGGACCCGATAAGGAACTGGTCGAGCTCGTCTGGCTGCCGATCACCGAGGCGCGCCGGCTCGACATGCCGGGGATCACCGCGATTGCGCTCGAAGAGCTGCAGGACCGCATGGCAGCCGGCATGAGCTACGACCATCCGACACCGCTCTACCGCATGCTGCACAAGCGCTTTGTTCGCGAGGTGCTCTGAACGCTAGGGCGCGGCAGCCGCAGCGTGCACCACCTCGCCGAAGGCGATGATGTAGCCGTCCGGATCCTCGAGATAAAAGTCCTTGGTGCCCCAGGGCGTCGGCGCGAGCGGCTTCAAGATCGTGGCGCCCTTGCCCTGGCAGGCCTCGTAGAGCGCGTCCACGCCTTCGACGCCGGCGTAGACGTCCAAGTGATCGTGTTGGTGGCGATTGGCGCGATCCTCCGCGGTCTTCGGCGCGCATTTGAGGTGAATTTCGAAGCCATCGCGCCGGCCGATGGCGTAAAAGCCACCCCAGGGCGGACCGAAGGCGAAGCCGAGGACGTCGCGATAAAACGCGACCGCCTTGGCGAGATCGTCCACCAGCAATTGCGGCGCGAAGCACGTCATCCGCAAAACGCCTGCCATGACACTTTCCCGTCCTTTGGCGCCCCTGGTGCCTCAATAGCATAGCCAGGCACGGCCGGCGTTTCTTGACATTCGGCGACCGCCGACTAGGTTGACGGCCCGCCTCAAGGCAGACAGGATCAACGACCATGGCCAAGGCCACGACAATCAAGGTGAAGCTCGTTTCCAGCGCCGATACCGGCTTCTATTACGTGACGCGCAAGAACTCGCGCACCATGACCGACAAGCTAGTCAAGAAGAAATACGACCCGGTAGCGAAGAAGCACGTCGAGTTCCGCGAGAGCAAGATCAAGTAGGGCTGCCAGATCGGTCGCCTCTTAGGTCCAGGCCTTATAGGTCACGCGACCGCCGCTTGACGCCAACGCACGCCCCGACAAAGCATTGCGCCGCGGCGCAGCGGATACCGCCTGGGCTAGGCCGCGGGGCGATCATGGCCACAAGCGCCAGCATCGATACAGCTGATGTTCCCGCCGGACGCTTCCGGCCTCCTGTCGCCGTCGAGAAGTCCCGCGACCTGCCTGCGCTCACGGGCTTACGCTTCTTCGCGGCCTTTTTCATCTTCGTGGGTCACGCCACCCCGATCATGTTCAAGCTAAATCCCAGCCCGCAACTCCTGATCAACCTCACAAACTGCTTTCTCGAAGTCGGGATGCAATTGTTCTTCGTGCTGAGCGGATTCGTGATTCATTACAACTACGCAAATGTCGGCCGCCCTCCGCACGCCCGAAGCCTCGCAAAATTCTACATCGCGCGCTTTGCGCGGATTTATCCTCTCTACCTGCTTTTTATTGCGATCCAGATCGCCTCGCACGGCCCCAATTTGCGCGCACTGCCGTTTTTTCTCGGGCTGACGCAAAGCTGGGTCTATATCGTCATCAAGGGCGTTCCCTTGATCGGGCGTTTGGGTTCCCTCATTACCTGGTCGATCAGCACGGAGTGGTTCTTCTATTGCCTGTATCCACTCATCGCGTGGCTCTTTGCAATGACGCTCTACCGTGTGACCGGAGCGCTCGCGTTAACGGCCGTGGCATTGCTTGGTCTCGTCCTGGCAGTTTTCATCTTCCAGCACAGTCCGGAGGTCAACGCCTTCGCGCTGGCGATGTGGGGGAAGCCCGGGGGCGATTTGTTCTTTGTCTGGCTGTTGGCATTCTCGCCGGTCGGACGGTTGCCGCCGTTTTTGATCGGCATTGCCACTGCCCATATTTTCATGGGCAAATATCATCAGAAGGTTGGCGAGTCTGAGCAGCGCCTCGGACTTGTCCTTCTGACGGTGGCGCTGGTTTGCGCCGCCGTGATGTGCGGCGTGCAGAGCCTTGGTAGCGCGTTTGCCAGCTTTCTTGCACTCTTTGTTTATCCTCTCTGCATCGCCGTCATCATCTATTGTTGCGCCAGTTATCGCTCGCTGGTTTCGCGCGGCCTCTCGGGCCCGTTGCTGATCGCCTGCGGCAACGCGAGCTACTCGATTTATCTATTTCACACATTAATTCTCGAACTCACCAAAGTCCGAGGCGAGTTTGCGTGGACATGGTACGAAGTTTCCTATGTCGGCGTTCGTTTTGCCGCGGCGGCACTGATCACGATCGTCTTCTCGACCATCATGTATCGCATTTTCGAAGCTCCGGCTCGGACCGCGACGCGCAGACTACTGGGACGTTCCGTAGATAACGCGGCGACCCGCACGACCCGTTGGTTCCCGGTCGCCCTATGCGTAGGGATACCGGTCGTACTCAGCATCTTCGGTTGGATTATCAGTTTGAGGTCGTGACGTCGGTCAAGCACGGCGACGGATGTAGCGCTGCCCCGAAGGCCGTCGGCGGGAGAAAAATATCAGCCGGGAAAGCGTGCGCGATGAGGTGGCCGGGCGGGAACGGCGTCATGAGGAGGCCACTCGCACCGCCCCCGCGCCGGCCGAACCCCACGGACCCAGGAGATGCGGCGGACCTGAGCATTCCGTAGGGTTATCAAATAGATCGCGCGATGCCGGGCCATCCGCCTGGCGCGTTAAGACATCGCGTCTTTGTCAGTAATTGCCGATGTGGAAGGCTAGCGGAACGGCCGGCGAAATCAATCAAATAAGGTCAGCCGGGTTGCGAAAACACCCGTCAACCACAAAAATTGTGATTACCGTTTAAGAATTTCGCGGCCGCGGCGTGTGCTTTTCAGTTGCCCCTCAAGCGGCGTCGGGAACCACGCGGTTCCTGCCGTCGCGCTTGGCGCGGTACAGCGCCTGGTCGGCGCGCTTGAGCACGCTCGCCGCGGTGTCGTCCTTGTCGCGCAAGCCCGCAATGCCGATCGAGATTGTCACCGGGACGCTTTTGGCGCCCTTTTGGATGCTGAACGGCTCGGCGGCGATGCGACGGCGTAGCCGCTCCGCCACCATGGCGGCCACCGCCATGTCGGTTTCCGGCATTACCAGTACGAATTCCTCGCCGCCGTAGCGGCAGGCGAGATCGATGCCGCGGATCGAGCGCTTGATGCGCAGCGCAAAGTCGCGTAGCACGTCGTCGCCGGCGTCGTGGCCGTGGGTGTCGTTGATCGATTTGAAATAGTCGATGTCGAGCACCATCACGGTGAGCGGCTTGCTGCGCGCCGCCGCCTGTTCCACCAAGGTGGCGACGTGGCTCTCCATGTAACGGCGATTGAACAAGCCGGTTAGCGCGTCGGTGATCGCCATCTCGATCGACATCTGCACGTTGTCGCGCAGTCGCTCCGTATAGCGGCGCTTGCGCACCTGGCTGCGGGCGCGCGCCAGCAGCTCGTTCTGGTCGATCGGGCGCATCAGAAAATCGTTCACGCCGATTTCGAGCCCGCGCACCATGCGCGCATTGTTGTCGGGCTCGGTGACTCCGAGCACCGGAATATTGCGTGTGCGCTCGAGCGAGCGCAGCTGGCTGCACAGCCGCAGCCCGTCGAAGTTCTCCAGATCGAGCGAAATGATCAACAGATCGAAGTTGCCGTCGGCGGCATGAAACAGCGCACGGTTCGCATCAGTCTCGACCTCGACTTCGTGCTCGGTCGAAAGCATCGCCGCGATCCGCTCGTAGGACGCCGGGCGATCGTCGACGATCAGGATGCGGCCGCCACGGCCGGTATCGGCCAGCGCCTCGCGCTCCGGGGACTCGATACCGATGTCGCGCGAGGTCACGGCGCGCATGCGCAACTCGTCGGTGACCATTTTCAGCCGCGACAGCGAACGCACCCGCGCGGTCAGCGCCAGCTCTGGGATCGGCTTGGTTAGAAAATCATCGGCCCCCGCTTCGAGCCCGCGTAGCTTGTCGGACGGCTGGTCGAGCGCGGTCACTATCACCACCGGAATATGGTGGGTGAGCGTCGAGCTTTTCAGCCGGCGGCACACTTCGAAGCCGTCCATGTCCGGCATCATGACGTCGAGCAGGACGAGGTCGCACTCGGCGCGCTCGCAGATCGCCAGCGCCTCGCGGCCGCTCATGGCGGTGATGACGTCGAAATACTCGGCCGACAGCCGCGCTTCGAGAAGCTTGACGTTGGCGGGCACGTCATCGACGACAAGGACACGGGCGGTCATGGCATGCCTTCACGGGCTTCCGAGAAAATGACGGACGGTTTCGATGAACTTGCCGACCGAGATCGGCTTCGACAGGTAGGCTTCGCAACCGCCCTCGCGAATGCGCTCCTCGTCGCCCTTCATGGCGAACGCGGTGACGGCGACCACCGGAATGCGGCGCAGCTCGGCGTCGTCCTTGAGCCACTTGGTGACTTCGAGGCCGGACACTTCCGGCAGCTGGATGTCCATCAAGATCAGGTCCGGCCGGTGCTTGCGCGCCAGATCGATAGCCTCGATGCCGTTGCGCGTGCCGACCGTGGCGTAGCCGTGCGCCTCCAACAGATCGTGGAAGAGCTTCATATTGAGCTCGTTGTCCTCCACAATCAGGACAGTTTTGGCCATACCCAGTCCTTTGGCTGCCCCCGGCTTTTGGCTGGCGCGGTTCGGGCGCGCGAAACGCCCGTGATGCGCCCCGTATTTTTCGCCATCGTCACCGTAGTCCCGATTTCTTACGGAAAGGCAAATGGAACCCGATGAAGCTGCCGTCTTCGAACGCGCGAGAAGCAGCAGAAATGCTGGCGATTCAGGCCCTTGGCTTCATGGCCGAGGAGCCCGAGCGGCTCGGCGTATTTCTTAACGCAACCGGCCTCTCGCTCGAACGCTTGCGTGAGTCGGCAACCGCGCCCGGCTTTCTCGCCGGCGTCCTGGAGCATATGCTCGCCAACGAGTCCCTCTTGCTTGCCTTCGCCACGTCCGCGGCCATCGATCCGGCCGAGGTTGCGCGGGCGCGTAATGCGCTCGGGCCACAATGGGAACGCGATGTTCCCTAGTGCAGATCGGCTTGAGAGACCGATTTATGCCCGGGAATTTGATGGAGCATGATCCTTTCGGAAGGCTTCTACTTTTCCGGATTACACTCTGGAGGACGCGCAGTGGGATTGGGTTTCTGCCGCGATTGCCTGACCGACTGCGCGCCGCGAGCGACGCGCTGTGGCAAATGCGGCTCGCCGCGGCTTCTTCGTCATGTCGAGCTTGCGAGCCTCGCCATCGCCCATGTCGATTGCGACGCGTTTTACGCCACGATCGAGAAACGCGACGACCCGGCGCTTGCCGCGGAGCCCGTGATCGTCGGCGGCGGACGGCGCGGGGTCGTGGCTGCCGCCTGCTATGTCGCCCGCGCCTGCGGCATCCGCTCAGCCATGCCGATGTTCGAGGCGCTGCGGCTCTGCCCCCACGCCAGGGTAGTGCGGCCGAGCATGGAAAAATACTCCGCCGTCGGCCGGCAGGTGCGGCGTATGATGTTTGAGCTGACGCCGCTCGTCGAACCATTGTCGATCGACGAGGCTTTCCTCGACCTCACCGGCACCGAGCGATTGCACGGCATGTGGCCCGCAAAAGCGCTCGCGCGCTTTGCCAGCGACGTCGAAAAGGAGCTGCGCATCACTGTGTCGATCGGGCTGTCGTGCAACAAGTTTTTGGCCAAGATCGCCTCCGACCTCGACAAGCCGCGCGGCTTTGCCGTGCTGAGCGGCGCCGAAGCGCCGGCGTTTCTCGCCCTGAAGCCCGTCAGTTTCATCTTCGGCGTCGGCAAGGCCAGCATGGCGCGGCTCGCTCGCGACGGATTCCACCGCATCGCCGATCTGCAGCGCGTCAGCGAGATCGAGCTCGCGCGGCGTTACGGTGACGAGGGCCGTCGCCTCGCCCGCCTTGCCCGCGGCATCGATGACCGCACCGTAAGCGCCGACCGCGAGACCAAAAGCGTGTCCTCGGAGACGACGTTCGAGCGCGATCTGTCGTCCTTCCGCGCGCTGGAAAAAATCCTCTGGGGTTTGACCGAGGAGGTGTCGGCACGGCTGAAGGAAAAGGAGCTCGCCGGCGCCACGGTAACGCTGAAGCTGAAAACCGCCGACTTCAAGATCCGCACCCGCGCCCGATCGTTGGATGATCCGACCCGGCTCGCCGGGCGGATCTTTGCAGCCGCGCGCGGGCTGCTCGAGCGCGAAGCCGACGGCACACGCTATCGCCTGATCGGCGTCGGCGTCAGCGCGCTGTCTGGCGCGGATCAGGCCGATCCCGCCGATCTCGTCGATGGCCGCGCGGCCGATGCCGAGCATGCGGTCGACAAGGTGCGCGCCCGCTTCGGCGACGATGCGCTGGTCAAGGGGCTCGTGTTCGAGCGGCCGGAGGACGTTTAGCTACCGACAGGGCTTTGGCTCTTTGAGCTCGAGCGAGGTCAGCTTACCGGCTACGACAAAGTCGTTGTAGTCGAGCTGCAGCGCCCGCGAGATGCCATTGTCGTAGAGCTCGAAGCCGATCGCGTAAGCCGGCGTCTGCTCGCTCATTTCCGCCTTCTTGGCCTTGTCGAAATAGCTGATCGTGACCGGCCAGCGCGCCATCGAAGCAAGCCTCGGCTCCTTGGCGATGGCGTCGTCGTGCGCCCGCGCGCTGGGCGCGATCGGGCGGCCGATCACGCTCAGCGTATCGAACACTTTGTCGCCGGTCTCAGAGCCGTCATAGACCGGAAAGCTCAAGATCGTCTCGCC
>Ga0306925_10007354_pt1 | contig 10348 bp, 6 predicted proteins | sample flu12Cox44000176_FD_203755 | JGI IMG/M metagenome (GOLD analysis project Ga0306925, IMG submission 203755) | Lab enrichment of tropical soil microbial communities from Luquillo Experimental Forest, Puerto Rico - flux8day.12C.oxic.44.000.176 (v2)... | ecosystem: Environmental > Terrestrial > Soil... | reverse complement strand
CGGCGCCGCCGCCAAGCTCCTCAAGGAGCGCGTGAAGGAGATCCAGACACCGGATCCCCTGCGCGTGCGCATCGTGCTCAAGGAGCCCTGGCCCGATTTCATGACCTTCTACGGCACCACCGCCTCGGGAGCGGCATGGGTGGTGCCGCGCAAGTACGTGGAGAAGGTCGGCGAGGAGGGCTTCAAGAGGGCACCCATCGGAGCCGGTCCGTATCGTCTGGTGTCCTTCACGCCCGGCGTGGAGCTGGTGCTGGAAGCCTTCGACGGCTACTGGCGGAAGACGCCGGCGGTGAAGCGCCTGGTCTTCCGCTCCATCACCGACGAGACCACACGGGCGGCCGCGGTGAAGCGCGGCGAGGTCGATCTGATCTACCTCGTGTCTGGGCCGGTGGCGGAAGATCTCAAGCGCACGCCCGGTTTCAAGGTCGCCTCGCCCCTGCCCTCCCTCGGGCAGTTCTGGCTCGACTTCCCCGAGCAGGGCAATCCCAAGTCGCCCTGGCACGACCAGCGGGTGCGACTGGCGGCCAGCCTTGCCGTGGACCGCAAGGCGGTGAGCGATGCGGAGTGGCTCGGCTTCGCGCGGCCCAGCGGCAACATCGTGCCCAAGGCCTTGGAGTTCGCCCTGGAGCTGCCGCCGCATCCCTACGATCCGGCCAAGGCCAAGGCCCTCCTCGCGGAGGCGGGCTATCCCAACGGTTTCGACGCCGGTGACTTCACGCCCTTCCCACCCTACTTCTCGATGGGCGAGGCGGTGGCGAACTACCTTCAGGCCGTGGGCATCCGCTCTCACGTGAAAACCATGGAGCGTGCGGCCTTCCTCACCGCGTGGCGGGAGAGGAAGATCCCCGGCGTGATCATGGCGCTGGTGGCGCCGTCGGGGAACGCCGCCACCCGCCTCGAGCCCTTCGTCACACGCGACGGCTTCTATTCGTACAGCCGGCTGCCCGAGGCCGAGGATCTCTTCACGCGCCAGTCGCGCGAACTCGATCGGAAGAAGCGGGAGGCGATGCTGCACCAGATCCAGCGGCTCATCCACGACCGCGTCACCCACGCGCCGCTCATGGAATCAGCCTTCCTGTGGGCGGTGGGCCCGCGCGTTGAGCAGTCCGGCTTGTCACTCATTCCCGGCCACGCCTACTCCGCTCCGTACGAGGACGTGAAGCTCAAGCGTCCGTAGCCGTCCGCGCGCGAGGCGGGCGGGCCCTACTCGAAGGCGGCGGTGAGATCGCCCGCGCCGACCCGCACTCCGGGCAGCGGCTCGAGGCCGAAGCGCAGGGTGATCAGCTTGATGATGGACGTGGTGTCGTAGGGCGAGTGATCCACGAAGCCGCGCTTGGTGTGGGGCGAGATGATCAAGGTGGGAACGCGCGTGCCCGGTCCCCACCGGTCGCCCGAGGGCGGGGACACGTGATCCCAGAAGCCGCCATTCTCGTCGTAGGTGATGATGATGGCGGTGGAGGACCAGAGCGGGCTGGCCTTGATCAGCGACACGAGCTCGGCGATGTGGAGGTCTCCGGAGAGCACGTCCGTGTAGCCGGGATGCTGGTTGAGGGTGCCCTGCGGCTTGTAGAAGGCGATCTGGGGCAGCGTCCCCTGCTGGATGGCCACGAGCAGATCCGTGTAGTCCTTGAGATGCCGCTCGCGGTCCGCTGTGCCTGGGGCGAAGCGCGCGAAGTAGTTGAAGGGCTGGTGGTGCGGGGCGAACCAGGGAGCGCCGTTGGCGATGGTCTCGATCACGCGGCGCCGGCGCTCCGGTGGCTGCATCCCGTCCTGGAGCGCGAGGTTCCAAGCGCCCGCGTACCATGCCCACGTCACTCCCTTGGCGCTGAGCGTGTCGCCGATGGTCTTCTGCGTCTGCGGAGCCAGGGTGTGGCGCGTGGGATCGGTGCCGCGCGGATCGCCGTCCGGGGCGGGCGGAACGCGCGACGGCTGCCAGGGGGGCTGCGTCGTGTTGACGGAGAATCCGTCGGGGGTGACCGCGCCGTCCAGGAGCTCCGGCGGCCCGTCGAGCACAGAGGCGGGCGATCCGGGACGCGTCTTGAGCCAGCCTCGCTCATCGAGCTGGGCGCGCAGGCCAGGGCGCGCGTGGCGATCCTCGGGCGTGCACGCGCAGATCAGCCAGAAGTGATTCAGGTAGGAGCCGCCAAAGGCGCCCATGAAGAAGTTGTCGGCGAGGACGTAGTCCTTCGCCCATTGCCACAGCGGCAGGGCGGAGCCGTCGTAGTAGCCCATGACCAGCCCGCCCGCGTTGGAGGCGGCGACGAAGCGGTCGTTCCGGCCGCCGTTGATCTGCTCCACATTTTGATAGAAGCGATGCACGGGATCGTGCGTGGGGACGGACAGCGGCAGGTTGATGGGCGGAGCGTCGATGCGAAAGGGTCGGTTGGGCAGGTCGGTGGGAAACTCCGGGCTCGGTTCCTTTTCTCGCCACACTGCGGGCAGGCGGGGCAGCGGTCGGCCGTCTCGATCGACCTGCGTGTACTGAGCCGGCGTGGCGTTGCCGTTGGCGCCTGGGAAGAGGCCGTAGAGGTGATCGAAGCTCCGGTTCTCCGCGTAGATGACCACAATGTGCTCGACGGCGGCCAGGCCGCGAGGGGCGCGCCCGGTCGGCGTGACGCAGCTCGCGACGAGCAGGGCGAGGACGATCAGAACGACGGCGGGCCGAGCGGCGCGAACCGGCACGCCTCTCTGTATACTCCGAAAGCCCCGTGCGACCTCAGGGAGAAAATCTCGCGCGATGCTCCTGCACGGCCGGGCCCGCTACCCCGAAGGCCGGGACGTGCAAGCACGACCTCAGCGAGAGAATCTGGCGCGGTGCTCCTACACGGCCGGGCCCGCTCTCCGAAAGCCCAGGGCGTGCAAGCACGACCTCAGCGAGAAAATCTCGCGCGGTGCTCCTCGATGGCGCCGTAGGGCAGCACGCGCAGCAACTCCTCGACTGTGGTGGTTCCCGCGAGCAGCCGCTCGTGCGCGTCCTGGGCCATGCTGTAGGTGGTGCGCCGCGCGCTTTCGCAGACCTCGTCGAAGGGCGCCCGCCGGGTGATCAGGCCAAGGTCCTGATCGTCCGGCACCCACAGGTCGGCCACCATCATGCGTCCCTTGTAGCCGCTGAAGCCGCAGGCGGCGCAGCCCGCCCCCCGGTAGAAGACGAGGTCGGGGGGCACCGTCTCGAAGAACTCGTGCAGCGCGGTTGGCGACGGGGTGTATTCCTGGCGGCAGTCCAGGCAGATCCGGCGCACGAGCCGCTGTGATATCACCCCGATGAGGGAGGATGCGATGAGCGACGACTCGATCTGTAGATCGAGGAGGCGCGGCAGGGCGGCGATGGCGCTGTTGGTGTGGAGCGTGCTGAGGAGCAGATGCCCGGTCTGGGCGGCGCGGAAGGCAATCTCCGCCGTCTCCTGATCGCGGATCTCCCCCACCATGATGATCTCCGGGTCGTGGCGGAGAAAGGCGCGGAGGTAGGTCGCGAACGTGTTGCCGATATCCTCGTTCACCTCGGCCTGACTCAGCTCCTCGTACACGTACTCCACCGGATCCTCCGCGGTGAGGATGCGGATCTCCGGCCGGTGGAGCTTCATCAGGCAGGCGTAGAGGGTGGTGGACTTCCCGGAGCCGGTGGGGCCGGTGACGAGCAGGATGCCGGTGGGGCGCTGGATCAGCTCCTCGAGGCGACTCGACACCACGGGCGAAAGATCGAGGGCGCCGATGGAGCGCGGAGCGCGGGTCTGATCGAGGATCCGGATGACCACGCTCTCCCCGGAGTGGCTGGGAATGACAGAGACGCGCAGGTCGATGGTGACCTTGTTCCCCCCGCGATTGACACAGACCTGGAAGCTCCCGTCCTGGGGCCGGCGACGCTCCGCGATATCGAGCTTGCACAGGATGCGGATGCGCGAGGTGATTTCCCGCATGTTCTGGTCGAGGTTGTCTTGGAGCGGACCGAAGTGCGGCTGGCGGAGGACGCCGTCGATGCGGTAGCGCACATGGAGTCCCGAGGGCAGCATCTCCAGATGGATGTCGCTGCAGTTCTGCTCGAGGGCGCGGAAGAGGATCTGTCGGAACAGCTCGTCCGCCCGCCGGGTTGCCCCCTCGTCCCGCTTGCTCGACGACGGCGCGCTCGTCTCCGCCGGCGTGTCTACCGGAGTAATAAGGAGGGCGCCCACGGGCTCCAGGGTCTCCGTGGTGTCGGCCACCGCGTCCTCGTAGAGCCGGCGGAAGGCGCGCTGGATGGCGCGGCTCGAGGAGGTGACCACGGTGATGCCGAAGCTCGTGAGCTGCATCAGCTCGTCGATCACCGCGGCCGCAGTGGGGTCGTCCATGGCCACGGTGAGGGTGCGGCCGACCTGGGCGATGGGGAGCACCGAATGGCGACGCGCGTAGCTCCGGTTGATCACGCGAGCGAGTTGCCGGTCGAGGGTGACCTTCTCGAGATCGATGTACGGGATGTTGAGCTGCTTGCTGAGGGCCTGCCGCACCGTCTCGTCGGTGACGTAGTTGAGTTTGAGGAGGACCTTGCCCAGCGGCATCTTGAGGCTCGCCTGCTGCGCGAGAGCATGCTCGAGCTGGGCCTCGGTGATGGCGCCGAACTCGACGAGGATCTCGCCGAGGCGGCCGCGTCCGGTCACGGCGGCGGGCTCAGAGGGACTGGCGGTGCGGGCGGCTATCTGCGTGGTGGACATGGGCGGACTCCCCCGATCAACGGGTGTCTCGTCGGGGCGCCCCAAACACCGACGGGCGCCGCTTCGACGTGGTGCATGCCTCGACGCGCTCGATGAGCTCCGTCACCCCGAAGGGCTTGGCGACAAACGGCCAGCCCGTCTCGCGCAGGCCCGATACCTCGAAGCCCGACATGAGGAGCACCTTCGTCGTGGGACGGAGGGCGACGATGCGGCGGGCCAGCTCGCGCCCGTCCATGAGCGGCATGATCACGTCGACGAGGAGGAGGTCGATGTCTCGGTCCTTGACCATGCGGAGCGCCTCCACGGGGTCGTGGGTGGAGAGCACGAGGTAGCCCGCGGAGCCCAGGGCGTCGACGGCGAAGGCGCCTACGTTCTGGTCGTCATCCACCACCAGGATGGTGACAACGCGCGGGGCGGGCGCCGCTTCGTCGGCTCCGCCGAGGAGGACGGCGGGGGCCTTCTTGAGGAAGAGGAAGACAGGGCCCTCCGCGTCCATACGCCACACGACGGCCTGAGCGTCGATGGGGCATCCCTCCGGCGGCGCGATGTGCAGCCGAGCGAGCGTCGCATCCGGCAGTCGCTCGGCCAGCCGCACCTTCACGCCAGACTGACTCACGTCGAGGGTCTCACCGTGCAAGACGCGATTCCCCACTTCCACCGTCACCGGCCAGCGCACCCTGGTCCGCGGGCGGCGTCTCGAATCTGGTCTCCCGAGTTTGACTCGCATTGTGTGTTCTCCCGACTCCCGTACGTAGCAAGCGACGTACCGCCGCCGAGGCGAGGAGGTGGGATCCGAGAAATCCGACACTTGCAGAACGCCACGAAATTCTTCCGCGGTGACGGAGGGCGCTCGACGTCACCCGTCCAACCGTTTTTGGAGAACGGCCGGCGCTGTGGAGGGCGTTACCGCACTGACACTGGGGCTAGCGGGCCTGCGTGATGGCGGCGACGCCGTTGGGATTGTCGAGCGAGGAGAGATCGCCGGGATCTTTTCCGAGGTGCGTCGCCCGGATCACGCGACGCATGATCTTCGCGCTTCTCGTCTTGGGCAGCTCGGCGGCGAAGAGCACGCGTTCGGGCTTGAGCGCCTTGCCCATCTGGTGCGCGACGAGATCCGAGATCTCCGCGCGAAGCTTCTCGCTGGGCGCGATCCCCGGCTGCAGCACGGCGAAGCACACCACCGCTTCGCCCTTGATCTCGTGGGGCACCCCGATGGCCGCGGCCTCCGCCACCGCGGGATGGCTCACCAGCACCGATTCGACCTCGGCCGGACCCACCCGCTTCCCCGCGATCTTGAGGGTATCGTCGGAGCGGCCGGTGACGAACCAGAAGCCGTCCTCGTCGATGTAGGCCCAGTCGCCGTGCACCCAGACGTCGGGCCAGCGCGACCAGTAGGTCTCGAGATAGCGGTCGGGATCCTTCCAGAAGCCCGCCGTCATGCCGGGCCAGGGGTGGGTGATGACGAGCTCGCCCACCTGCCCGCGCACGGGCCGACCGTCCTCTCCAAAGACGTCGGCGGCCATACCGGGCGTGGGGCCGTTGAAGGAGCACGGCTTGATAGGCGAGATGGGGAACGAAGTCACGATGCCGCCCGAGATCTCGGTGCCCCCCGAATAGTTGATGATGGGCACCCGGCCCCGCCCCACGTGCTCGAACACCCAGCGATAGGGCTCGGGGTTCCACGGCTCGCCGGTGGAGCCGAAGATGCGCAGCTCGCGGAGCTCGTGCTGGAGCGGCCATTCCGTGCCGTACGGCATGAGCGCGCGCACCGCCGTCGGGGAGAGCCCCATCACGCTCACGCGATGGCGCTCGGCCACTGCCCACAGCCGGTCGGGCTTGGGATAGTCTGGCGTGCCCTCGAAGAGCACCAGGGTGGCCCCGTTGGTCAGCCCGCCCAAGATCAAGATGGTGCCCATCACCCAGCCCATGTCGGTGAGCCAAAAGAAGCGGTCCGACGCGCCCAGATCGAAGAGATAGCCTGCGTCGTGACCGATCTTCATCTGAAGCCCGCCCTGGGTCAGCACCACGCCCTTGGGCTTGCCCGTGGTGCCCGACGTGTAGGTGATGCAGCAGGGCGTGTCGGCCTCCACGGGCAGGGCCGGGCAGCGGTCGGACTCGCGCTCCGCCGCCTCGTGCCACCACACGTCGCGGCCGGACGTCCACGGCACCTCGCGCCCGAGCCGTTTGAGTACGAGGACGTGCTGCACGGAGGGACTGAGGGCGGCCGCCTCGTCCGCCGTTTCCTTCATCTTCACGACCTGGCCGCGGCGCGGGAAGCCGTCGGCGGTGATGAGGACCTTGGCCTCGCAGTCCTCGAGGCGCGCGGCCACCGCCTGCGCGCCGTAGCCGGAAAACGAGGGCGAGTAGATGGCGCCGATGCGGCAGATGGCCATCAAGGCGATGGCCGCCTCCGCGCACATGGGCAGGAACAGTCCCACGGCGTCCCCCGCCCTCACCCCGAGCCGCGTGAGCACATTGGCCAGGCGATTGACGTCGCGGGAGAGCTCGCGATACGTCCAGGCACGGACCTCGCCGTCCTCCGCTTCCCAGATGATGGCCGGCTGCTCGCCCCTCCCCTCGTCCACGTGGCGATCGACGCAGTTGTCCGAGAGGTTCATGCGGCCGCCCTCGAACCAGCGTGGCCAGGCGATCCCGCGCGAGGTGTCGAGCACACGCGTGTAGGGTTTCATCCAGCGGAAGCCGAGATCCCGGGAGACGGCGTCCCAGTACCACTCGGGGTCGGCCACACTCCGCCGCAGCAGCTCGTCGAGGGAGGCGATGCCGTGCGCGCGCATGAAGCGGGTGATGCGCGCGCGCTCGATCCGCTCGGCAGTGGGTCGCCAGATGATCTCGCTGTCGCTCATGAGTGGACTCCGGGCGGACATGGTAGCATGGCCGGCGTCCTCATCTCGTCCCCTCACATCAAAGGAGAGCCCATGAAGGCGGTCGCGGCGGTCGCGGAGATCCTGAAGCGGGAAGGCGTGAAGTTTCTCATCGGGTATCCCGTCAACTCCATCATCGAAGCGGCCGCCCAGGCCGACATCCGCACCATCATCGTGCGCCAGGAGCGCACGGGCCTCCACATGGCCGACGCAGTGAGCCGCGTCACCTCGGGCAAGCGCATCGGCGTGTTCACCATGCAGCACGGTCCCGGCTCCGAGAACGCCTTCGGCGGCGTGGCCCAGGCCTACGGCGACTCCGTGCCCATCGTGGTGCTGCCCGGCGGCTATCCGCGCCGCATCACCAACATCCCGCCCAACTTCAACTCCGCCCTGAACTACCGGCACGTGACGAAGTGGATCGAGCAGGTGATCATGCCCGACACCGTGCCCGATGCCATGCGCCGCGCCTTCACCCAGGTGAAGAACGGACGCCCGCGCCCGGTGCTCGTGGAATTCCCCGTCGACGTCTTCCAGGAGGAAGTCGCCGAGCCTCTCGTCTATACGCCGGCGCCGCGCATGCGCTCCGGTCCCGATCCCCAGGCCGTGTCCACGGTGGCGGCGGCGCTGGTGGCGGCAGAGCGTCCCGTCATCTATGCGGGCCAGGGCGTGCACTACGCGGAGGCATGGAGCCAGCTTCGCCAGCTTGCCGAGCTCCTCGAGGCGCCGGTGACCACGAGCCTCCAGGGCAAGAGCGCCTTCCCCGAGAACCATCCCCTCGCCCTGGGCTCGGGCGGCCGCTCCGTGTCGAAGCAGCTCCACGAGTTCCTGAAAAACGCGGACGTGATCTTCGGCATCGGCTGCAGCTTCACCACGACCAACTACGGCGTGGCCATGCCCAAGGGCAAGACCATCATCCACTCGACGCTGGACCCCGCGGATGTGAACAAGGACGTCCGCGCGGAGCATGCGCTCATCGGCGACGCCGCGCTCACGCTGGATGCGCTCCTCGCCGAGGTGAAGGACCGGCTCAAGGGCAAACCGCGCGGCCGCGGGCCCGCCGTGACGGCGGAGATCAAGCGGCTCAAGGGCGAGTGGATGGCGCAGTGGATGCCTAAGCTCACCTCGAGCGCCAAGCCCCTCTCGCCATACCGGGTCATCCGCGATCTGCTCCAGACCGTGGATCCCGCGCGCACCATCATCACGCACGACGCGGGCAGCCCCCGCGACCAGATCTCGCCGTTCTGGGAGTGCACGGAACCCCTGTCCTACATCGGCTGGGGCAAGACGACGCAGCTCGGCTACGGGCTCGGTCTGGCCATGGGCGCCAAGCTGGCCCATCCCGACAAGCTCTGCATCAACGTGTGGGGCGACGCGGCCATCGGCTTCACGGGCATGGACTTCGAGACGGCGGTGCGCGAGCGCATCCCCATCCTCTCCGTGCTCCTCAACAACTTCTCCATGGCCATCGAGCTGCCCATCATGAAGACGGCCACCGAGAAGTTCCGCAGCACGGACATCTCGGGCAACTACGCCGACATGGCCAAGGCCTTCGGCGGCTACGGCGAGCGGGTGACCGAGCCGGGCGACATCGTGCCGGCCATCCAGCGTGCGGTGAAGAAGACCGAGGAAGGCATTCCCGTGCTCCTCGAGTTCATCACGGAGAAGGAGATCGAGTTCTCGATCTACAAGTACTGAGCTAGTCGTGAGCCTAAAGCTCGATCTCGGCTTCATGACGCAGGACCTCCGCGAGATCCCCACCTATGCGCGGCGGGCGGAGGAGCTGGGCGTGGGTGCGCTCTGGTCCGCGGAGACGAAGCACGACCCCTTCCTGCCACTGGCGGTGGCCGCCGCCAACACCACGCGCGTCCAGCTGGGCACGGCTATCGCGGTAGCCTTCCCGCGCAGCCCGATGATCATGGCGCACACCGCGTGGGATCTGCAGAAGGTCTCGGGTGGCCGCTTCGTGCTGGGGCTGGGTACGCAGGTGAAGGCGCACAACGAGCGGCGCTTCTCTCTCACGTGGGAGCCGCCGGGGCCGAGGCTCCGCGAGGTGATCCAGGCCCTCCGCGCCATCTGGGAATCGTGGCAGAACGGCATCCCACTCAACTTCCGCGGCAAGTCCTACCGCTTCGACCTCATGACGCCCTTCTTCAATCCGGGACCCATAGAGCATCCACACGTTCCTGTCTACATGGCCGCGGTGAATCCGTGGATGGCGCGCATGGCCGGCGAGATCTGCGACGGCCTCCACGTGCACTCCTTCCACACGCCGAAATACCTGCGCGACATCATCCACCCTGCCGTGGAGGACGGGCTGCGCATCTCGGGGCGCACACGCAAGAGCTTTGTCTTCCGCGCCTCGACGATGGTGGTGCTCGGCGACACATCGGAGGAGCTCGCCCGGAACCGACAGGCGGTGAAGCAGCAGATCGCCTTCTACGCGTCCACGCGGACCTATCAGACCGTGCTCGCCGTGCACGGCCTCGACCACCTCGTGCCGCAGCTCCACGCCAAAAGCCTCGTCGGCGACTGGAAAGGCATGGCCGACCTGATCAGCGACGAAACGCTGGACCACGTCGCGGTGACGGCAAGCTGGGAGACGCTGGGGGCCAAGCTACGTGAGCGCTACGCCGGCCTGTGCGATCGCACTCAACTCTACCCCGCCTTTCAACCCTCGCTCGACGACCCCCGCCTCCAGGCTCTCCTCAAAGAGATGAACGCCTAGGAAAGACCGCGCTCGACTGTCCGGTTCGCCGGCGCAATCTAAGGGGTGAAGTTCGGGTG
>Ga0306925_10007352_pt1 | contig 10349 bp, 9 predicted proteins | sample flu12Cox44000176_FD_203755 | JGI IMG/M metagenome (GOLD analysis project Ga0306925, IMG submission 203755) | Lab enrichment of tropical soil microbial communities from Luquillo Experimental Forest, Puerto Rico - flux8day.12C.oxic.44.000.176 (v2)... | ecosystem: Environmental > Terrestrial > Soil... | reverse complement strand
GTTCGGCAAGGTCCAGTTCATCGACGAAGACGTCGATCACCCTGACCGGGTTATCCTCCGCGATGTAGTCGTCGAGCCGCTCGGGAAACAATATCGCCTGGGAACGATCCTCACCCTCGACATATCGCTTCATGACTGAGCGGCCCGTGCGGTATCGATAATCTCATTTTATCCGAGCGCTAGCCGCTGCCGGGCGTTTTCACACAGGCTCGGCCAAGACCGGCCGTCCGAGTGCACGCTGCGGGCGCCCGGAAGCGGACACCCGCAGCAGCGACCGTGAGCGCGAAACTATTGAACCGCCATCATCGCCTTCGCCAGCTGATCGTGCAGCCTCTTCTGCTCCTCTGGAGTCAGGCTGTGCGGGTCAAGAACCACCGCGAACTTGTTCAGCGTCCCTGTAAATCGGAACGGCATCTTTTCGGCGTATTCCTCCAGCACTGGGGTTCCCGTGTCCTCTCCCACATCGAAGGTCTCATCGAGAGAGAAGCGAACCGCTATGGTCTGGGGAATCTTCACTTCGCCAGCCGGCTTCTCGTCTACGAGCAACGTTGCGGTTGCCCCTTTGCCGATGCCCCCGCCGTCGTATTTGAAAACAACCCGGAGGACGTGACTGCCAGGGCTCAGCGCCTGGGCAGTCTGAATCTTGAACTTGTGATTTGGCTGATTTGACAGTGCATAGGCAAAGAGTGGTTTGCTCTCGTGCAGGAGTAGGACCCAGCCTCCGAAGCGGCCACCGATTGTTGCGATCACGCCGTTTGCACCGCCCTTGGGGATCTCTACCTCGGCAGCGATCGTCCAGGATTTGTTCTTGAAGTCCGGAGCTGAACCCTCCGGGATTCGCTTCATTCCCGGGAAGTAGATGAACTCGCTGCGGCCTCGTGTGAGACTCGGCCGAATCGCCGGATCAGCACGTGAGGAGAAGCTGGAGTCAAGCGGGTAAACATTGAATTTCTTTGCCTCGACGTCGAAGGCAGCCTGCAGCTCCTTGAGCTTGTCGGGGAACTTGGCCGCCAGATCATTCGCCTGGCTGAAATCCTCGTTGATGTTGTAAAGCTCCCACTTGAAGTCATCGGGATTCGCTTCCGATCCCGACACCGTTACCCACGGGAGGCGCAGCGGTGTGGTGCAGGCCATCCAGCCGTCCTTGTAGATTGCCCGGTTACCCACCAGTTCAAAGTACTGTGTCGAGTGCCGGGTTGGGGATTTGGCGTCATCAAAGGTATAGACGAGGCTTGTCCCGTCGAGGGGCTTCTGCGGCGTGCCGTCTAGGGACGAGGGTGGCATGATTTTCGCGGCTTCGTAGATGGTCGGCGCGATGTCGATCACGTGGCAGAACTGCTGCCGCAGCCCGGCTTTATCCTTGATGCGCGCCGGCCACGAGATCACCATGCCATTGCGACTGCCGCCGAAATGCGATGCCACCTGCTTGGTCCACTGCATCGGTGCATCCATCGCGTGCGCCCAACCCACTGGATAGTGGTTGTAACCTAGCGGTCCGCCTAACTCGTCGATCATCGACAGCATGAAGGGAAGGCTCTCTGGGACTCCGTTGCCGGCAGTGGCGACTTCGTTGGTGGTGCCTTGCAGGCTTCCTTCGGCACTCGCGCCGTTATCGCCCATCATGAAGATGATCAACGTGTTGTCTGCCTGGCCGGACTGGTCCAAAGCGTCGAGCACCCGACCGATTTGATGGTCAGCGTGCGACAAAGCGCCCGCGTAGACCTCCATCATGCGCGCATACAGACGCTTCTGATCCGCCGACAATGAGTCCCACGCCGGAAGCTGTTCGGGTCTTTTTGTCAGCTTGGTCTCGGGTGGCACGACCCCGAGCTTCATCTGACGTGCAAGGGTCTCCTCACGGACCTTATCCCAGCCCTGATCGAACTTCCCTTTGTACTTTGCGATCCAGTCCTTGGGCGCATGGTGTGGTGCATGCGCAGTACCGGTGCAGTAGTACAGGAGCCACGGCTTGGTCGGCGCGAGCGCGTGCTGCATGCGCATCCACGCAATCGCCTTGTCCGCCAGATCGCGATCCAAAATGTACGTGGGATCTCCAAGGTACGGCTCAATGGGTGTGGTGTTCTCATACAGCGCTGGATGCCACTGATCGCTGTCACCGCCGAGAAAGCCGTAGAAGTACTCGAAGCCGAGGCCGTTCGGCCACAGGTCGAACGGTCCCGCTTGGCTCGACATCCAGTCAGGCACGTTGTGCATCTTGCCGAACCAGGAGGTGTTGTAGCCGTTCTGCTTGAGGACGGCGCCAATCGCGCCACAGCTCTTGGGTACCAGGGAGTTGTACCCGGGGAAGCCGGTAGCGAACTCGGTAATGACTCCGCTCGCAACCGTGTGATGGTTCCGTCCCGTGATCAACGCCGCGCGGGTGGGTGAGCACAGCGCCGTCGTGTGCCAGCAGTTATAGCGAAGTCCTCGGTCGGCGACGCGCTGGAAATTTGGGGTCTGGATCGGGCCGCCGAAGACACTGGTTGCCCCGAATCCCACATCATCCGTCAGGATCAGCAGGATATTGGGCGCGCCAGCTGGAGCCTCCACGCCCTTTGGAAAGTCAGGTTTCGAGTCCTTTACGGTGCGCCCGATCTTCCCATTGAAGGGAGCGTCTGGCTTCGGTAGCGGTTCGCCGTTCGAAGGGGTCCCTTGAGTCGAGTCCTTTGCGCCCATTGCGTTCTCCCGGTGCAGTGATTCGCAGGCTACGACCTTGCACCAAGCGCGATTCGCTATGAATGGGCCGATGGTCGTACTTGACGACCCGCGGCAGCTCCGAGACGCGTGTGCCGTACTCCAGTTAGCAGGGAACGTGGGCGGTGAGCTTGGGCGGCGCAGTATGCGAGTGAAATTTGGCTGGTGACAGAGGAACTGACCCTGGGCAATGTCCGCTGTTGTCAGTACGAATGACTGTTTTTGCGTGCGACGAATGGCTCAGAAGGGTCGTGACCTGCCGGTCACCATCACTTGACTATCTGCGGCTTGGCGTCCCCAAGCTCGCACGCTCCGTGTGCACAGAAGCACTGGGTGTCCTGGGAGGAGTTCGGGGCCACGCGACTCGACTAGATGTACCGCTGTTGGCGGCACAGATTTCAGAGTCCCTTTGCCGCGACCATGTTCTCGATCACCTTCGCCTTGTGATCGACGACAAGATGCGAGTAGCGCTTCACCATCGCGAGCGTTTTGTGTCCAAGTACGTCGGCGATTTCAAGCAGTGATGCACCCTGAGCGGCCAGCATTGACGCCGTCGTGTGGCGCAGGTCGTGAAAATGAAAATCCTTGATACCCGCGGCTTCAAGCGCCGCGTACCAGTGCGCGTCGAAGTGCTCATACGGACCTGGCAGTCCGGAAGGCTGTGGAAACACATATTCGCTACGTGCCGAGGCTTTCAGCTTCAGCGCACGCAAGGCCTCTAGCGCCTTGCCAGCGAGCGGCAGTGTGCGAGGCTCGTCGTTCTTCGTCTCGCTCACAAGGGCGCGCCCTTTTTTCAGGTCTACGTCGTCCCATTTCAGGCCGATAAGCTCGCCCTTCCGCGCGCCCGTGGTGATCGCCAGCAACACGAGCGTGTGCAATGCGGGCCAAGCCGACTCTGCACATGCCTTGATCAGCCTGGCGCGGTCGTCGTCGGACAGAAAGCGCGTGCGGCCGCGCGGCTCGGGCTTGCGGCGGATGTCACTCACGGGGTTGCGCTGGAGCAGTCGCCGTTCCTTCACGGCGAAGCTCAACGCGTGCGAAAGAGCCGCGATATAGCGATTCACGGTAGCGCCTGAGCGCTTGAACTCTCTCGGCGGAGTCAGCTCGCCCGTCTCCCGATGCTTATGTGGCCGTCCACGGCTGAAGGTTTCGACCGCAAGCTTGTCACGCGCCTTCGAAATGCGGTCCGGTGTTACGTCCGCGAGCGAGAGCCCGGCAAACTGCTGAGACCACCAAGCGAGTTGGCGCTCGCGCGTCAGTCGCTCCTTCGCGGCGAACTCGGCGAGCACCGTCTCGACGTAATCCTTCGCGAGCGCATCGAAGCTCGTGCGCTTAGCTGCCGCGTGTGGAAAGTGCCTGCCCTCGCGAATGGAAGTCTCGAGCGACTCCGCCCACGCCACGGCCTCCTTGCGATTGGGAAACCGCGCCGAGTCCGCAGAGCGTCCCTTACGGCGCACCTGGACGCGGTAGGAAACTTCGCCGGTGAGTGGAGAGACGATGCGTTGAATCGAGGCCATGCGTGCGAACCGGTGGGGCGTGGAGCTGCACGAATTGCACCGAGTGTGCACCGAATTTTTCAGCGCGTCATTCTTATCTAGTAACTTATTGATTTATATGGGGCGTGACGGAATCGAACCGTCGACCAGCGGATTAAAAGTCCGATGCTCTACCGACTGAGCTAACGCCCCAGCGCTTTGGAAAAAACGGCCCCGCCCGACCGGGCCGCGCGGTGCGACGACACACCCGCACCGCCTCCGCCGTCCCCGCGGCGGGGGCGGCATGATACTACAGGCCCTGGTACCGGGTCGGATCCGGGATTCCCGCGGCGGCGAAGCCCGCGCGCCGCAGGCGGCAGGCGTCGCAGCGGCCGCACGCCCTGCCCTCGGCATCCGCCTGATAGCACGATACGGTCTGCCCGTAATCGACGCCGAGCCGCGTGCCCTCGAGGATGATCTCGGCCTTGGTCCAGCCGATGAGCGGTGTGTGGATGCGGCAGGGCCTGCCTTCGACACCGGCGCGGGTTGCGAGCGCGGCCAGCCGTCCGAAGGACTCGATGAACTCTGGACGGCAGTCCGGGTAGCCGCTCGCGTCGAGGACATTGACGCCGATGAACACATCGCGCGCAGCGAGCACCTCGACCCACGCCAGCGCGAGCGCCAGCATGATGGTGTTGCGCGCCGGGACGTACGTGACGGGAATACCCTCGCTCGGGCTCTCCGGCACCGCGATGGCGGGATCGGTGAGCGCCGAACCACCAATGCCGGCGAGATCGACGCGCATGATGCGATGCTCGCGGGCCCCGCCGGCGCGCGCGACGCGGCGAGCAGCGTCGAGCTCCGCCGCGTGCCGCTGACCGTAATCGACCGACAGCGCGTGGCAGGCGAAGCCCTGCTCGCGCGCAATCGCGAGCGCTGTGGCCGAATCGAGGCCTCCCGATAACAACACCACTGCGTGAGGTTCAGCCGCCGCCATCACTTGCCCGGCACGTTGCCCCACAGGTACTTGTGCAACTGGATCTGGAAGCGCACCGGCAGGCGATCCGCGAGGATCCAGTCGGCGAGATCACGCGCGGCGAGCTGCTCGTGGCTCGGCGAAAAGAGCACGGTGCATTGCTGCGGCAGTGCCACCTCGCCGAGCTTTGCGCGGCTCCACTCGTAATCGCGACGGTCGCAGATGACGAACTTCACCAGGTCATGCGGCGCGAGGCGCGGCAGCTCCTCGTAGCGATTGCGTCGTTCCTCGCCCGAGCCGGGAGTCTTGACGTCCACGACCTTCACCACCCGCGGATCGACTTCCGCCAGTGCCATCGCGCCGCTCGTCTCGAGCGAGACCCGCAAGCCCGCATCGCACAGCGCCGTGAGCAGTGCCGTGCAGCCCTTCTGGGCGAGCGGCTCGCCGCCGGTGACGCATACGTAGCGCGTGGCATATTCCTGCACCCGCGCCACTATCGCCGGCAACTCCCACCATTCCCCGCCGTGAAACGCATAGGCGGTATCGCAGTACTGACAGCGCAGTGGACAGCCCGTCAGGCGCACAAACACGGTGGGGACGCCGGCGGTGTCCGCTTCCCCCTGGAGCGAATGGAAGATCTCGGTGATCCTGAGGCGCGTCATGTTGCGTCAACGCTCCGCGTCCGGCTCCCATCGGCCGCTGCGGGCGGTGGGCTATTGTGAAGGCTGCGCGGGCATGCGGCGCAGCCGCTCCGCGGCGAGCTTCGCCGAGTCGGTCCCGGGATACTTCCTGGTGACCTCGTCGAGCGTGGCACGCGCGGCGGGGAACTGCTTCTGCGCGAACTGCGTGTAGCCGAGCTTGAGCATCGCATCCGGCGCTTTGGGCGAATCCGGCCATTTCTTCAGCACCGTGCGGAAGGACCCCGCCGCCGAGTCGTACTCGTGGCTCACGTAGTACGCTTCCCCGAGCCAGTACTGCGCGTTGTCCGCGAGCGAGCTGTCGGGATAGGTCTTCAGGAAGTCCTTGAACCCGGTGATCGCGATCGAGTAGCTGCCGGCTTTGAGCGCATCGAACGCCTGGCCGTAGACCGCCTGCTCGGTCGGCGAGGGTGCATTGCTGCCGGCCGCCGCACCCTCCGCGCCGGCGGCCGCCCCCGCGGCGGTGCCGGCGGCAGCCCCGGCGGCGGACCCGGCGAGCACCCCGCTGCCGCCGCCGGCGGCGCTCAGCCGCTTGTCGAGATCAGTGTAGAAGGCGCGCTGCTGCTTGTTGAGCGTCTCGTTGTTGTGCTGCAGCTCCTCGATGTCCCCGCGCAGCTCGCGCAGGCTCCCCTGCATCTCATCGACGTTCTGCGACACTTGCGCCTCGTTGGTAACGATGCGCTCCATGCGAGCCACACGTGCCTCGAGGTCGTTGAGTCGCAGCTGCACCGGATCCTTATCGGGGTTGGTCGCGCAACCGGCCGCGAGCATCGCCGGCAGCAGCGCCGTCAGTCTTACGCGCATGGCAATCCTTCGCTCTAGGGCTTCGGCGCCGGGGCAGCCGCCAGGTACACGATCTCGACGCGCCGGTTCTTCGCCCACGCCGCCTCATCGTGTCCGGGCACTGCCGGACGCTCCTCACCATAACTCACCGTGGAGATCTGCGTATCGGCCGCCCCCTGCAGCAGCAGTGCGCGGCGCACCGCCTGCGCGCGGCGTTCGCCGAGGCCGATGTTGTATTCGCGCGAGCCACGCTCGTCGGTATGCCCCTCGAGGCGCACGCGCGTGCCGGGGTTCGCCGCCAGGTACTTGGCATGAGCGGCCACGATGTCCGTACCCTCACCCTTGATCTCGCTGCTGTCGAAGTCGAAGTAGACGGTGCGCTTCGCGAGCAGCCCCGCCTGGGGTCCGGCGGCCTCATCGTCGCTGCCGGCGCCCGCGTTAGCGTTGCTGGCGCCCGCCCCCTCGGCGCCGCTGCTCGCCATGCCCTGCTCACCGGCCGCCGGCTTCGACGGTTTGCTGGCGCAGGCGCTGAGAGCGCAGGCGCCCACGAGCAGCAGCACAATCATTGATCTATGCAGGGATACCTTCTCCGACATTCCGATTCCTCCTCAACGGGCGCGCCGCAAGCTACGCCACTTTCAGGGGCTGAACGGCCCCCACGCCGGCTCCCGGACCTCTCCCTCGGCAGCCTTCAACCGCAGTCCCGTCAGGCCATCGGTGGCGACCATCGCCAGCGAGCCGCGACCGCCTTCGCGCTCCGAATAAATGAGTGTAGCGCCGTTCGGGGCGAAACTCGGCGATTCATCGAGATGCCCGCGAGACAACACCCGCACGGTGCCGCGCGCGAGATCCTGGGTCGCGATGCGGTAGTTGCCGTTATCGAGCGTCACCATCGCCAGCAGCGAGCCATCCGGCGACACCCGTGGCCGGGCGTTGTAGTTACCGCCGAAAGTGAGACGCTTGGGACGTGCGCCCGGATTCACGCTGATCTGATAGATCTGCGGGGAGCCGGCGCGATCGGAGGTGAAGTACAACGACTTCCCGTCGGGGGCCCATTCCGGCTCGGTGTCGATCGCCGGATCGTCGGTGATGCGCGTCAGGTCCTGAGTGGTGAGATCCAGGATATAGATGTCGGGGTTGCCGCCGCTGCCGCCGAGGGTCAGCGCCAGTTTGTGACCGTCGGGGGACCACGCCGGCGCGCCGTTGACCCCGGCGCGGGCCGACACCTGGCGGCGCTCGCCGGTCTTTACCAGCTGCACGTAGATCGCCGCGTGCTTGGTCTCGAACGACACGTACGCGAGCCATTGCCCATCCGGTGACCAGGCGGGCGACATGAGCGGAAAGCGTGACTCGAGGACAGTGTGCTGGTTCGCGCCGTCGGCGTCGGCGACGATCAGCTGGTAGTGCTGCGTGGGCGGTTCGCCCTGTACCGCCACGTAAGCGATGCGGGTCGCGAAAGCACCCCGCACGCCGAGGATCTTCTGGTAGATGACATCGCTCACGCGGTGCGCCGCGTTGCGCATCGCGCCGGGAGCGCCGGTGAAACGCTGCCCGGCGAGCTTCGCCCCGGTGAGCGTGTTCACGAGCTCGAAGTCGACGGCCAGGCTGCCATTATCGAGCGCCGTCGTGCGCCCCACGACGACGTAATCGCTCCCTACCGCCTTCCAATCCGGGCTGGTCACTTCGGTGGCTCGGTTGGGCGTCGCCGGCATACGCTCGCGCGGCAGGGCGCGGAAGCGTCCGCTGCCCTCGAGGTCGTGTTGCACGATGTCGGCGACGTCGATCTCGGTGGTGGCTGCCCCGGTGTGGCCAAAGGGCACGATCGCGATCGGTATCGGGTCCTGCACCCCGGAGGTGATCTCGATCTGAAGTTCCGCACGCGCCGCGGGCATGGACCACAGGAGGCACGCGATCACGGCGGCAGCGCTGCCGAGGAGTCGTGACCAATGGCGGAGGTTGCGACAGTTCGATTCGCTCATGAGCATCAATCCGGCTTGAAGTCGATGCGGAGATGGCGGTCGAACAACGCCGGATCGGGCGGAGGCGGAAGCGGCGAGGCGCGATATACGGCAGCTTCGATCGACTCGCGCACCGCCTGGTCGCCGTTGCATGCACCAATAGTCACTTCGGTCACTTCTCCTCCAGGTACCTGCGTCACATTCAAAATGCATTCTATGCCGGGTTGCGCCGTCGGCGGGCGCAACCACGCCCGGTTGATCCTGGCCGCGATCTGGGATTGCCAGCTGGCGAGCGCCGGACCGGCGCGCGCCTTCTTGGCCTGCTCCTCGGCGGCGAGGTCGTGCTGCAGATCCTCCTCGAGTTGCGCCTGCTCCTGCGCCTCCGCCTGGCGCTGCTTCTCCTCGGCCGCGCGCTTCTGCGCCTCGGCCTGCTCGCGAGCCTTGCGTTCGGCTGCGGCGCGGGCCTCAGCCGCTGCTGCCGCGGCGGCGGCGGCCTCGGCCGCGGCCTGCTCGGCAGCGCGCTGCTGTTCGGCGGCCGCCGCTTCTTCCTGCTGCCGCTGCTGCTCCCGTTGTTCCAGCTCCTCGGAGGTCGGCTGCGGCGGCCCGACCGACTCCGGCGGCGCCTGCGGCGGCGGCGCGGGTTGCACCACACCGGGCACGCTGCGGGCATCGACCACGTGCGCCTCGATCGCGAGCGTCGGCGCCGGCCGCGGCGGGCGGCGGAACAACAGCCAACCGTACGCCAGCGCACCGAGCAGCGCCGTGTGCAGCAGCACCGACAGCGTGATCGACACCCACCGATCGCTCAACCGTTGCATGCGAGGATGTGCATCAGCGCCCGTGGCGCTCGCTCTCCGGCAACGGCTCGGTGATGAACCCCACCGTGTGCGCCCCGGCGCGCTGCAGGATCACCATGGCCTGCACCACGCGCCCGTAGGCCACGGCGCTGTCGGCCTTCACCAGCACCTGCGTCTCCGGGTTGCGCTGCAACGTTGCGGTCGCGCGCGTCGCCACCGTGGCGTCATCGAGCGGCTGCTGCGGATCGGGGCCGACATTCAGATACAGCCGCCCGCCGCGATCCACCGACAGCACCAGCGGTGGAATCCGCTGCGCCTCGAGGGGCTCGGTGGCCGCGTGCGGCAGATCCACCTTGACTCCCTGGGTCAGGAGCGGCGCCGTGATCATGAAGATGATCAGGAGCACCAGCATGACGTCGATGTATGGCACGACGTTGATCTCGCCCATCAGACGGCGGCCGCGCGAGGTCTGAGCCATGTTCAGCGCTCCGGCCCGCCGGCGCGTGCGGCGTGGCGCTGGAGAATGGTCGAGAACTCCTCGATGAAGGCATCGAAGCGCATCTCGAGGCGCGTCACCTGGTCGGCGAAGCGGTTGTAGGCGACCACCGCGGGAATGGCGGCGAACAGCCCGATCGCGGTCGCCACCAGCGCCTCCGAGATTCCCGGTGCCACCATGGCGAGCGTCGCCTGCTGCACGTTGCCGAGCGAAGCGAAGGCACTCATGATGCCCCACACGGTTCCGAACAACCCGACGTAGGGACTCGTGCTGCCGACAGTCGCGAGCGTCGCCAGGCTGTGCTCGAGGCGGTCGATCTCCTTCAGCTGCGCAACACGCATCGCCCGGCGCGAGCCCTCGAGCAGCTGCTCGCTGCCCGCGGCGCTCTGGCGCAGACGCGCGAACTCGCGGAAGCCGAACTCGAAGATGCCCGCCATGCCGGTGGCACCGCCGTGCGATTCGATCGTGCGAT
>Ga0306925_10007351_pt1 | contig 10350 bp, 8 predicted proteins | sample flu12Cox44000176_FD_203755 | JGI IMG/M metagenome (GOLD analysis project Ga0306925, IMG submission 203755) | Lab enrichment of tropical soil microbial communities from Luquillo Experimental Forest, Puerto Rico - flux8day.12C.oxic.44.000.176 (v2)... | ecosystem: Environmental > Terrestrial > Soil... | reverse complement strand
GAGGTAAATCTTCAGCAGTGTCACTGGATGGTACGAGGGACGGCCGGTCGCTTCCGGTACAACACCCGCAAAGCCCAATACCGCCAAATCCAATTCATCAACGAAGGCATTGACAATGCGGACAGGGTTATCTTCCCCGACGTAGTCGTCCAAGCAATCCGGCAACAAGATGAGCTGGCTCCGGTCTTGACCCTCAACAAAACGCTTCATCCCGGTCCCCCCGAACCCCGAGAGAGAATACCAGATTAGGCGTTTTCACACGACCTGGCCCCGAAGCCGCCATTCGCAGCAGTCTGACGAAGTGCCGAGTCGGGATGGAAAAGCGACACTCCGCCGCCGAGGACGTGTCGCCTTCGTTGCGCCGAAGCGGTCCATTTCCGCAGAGGTCAGGAGGTGGGTAGGTACCTCGCCATTCAATCAAGCCTCGGTGAGCCACTCGAGCCGACGTGGCCGGAAGTCTAGTTCGCGCTTGGCCTTCCCATTCGCGGCGCCGCGCAAACGAGTTGCGTAATAGACGGTGTCCGGGCCGAGTGCGCTCAGCGCCTGCGCTTCCGAGACACGCGGTGGCGGTGGTGCGCTGACCGCGTGAGCGAACGCCGGTAGCCAGCGCTGTTGCGAGGCGGGGTCGTCGTCAACAAGGTTGTAGGCACCCGGCGGGCATTCCAGTGCCGCGGCGGTCGCGGCCGCCGCATCCTCGATATGCACCCAGCTCCACACACCTTGGCCGTCGCCGATCACCGGCACCTCCTGCCGCCGGACCTGCTCACCCATATCACCGGCGCTGTCGAACCAGGTACCGGGGCCGTAAAAGAACCCGTAGCGCAGCGCAACGAACTCGATGCCTGTCGCTGCCGATGCTGTCTGTTCCAGCTCTGCATAGCGGCGCGTGCCAGCTGCGACCGCCGGCGATGCCCCGAAAGCGAATGGCTCGTTCTCATCCGCGAGGGCAACCCCTGGTGCGTACCAGAAACCCGAGCTCTGCAGCAGGTATCGGCGCACGCCGGCCTCAGGAAGAACTGCGAGAAAGTTTTTGTTGCCCTCGATGCGGACCTGGCGGTCGCGCTCAGCGGCCGCCGCCATTTCCGCCACAGTGTAGTGTCGTGGCAGTGAGGTCAGCTCGTTGATCACGGCCTCCGGTCGGACTCGCATGATCGCGGCCTTCATCGCGGTCGCGTCGAGCACATCGGCAGTCACCGTTTCGGCGCCCAATGCGGCGACCACCCGCGCCGAGCCCGGCGAGCGCGCCAGCGCGAACACCGCATGGCCACGCTCACGTAGGAAGGCAATTAAAGGTCGGCCGATCGCGCCGGTGGCACCGCCTATTAAGACTCGCATCGTGCGCCCCGCTTCATGCCCATGTTAACAGGAAATAATTGCTCGGAGCGCTTTACCAACGTCGTTAGACTCGCTTGCTAGCTCGGTCTGGCCGCGAAAACGGCAACGAGGGAGGCGACGGGTGAGCAGCGCCAGCCATCCCGTCCCCAACCCGATCACGACATGATGCTGTTGAAAATAGCGCTGGTCCTTGCCGGCGGCCAAATAAGCGGCATAGACCGGATCTTGGTTCAGATAGTCGTTTTGCATAGTCGCAATGCGTTTGGTCAGATCGGTTATTTTTGCGTACTGAAATACGCTCATGATGAAACCAAGCAATCCGATCACCCATTCAGCGACGACGCTGTATTCGGGGACCTGATATTGATAAGCGAACAATGTTATAAAGCCGAGCAGCAGCATGGATTGGGCGACCATGCCGTAGTTCATCCGCTGCGAGAGGGTTTCCTCGGCGAAGCGGTAGATATCCCACGCGCGGCGGAGGTCATCGTCGGAATGTCCGGTCATCACCGGTTCCTTGCCGGGTTTGGCGCGCGTCAACCCGTGGTGCGGCCCGAAAGGAGCACCATATCAGGGATAGAGTCTCGTGGTAAGGGCCGGGTCGCCCCTGCGAGCAGCAAGGGCGGCCGAACCGACACGCTTAAGAAATGCGCTAAGAAATGCGCGCGAGTGTACGGTGATTTTCCACCGCCTGGGAGAAGCTACCATGTTAGACCTTGATCAAGCGATCAGAGAGCGCCATTCGACACGGCTGTTTTTGCCCCAACCGGTGCCGCGGGAGTTGGTGAATGAGGCCCTCGCCTTGGCCCAGTATGCGCCATCGAACTTTCTCGAGGCGTGAGGCGACTGGAGCGGGGAAAAACCGGGATGGTGCCGGAGGTGAGAAAATTTGTGCGAATAGCAGGAAATCGGCCTGAAGCCAGCCGTTCGTTCACAGTGGCGTATTGGACACCCTCAGCCAACCACGCCTTTCACGGAATCAATGTCGTCGCAGCTTGCAAGCACGCGGCCTTTGGCAAGGTATCTCTTCGTTGGTCACGAGACGAGATCTCCTAGCGCTACCCTAACCCGAAGGAGCGGGTCCCAGATCCCACAGGGGAAGCGGCCTACAGCTTCCCTTCCGACTAGCATTCGACTGCGGGCGGGAACATCGACGGCACGATGTCGACAGAAGGATCGTCCAGATTTGCTTCGACGTCGATGACCTCGGCATTGCGCGGGTAAAGGCTGCGCAATTCGTGGCATACTGGAGCGGCATCGCTTTTCTTGTCGAAGACCTTCTGCCGGTTGTGATCGGTCGACCACCGGCTGTCGCTGCCGTCGTACCAGCCTGTGATCGTTGCATCGGTTCTGGATCGGAGCGTAATACAGTACGGCATTGCGCGATCCCGTTTTCCCCCGGAAAGCGTTCGTGCAAACTTCGAACGCTGGCCCATCTCAACCGTTCCCACCGAATCCGATTGTGTCCAAAAAAAGACACATATGCGCAGAATTCGGCCAGGCACTGCCGCCCTGGGTATTAACCTGGGTTAGGAGAGTGTGATTTGGCAGCACACCCGCCGGCCCAGTCGAACCCCGCTTTCCCGTTCGAAGTCGTGGAGCCAACGCCAGCCGGCTACACGTCGAGCTCTCCAAGCAGCACCTTCGCTTCCTTGAGGTCTGGTGTGTCAAAACCCTCAGTGAACGAGCCGTAGATCGGGCCCAGCAGGTCTCGGGCCTCGTCGTGCCGGCCCTGATTGCGCCACAGCCGGGTGAGGCTCACGGCAGTGCGCAATTCCCAGAGCTTGGCCTCCTGCGCTTGGGCGATGCTCAGGGCTTTGCGAGACAGTTTCTCGGCGGCCTCGTCATGCCCCTGCCGTAGTAGCAGCTGGCCTTTATGCCGGCAAAGCTCAGCCTCGAACCAGCGCTCGCCAGTCCTTTTAACGATCCGCAAAGCATCGTCGAGCAGGGTCATACACTCTTCAATTTGCCCGGCGATTTCACATGCTCTGGCGAGGAGAGCTAGGCAATAGGGCGCCCACGCCTCCGCCCCAGTGGCACGGTAGGCGGTCGAACCAGTACGAAGCAGCGATATCCCCGCTGTCACATCGCCATTCATGATCCGGGCCCACCCGAGCCCGACCGTTCCGAGAGCACGGAAATAGGGGAAGCCCTGGTCGCTCGCCAGCGCAAGCATCTCGTCCGCCCGCTCATTCAGGGCCGCGCTGTCGCCAATAAGCGCAAGTACTACGGCGGCGTCCGACAACGTCGACCCCAACGACGACGGATGAGACAGCTTCCGAGCCTCTGCGATCGCCGCGTTGCCCTGTGCCAGTGCCTGATCGGGACAGCCGAGACAGAAAAGGACAATGCCCAATATCCCTTGCGACACTACGTCGAGACTGAATCCGGCCTCATGAGCAAGTGAGTGGTGGGACATGGGATCATAGATCGTCAGCCCCGCTTCCAAATGCCACCGGGATGAAGCGAACCTGCCGGCGAGCATCAGATTTCGACCAGAGGAGTAGTGACTCAGAACGAGTCCGACGGAATCGTTGTGCTGGCGACTGAGACGCAACAATGCCTCGTCCAAGCGCAGCGCCAGATCGAGTTCGCCGCGGGCCGCGTGATAGCGAGACTGTCCATAGGGAACAAGACGGAACTCCAAGGGGGAACCCATTTGTTCCCATAGCTCGCTTGCGCGGGCATAGGCATGGCCCGCTTCCGGCGCGGCGAAGCCTTTTGCGACCAACAAAGTTGCGCCCAAGCTGCTGCGAAGTTCGAGCTCCTGTCGCTGGCGTTCTCGGTTGTCCGGCAGAAGCGCGAGCTGGTCCAGTGCCTTTTGAAATTGTGCCGCCGCTTCCGCCACTGCCGAGCGAGCAGCGGACCTCTGACCGGCCTTAGCCCAGTAGGCGATAGATTTTTCGATGAGCCCGGCCTCGGCGTAATGTTGCGCGAAGAGCTCGGGTTGATCCTCCATTTTCTCGGGAAACTGGGCTGCGAGCGCCTCGGCGATCTGTGCGTGCAATAACTGACGAGTATTGCGCAGCAACGTGCCGTGAGCCGCGTCTTGCACGAGCGCGTGCTTAAAACTGTAGATTGCATTCGGCGGCATGCCGCGTTGGGAGACCAGTCCGGAGACGACGAGGCGAGCGAGAGCCGCTTGCAGCTCATCCTCGGCAAGACCCGAGACTGTCCGCAACAGGGCATATGAAAACTCGCGTCCGATCGCCGCGCCAATCTGCGCCACGTGCCGCACCGGCGTCATCCGGTCGAGCCGCGCAATCAGCGAGTCGTGCAAACTCGTCGGGATAGCGAATGGCGGCAAGGCGCGGTCGAGCAGGTAGCGGTCCGCCTCCTCGCGCAGCAGGCCGCTCTCCAAAACACTCTTGGTCAATTCCTCCACGAACAGTGGCACGCCGTCGGTGCGGTCGACGATCTGGTCGATCACCTCTTCGGGTAATGCCTTACCGCTGGCAACCCGCGCTACCAATGCGGTCCGGTCGCGCCGGTCCAGACGATTGAGCGCCAGCATCGTCACCTGCGGCTGGCCCGTCCAGAGCGGCTGAAATTCCGGGCGGAACGTTACGATCAAGAGCACGCGCAGACTGCGAACACGCTCGACGGTGAGGTCGAGCAGCTCACGCGAAGTCGGGTCGATCCAATGTGCGTCCTCAAAGATCATCACGACCGGCTGCTGGCGCGCTAGACCTTCGAGGTGCCGGACCAGCGCTTCCAATGTGCGCTCCTTCTTGCGCTGCGGACTGAGGTGGGGCAGCGGATGGCGCTCCGAGGCCGGCAATGAGAGCAGGTCGGCGATGAGCGCCACGTCCTCGTCCAGCGGTGCTGTAATCGTCAGCAGGGCTTCTAATTTTGCGAGCTTGGCCACGAGCGGATCGTCAGGCACGAACCCAGATGCTCGCCCGAACTGGTCGAGGAACGGGTAAAGTGCGATGTCTTCGTAATAGGGGGAGCAGAAATAGCGCAGGCGGATATGCGGTTCGGTCTGGAGGCGCTCTCCCAAAGCGGCAGTAAGGCGCGATTTGCCGATCCCTGGTTCGCCCGAAACCAGCACGACCTGGCCGTCGCCGGCCTTGACGCGTGCCCAGCGGCGCAGCAGCAGGTCGATCTCCTCGTCGCGTCCGACCAGTGGAGTCAGAGCCGAACCGCGCAATGCCTCAAACCGGCTCACCAAGGCACTCGGCCGCAGCACCTGTGAGGCCGGCACCGGTGCGGAGAAGCCCTTAACCTCGACGGTGCCGAGGTTCCGATACTCAAAGAGATCGCCGACTAGCCGACGCGTGGCCGCAGCGATGACGACCGCGTCCGGCTCCGCCAAGGCTTGCAACCGGGCGGCAAGGTTTGGCGTCTCGCCGACGACGGACTGTTCCTGCGCTGGGCCTGCGCCGATCAAATCGCCGACGACCACCAGCCCGGTGGCGATCCCGACCCGCGCTTGCAGCTTGACGGATCCGACATCGAGGCGAGTGACAGCGTCGATGGCGCCAAGCCCAGCCCGCACCGCCCGTTCGGCGTCATCCTCATGCGCTCGCGGGTAGCCGAAATAGACCAGAACGCCGTCGCCCATGTACTTGGCGACAAAGCCATCGAACCCGGCAATGATCTCAGCGACGGCGCGGTGATACGCGCTGATGACCTCGCGCAGATCCTCGGGATCGAGGTGCGACGAAAGCGCCGTGGAACCCACCAGGTCGCAGAACATCACCGTCAGATGGCGCCGCTCGGCGTCGGCGGTAGCAGCGGACGCTGCCCCAGCAGCGGGCGTTGCTTCACCTACCGGTAGACCATGACTGAGTGCGGCGATAGCGTCGAGCAGGCGGCGGCGGTGGCCGACCGACGCAACTCCCAGGTCGCGCAGATCCTCGGCCGTCAGCCGACGCAAAACCTCCCCGTCGATGTCGTTGGCGCGGAACGCCGGCTCGTTTGCTCGAGCCCGAGACCGCGGAGCCATGCCGCAATGTCCACGCTCGCCTCCCCGAGGCGGTCAAGGCCGCGCTCTCACCGTACTTCAATTTGTCGCTGCACGCGAATACTCGATCGGGCCGTCGCGGCTGAGGTCATGCGGCTCGGGTGAGCGTCACGGGGCGCTAACGTACCCGCGTCCGCGACACCGTCGCGACGGCTCGATGATGCAAGGGCCCGGAAAACGCCGCACCATCGGCATAGCCCGGTACGGGGAAAACCTGGGTGCGCTGGGAGGGTCGCGAGAAATTACGTTGTCTCGCGCGTCGAGACGGAAATGATGTCGACGGCAGCGCAGCACGATACGTCCGGGCCGTCGGGCAAATGGCGAAGGTCCTCGCGCTACAGGGAAAATCCGGGCCGCCGCGAGGGGTCGGAAAAATTTAGGGAGGCCCGCGAGAAATTGCAGTCTCGCCGGGTATGGTGAACGGGTTCCACAAGGGTCCGTACCGTGTTAAAAGTGTATGTCTGGCTCCGCTTCTTCAACTGACGATTCTTGACGAGCCGGGGCCAAACAAAGGCGACCTCCGCACTTTCTGATGAACATCGGTGTAGATCACGAGCGCTCGCGATCAAGCAGCGATGCGTCGTACCTGGGAGGGCACCATGAGGCGAAATCTCGTTTTGTTAACTGCGCTTTGCGCTCTCACTAGCTTTGCCGCCCACGCTGACGATCAGCGCAGGGAGAATCTCTATACCGTCACGCCTTTGACGTCCAATCTGCAGAATGTCGCCCCGAACCAAGATGCGGTCCTGCAAAACGCCTGGGGCGTGACGTTTACGCCGGGCGCGAGCCCTTTCTGGATTTCCGACAACGCTACCGGGTGCTCAACCCTATATGATGGGGCCGGCGTCCCTGCCGGTGGCCCGCCACCATTAAAGGTTGCGATCCCACTTCCTGGCGGAATCCCCTCGGCAACTTCATGCATGCCGGTACCCCCGAATGCTAATCCAGCACCGACGAATGCGGCACCGACTGGCGTGGTATGGAACCCCACGGGTTTTCTTGTGCCCGGCACGAGCATCACCGCAGTTTTCATCTGGGCGACCGAAGATGGCACTGTATCGGCATGGGCACCAACCCTCCCCGATACCAGTCATGCGGTCGAGGCCGTCAACAACTCGCCTAGCGCCGTGTATAAGGGTTTGGCGGTCGGAACCAACACGCATGGCGTTTTTCTCTATGCGACCGATTTCCGCGGCGCGAAGATTGACGTATTCGCCCCCCCGGATTTCAGTGCTGCGAGCAGCACGCAGATCCCTGGCAGTTTCTCCGACCCAGATATCCCAGCCGGTTTTGCGCCATTCGGCATTCAGAACATTAATGGAACGTTGTTCGTCACCTACGCCTTGCAAAACAACGAGAAGCATGACGACGTAGCCGGCCATGGTAACGGCTTTGTTGACGTTTTCGATACAGACGGCAATTTGCTGTTGCGCTTCGCCAGTCGAAGAACCCTGAATTCTCCCTGGGGGGTCTCACGGGCGTCGTTCGCGTTTGGCCGGTTCAGCGGCGACATCCTCATCGGCAATTTCGGCGATGGCAAAATCACCGCGTTTGGATCTGACGGAGATTTTCACGGCCTCCTGCAGGATGCCACTACGAAAAAGCCGCTGTCGATTGACGGGCTGTGGACGATAACGCTGGGCGGCGGCAGAAACTCAAACTCCGATACCCTCTATTTCACCGCGGGTCCCGACAGCGAGATGAATGGGCTGTTCGGCACGATCACACCGGTGCCTGGTAAAGCGGATGAAAATTAGTTGTGACGATCGCTGAGATCGCAGCGCCAAGAGGCGGCCGACTAGCCGCCTCTTTCGGTTTTCGGCGCGGTGATATGTGGGCGCGCGGCGCGAGCCCATCTGTCATACCGAATGCAGGTTAATAGCATGGTTGCCCCACCGGGTTTGCACTTTGTGGTTCCGATGGCAATTCTTCGCCTATATCAGCAGCCCACTAAATCTTACCTCAAAATTGGGTCGAACACCGTCGAAATCGCCGCTTTATCAGAAGAATGCTGGTTCAACCCATCCTCGGAAGAAATCGCTGCAAGTTCCCGATGGTAATTCTCCCATGCTCTGTCGCGACAAGGTTTGTATTCATGGCAGGCGTTATAGGCTCGCTGAAACCGGGCCGCTGCCTGCGACCATGGAACAAATCCGATTTTCTGGATGTCACTGCAACCGTTCATTCCGAGAAGGACAGCGCCAATAATCAAACGCTTCATGGGGAACCGCTCAGAAGGAGTTGTCGGTCTTAACAACACCAAGCCGGTCAGCAAGCCTACTTCTCCGGTGCCGAGTGACCGTCAAGCGCGACAGGCTCCCAGCAGGATCGGTTGACTTTATGATCACTGTTAGACTCCGCAGATCGCGCTTTATTCCGGCTAAGAGCGGCGCGTCGTGAGAAACGGTTTACGTGCCCGTGATGGTGACCGATTCCGCGCAGTCGCCCCGGTCGAGCGCTTTGGCTCCCGCCGCGGCTATAATGGCCACGACGAGGCGACCATTCTGCTCACGAACATCGTCGATGCCGCTACCGACGAGCAGATTACCGATCATCTATGGTTCAAGGCTGGCAGGTGGTGCGCGTCATTGCGTACGGGGGATCGATTTGCGTTCGATGCCCGCGCTGCTCGGTATGAGAAGGGGTATCGCGGTCAATATCTCACCGGGTACCAGCACCGTCGCAGCCTCGACCTTGCTTGTCCGTGCCCGGCCAAACAGCAAACCAGTGATGTCATAAAGCGCGGAATTGCCGATCTTCAGAGCGATGTTCTCGAATAGGGTTTCTGTACAACATCGGCAGCAACGATCCCACAAGCTTGGGAATGAGCGCTCAGGATCTGATCCGCGACGCGCTTCACCGCGATCGCGAGCAGCTCGCCCAGACCCGGGCCGAGGCTCCGCGGCGCCGGTCAGCCAGCGCAGCACGGTACGTCTGGGCCGTCGGGCAGATGGCGAAGGTCCTCGCGCTATGGGGAAAATTCGGCCCGTCGCGAGGCCCGGGAAAATTGCGGGCAGCCAGGCCGCTATGTCGAGCCGGCGCCCCCGAGCTGATCGAGCAGCGATTTCGCTTCTTTGAGGTCGGGCGTGTCGAAGCCCTCGGTAAACCAGCTGTAGACCGGGGCGAGGAGGTCGGCGGCTTCGGCGGGACGGCCCTGGTCGCGGCGCAGCTGGGCGAGGCTTACTACGGCGCGCAATTCCCAGAGCTTGGCTCCCTGCTCCTCGGCGATGCAGAGGGCTTTGCGATACAGTTCCTCGGCGGCATCGGGCTGCCCCAGCCGCAGCAGCAACTCGCCTTTGTGCCGATGAAGCTCTGCGGCTAGCCAGCGCACTCCCGTCTTCTCAACAATCTCCAAGGCCGCGTCCGACTGGGTCACGGCCTCCTCGATTTTCTCTGCGATCTCGAGCGCCCTGGCGAATAGGGTAAAGCCATAAGGCATCCACAACTCTGCTCCGGTGGCGCGGAACGCGGTCGTACCGCTTCGTAGGAGCGATATTCCCTCCACCAGATCGCCATTTTTGGCCTTGACCCAGCCGCGATAGATCGCTCCCTCTGCACGCCACTGGGGGAAACCCTGCTCGGTCGCCACCTCAAAGAGCTGGTCTGCCCACTCGGCCAGGGCTGCGTTGTCTCCGACGAGCGAAAGCGGCAGGGCGCCGTTTGCCAAGCTCTCAGCTAAAGTTGGCGGATGAGCCAATCTCCGAGCCTCAGCAACCGCCGTGTTGCTCCATGCCAATGCCTGGTCCGGATAGCCGAGACAGAAAAGGACGATGCCCAAATACCCCTGCGATACCATCTGGGGGTGGAAGCCGGCGTGATGAAAAAGCGAGCGGTGGGAGATCGGGTCATATAGCGCAAGCACCTCTTCCAGCCGCAATCGGGATGAAGCAAACTTGCCCGCGTACATCAGGCTTCGTCCGGAGGACAAGTGACCCAGAACGAGCCCGGCGGTATCGTTGCGCTGACCGCTGAGACGCAGCAAATCCTCGCCCAAGCGCTGCGTCAAATCGAGTTCTCCGCGGTTCATGTGATAGACTGACTGCCCA
>Ga0306925_10007347_pt1 | contig 10352 bp, 11 predicted proteins | sample flu12Cox44000176_FD_203755 | JGI IMG/M metagenome (GOLD analysis project Ga0306925, IMG submission 203755) | Lab enrichment of tropical soil microbial communities from Luquillo Experimental Forest, Puerto Rico - flux8day.12C.oxic.44.000.176 (v2)... | ecosystem: Environmental > Terrestrial >... | reverse complement strand
GTTACGGACCGCGAACAAGGGAGCAGTATGGGCCTGATATGGGGCTTTTCGCATCGAATCAAAGTCGCAGTTTGACGGCGGCGCCGGATAAAAGTAAGGCGCGGGTGGCGTCTGTCCTTTCGCAAGTTCTTTCTTGGTCGACAGGAGGCGGCACTATGCGCGCAATCTTGACAGTGTTGCTGGCGGCGGCCGCGATCGGGTTTGGCACAACGCCGGCCCCGGCGCAGCAGCCTTTCTATGGCTACGGCGGCTACACGTCTGGCTGGGGCTGGACCCCCGGCTTCAATTATCTGCCAGCCTGCCCGATCAGCTATCACTACACCTGCTGGGTCGACCCTTACGGCTACAAGCACTGTGGTTGCATCGTGAACGGCCAGTGGTGAGGCACGCTTGCTCAAGCTGAGTGGACTTCGGCGGCGGCGAACGCGCGGGCAATCGCATTGACGAAATGCGCGCGTGCTTCGGGTAATGGAAGGCCGCGCGGTGCGAAGGCGTGCCGGTCGAGAAAATATCCGCCTAGCGCGAAGGCATCGGCGAGATCGGCGGCCGTGGCGTGCGCAGCGTCATCGCGCAGGAACCCCGGCAGCATCAGCAATTTGTCGTGGTACGCCTCGCCCGCAGCCCGCGACACCGCACGGCCAGAACGCGGCGAGACATAGACCAGCTCGTCCGTCGTGCCGGTCGCCGCGCACGCGGAGAGATCGAGGCCGAAGCCGAGTTCCGCCAAAAAGTCGAGCTCGAAGCGGGCGATCAGCGGTGCGACCACCAGCGGATCGTCGAGGCGGTCGAGAATATCCTGCAGCGCGCCGTAGATCGCCGTGTGCGGCTCGCGCTCGGCCAGCAGGCGGCACAGCGCCGCGAGATGGGTGACGCCGTGCACCGCGTGGGCGGCGGCGAGAAAGCCCGCGGCGCGCAGATTGAGGCCCTCGACCACATAATTGCCGAGATGCTCGTCGAGCCGTGCCCGCCAGGTGGCGCGCAGCGAGTTGCCCGGCTGCAGCACGCCGCGCAGCCGCGTGCCGACGCCGCCGCGCACCAGGCCGAGATGGCGGCCGCGCTCGAGCGTCATCAGTTCGAGAATGACGCTCGTTTCGCCGTGGCGCTTGACGCCAAGCACGATGGCTTCATCGGTCCACTGCATGGCCAATATCTAGCGCGCCCGAAGGCGATTTGTATCACTCCTTGGGAAATTCCAGGCCCATTTCGCGATAACGCTCCGGATCATCGCCCCAGCCCTCGCGCACCTTGATGTGCAGGAAGAGATGCACCGGCTGCTCGATTGCGGCGGCGATGTCGGCGCGCGCCGCAGCTCCGATCGCCTTGATCGCCTGGCCGGCCTTGCCGAGCACGATTTTGCGCTGGCTCTCGCGCTCGACATAGATGGTCTGCTCGATGCGCACCGCGCCATCGCGCAACTCCTTCCAGACGTCAGTCTCCACGGTCGACTGATACGGCAGCTCCTGGTGCAGCCGCAGATAAAGCTTTTCGCGAGTGATCTCGGCGGCAAGCTGGCGCAGCGGCGCATCGGAGATCTGATCTTCGGGGTAGAGCCACGGTCCGGCCGGTACGTTGACGGCAAGCCAGCGCCTGAGATCGGCGACGCCGTCGCCGGAGCGCGCGGAGATCATGAAGGTTACGGCGAACGCCATGCGCTCGTTGAGCGATTGCGCTAGCGCAAGCAGCGCCGGCTTCTTCACGAGGTCGACCTTGTTGAGTACCAAGACCTTGGGCGCGCGGAGGTCGGAGATCGTGCGCAGGATCGCATCGTCATCGTCCAGCACGCCTTTGTGGGCGTCGATTAGGAGCGCGACGACGTCGGCATCGTGAGTCGAGCCCCAGGCGGTCGCCACCATGGCGCGGTCGAGCCGGCGGCGCGGCGAAAAAATTCCGGGCGTATCCACGAAGATGAGCTGCGCCGCGCCTTCGATGGCGATGCCGCGAACGAGCGCCCGGGTAGTCTGCACCTTCGGCGTGACGATGGAGACTTTGCTTCCGACGAGCGCATTCGCCAGCGTTGATTTTCCGGCATTCGGAGTGCCGATCAGCGCCACGAAACCGCAGCGCGTCGCTGCGCTTGCGGGAATTTCGGCTTCCCCCAGCTCAACCATGCCGTTCCGGCTTGACGCGTTCGCGCGTCAGCATGGCGGCAGCGGCGGCCTGTTCGGCGGCGCGCTTGGAGCGGCCGGAGCCCTCGGCCGGCGAGAAATTCGGCAACTGCACGGAGACGCGGAATTCCGGACTGTGGTCCGGCCCGGTGCGGGCGACCTCGCGATAGGCCGGTGTCGGCAGCCCGCGCGCCTGCGCCCATTCCTGCAGCACGGTCTTGGGGTCGCGCTGCGGCTGCGCGGTCGCCTGCATGCGCACCTGCCACAGCCGCTCGACCAACGCTTCGGCGGCCGGATAGCCGCCGTCGAGATAGACCGCGCCGATCAAGGCCTCGCATACATCGGCGAGGATTGCCGGACGCTTGCGGCCGCCGGCATTGGCTTCCGACGAGCCGAGCCGGATCGCGGCGCCGAGCTCGATCGAGCGGGCGATCTCGGCGCAGGTCTCCTTGCGCACCAAATCGGCGAGCCGGCGCGACAGCTCGCCCTCGTCGGCCCTCGGGAAGGCGCGGAACAGAAGGTCGGAAATGACGAGACCGAGCACGTGGTCGCCGAGAAACTCGAGGCGCTGATAGGAGCTCGCGCGATTGCGCGAGCCCTTGAGTGCCGAAATGTGCGTCAGCGCACTGTCGAGCTGCGCGGCATCCTTGAAGCGGTAGCCGATGCGCTCTTCGAGCGCCGTGCCGCCGCGGCGGCGGCGGCGTGGCTCCTTCTGGCCGTCGGTTCGTACACCCTCGGGCGTGGCCGTCCTGGCGACGGCCACGGCGACCTCTGCGGCAGGCGATTCCCGGCGCTGCGTTGCGGCGGCTTTGCCTTTGCCGCGACGGCTCATCTGACCAGCGTGAACATCCGGCTCCAGCGCACGTCCCACGGCCATCGCCAGATTTCCCAGGCGTGGGTGCCGTCCCTGAGCGAGAAGAAAATGATCTGCGCCTTGCCGATAATATTTTCGTAAGGAACGTAGCCGACCTGGCTGAGCACCCGGCTGTCGGTCGAGTTGTCGCGGTTGTCGCCCATCATGAAATAATGATCCGGCGGCACCGTGTAGACCTGGGTGTTGTCGAGGAAGCCGTTGTCGGTCAGGTCCATCGTGACGTAGGAGACGCCGTTTGGCAGCGTCTCGCGATACTGCTTGACGCGCTGCGCGACACCGTCCTCGTCGCTGACGTAATCCTCGACGCGCTCGCGCTTGACCGGCGTGCCGTTGATGTTGAGCACGCCGTCGATCATCTGAATCTTGTCGCCGGGGAGCCCGACGACGCGCTTGATGTAGTCGACGGAGTCGTCCCGCGGCAGTCGGAACACCACCACGTCGCCTCGCTTCAGCGCGCTGCCGAAGATACGGCCGGAGAACAACCGCGGCGAGAACGGCAGCGAATAATGGGTGTAACCGTAGGAATATTTCGACACGAACAGGTAATCGCCGACCAACAGCGTCGCCTTCATCGATTCGGAAGGGATATTGAACGGCTGGAACAGCAAGGTGCGGATCACCAGCGCGATGATAAGGGCATTGATGACCACGCGTACGGTTTCGGCGATGCCCCCTTCTTTCTTTTTGGTTCCGGTCTGCACGCTCATCGGCCTCGTCCTGCGGATTTTCGCGCCCCACTCCGCCCGGCGATCTTGTAACCTCTGAATACCGCAGGCGCAATTGCGCGCGGGATTTCGTCGCGCCCAAAGTCATCGGCATTTTATTTAGGAATTACAGTGGCTTGCCTAGCGACTATGGGCGCATGACGAATAATTCATCACCGCCCCGTGCGAGACCGGCACGACCGGTCGCAGCGACTCAATCGGCCGCCGCCGCCGAAATGATGACGAAGGCATGCGCCATCGGTCCCTCGTCGGTAATGGTGAGATCGATCTGCGCCGCGTAGCCCTTGGGTGTGATGGCGTCAAGCCGGCGCTTGGCGCCGCCGGTCAGTTCCATGGTCGGCCGTCCCGATGGCAGGTTGACCACGCCCATGTCGCGCCACCACACGCCGGCACGGATGCCGGTGCCGAGCGCCTTGGCGCAAGCCTCTTTGGCGGCGAAGCGCTTGGCATATGTCTCGACCCGGTTGCGCCGCCGCTCGGCACGCGCGCGTTCGGTCGGCGTGAAGATACGGTCGAGAAAGCGGTCGCCGTGGCGCTCAATAACCTTGGCGATGCGGCGCACGTCGGAAATGTCGGAGCCGATGCCGAGGATCATCGGCCCCCTCCCCCGCCCGCTCGGCCGCGATCCATCGCGGTGCGCATCGTACGCACCGCGGCGTCGAGGCCTTTGAAGATCGCCTCGCCGATGAGAAAGTGCCCGATATTGAGCTCGACGATTTCGGACAGTGCAGCAATGCGCGCTGCGGTCATGAAATCGAGCCCGTGACCGGCGTGAACTTCGAGACCGATGCTTTTGGCGAGCGCCGCGCCGCGCTCGATGCGCTGGAACTCGGCGGCGCCGACCGCGGCATTGCCTGCCGCCAAAGCGTCGCACCAGGCGCCGGTGTGGATCTCGATCACCGGCGCGCCGACGGCGGCTGCGGCCTCGATCTGCGCCGGCTCGGCGGCGATGAACAGCGAGACTCGGATGCCCGTATCGGCAAGCTTGCCGACGGTCGGGCGTAGCGCGTCGCGCTGGCCAGCGACATCGAGGCCGCCTTCGGTGGTGCGTTCCTGCCGCCGCTCGGGAACAATGCAGGCGGCATGCGGGCGCACCTTTTGCGCGATGCCGACCATTTCCGGCGTCGCCGCCATTTCTAGATTGAGGGGCTTTGCGATGCGAGCCTTGAGCCGCGCGATGTCGTCGTCGACGATATGGCGGCGGTCCTCGCGCAAATGCGCGGTGATGCCGTCGGCGCCGGCGGCGATCGCGATCTCGGCAGCCTTCACCGGATCGGGATGCTTGCCACCGCGCGCGTTACGCACTGTGGCGACGTGGTCGATGTTGACGCCGAGGCGAATGGGCAGGTTCGCGGGCATGGGATTTTGGTCGCTCCTGCGCGCCGAACGAGCTAGCCGTTGACCCGCTCAGCGTTGGCGACCACCTTCTTCGCCCGCAATTGCGAGATGATCGAGGTGAGGTGCTTGAGGTTATAGACCGCGAGATCGATGGTCAGTTCGGTGAAATCCGGCGACTGCCGCACCATGCGGATATTGTCGATGTTACCGTCGTGCTCGGCGATCACCTGGGCGATCTGAGCGAGGGTACCCGGCTCGTTGACTGACTGCACCGCGAGCTGCGCCGGGAAGCGCTGCGGCGCGTTGTCATCGACGTCCCAGCGCAGGTCGAGCCAGCGCTCCGGCTCGTCCTCGAACTGCTTCAGCGCCGGCGATTGGATCGGATAGATGGTGATGCCCTCGCCCGGCGTCATGATGCCGACGATGCGGTCACCTGGCACGGCGCCGCCGTTCGGCGCAAAGCGCACCGGCAGGTCGGCGTTGATGCCACGGATCGGCAGGGCCGCGCCGTTCTCGGCGCTCGACGGCTGCTTGAACTTCACGGCCTTGGTCCATTTCAGGCCGAACCAGCCGCCCTCCGATTTCGGCGCAACGGGGCTCACGCGCTCGTCCTTGTAGTCCGGGTACATAGCGCGCACGACGTCGGCGGCGCGCATCTCGCTCCTGCCGACCGCGGCAAACACGTCGTCGATCGAGGCGCGGGCGAGCCGCGGAAGCGCGCCCTCGAGCTGCTCGTCCGAATAGGCGATCTTGGCGCGCTGGCACAGCCGCTCGACGATGCGGCGGCCGAATGCCGAATACTGGCTGCGCACCGCCTCGCGGGTGGCACGGCGGATGGCAGCGCGGGCCTTGCCGGTGACCACGATCGATTCCCAGGCCGCCGGCGGCGTGGTCTGCGCCTTCGAGGTCAAGATCTGCACCTCGTCGCCGTTCTGCAACGGCGAGGTCAGTGGTCCGACCTTGCCGTTGATCTTGGCGCCGATCGCCATGTTGCCGACGTCGGTGTGCACCGCATAGGCAAAGTCGATCGGGGTGGCGCCGCGCGGCAGCGCGATCAGCTTGCCCTTCGGGGTGAAGCAGAACACCTGGTCGTGGAACAGTTCGAGCTTGGTGTGCTCCAGGAACTCTTCCGGATTGGAGCCTTCGGCGAGCAGCTCGATGGTGCGACGCAGCCACGCATAGGCGTTGGATTCCCGCGACAGCATCTCGGTCGGAGAGCCGACGCCGTCCTTATAGAGAGCGTGCGCGGCGATGCCGTATTCGGCGATCTGCTGCATATCGCGGGTGCGGATCTGCAGCTCAACGCGCTGCTTGCCCGGCCCGATCACCGTGGTATGGATCGAGCGATAGTCGTTCTGCTTCGGCGTCGAGATGTAATCCTTGAAGCGCCCCGGCACTACCGGCCACGACGTGTGCACGATCCCGAGCGCCTGGTAGCACTCGGCAAGGCTGCCGACCACGACACGGAAGCCGAAAATATCCGACAATTGCTCGAAGCCGACTGCCTTGCGCTCCATCTTGCGCCAGATCGAGTAGGCGCGCTTGCGCCTGCCGAAAACGTCCGCGGCGATGCCGCGGTCGGCGAGTTTTTTCGTCAGCTGTTGCTCGATCTCGCTGATCCAGCCGCTCGACCGCGCCGCGAGCGCTTCGAGCCGGTCGGTGATGACGCGGTGCGCGTCGGGATTGAGCTCGTGGAACGACAGATCCTCGAGCTCCTCGCGCATCTCATGCATGCCCATGCGGCCGGCAAGCGGCGCGTAGATGTCGAGCGTCTCCTCGGCGGTGCGCCGCCGCGCTTCCGGCGGCCGATGGGCGAGCGTGCGCATATTGTGCAGGCGGTCGGCGAGCTTGATCAGTAGCACGCGCACGTCATCGGCGATGGCAAGGAGAAGCTTGCGCAAATTCTCAGCTTGCTTGGCTTCCTTGGATACAAGGTCGAGCTTCTTCAGCTTGGTCAAACCCTCGACCAGGCGGCCGATGTCGTGGCCGAACACGCGATCGATCTCGGCGCGGGTGGCGTCAGTGTCCTCGATGGTATCGTGCAGCAGCGCCGCCGCGATGGTGGCGTCGTCGAGCTTGAGGTCGGTGAGGATCGCCGCGACTTCCAGCGGGTGCGAGAAAAACGGATCGCCCGACGCGCGGCGCTGCTCGCCGTGCGCGCGCATGGCATAGACATAGGCGCGGTTGAGCAGATCCTCGTTGGTTGCGGCGTTGTACTGCTTGACCCGGTCGATCAGCTCGTATTGCCGCATCATCCGGGGCTTGCGCGGGCGCGGCGATGCTTCGCCGGCCGGCCGCGGTACCAGGTTCGGAGCGCGCGCCAGCGGCACCCGGGCCCTGGGCTGGTTCTGCATGCGCGGCAAATCGATCGGCGAGCGCGGCATGGCGCTGGGCAGTCCTTGGCAATGCTCGACTTGTGCCGACGGAGTCGGCACAACCGATCACAAGGATATCATGGGGCGAAGCCCACGCCACAAGACGCAGGCCAAACGCCGCAAAACGCCCTCGCGACGGCCAAGTCTCGCCGCGCAAAGCGAAGTTTTCGTTAAGGATTGGGACCGGAGAGAGCCGGCAGGCAGCGGTTACTCTTCGTCGTCGCCGGCGTCGGGCTCGGGCTGGCTCTCGGGCGGGGTCAGGCCTTCGAGACCCTTGAGCAGCTCTTCCTCGGTCATGCGGTCGGTGGTGACGTCGGTGTCGTCGGCATCGACCCCGGTCCCAGGAGCCCCGATCAGCGGCACGGTCTCCGGCTCCGGCTCGTCGACCTCGACATATTTCTGCAGCGAATGCACGAGTTCCTCCTTGAGGTCCTCGGGCGATATCGCCTTCTCGGCGATTTCGCGCAGCGCCACAACCGGATTCTTGTCGTTGTCGCGCTCGACGGCGATCTGGCTGCCGGACGAGATCAGCCGCGCGCGATGGCTCGCGAGTAGCACCAGATCGAACCGGTTTTCGACCTTGTCGATGCAATCTTCAACGGTAACGCGGGCCATGAAAGAAGCTCCTTAAAAGGTGCCCGGCGGCGCACCTGCAACCGGGCCTTGTGCGAAAATCGTGGTGCTTACGTACAGTCAGGAACCGCGAAGTTCAAGTGTGAATTTGACCGGCGATTCCTAACATTTATTTTTGACTTGGCGGCGGCGCCACGCTCTGTTACCCCAAACCTCGGGAACGAAATCGCGGCGTTCCGAATCATACTTTCGGACTTGCCGCGACGGCGTGCCGCAGCTTTTTTGCCACGGTGCCCGCGCAACTTTTGTCTACCAATATTGCACCTGCTGCAGTGTTGCGCTTACACAGAGTTGCGCTTGCCACTTGGGGACAGGCTTAAAGCCCGCCGGAGGATTTCGCTGGCGACAACTCGATTGAGACAAGCGCCGGACACGTCGATCGCATTGCGGCAGATCCGGTTTCAGCACGCAGAGACACTGACGAGAGACATCATGTCGGCACAAACGGAAAAAATCGCGCTATTCATCGACGGCGCCAATCTCTACGCCACCGCAAAATCGCTCGGCTTCGACATCGACTACAAGCGCCTGCTGCGCGAATACCAGTCGCGCGGCTATCTGGTGCGGGCGTTTTATTACACCGCAGTGATCGAGGATCAGGAATATTCCTCGATCCGGCCGCTAATCGATTGGCTCGACTACAACGGCTACACGGTGGTCACCAAAGCGACCAAGGAATTCGTCGATCAGACCGGCCGGCGCAAGGTCAAGGGCAACATGGACATCGAACTTGCGGTCGATGCCATGGAGCTCGCGCCGCATATCGACCAGATGGTGCTGTTCTCCGGCGACGGCGATTTTCGCTCGCTGGTCGAGGCGGTGCAGCGGCGCGGCGTGCGCGTAATCGTAGTGTCGACGATCTCGACCCAGCCGCCGATGATCGCCGACGAGTTGCGCCGGCAGGCCGACCAGTTCATCGACATCCTGGAACTGCAGCAGAAGATCGGCCGCGATCCGTCGGAGCGGCCGATGCGCGAGCCGCGGGAACCGCGCGAAGGCCGCGAGCCGCGCGAACGGCATACGCCGCAGTTCCTGCAGCGCAGCGCCGCGACCTCGCGGGTCGAAATCGAGGCCGAGGACGAGTTCGAGGACGACTAACGGCGATGCCGCCGTCGCGCGGGTCCGGCGCGCCGGGCCGCGATTGTCAACGCTGCCCGCGCCTCGCCGCCTTCCGCAAGACCTGGCGTAAAAGCGAGCCCGACTGGTTCAATGCGCCGGTCGACTCGTTCGGCCCGCAGGACGCCCGTCTCCTCATCGTTGGGCTGGCGCCCGGGCTACGGGGCGCCAATCGCACCGGGCGGCCTTTCACCGGCGACTATGCCGGCGACCTGCTCTACGCCACGCTCAGCGGATTCGGCTTTGCCCGCGGCGCCTATCAAGCTCGCCCCGACGACGACCTCGAACTGATCGACTGCCGCATCACCAATGCGGTGCGCTGCGTGCCGCCTGAAAACAAGCCGACGCCGCTGGAGATCACGACCTGCCGGCAATTTCTCTCAGCAACGATCGAAGAGATGCCGCGATTGCGCGCCGTCGTCGCGCTCGGCCGCGTTGCCCACGAAACTTTTCTTGCGGCGCAGGCGGCGCGACGATCCAGCTTTCCGTTCACGCACGGCAGCGTGCACGCGATCGGCACGCTGCAGCTGTTCGATAGCTATCACTGCTCGCGCTACAACACCAACACAGGCGTGCTGACGCCGCAGATGTTCCGCGACGTGTTCGCCCGCGTGCGCCAGCAACTCGCCGTTGGTGCGTAGCAGTTAGTGGAAGATCGAGGCTTCGTAGTTGCCCGAACCCATCTCGCTGCGCGGGAAGATGCCGTGCTGCTCGATCCACTCGAAGGACTCCTCGAAGGTCTGCTTCGAATACGGCTCGAACACCAAGCGCTCGCCCGGGCCCCAGCGCCGCGTATCCATCTGATCGTGGAAGCGCTTGGGGAATTCCTTCTTGTAATAGTGCGTGAAGAGCTCCGGCCGCAGGTCGATGTCGCGCTGCGCGCGGCGCAAGGCGCGGAAATACTTGCGCACGTCCTCCGCATTCGGCGTGCCGGTGATCATCGACGCCATCATGAAGGTGGTGTCGATGACTTTGCGGAAGCCGAGCTGCTCGAGGAAATAGAACGGCCCGGAGAACAGCGACGCCGCCGGCACCTTGCGGTCGATCAAGAGTTCCATACGGCTGAACAGAAGGCCGTCGTTGAACGACAGATTGATCTGATCGGGCTTCAGATACTGATCGAGGCCCTGAATGGTCGCGTAGTGACTGCCGGACTGATAGCCGACCGAGATCGGCACGTCGGCGA
>Ga0306925_10007340_pt1 | contig 10354 bp, 9 predicted proteins | sample flu12Cox44000176_FD_203755 | JGI IMG/M metagenome (GOLD analysis project Ga0306925, IMG submission 203755) | Lab enrichment of tropical soil microbial communities from Luquillo Experimental Forest, Puerto Rico - flux8day.12C.oxic.44.000.176 (v2)... | ecosystem: Environmental > Terrestrial > Soil... | reverse complement strand
CCGCCGCGATGCCGGCCGCCCAAAAGCCAACTTCAACGGCGACGATGTCGAAGGCCGAGACAGCGGCCCCGAAGCTGGACGCGCCGAGTCTTGCGAGCTGGGCGAGTGCGCGGGCGGCTGCGGCGCCGAAGTTGCGTCCCGCACCATCGCCCGCTGCGACGGCAACTCCAGCGCCGCCGGCGGCCACCGCCCCGAGGAGTCCCGCCTCCCGCAGCGCTTCCGCGTCACCTCCACAGGCACCCGCGGCTGCGCCGCCGGCAACCCCTGCGGCGACCCCATCGAGCGCATCCGCCGTGCCGCCAGCGCCGACCATGGATCGCGATTTCATCGCGCGCAACCAGATCGTCGAGCGCTACCTCTCCGGCCGGTTACCGCTCAAGGCGGCGACCGAGTTCGAGCGTTTCTGCCGCAATCACGGGCAGCTGCTCGATGAGATCGGCCTGCCAGAGCGGGTGAACGCGGGACTGAGACTACTCGAGGCAAGCGGTAAACCCGAGCCCTGGCAGGAAGCGCCGCGGCCGGTGTGGCAGAAGCCCCAGGTCACGCTGATCCTCGCTGCCGCAGTCGTGGCGCTCGGTATGGCGCTTGCGATCGTCGGCGCGGCGAGCAGCAGCAAGAGTCATCGCATCGCCGAGCTGCAGAAGCAGAACAGCGAGCGCGCGCTCGATGCGGCCACCAGCACACGCGAGATTCGCCTGTTGCCGAGCCGCTCGGGCGCATCCAACTCACCGGCGATCACCATCGGCGGCGGCGCGGGCGCGCAGCTGGCGGATCTGAAGATCGACGAGTCGCGCTCGCCCTATCACATTTTCCGCATCACCATCGACCGCATCGACCAGGGACGTGTTGCGGTCATCAACAATCTCGGCAAGGACTCCAACGGTCACCTGAGAATTGCCCTCAACAGCTCGGCCCTCGGCCCGGGCAACTACCAGCTGACACTCGAAGGTCTCGACTGGCGCGGCCAGCCGCAGCCGGACTCCTGGATCACGATCGGCATACAGCGCTGACGCCGCTCAGCCGCGCAAGGTGGTGAGCGGCGGCTGATCGATCACGCTGCGGGTTGCCAGCCAGCCCCCCGCTGCGACGAGCAGCGCCCCGCCGAAAACCCCTTCGATCCAGGGCAACACCTCGAACACGTAGTGCAGCTCGAGCCAGTGGGTCGTGAGGTAGAACGCCGCGAGCGACGCACCGAGCGCTGCCAGCAGTCCCGAGAGGCTGCCGAGCGTCGCAAACTCCGCCAACACCCCCTGCACCACGGTACCGCGGCTTGCGCCGAGCGTACGCAACATCGCACTCTCGTAACGGCGCTCGTCGCGGCTCGACTGCACCGCCGCCAGCAGTACGGTGAGCCCGGCGAACAGCGTGAACACAAACACGCTCTGCACCGCGAGTGCCGCCTTGTCGAGCACCGAGCGCACCTGGGCGAGCAGCTCATCGATGTCGAAGATCGACACACTGGGGAAGCGGTGCGCCAGCTGCGCGAGTGAACGGGCTGCACCGGGCGCGAAATAGGCGCTCGTCAGGTAAGTGCCGGCGGTGCCTTCGAGCACCCCGGGGGCGAACACGATGAAGAAGTTGGGCTGGAAGGTGTCCCACTTCACCTTGCGAATGCTGGCGACGGTGACCTCGCGCGTCTCGCCGGCGATATCGAAGGTGAGCCGATCGCCGATCTTCACGCCGATCGCTTCCTGGAATTCACTGGCGAGCGATACCAGCGGCTGGCCGGCATCCGCCGCGCTCCACCAGCGGCCGGCGAGGATACGGTTGTCGGGCCCGAGCTCGGTCGCCCAGGTGAGGTTCTGCTCGCGCGTGGCAAAGTTGTCTTCGCCGTGCGCGCCGTGACTCTCCTCCACCGGCTGTCCGTTGATGGCGATCAGCCGGCCGCGGATCATGGGCAGTACGCGCGTGGTGCGTGCGCCCTGCGCCTGCAGGAAGCTCACGAACTCGGTGCGCGACTGCGGAGGAATATTCACGAAGAAATAGTTCGGCAGGTTCTGCGGCAGGGTGCGCTGCCAGTCGCTGTTGAGGTCGGTGCGCAGGATCGACAGCAGCAGCAGCACCATGATGCCGGTGCCGAACGCCACCAGCTGCACCAGGCTTTCCGCCCGGCGCCGGCTGAGGTTCGCCACGCCATAGCGCCACGCCACGCCGACCCGCCCGCGCAGCCGTCCGGCGAGGGTGACCAGCAGTGCTCCAGCGAGGGCCAGCGCCAGCACGAACGCGGCGAGCCCGCCGGTGAAATAGAGGAACATCTGCCTCTCGGGCACCACCCAATAGATAAGGAGCAGCACTACCGCCAGTGCCGGGCCGAAGGCGAGCACTACCAGCGGCGGCGGCGGTCCCACATCGCGGCGCAGGACTCGAAGCGCCGGCACGCGCGACAACTGCAGCAATGGCGGCAGCGCAAAGCCGGCGAGCACCGCGATGGCGGTGACGAAGCCGACCGCGAGCGGGGTTGCGCTCGCTCCCGGAAGGTCGGTGACGCTCAGGAGTCCGCGGATGGTGCGCAGCAGCCACTCCTGCGCGAGAAAGCCGAGCACCGCACCCGCCGTTGCGGCGATGAGCGCGAGCGCGAACAACTGCGACACCGATACCGCCAGCGTGAAGGCGCGGGTTGCCCCCAGGGTCTTGAGGAGCGCCACGCTGTCGAGGTGGCGGTTGACGTAGCGCCGCGCCGACATCGCCACCGCGATCGCGCACAGCAGCACGCTCACCAGGCTCGCGAGCGCCAGGAAACGCCCGGCACGCGCCACGGCATTACGCACCTGCGGGCTCGCCTCGGTGATGTCGCGCAAGCGCTCACTGCGCCGCTTATGCGCAGCGAGCCAGCTCTTGAACTCATCGATGCGCGAGCGGTCGGCGGCGAACAGCCCCCCGTAGCTCACGCGGCTGCCCGGCTGGATCAGCCGCGTGGCGGGCAGGTCCGCCGCATTCATGAGCAGGGTGGGGGCAAGCTCGGCGAAGGTGCCGCCCTGGTCGGGGCGCGAGATGAGCACGCGGCTCACACGGAACTCCGCCGCGCCGATCGCAAGACGCGAGCCGACGTGCGCGCCAAGCGCCGCCAGGAGCTTCGAGTCCGGCCATATCTCGCCTGCCGCCGGGATGCCCGCGGCGGAGGTTCCCTTGCCGAAGGGTTCATCGGCCACCAGCACCCGCCCACGCAGCGGGTAGCCTTGTGTCACCGCCCTGATGTTGGTGAGCTGGCTCGCATCGCCGTTGAACACTACCGACAGCAGGTTGGTGCTGCGTGCCGCGCGCACGCCGCGACGCTCGGCTTCGCGGAAATACTCCTCACCGAGCGGCTGCGGAGAGCCGAGCCGCAGGTCTGCTGCCAGCACGGCACTCGCCTGCAGAGTGACCGCGGCGCTGATGCGGCTCACCAGAAAACCGACGCCGGTGAGCGCCGCCACCGCCACGATGAGCGCGAGCAGCAGCACGCCGAGCTCGCCGGAGCGCCACTCGCGCGCCAGGGCCCGCAAAGCCAGCCGCAGCGCTTTCATAGTGCGCGCCCGGCTTCCATGCGCACCACGCGCCCGCAACGCGCCGCGAGCTCACGGTCGTGGGTCACGAGAACCAGCGTGGTGTGCGCGTGCGCGTTGAGCTCGAACAACAGCTCACCCACCCGCGCACCGGTGACGGTGTCCAGGTTGCCGGTGGGCTCATCGGCGAACAGCACGGCCGGGCGCGTGACGAAGGCGCGCGCGATGGCGACCCGCTGCTGCTCCCCGCCGGAGAGCTGTCGCGGGTAGTGCCCGGTACGCCGTGCCAGGCCCACACCGGCGAGAGTGTCGGCGGCGGTGCGGCGCGCATCGCTGCGTCCTGCCAACTCGAGCGGCAGCATCACGTTCTCGAGCGCGGTCAGCGCCGGGATCAGATGAAACGACTGGAACACGAAACCGACTCGCTGGGCACGCAGCCGCGCGCGGCCGTCTTCATCGAGCTGCGTGAGATCCTGGCCCTCGAGCAGCACGCGCCCGCGCGTCGGCAGATCGAGTCCGGCCAACAACGCGAGCAGCGTCGACTTGCCCGCGCCCGATGGACCGCTCACCGCCACCGACTCGCCGGCGTCGATGGTGAGCGAGACATCATCGACAATGGTCAGCGAACCTTCGGGGCTGCTAACCTGCTTGGAGAGGTTTTCGGCCTTGAGAACATGGTTACGGGTTACCGGCGCCTGGGCGCTGGGCATCGGGTTGTTGTTCATCGCGCTCCAGAACGCGGTGGCCTCCGACCGTACGATCCTTGTGTTCGGCGACAGCCTGAGCGCCGCCCTCGGAATCCGGCCTGAGCAGGGTTGGGTAACGCTGCTTGCGCAGCGACTGCAGGCGCAAGGGTACGGTTACCAGGTGATCAACGCCAGTGTGAGCGGGGAGACCAGCAGCGGCGGGCTCGAGCGACTGCCGCGCGCGCTCACGCTGCACGCACCCGCGATCGTGATCCTGGAGCTCGGCGCCAACGATGGACTGCGCGGACTGCCGGTGAGCGCCATGCAGGAGAACCTCGCCCGCATGGTGCAGCTCTCGCAGGCGGCCGGCGCCCAGGTGCTGCTGGTCGGCATCCGCATTCCGCCGAACTACGGACCGCGCTACACGGACGACTTCGCGCGCGTATATCCTGAGCTGGCGCAGCAATATCATCTGCCGCTGGTACCGTTCCTGCTGCAGAAGGTGGCGCTCGATCCCGCGCTCATGCAGGAGGATGGCCTGCATCCCAATGCTGCCGGCGAGCCGATGGTTCTCGATACACTGTGGCCGTACCTCAAACCGCTGCTCAAGAACAAACCGCAGTAACCGGGGGGCGCCGATGGACAGAATCTGGCTGAAGTCATACCCGCCCGGTGTGCCGGCCGAGATCGATCCAACTCAGCTGCGCTCGCTGAAGGAGCTGGTGGAGAAGACCTGCGAGGTGCACGCCGACCGGGTCGCCTTCGTGCAGATGGATGCCGAGCTCACCTACCGGCAGCTCGGTGAGCTCAGCCGCGCTTTCGCCGCCTGGCTGCAGCACGCCGGCTTCGCCAAGGGCGATCGCTTCGCGATCATGCTACCGAACACACTGCAGTACCCGATTGCGCTCTTTGGCGCACTGCGGGCCGGGCTCATCGTGGTCAACACCAACCCGCTCTATACCCCGCCCGAGCTCGAGCATCAGCTCAGTGACTCCGGGGCGACGGGGATCCTGGTGCTCGAGAACTTCGCGCAGGTGGTGGAAAAAGTGCTGCCGCGCACGAGCGTCAAACGCGTGCTGGTGACCGCGGTGGGCGACCTGCTCGGCTTCCCCAAGTCGGCCATCGTCAACTTCGTCGTGCGGCACGTGCGTAAGCAGGTGCCGGCGTGGAACATACCCGCTGCGGTCTCCTTCAAGGCTGTCCTGACGCAGGGAAAGAAGCTGCCGCTCGCGCCGGTCGATATCGGTCCCAACGATCTCGCCTTCCTGCAATACACGGGCGGCACGACCGGTGTGGCCAAGGGCGCCATGCTGTCGCACGGTAATATCTCGACGAATGTGTTGCAGTCGGAAGCCTGGCTCGGAACGCGTTTCGCAGAGTATGAAAACGGCGGCGTGCTCATCACTGCGATTCCGCTGTATCACATCTTCGCGCTGACCGGGAACTGCATGGTGTTCTTACGCCTCGGCTGGAAGAACGTGCTGATCATCAACCCGCGGGACGTGCCCGCGTTCATAAAAGACCTGCAGAAGCACCCACCCAACTACATCAGCGGCGTCAACACGCTGTTCAATGCACTGCTGCATGCGCCCGGTTTCGAGCGCATCGACTTCAGCGGCCTCAAAACCGCCCTCGGCGGCGGCATGGCGGTGCAGGCCGCCGTAGCTCAGCGCTGGAAGGAGGCGACCGGCCACGTGCTGACACAAGCCTGGGGGCTCACCGAGACCTCACCCGGCGCCTGCATCAATCCGTCGGACCTGGACTTCAACGGCTCGATCGGACTGCCAATCCCCTCGACCGAGATCGCGATCAAGGATGATGCGGGCAACGATCTCGCGCTCGGCCAAATCGGCGAGATCTGCGTACGCGGCCCGCAGGTGATGCGCGGCTACTGGAAGCGTCCGGACGAGACCGCGAAGGTGATGCTGCCAGATGGCTGGCTACGGACCGGTGATGTCGGCCACATGGACGGCCAGGGCTTCGTGTACATCGAGGACCGCAAGAAGGACATGATCCTGGTGTCAGGCTTTAACGTGTATCCCAACGAGGTCGAGGCGGTGGCGGTCAACTGTCCCGGTATTCTCGAGGCAGCGGCGGTAGCGCAACCCGATGAGCATTCCGGTGAAGTGGTGGCGCTATTCGTGGTGCGCAGGGATCCATCGCTCACCGAGCAGGACGTGATGGATTGCTGCCGCAAATCCCTTGCAGGCTACAAAGTGCCGAAGCACGTGTATTTCCGTAACGATCTGCCGAAGAGCAACGTCGGGAAGATTCTCAGGAAGGCGCTGAGGCAGGAACTGGAACCTATGTCAAATCCTGAAAATACCGAAGGGAGAGTAAATAGCCGCTAGTTGCACGAATCCCCAGTAAGTTGGGCACGGAACACTCACTGAGTCAGTGGCGGCGATCGAAATTCTGATAGCGCGGCGTGAGGGCGTCTGGAACATTTTCCTGAGAAAGGGCTCCCGAAGTCGCTGCCCTGCTCGTCTACGCGATCAGTACAATCGCTACTAAAGACTGACGGCGCCCAGTAGTCACTAAATGCCAGAGCCGTTTGACGACAGCTTGCGATGACGCTTCGGCGCTATGTACGCAAACGTGTGGACACCGGCGCGTACAGTCCCGTCGACTCCACTTGCAGTCGATCGCCGCGCGCGTCGTGATTCGAGCCAGTCGTTAACTGTTCTCACGAAAGCACGCCCCTGAGTTTGAGTAAAAATCTGGAAATCCCTGGCATATTTGCCGGGCAGGTCAGGCACCTCGGCGCACCGCTCAATCAATGGCGCGAGCTTCGGCGTACCGCTAACGTTTTGGCCCACCGTTTCAAGAAGCGCCGACAGCACCCGCACCGCATGCTGAAGCACCAGAGGGCTTCGCGTGGAAATCAGAGCGATGTCGCCTGCCGGTTTGTATAGACTCCGGCCGCGGGGAACAATAAATCCAATGGCCTTCAGACGGCGCGCGACATCTGATGCGCGCTCTTTAACCCTCTGACGCCGAATGAGTGCTTCCACGCTTGGCGTGGGCCCGATTAGGCGCACTGGCTTAGGTGTGCCTCTCGCGTTTAAATAGCGACGATCGCGATGCCACGCGTCCAAGACCAGCGCGGCGGTTCTCAGCCCATCATATTCATCTCTTCGGCTCAGGCGAATTCTGGTCTCGGCATGCTGAAGCGCTCTGATGCAGAGCGGCACGAGGTCTCTCGCTCGAAAGCCACTCATTATCATGAGCTCAAACACCGCGACGAGTATCTTGGAGTAATCAGTTTCAAATCGCTTCGACACCCGATTGGTCATGCTGAGCCCTTTGCTCATAGCTAACAGGAACTCTACGGGATGCGTTGAGCTCTCTTTGTTCGATCCTCGGCCAGCAGTACTGTTATTGAAAACGAATAGGTAGGAGATCCACTCCTACGTCGGAGCACAACCGTGCCAAGTGAATGAGCTAACCCGTCGAGCATTGATTGCGCGCTAGAGGTGCAGCGATTGCGGAGAATTGCCAAATCCAGTTCCGTCTCTGCCGGGAGACACAGCCGCTGAATTGAGGATGAACGTTTAGATTTCGCCTTGTTCGACGCGATCCTGAGTGCGTCAACTAGCGCAGGCAGCACAGGGGACAGGAAAGCGAAATTGTGACGTTGTCGAAGATGCGGCGATTCCTCTAACTGAACACTACCGTCGCGATCGCTTACAGCCCCGATCCTGCGTAACTCATCTAAAATCGCTCGGTGCGGTACGTCACCGCCATATTTCTTTACGAGGCAAGTGAATGAACCTCTTGGACCAGACAGCCGCAGACGCTTAGGATGCCCCCGTCGGGTGGCAAACGTGCGGTCTGTGCGCCACCCATCAATGACCCTCTCTAACGGTGAAGGGCCGCGGCGTGCCGACTCAAAGGCGGTCTGCTTAAGCAAACGTCTCACGTCGGCCCGTGTAAGTCCGGTCTGGGCGGCCACCCTAGAGTGATTCACTCTGCCGTTTCGCAACCTGCAAATGTCTGCGGCTGCCCGCACGAAAGCAGTCGAGGCCATCTCACTAAACCGTCCTGGTGTCATTCCGCGAGGCAACAGCGTAAGTGCGAGCTCGGTGAGTACATCCTGCAGCACAGCGGTGCCCCGCGTCGTCCTAAACCCAACTTGTGCAGACCTCCGTCTGCGGAGCGGATCCGCTGTCATCTAAGCGACTGTCTTCCTGATTTGCGTCGGCAGCTGCGCCACCGGAGATCGAAACAAGAGTTCGGCCGCGAAGGAGTCTAACTCCTGAATCGTGACGCCTTATCTGCGCAAGAGTCCAGATGGAATTTGAGGGGCGTTTCTCCAGAAACGCCCTTCGAAGAATTCGGACTTCTTAACGGCTCAGATCTGCACTTCGTCAGGGGTCGCGGTCAGCGGTCACAACTCAGGCCATCGCCGGTGATGCCATCGGTTGATATCGGCACCGGTAATACTGCTAGTGATCCCACCGCCAGTGATACCGCGGGTGCGGCCGCCGCCTGTAATGCCGTTTACAAAGCCCCCGCCAGTAATACCGCTGGTCACGCCACCGCCAGTGATACCGCTCGTTCGGCCACCGCCTGTAATACCGTTTAAAAAGCCCCCGCCGGTAATACCGTTGGTCACACCACCGCCGGTGATACCGCTCGTGCGGCCACCGCCTGTAATACCGTTTAAAAAGCCCCCGCCGGTAATACCGTTGGTCACGCCACCGCCGGTGATACCGCTAGTGCGGCCACCACCTGTAATGCCGTTTACAAAGCCCCCGCCGGTAATACCGTTGGTCACGCCACCGCCGGTGATACCGCTAGTGCGGCCGCCGCCAGTAATACCGTTTACAAAGCCCCCGCCGGTAATACCGCTGGTCCGGCCACCAGCGGTGATACCACTTGTTCTAATTCCACCGCCAGTAATTCCGTTCGTTAGCCTGCCGAAGGTGGGTGTTGCGCGTAGCGCAATGCCACCGCCCGTAACGCCGCTAGGGGCTGCGCCATGCATAGCAAAACGCCCGTGTGGTCCAGCGGTGCTGATCGCCCCGTAACCGGCAACTAACGCCGCAAAGAAACCCGCGGTGAGTACACGTGACGTCTTCATCGTTGCTCTCCCCATAGGTTCATTTACTTTTGGCGACTCAATCCCGCAAGAACGTCGATTTCCTCGACCGGCGACGACTTGGGAGGTGGCCTGTCCTCGTCGCTCTCTTTCGAGTCGCTCAATTGATTGTCAAAGAAGTAGACGCCGACGCCGTATCTCTTCCCTGATGCGCCGCCCTCCGTTGCGGCAAGGCGTGTGAGGTATGTATCCAGTTCAGTGAGCAATTCCTGGCCACGCTCGCTGGCAAGCGCCAAGAACTTTTCGCGGCCAGCTTCCGAAAGGGGTTCGTCTGATGTGACCGCTCGCTCGAAATACACTGGCTCCGAACTGATCCGGAGCAGGTTATGCACAAAGTTTCCGGCTATATCGGCCAGAAAGCGGCCCATCCGTTCGATGCGCTTTACATCAGTCCCCTTCTGCACATGCGCACGCGACAAACAACGGACAGTAATGGAGTCGATTACTTCAACGGAGCCCGCGGCCACGAGTTCGTCGAGCAACGCTTCCTCGTCGATACCGGGGCAAGCAACTGTGACAAGTTCATGGAAGCTCCGGCGCGGAGAACCGGGGGTCGGAGCCAGATCCAACTCTAGCGCTAGCCCGTAGGCTCCAGAAAAGTTGGAATGCGTGTGCCAGGTCGTCAGCAGGTTAGCGACGTGATCAAGGCTAACGCCTGCGCCCATGCTATGCGGCGCGCCGGCGCGTGTTGCCTCGCGCAATGCAGCTACGTCGGACTTAGTTAGCCCCGCTACCACCGCAAGCCGTGCATCGGTCGTAGATCGCTTCTGATCTTGCAACTGGGCTTCAAGCGCTTGGATGTAGGTGCGGCGGACCACGCCAGCGATCTCACTCGCGGAGATTCCGTAGTCGAACGCCACCCGCATTAGCGGCCGCACTAATGTTGCGAAGACGTTCAACACCGCTTCCTTCTCGCGGACGGATTTATTCATTTGTTGCAGTGCTTTCTTATGACATAACTCTAGGCAGGTCAGACACTTATGTCAATTAACGGTGCGTGACAGGGGTGCTGTAGGGGCCAAAATCCATAAGAAACATGCTGTTATGGAGTTGCGTGATCTGCGTCACGCTTACCGCATCGA
>Ga0306925_10007337_pt1 | contig 10357 bp, 9 predicted proteins | sample flu12Cox44000176_FD_203755 | JGI IMG/M metagenome (GOLD analysis project Ga0306925, IMG submission 203755) | Lab enrichment of tropical soil microbial communities from Luquillo Experimental Forest, Puerto Rico - flux8day.12C.oxic.44.000.176 (v2)... | ecosystem: Environmental > Terrestrial > Soil... | reverse complement strand
GACCTCGTTCATGAGTCCCGACGTGAACGCCGTGCCGAAGCCGAGCGCGATCGACGTGTTTCGCGAGAACCCCATCACCTCGTAGAGGTTGGCCATCTCTTTCGAGATGATCGCGTAGTCGACGAAGTGCGCGGCCTTGTCGGCGCCGCCCGCGTAGGTGTTCTGCCCGAACCATCCCTCGTACGTGACGTGATAGCTGTGGTGAGGAGTCTCCTGATACGCGTTGTAGAATCCGCCGATGCCGGCGCCGATGATCATGCCGGACGCGAGCAAGATGCGCAGCCTGTCGTCCTTGATGAGCGGCGGGTGAATGGTCATCAGGTCGGAGAACCGGGAGGTGGGCTTCACCTCGGGCTCCGCCTCGGGGGTTTCGGGGGCCAGCACCAGCCGCGTGTCCGGGTCGAGACGGAATTCCGAGCACGCCACAGGCTCTTCGGGCTTCAGCAGAAAAAGCGGCGGGCAACCAGATTCGAGATCTTGCGAGTCGACGATCGGCGTCCGCGCGTCATCCGGGGCCGCTGCATCGATCGGGCCTTGTGCGGCGAGCGGGTTGGGAAAGGCAAGTACGACGAGGACGACGGCCAGTATCGTCGCGAGCAGCGCCTATCCTTTCCGCATCTCCTCACATCCGGGCTTGCGTCGAGCGTCGAGTGCACGTCTTGTCGACGAGGATGCGTCAGCCGGCAGTGTCGGCGCAGATTAGCGCGGGCCGCGGCGGTCGTGCAAGCGCAAGTCGGCGTCTACGACGAAAGTCCTAGAACGTCTGCCAGAACGTCTGATGTTAGCGAGCGGGCGCGATGTGTCGCAGCGGCGCGTCGCGAAGCGCGATCGGCACGTCGTCGTCGGCCTGCGCGCCATCGGCGTGCCGCGCGGCCGAGACCAGCACCGGCTCGGGCGTGCGAAAGAGCGCGCCGACGCCGAAGACGACGAGCGCGCCGATCATGGCCCACCAGGTGAACGAGACTTCAGGGATGATCGCCGGGTGCGCGAATGTTCCCTCGAAGCCCAGCAGGGGCGCCACGCCGTTCACGATCATGACGTCGAGCTTGCCGACGACCACGGTCGCCAGCAGGCCGAGCGAGATGGCGAGCATGTTGCCGGCGTCCGAGCCGCGCCGCGCGGTGAACATGCCAATGAGGAAGACGCCGAGCATGGGCCCGAGGATGAAGCCGGCGATGCCCAGCACGACGGGGATGATCCGGAGTTCCGGATGTGTCACCTTCGCGTAGGCAAAGGCGCCGGCGATGGCGATCATCAGCACGGCGAAGAGCACGGTGAACCAGCGCGCGGCCGTGACGTAGTGCGCCTCCGACCGGCCGCGGACCCAGCGCAGATACCAGTCGTTCGTGGCGCCCGTGGCCAGCGCGTTCAGCGCCGCCGAGAACGAGCCCATCGCGGTGGCGAAGATGCCGGCCAGCACGAGGCCGCGGATGCCGACGGGCATCACGTTCAGGATGTACGAGCCGAACACGTCGGCGGTGGCTTCGGGCCGGTAGGTCGGATCTTGCTGGTAGTACACGAAGAGCAGGATGCCGATGAAGACGAAGGCCGAGGCGATCGGCAGGTCCATGAACGCGGCGGTGATCAGGCTGCGGCGCGCCTTCCTGTGGGTCTCGGCGGTCAGCATCCGCTGCACCATGTCCTGATCGGTGCCGAAGGCGGCCATGTTGCCGAGGGTCGCCCCGATCAGCGCGGAGAAGAGCGTGTAGTCGCTGGCCAGGATGAGCTTGACGTAGTCCCACACGCCCATCGCAGTGAGATGGTGGCGCGCCTGCCACTGGGCCACCACGCTCGCCTCGAAGCCGTGCAGGAAGTAGCCCTCGTGCGTCGTCAGCTGCGGGACGGCGCGAACCACCTCGCTCAAGCCGCCGACGTGATAGAGGAGCGTACCGATCGCGATGAGCGCGCCGCCGAACATCAGGCACGCCTGGATCACGTCGGTCCAGATGACCGCCTTGATGCCGCCCATCGCCGTGTAGAAGCACGTGACGATCGTGAGCAGGATGACCGCGACCAGGTAGGGCCCGACCGTCGTGACCGCCTGCTGGCTGAACTGCACCTGACCGCCCGCGACGAACAGGCGGTAGGCCAGCACCATCACGAGCGAGGGGATGAACAGGCGCGTCCCCGACGCCAAGGTCCGCATGAACAGGAAGAGCGCCGAGACATAGCCCTTGGTCCACGGACCGAAGCGGATGCCCAGGTAGTCGTAGACCGTGTAGACCTTGTAGGTGAAGTAGGGCTTGAGGAAGACGTGGCCGACGATGAAGCGCCCGATGATGAGGCCCAGCACGAGCTGCACATAGGCGAAGCTGTGCTTGGTATAGCCCTCGCCGGGCGCTCCCAGAAACGTTGCCGCGCTCGTCTCCGCCGCGATGATCGAGGCCATCACCGCCCACCACGGCACGCGCCGGCCGCCGAGCGCGAAGTCGTTGAGGCTCTCCTCGCGCCGCCCCATGTAGAGCCCGATGGCGGTGATGACGACGAAGTAGACGAGGATGATGAAGCCGTCGACGACGAGCCCGTCGAAGCCCATGGTTCTAAGGTATCCCACGGGGTCGCTCGCGGCCGCGTTCCCTGGAGAGCGGGCCGCGACGGCTAACTGCGCGCGAAGTCGATGAACCCACGCTCGACGTCGACGTGGAGGAGCTCGACCCGCACGTGATCGCCGACGTCGAGCCCGTCGAAGCCCCGCACCAGACGGCCTTCCACCGCCGGCCGGAGGATGCGGACCCAGGTGCCCTTCTCCGCCGCGCCCGTCACGAGCGCGTCGAACTGCTCGCCGATCCTCGACGCGAGGAGCAGCGCGGCGGCCGATTTTCGCACCTGGCGCTCGACCTTCGCCGCGGCGTCCTCCTGCGTGGTGCAGTGGCGCGCCAGGCCTTCGAGCTCCGCGTCGTCGTAGGCCGCGGGGCGGCCGGCCAGCGTGGACTTGAGCTGCCGCTGGGTGATCAGGTCGGGAAAGCGCCGGTTGGGCGCAGTCGAGTGGGTGTAGTCGCGCACGGCCAGCCCGAAGTGCCCGTTCGGCGTCTGTCCGGGCCGCTGCAGCGCATACTCGCCCGAGCCCAGGAGCTTCACGACCGAGAGGGCCAGGTCGGGGAAGCGCAGGGCGTCGGCTCGCTGGCGCTTGACGAGGAACTCTTCGAGGGCGCCGGAATCCGCCTGCGGAGGCAGCCGGTCGCCAAGCGTCGCGGCGAGCGCGACGATGCGGTCCCAGCGTTCCGGCGTCCGGAGGATTCGCCGTAGCGACGCGACGCCCTGTTCCTCGAGATATCGCGCGGTCACCCCGTTGGCCGCGATCATGAAGTCCTCGATGAGCTCCTTGGCGCGGTTCTTCTCGTCGGGCAGGAGGTCGGCGAGCACGTCGCCGTTGAAGAGGGCTCGAGTCTGGATCGTCTCGAGGCTCAGCGCTCCCTGCTGGTGCCGTCGCTTCTTCATGGCCTGCGCGACGCGGTCTTGCAGGCGCAGCAGCTCGTCGAGGCCGCGCACCGCCGCGAGCTTCGGCGGCGCCGGGGCCGTTCCCTCGAGCCAGGCCGCCACGCTGTTGTAGGCGAGCTTCGCGCGATTCAGCACGCTCGCCCGGTACACGGCGGACCGGGTGACCGCGCCATCGGCGCCCACCGCCATCTCCACGACGATCGCCAGGCGCTTCTGCCCTTCGGCGAGCGAGGTCAGATCGGTCGAGAGCTTCTCCGGGAGCATCGGGAAGACCTGGGCAGCCGTGTACACCGACGTCGTGTTCGTTCGCGCGTGATCGTCGATCGCCGAGCTCTTCCTGACGATCGCGTCTACGTCGGCCACCGCGACGAGGACCCTCGCGGCGCCGCCGGTGAGAGGCTCGGCGACCGAAAGCTGGTCGAGATCGCGCGAGTCGTCGTTGTCGATCGACGCCCAGAGAAGGCCGGTCAGGTCCTCGATGGACGCGCTGGAATCGGCCCCGGGTTTCGTGATCGCGTCTGCCTCGGCCCTGGCCGCCGCCGGGAAATCCGGCTCGAGCCCACGCTCGGTCATCGCGCGGCGGGCGACGGCCTGGAGCTGCTTGCGGTTCTGCGCCGAGGGACGGCTCATTCTCGGCAAGAATACGATGCCTCGCCGACTCTGCTTGCAAGATCCGGTTGCTTGACCCCGGGCTCGCCAGCGGCGACGATGTGGCGTGGCTCCCTCACGGTGCGGTCTGGCCGTGTTCCTCGTTGCGCTCCTTGTGGGCTTCGTTCCGGCGGCCTACGCGGATCCGCCCGATCCGACCTGGATCGGCGGCTACTGGGACGACGACGACTTCGACACGGTCGTTGCCTTCATCGCCAGCACGTTCGCGACCGTCGCCCAGCCGCACATCGGCGCGCAGCCGTGTCTCGCCTGGATCGACAGCGCCGAGCCGGCGAGACCGGCCTCCGTCCGGCCGTCGCTCGGCAATGCCGGCCGCCCGCGCGCACCGCCCATCGCGCCGCGAGAGCTCTGCTGATCCTCGACTGAAGAGGCCGGCGTCCCAGGTGGACGATCGTCGGTCCTCGCCCGCCCGCCTCCGTTCCGCTGGCAGTCAGGAGGCCAGGATGACGAGCGCGAAAGCATGGACACTCTCGCTGACCCTCGCGGCGGTGGTGACGGTGACCCCGGACCGGGGCCTCACCCAGACTTTGGGCGAGGCGCCGGCTCTCTCGCCTCGCGACGGTGGCGCCGATGTCCCGGCCCCGCTCGACCGATGGGAATTCACGCTCGGCGGCCGCGTCGGCGCGCCGATCGGCCGCCTTCAGGTGGGAGAGGCCTTCAACGGGAGCAGCACGCCCGGCACTCGCCTGAGCCTGAACACGCTCGGGGTGCACGTCTCGGAGACCATCGAGGCCAGCGGCGCCTATCACTTCACGCCGAACGACGCCCTGCGCGTCACCGCGCTCTACACGTTCATGCGGGGCGACACCACGCTCGATCGGTCCATCACCTACAACGGCGAGGAATTCAAGGCCGGCTCCCTTCACACCAACGCGGACTACTGGCGTGTCGACCTGGCTTACGAGCGCGCGCTGTGGCGCTCGCCGGCCGACGAGCTCATCGGCAGCATCGGGCTCGCCTACGTGTTCTTCAACCCGACGCTCAGCAGCCCTGGGCACACGGGGGCCGAGGACAGCGAGGACTTCTACCAGCAGGAGCTTCCCGTTCCGATCGCCGGGCTGCGCTGGGGCCATGCGCTCGGCGAGCACTGGCTGCTGCGCCTCGGCGTCTCGGGCGGAGGCCTGCCGAAGGTCGACAGCCTGCGCAAGGAGGGCGGCACCGTGTACCTGCAGCAGAGCCACGCGGACGCCGACGTCGGCCTGGCGTACCGCTGGCGCGGCGGGACCGAGCTCGACATCGGCTACCATTTCACGTATTTCTTCCAGCACGAGCACAGCCACGAGGACGACAACCTGTTCGAGCTCATCGACAACGGCGTGCGTGTGCGGTTCACTCTGAGATTCTGAACCGATGGGCGCGCGCGCATCCGGTGTCGCGCGTGCCCCGGTCGTGAAATAATCCGCCCGATCGGGCACGATGGCTGCCAGGGGCACGATCGCTGGCAAGGAGACCGCAATGGACGACGAGCTCGGACGCCGGAGCTTTCTCACGACCGCACTGGCCGCGGCGGGCCTTCCCGTCGTGTCGACGCTGTGGCCGGCCCGGGCGTACTCGGCGAGCCCGGCAGGAGGACCCGCGATGAAGACCGCGTACGATCCGGCGGCGAAGTTCGACCTCAAGGTGACCGAAGTCGAGCTCCGGCGCGCCGTGAGCGGGCGGATGCTGATGGCCCGCGTGTATCAGCCGCAGGGCGCGGGCCCGTTCCCGACCTTGCTCGATCTGCACGGCGGCGCCTGGAACAACAAGGATCGCTTCGCCAACGAGCCGATGGACCGCGCGGTGGCCGTCAGCGGCGTCCTCGTGGTCGCGGTCGATCTGACCCTGGCGCCGGAGGCGCCGTATCCCGCGTCGGTCCAGGACGGCAACTACGGCGTCCGCTGGCTCAAGTCGAAGGCCTCCGAGTGGAACGGCGAGGCGGCGAAGCTCGGCGTGCTCGGCAGCTCGAGCGGCGGCCACGTCGCCGAGCTCCTCGCCCTGCGGCCGCACGACGCGCGCTACAACGCGATCCCGCTGGCCGACGCGAAGGGCGACGCGACGGTGGCGTACGTCGCGACGCGCTCGCCGATCAGCGATACGGTCGCCCGCTACCAGCAGGCCGAGAAGATGAAGCGCGAGAGCATGATCAAGAGCAACAAGACGTACTTCCGGCCGTGGGAGACGATCGTCGAGAGCAATCCGCAGGGGATCCTCGATCGCCGCGAGGCCGTGAGCCTGCCGCCGCTCCTGATCATGCAGGGCGCCCTCGACGACAACGTACTGCCGGCCGTCCAGGAGAAATTCGCCGTGTCGTACCGCGCGGCCGGCGGCCAGTGCGATCTGCACGTGTTCGAGGGATGCGAGCACGAGTGGGTCGCGAAGCCAGGGCCGCAGACCGACCGCGCCCACGAGATGGTCAAGGCGTTCATCGCGCGGAACCTGGCGGGGTGAGCCTGCCGTTCACGTCGCCGATCCCGCCCATGCTGTCGAGCGCGGCCGACCGCCTGCCCGGCGGCGACGGCTGGCTCTTCGAGCCCAAGTGGGACGGCTTTCGCACCCTGGTGTTCCGCGACGGCGACGATCTCCTGCTGCAGAGCCGCGACGAGAAACCGATGAACCGCTACTTCCCCGAGCTGATCGCCCCGCTCCAGCGGACGCTTCCCGAGCGGTGCGTGGTCGACGGCGAGCTCGTCATCGTCGGCGCCGGTGGGCTCGACTTCGAGGCGCTGCTGCTGCGCATCCACCCCGCCGCCTCGCGGGTGAAGCTCCTGGCCGCGGAGTCTCCCGCGTCCTTCGTGGCCTGGGACCTGCTGGCGCTCGGCGACGAGGACCTGCGCCAGACGCCCCTCGCGGAGCGCCGCGAGCGGCTCGAGCGCGCGCTGGGCGACGCGGAGCCCCCCGTGCACCTCTCGCCCGCGACGCGCGATCGCGCGCTCGCCGAGGACTGGTTCCGGCGCTTCGAGGGCGCCGGGCTCGACGGCGTCATGGCCAAGCGTCTGGACGAGCCGTACCGCGCCGGCGAGCGCACGATGATCAAGATCAAGCACTCGCGGACCGCCGACTGCGTGGTCGCCGGCTTCCGCTGGCACAAGAACGGCGTGGGCACGATGGTCGGCTCGCTCCTGCTCGGCCTCTACGACGACGACGGGACCTTGCACCACGTCGGCGTCACCGCCGCGTTCAGCAATGCCGTCCGCAAGCAGCTCGTCGCCGAGCTCGCGCCGCTGCGTGCGAACGCGCTCGAGGGCCATCCCTGGCGCGACTGGGCCGACGCGCAGTCGGAGGCGGCCGTCGCGGGGCAGCGGATGCCGGGCGCCAGCAGCCGCTGGAACCGCGGCAAGGATCTGAGCTGGGAGCCGCTGCGCCCCGAGCGGGTCTGCGAGGTGGCCTACGACCACATGCAGGGAACGCGCTTCCGCCACGCCGCGCAGTTCGTGCGCTGGCGCCCGGACAAGCGGCCGCGCGACTGCCGCTACGACCAGCTGGAGGTGACGCCCGCCTACGAGCTCGAGCGGGTCTTCGGCGCGCGGGACTCGCGCCGCTCCGGATCGAAGTCGCGCCACGGATCGTAGTCGGGATCGGGCGGCTCCTCGGCCGGCCGGTCGCGCTCGGGCACGTGCCTCAGATTGAGCCGGATCCGCGTCCACGTGGACGACCGGGCCCGCATCGAGTCCACGAGGACGTCGTCGACCGCGAGCAGCGCCGCGGCCTCGGGATGCCGTAGCTTCCGCGCCTTCCTCGGCGGCGACGCGCTTGCGCCGTGACGGCATGACGCGCGGCGGCTCGTCGCGCTGCTTCTTGTAGTGCGGCGGCCACGGCGCGTCGCCGAGGCCCGCCGCTTCCTGCGCGGCGGAGAGCTCGAGGAGCCGGTCGAGCGACCCCGGCGCCGCGTCGATCCCCGCCGAGGCGTCGCCGCGCTCGGCCAGCCGCGCGGGCGCGGTGACCAGGGTGAACGCGGCCGGATCGCAGTCGGCGACCTCCTCCCACTCGAGCGGCATGGACACGCGTGCGTCCGGCGTCGGCCGCACCGACCATGCCGACGCGACCGTCCGGTCCTTGGCGTTCTGGTTGTAGTCGATGAAGACACCGTGGCGCTCTTCCTTCCACCACTTGCTGGTCGCCACCTCGGGCACGCGCCGCTCCACCTCGCGGGCGACCGCCAGGGTCGCCCGGCGCACCTGGTCGAAGCTCCAGCGCCGCGCGATGCGCACGTAGACGTGGATCCCGCGCGAGCCCGACGTCTTGGGCCATCCGCGCAGATCGTGCTCGCCGAGCACGTCACGCACGATCAGGGCTACCCGTCTTACATCGTCCCAGCTCGTGCCGGGGCCCGGATCGAGATCCACGCGCAGCTCGTCCGGGTGCTCGAGATCGTCGGCCCGAACTGGATGCGGGTTCAGGTCGATGCAGCCGAGATTCACGATCCACACGAGCTGGGCCGCGTCGCTCACCACCACCTCGCGCGCGGTGCGGCCCGAGGGAAAGCTCAGCTCCACCGTCTCGATCCACTCCGGGTGCTGCTCGGGAGCGCGCTTCTGGAAGAACGTCTCGCCCTCGGCGCCGTCGACATAGCGCTTGAGCACGATCGGCCGCCGGGCGATGCCGCGCAGCGCGCCCTCGGCGACCGCGACGTAATACCGCGCGAGATCCAGCTTCGTGTAGCCGGCCCGCGGAAAGAACACCTTGTCCGGGTTGGTAATCGCCACCTCGCGCCCGGCGACGTCCACGAGGGTCTGCGCCTTCGCCACGCAGACAGTGTTGTCAATTCGCGCCCGGCGCGCAAGCTATGCCCCTCCGGATGCGAGCTCGTCTTTCCGGGCGTAGTGTCGATTTGAAGCCCGCTCGTTCGACTCTCTAGTGAGACACGAACAAGCCCGATCCCGATCGCGAACAGCCACACGAATAAGGAAGGAGTCACGACGATGCCACAGATCCAGCCGTACGTGTTCTTCGAAGGCCGCTGCCAGGAGGCGCTCGACTACTACCGCCGGGCACTCGGCGCCGAGGTCACGGCGCTGATGCGCTACAAGGAAAGTCCCGATCCCGGCATGATCCAGCCCGGCTCCGAGGACAAGGTGATGCACGCGAGCTTCCGGGTCGGCGAGACCACCGTGCTGGCTTCCGACGGCCGATGCGGAGGGCAGCCGAGCTTCCAGGGCTTCGCGCTGTCGCTGACGGCGGCGAACGAGGCCGAGGCCGACCGGCTGTTCGGCGCCCTGGTCGACGGCGGGCAGGTGACCATGCCGCTGACCACCACGTTCTTCTCTCCGCGCTTCGGCATGACCACCGACCGATTCGGCGTGTCCTGGATGGTCTACGTGGCGCCCCCGGAGCAGGGCAGGGGTGGCAGGAGAGCGTGATGATCAAGGGACTTCGCGGCGCGACGACGTGGAGCGAGGATCTGAACAACCTGCTGCCGTTCTACCGGGATCTCCTCGGCCTCCCCGTTGCGATCCAGATGCCTGGGTTCGTGGTGCTCGGCAAGCTCGGCGCCGCGACCCTGGCACTGGGCACGCACAGCGAGGTACACGGCAAGAACACGGACCCGGCGCGCCACATGGTCGCGCTGGAGACCGACGACGTCGACGGCGAGTGGAAGCGGCTCGAGGCGGCGGGCGTGGAGTTCGTCGAGAAGCCGACCGATTCCGGTCAGCTCCGCATCGCGACTCTGCGCGACCCGGAGGGCAATCTGGTTCAGCTGCTGCAGTCGCGGGTGAGGTGAGCGCCTGGCCGCTTTTTGCCGTTGACACGCTTCCGGGCAAGGCCCTAGCTTCGGTGCGCCCGATGGGCGAGCCGGAACTCCCTTTTGCGCCGGAGACGTGGAATGAGAGCTCTCTACGTGGTGGTCGCGCTGGCGGCTTCACTCCTGACGACCTTGCCGACGGCGGCCTTCGCCCAGGAGACGTTGACGAATCAGTCGATCATGGAGATGGTCAAGGCCGGACTCTCGGAGCGTGTCGTCATCGCGAAGATCCGGACGAGCCCGACGAGCTTCGACACCAGCACCGACGCGCTGATCGCGCTGAAGAAGAACGGCGTGTCGGAGAAGGTCATCGAGGCGATGATGTCGCCGGCGGCGGCCGCCGCCGCGCCCGCTCCGCCGCCGAGCGCTCCGGGCGGGAGCGTGGCGACGGCGCCGCCGCCCGCCGCCGGCCACATGCCGTTGCGGCCGACGGTGTATCAGATCGTCGGCGGCAAGGAGGTCGAGCTGACGGCGTCGGGCGGTGAGGTTCAGCGGAATCGAACGCCATATTCTCGGTCGACCGAGCTCGTG
>Ga0306925_10007334_pt1 | contig 10358 bp, 7 predicted proteins | sample flu12Cox44000176_FD_203755 | JGI IMG/M metagenome (GOLD analysis project Ga0306925, IMG submission 203755) | Lab enrichment of tropical soil microbial communities from Luquillo Experimental Forest, Puerto Rico - flux8day.12C.oxic.44.000.176 (v2)... | ecosystem: Environmental > Terrestrial > Soil... | reverse complement strand
GGACTATCTTGCCCTGAAAGTCGATCAAGTAGACGTTTGTATTTTCCATGAAGAGGGGCGCGAACAGCGTGAACCCCGGAAAAGCGTGCTCCGGGTCGGACGCGCGCAGCCCGACACCCCGACGCTTGAGGGTATTCTGCTCGGCCGCCGCCATCGCTCGGGTACCTCCAATGACTGCGCCGGCGGCAAGGGCGGCAAAGCCGCTCAACAAGGTTCGTCGTCGCGGGAACGAGGGTTCCTGGTTGAGCATCGGCGAATGACGCCAACCGACAGAGCCGTTGCCACGGTTGGCGAGAGTGCTAGGCGGAAAGTTCGCAGTCCTTCCGTCGCTCATGGGCGCTCCTCCCCCAAGGGCCGGGGCAGCGCTTGGGACGGGCGGTCCTCGAGGACCGGGCGGCTGCATCAGGAGCCCGGTGCGCTTCTTCTTCGGAAGAGCTTCTTTATCATCGAGTGTTTGAAACCGACCGCAACGCATGATTCTTACGGTGGATATGAAAAACTCTAATGACCTCGGGGCGATCATCAAACCGGGACGACGGCACTTGTGGTCCGTGGCGCTGCGAACTAGATAACCGGTGTTCCGGGGGAAAGGCAGACTCCCCCTTAGGCTAAGCGGCCCAAGCTCTGCGCCCACCTCCGAGCAGGGAGTGCGAGCGCATGGACCGAGCTAAACCAAACCTTATTTCCGCTGACTGCAAGAGCTCCGCCCGCGTAGGGGCGCTAGGGCGCCCAGAACCATTTGTCGACTTCGCGCAGCGCCTCCTGTTGCGAGACGCCGATGTCTCTGAGCAGATGCATGTCGTTGCGCTTGGCGATCTCGCGCAGAGCCCGGCGCTGGCGAGACCGAGCGAGCCACTGGGCAATGGTCGGGCGCGCGTCGCCGATGAACTTCCAAACCGCAGCATTCGAACGGAGGAGCGTACTTCGAGTGATATCCCGGACCGAGGATTGGCGGGCATTGAGGGTGGCCATAGCGAAAGCTCCGGATCGTGTGACGGGCCGGGTCGCAGCCCGACCGAACGAAGCCGCATCAATAAGAGCGGTCGGATCCTGCCGGCAAAGCACCGTTTCTCGGGGTTGCCCGAGCTTTATTCATGGAGGCAAGGTTGCGTCGCTCTCTTCCACCGCTGAATGCGCTGCGCTCGTTCGAGGCCGCGGCGCGGCACCAAAGCTTCACCCGAGCCGCAGACGAGCTGTGCGTCACCCAGGGCGCGGTCAGCCATCAGGTCAAGGCGCTGGAGGCCGAACTCGGCCTGAAGCTGTTCAACCGCGGGCTCCGGGGGCTCGCCATCACCGAGCCCGGCCGCAATTATCTGGCCGCGGTGCAGGATGCCTTCGACAGAATCGCGCTCGGCACCGACCGGCTGCTGCAGCGACAGCAGGCAGGGATCGTCACCGTCAGCACGTCACCGGATTTTGCCGCCAAGTGGCTGGTCAGCCGACTGGGCAGGTTCAGCGAGGCCCATCCCGAGATCGAGCTGAAGATCTCGGCGACGATGCACCACGCCGACTTCGCACGAGAGGATGTCGATTTAGCGATCCGGCATGGCGCCGGCGATTGGGTCGGGCTCGATGCCGTCAATTTATGCTCCGAGGAGTTATTTCCAGTGTGCAGCCCGGGTTTCCTGCGCGACCGGCGCTGCCTTCGCGTTCCGGAAGACGTTCTGCAATTTCCGCTCTTACATTTGGACGACCGCAGAACCTGGTCGAGATGGCTCGAAGCCGCGGGCGCATCGGGGGAGGGGCTCTTGCATGGGCCGATCTTCAACCACGCGAGCATGTTAATCGATGCCGCCGTCGATGGCCTAGGCATCGCCCTTGCGCGTACCGCGCTCGCTGCCGCCGACTTGATCAACGGCCGCTTGATGCGGCCTTTCGAGATCGCCCTGTCGTTGAAAAAGACTTATTGGATCGTTTGCCCGAAGGCGACCTCGAGCATGCCGAAAATTGCGACCTTCCGGAAATGGTTATTGGCGGAGGCAGCAGAAGATGCGCGTCGCTTGAAGGCCGTCGCGTCGTAGAAGGCGCCATGACAGCGCCGGCCATCGGGCAGAGCGCCGCCGGGGCGGCGCTGCTGTTGCCGGGTTACTCAGCGGCGGCGAGGGTCGGGGTTTGCGCCGCGGCGAGCACGGCTCTGGCCTCTTTGGCGACCCGCGTGCCTTCGAAGAATTTCGGGTTCTGCGTGCCCCACAGCTTGACCGCGTTCGCAAACGTGAAGGCGCGGAAGTCGTCGGCAGTGATGTGGCCGTCTTCGACCAGCTCATAGGCTTCGGGCAACGGGTGGCGCATGTCGATCACGTCGAAATGCCCGATGTCCGAGCTGAAGATCGCGTTGAGCTTTGACCCGAACGGGTTGTTCTTCCCAAACGCCGTTGCGTTCATGCGGTCGTCGGCCTCGCAGCCGAAATAATAAGGCTTGGTGTAGAGCTCGACCCAGTCTTCCTTCTTGGTGATCTGGCAGGCCGAGAAATCATCGATGTTCTCGATGTTGCCGGTGAGATACGCCTGCTCGGGGTCGGGCAGCCCGCCGCGCTCGCGCAACGCCGCGGCGATGTCGTCATAGCCGTATTTCTCCACCAGGCTCATCAGTTTGGCGCGGTCGAGCTTGTCCGCGTGCATGCGCTCCAATGCCCCCGCACTGCGCCGCTCCCAATGCTCGATCAGATCGCCGAACAATTGCGAGGCCCAACCGACGCCGCCTTCGAGAAAGGCAAAGCGCAATTGCGGGAAGCGCCGCGTGACGCCGCCGAGGAAAATCGCCTTGGCGGTGGCATGCCCGGCCGCGGCGAAATGGCCGATGTGATTATAGGTGAAATTGGTCGGCGACAGGCGCAGGCCCTGGTTCGACGACGCGCTGTGGAAGGTCGGCGCAATGCCGAGCTCGACGCATTTCGCCCAGACCGGATCGTAGTCGTATTCGCTGTCGATCCCGAGCACGTCGTACCAGACCGCAAAACGCGCGGTGTCGGGGTCGTTGGCCGCGATCGCCGGCACCTTACGCGCCATGTTACTGCCAAACATCCCGACTTTCGAGCCCAGCTGCTTGGTGACGAATTCGAGCTCGGCGATCGCTTCGTCGGGGGTGTGCATCGGAATGATCGCCGCCGGCGTCAGCCGGTCGCCGAGACCCTTAAAATAATCGGCCGAGACGATGTTGTAAGCGCGGATCACCGCGCGCCGGGTCGCGTCGTCCTGAATGCGCGGAAAGCGCAGCCCGGCCGTCGGGTAGACGATAACAAAGTCGAGGCCCAGCTCGTCCAGACGGTCATAGAGCAGCTTTGGCATCATCGCGGTGGCGCGATCGAGCGTGTTTTCCGCTTGGCGCGCCCAGAAGGCCTGCTGTCCGAAGCGCTTGTTGCGCCGGTCGGGGACCGACATCGACAGCAGCTTGCGGGTCGTCCCCATCGCCTTCAGAAATCCGTCCGCCGCCAGATCGCCACCGACCTTGCGCATTTTGTCGCTGAACACCGGGTCGTATTCGACCCAATGACCGTCGCCATCGACGATCGGATGGTCGATTTTTGAACGGACCTGCTCGGGGGTCATGTGTGCGCTCATGCTCTGCTCCGGACAAGTGGCGGTTGGACACGGGTCATCCTGAGCCCGCCACAGGCGAGCGCCAAACCATGAAACGACAGATGAGCCCTGCGCCGCGCGCATGCACGACCCCGGAAAAGGCTGAGCAACCAGATTTTGACCAGCGTTCGAACTTCGTCCGTGCCGGCTCGTTGACAGCATAGCCGCGAGGTTGGCAAGCATAAGATCACGGGGGACAGATGCACGCTGAAGATAAAGGCAGCCTGAGGGAAGGGATCCGTGCGGCGATCCTCCCAGGACTGCTGGCAGCGGTCCCGCTCTGCCTCGTTGCGGTATCGGTGTCCGCCGCCGACAATCCAACACGCGGCCCCTCCGAAGTAACCTTCCTGCTCCAAATTATCGCGCTGCTCGTATGCGGGCGGCTGATGGGTGAGTTGATGCAGCGGATCGGCCAGCCGCCGGTCATGGGCCAGCTGATCGCCGGTATCCTGCTCGGGCCCTCGGCTCTAGGTGCCCTCTGGCCCGGGCTTCAGCACACCCTGTTTCCGACGAACCCCGAGCCGAAGGCAATGATCGATGCCGTGGCACAGCTCGGCATTTTGCTGCTGCTCTTGCTGACCGGAATGGAGACCGATCTGGCGGTGGTGCGCCGCTCGCGCGGGGCGGGATTCAGCGTGTCGATCGCCGGGATCATCGTGCCCTTTCTCTGCGGTGTTCTGCTGGGTGAGCTACTGCCCGACACAATGCTGCCCAACCCCGAGAAGCGGCTGATCACAACGCTATTTCTCGGCACCGCCCTGTCGATCTCATCGGTAAAGATCGTTGCCATGGTGGTGCGCGAGGTCGGCTTCCTTCGCCGCACGGTCGGCCAAGTGATCGTCGCAGCCGCGATCATCGACGACACGATCGGCTGGATCATAGTGTCGGTGATCTTCGGGTTGGCGCTCCACGGTGGCGTTGATCTCCCTGCCCTCGCCCAGAGCCTCTTCGGCACCGCCATCTTTCTCGTCCTGAGTTTCACGATCGGGCGCCGCCTCGTATTTCGGGTTATCCGCTGGGCGAACGACAGCTTTGTCAGTGATGTCCCGGTTATTACTGCGATCCTGGTGGTAACCGGGCTGATGGCGCTGACGACCAACGCGATCGGCGTGCACACGGTGCTCGGCGCCTTCATCGCCGGTATCCTTGTCGGCCAATCGCCGATTTTGACAAGACACATCGACGCGCAGCTCCGCGGGCTTATCGTCGCGCTATTCATGCCGGTCTTCTTCGGGTTGGCTGGACTGACGACCAATCTCGCTGTTCTCGCCAACCTCGATCTGCTCCTGCTGACCCTCGGATTGATCGCGATCGCCAGCCTCGGCAAATTCAGCGGCGCCTTTCTGGGCGGTCGATTGGGCGGGATGTCTTGGGCGCAGTCGCTGGCGCTCGGTTGCGGCATGAACGCTCGCGGATCGACCGAGGTCATCGTCGCAACAATTGGTCTGTCGATGGGCGTCCTCGATCAGGACCTGTTCACGACGATTGTCGCGATGGCTGTCGTGACCACGATGTCGATGCCTCCAATGCTTCGCTGGGCGCTGGCTCGGCTGCCGATGAGCCCCGAGGAGGCAGCTCGCTTGGAGCGCGAAGAGTTCGAAGCCAAAGGGTTTGTTTCCAATATTGAAAGACTGCTCGTCGCGGTCGATGCCAGCCCGAGCGGACAGTTCACTTCGCGGTTGGTAGGGCTCCTTGCCGGTGCTCGGCGCATTGCGACAACGGTCATTCATTTCGACTATGCAACCGCCGGCCCGTCGCGTGAGGGAATCTGGCAAGCCGAACGTACCAAGGCCGTCGTCAAGCAGAGCGCTGCGGAAGGCGACGACGCCGGTCCCGAGGAACCGGGGGGCGATCCAGCCGAAATCGCCACACGTGTCGAAAAGCCTAGCGAAGACGTAATCGGTGCCGAGGCCCAAAAGGGTTATGGGCTCTTGTTCATCGGCCGCGAGCCGGCCTCCGAAGGCGACACTTTTCACGAGCAGATCACCCGCAGCGCGATCGAGTTCGCCGGACCCTTTGCGATCGTCATCGCTCGCGGCATCGATCGACGGGAAACGCCAGGAGCCCCACTCAGAATTCTTGTCCCGGTTACCGGAACCACCGCTTCGCGGCACGGCGCCGAGCTTGCGATCGCGTTGGCACAAGCCTCGCAGGGGTCGGTGACCGCGCTCCACGTGGCTAGAGAGGAGAGAAGGGCTCGCTCTTGGCAGCGCCACGTTGGCGCCGCACTCGCTCCGGCGTCGAGCGCCGACGCTGTCATCCGTGAGATTGTCCGACTGGGCGATCATTACGGGGTCGAGGTAAAAGGCGCGGTGCGCAGCGTTCGCACGCCTCAGGAGGCCATTCTTCGTCAGCTCGAGGTCGGCGGTCACAATCTCCTGGTGATGGGTGTAAGCCCACGGCCCGGTGACGAGCTTTTCTTTGGCGAGGTCCCGGCGGAGCTTCTCGAACGGTCAGGATGCTCTGTTCTCTTCCTCGCGAGTGAGCCGCCCACCCAGGAGCCCGAGCCTCGCAAGGGCTCAGTGCCTGCCTCAAAAGTCTCCGTCGTCAATCATTGACCGCAACGGACCGCTTTTGAATCGGACACCTGCTGTTCAGCCTCGGCGGGAACGGCTCAATCGCGCCGCTAGTGCGCAGTCTCAAAGGCAAGATTCACCCTGTCGTCTTGGCCGCCCCCGGGCTACGCGTGCGACGGTCCGTCGGTGCTAAACCCGGGGGGGTGACCCGTGGGCCTTCAGCCCGGAGCGTGCCCCCGGGCAGAGCCCGGGGCCATGCACCGGGGTCAGACCCGGGGGGACTAGTTCCATGGGCATCCACGCGCTTCCGGCACGCCCGTTGCCGGGTTCCATGGATGCCCGGATAAAGTCCGGGCATGGACGAACGATTAACGTAGCGTTGGTGTATCATCTGTTTTGAGTCTGAGCACTAGCGGACCCTCGTCGCTTCATCCATTTGTTCGTTCGACTGCGGCTCCGAGTCCATTGGCGACGAACCTCCCAAGCACATAGAGGATCGCGGGCACCCGCGTTGATTGATCACTTATCATGTTCTATCGCATGGATCCAAAGAATGGGTTGGCCGCGAGTGCAGACGACAACCGCTCCCCCCGTTCCAACTGCATTGCATTCATTGGTAGGCACGATATAATTTCCTATCGGAACGGAAAGATCTCCCACTTGATTACGGCGATTAACAAGACAGCTCTGGCAATCGTCGTCCAGCGCGGGGGCAATTACCAGAGTTCACGCAGGAACGCTCGATCTACATAAGCAATACTCGAGCTTGGCCAAACCATGTCAAACATTGGTGATGCGAAACCGGACCTTCCCCGCATGTCTCCACACCGCATCGGGCTGCGCCTGATCTTGGAAACCGCTCTTGATGCGGTAGTTATTATGAGATCCGACGGTGTCGTCGATGATTGGAACGATCGAGCCGCGGGCATCTTTGGGTGGTCGCGAGAGGAGGCCGTCGGGCGGATATTAGCCGACCTCATTATCCCTGAGCGATACCGCAAACGACACAGATATGGGCTTGAACGATACCTCGAAACGGGCCGAGCAAAAGTCTTGGCCCGACGCACCGAGATGTTTGGCCTCAGAAAAAATGGCGAAGAATTTCCCGTCGAGCTTTCGATTTCACCGATTCAAGACGGCGAGAGCTTACTATTCGTCGGGTACCTGCGTGATATCACCGATCGCAATGCACTGAATTTGGCACGGATTGAGCTGGCGCACGTCAAGCAGATGATGGCGATGGGCGAGATGGCCGCCTCGATCGCTCACGAAATCAACCAGCCCTTGGCGGCCATCGCGACAAACGCCGCGGCGGGTTTGCGTTGGCTGGCGGCGGTGACGCCCGACCTCGATGAGGCGAGTAACGCCTTGACGCGTATAGTCAACGATGCTCGGCTAGTCAACGATGCTCGGCGCGCGAGCGAGGTGATCGGTGGTATCCGGTTAATGTTTAAAAAGGAGAATCAAGCTGCCGGTTTGCAGGATGTCAACGAACTGATCCGTGAAGTCCTTACGCTTGTCCGCAGCGAAGTGGAAAATCATCGTGTAGCAATTTATCCGGAATTATCGGACGATCTCCCACAAGTTCCAGCCAATCGCGTTCAGTTACGACAGGTAATCGTGAACTTACTCATGAATGCTGTTGATGCAGTGGACGCGGTGACCGATAGTGCGCGAGCCGTGTGGATTAAGACCGAAATCTATGATCCGAACTATCTGCGGATCGCGGTCGAAGACACAGGAACCGGGATCGACCCGCAGAACATCGACCGAATCTTCGACGCTTTTTTTTCGGCGAAACCCAATGGCATGGGCATGGGGTTATCGATCTGCCGGTCGATCATCAAGGCGCATGGCGGGCGTTTGTGGGCCACGACTAACGTACCCCGGGGTGCCGTCTTTCAGTTCACCCTGCCTCGGCAGAGGGAGGCCGCGTCGTAGGCAGGCGGCCGCCACGCACGGCGTGGTCGCCGAGGATACGCAGATCGGGTGATCGGCGTGCCCGGTTTGTCGAGCCAGCGTCGGGAATGACCCCCTCTCTTCCGGTCAGATATCAAGCGACGAACGGATACAGGTGAGCAGGTCGTCCTCGTCGAATGGTTTGCTCAGGTAACCGACGACCCCATCCTCCAGCGCGCGCTTCCGCACTGTCTCGTCAGGGTAGGCGGTGATCAGAATAGTCGGTATGGCCTTTCCCGATGCTACGAGGTGTCGATGCAGTTCGAGCCCCGTCATTCCGCGCATCTGCACGTCGGCGATCAGGCAGGAGGTGCGTGAAAACTGAGAGGAGTTCAAGAACTCCTCAGCGGATGCGAAGGTTTGGGCTGTATATCCCAGCGACTTCATGAGTCCCCTCATCGCCTCACGCATCGATTCGTCATCGTCGACGACCGAGATTTGGGGATTTGTATTCGACACTTAACCTCCTGCATCGAGGGTTTGTAAGAGAAAGAATGCGCAATAGCGCGCATGCGATCCGAGCCACTCTACGGGGATCCTCAGCAGCATTTCGCAAAGATAAGACAAAATCAGGCGTTCAGCGATTATACTTTGGTTTAAACGACTTCGCCGGGAGAGGTGGTTGAGCGCCTCTGAGACGTGGCCACGGAAAAACCTTTCTCCTCCGGGCATACGATTTTAGGATGTTCCGGTTCGGGGATTGCCGCTGCCCTAAAAGTCGCGGCTGCTCTATTACAGCGAGCGCGAGCGATGTCTGCGCAGCCGACGGTCATTATCGTCGATGACGACCTGGGGATCCGCGAGTCGCTCGAAAGTTTGCTGCGCTCCGTGGGCCATCAAGTCAATACATTAGCTTCGTTACCCGAATTCGTAAAAGAAGGGCGCCCAGAAGGGCCCTCTTGCTTGGTGCTCGATGTCAGGTTGCCTGGGCGAAGCGGTCTCGATTTTCAGCGAGAGCTCTCGGCGGCGAACATTCACATTCCGATCATCTTTATCACGGGATACGGCGACATTCCGATGTCCGTCCAGGCGATCAAGGGAGGAGCGATCGAGTTTCTGACCAAGCCGTTCCGCGATCAAGACCTGCTGGACGCGATCCAGCTGGGCCTCGCGCGAGATCGCGGATGGCTGGAGAACGAAAAGGCGATCGCCGCGCTGCGGGCACGCTTCGAGACTCTTACCCCACGCGAGCGCGAGGTAATGGCCTTAGTGGTGGGTGGGCGCATCAACAAGCAGATCGCCCACGATATCGGCGTTAGCGAAATCACCGTAAAAGTGCATCGCGGCCAAGTCATGCGAAAGATGAAAGCGGCTTCTCTGCCTGACTTGGCCCGAATGGCCGACAAGCTGAACTTCACGGGATAATAGTCCCAGAGCTAGTGCTCAGATCCATTCAGATGATTCAGCGCGGTAATCTGCTTTTTCGTCATCCCGGCGAAGGCGCCGGGATCTACTTCTGCCATGGGCACCGGCCTTCGCCGTGTGACAAGATGTTTGGTGTCAGCGTTGATCCCGCGTCGACCAGTGAATCCTCTGTCTGATTCTGTGCACTAGTTCAGATGATCCAGTTTGAGGCTAATCCCCTTGCCCGGTCCACCGTCAAGAGCGTAGCCCGGGGGGCGGCCAAGGCGATAGGGTGAATCATGTGTCCGAGTCTAAGCGACTCGTCTAATAAACCCGCGTGGTGAATTCGGCCTGCTCCTGGGGGATTCCGCCTACCCTTTCGCCGCGCCGGCGGCTTTTCGAGCAGTCCTAAACCAAAGTGTAATAAGAATTACTCTTAAGCAGCACCCCTCCATCCGCAGGTGCAATGGCACGGTCTGAAGCGCCCTGTTAGCGTCAATCCACCCTTCTACGGGGGGAGCCTAGACATGGGCAAGGCCACGGTCTCGAAGAGACTACTGTTCAAAGCCGCAGCTCTCGCCGCGGGCTTCGGCCTCGGCATACTCTCTTACCCCCTGCATGCCGCGCCGTCGAGCGGCGGCGATACCGTTAAAGGCCTCTACGACGCGCTGCTCAGCACGATGAAAAACGGACGAATGCTGGGTCAGAGCGGGCGCTTCGAGCAGGTCGATCCGGTCATTCGTCGTAGCTTCGATATTGCCTCGATGGCGCGGCTCTCGATAGGGCCCTCCTGGACCGGTCTGAGCGACGTCCAGCACCAGCAAGTCACCGCTAGCTTTGGGCGTTACATCTCCGCGATCTATGCCGACCGCTTCGACAGCTATGCCGGACAAAAGCTCGAGGTCACCGGTGAGCAGCCTGCCCCTTCCGGGGTCATGGTGCGCAGCCAGATCACCAAAGACG
>Ga0306925_10007333_pt1 | contig 10358 bp, 8 predicted proteins | sample flu12Cox44000176_FD_203755 | JGI IMG/M metagenome (GOLD analysis project Ga0306925, IMG submission 203755) | Lab enrichment of tropical soil microbial communities from Luquillo Experimental Forest, Puerto Rico - flux8day.12C.oxic.44.000.176 (v2)... | ecosystem: Environmental > Terrestrial > Soil... | reverse complement strand
GGGGTGGCCGGGTCGATCCACTGGCTGTTCTGCTCGTACCCGTTGAAGATGTACGGCTCCCCGACAAAGCCCGAGTCGATCAGCTCCTTGGCGTACCGGACGGCCGGCGCGTACCGGAACGTGAACCCGAGTTTCGTCCGCAGCCCGCGCGCGGCCGCCAGCTCGGCGGCCTGCCGCGTCTTGCGGTAGTCCATGTGCACGGGCTTCTCGCAGAGCACATGCTGGCCGGCCGACAGCGCGTCCCAGGAGATCTGGAAGTGCGGCCGGTTCCCGGTCACCACGTCCACCACGTCGATGCCCGGGTCGCCGAGCAGCTCGCGGTAGTCGGTGGTGGCCCGGTCCACGGCGAACTTGTCGGCGGCCGCCGCCAGCGCGGACTCGTCCACGTCGGCCAGGGCCACGACCTCCACCCGCGGGTCCCGCTGCCAGCCGGGGATGTGCGCCACCTGCGCCCAGCGCCCGGTGCCGACCACCGCGACCCGGATCCTGTCTCCCGTCATGGTGCGTTCCTGCCTCTCGCTCAGTGCTGGCCGGACCGTATTTCCTGGGACGCCGCCGGAGCCCGCTCAATACCCGGCGGCCCGGTCGTAGACGTTGCGCAGCGGCTGGCCGGCCAGCCAGCGCTGCAGGTTATCGGTGAACAGCTCGGTGAGCAGGCCGTTCTCGGCGGCGACGGTGGAGGCCGAGTGCGGTGAGATGATGACGTTCGGCATCTCCCACAGCGGCGAGGAGGAGGGCAGCGGCTCGGCCGCGAACACGTCCAGGAACGCGCCGCCCAGGTGCTGGCGGCGCAGCGCGCCGATCAGTGCGTCCTCGTCGATCACCTGGCCCCGGCTGATGTTCACCACGACCGAGCCGGGCCGCATCAGCCGCAGCTCGCGCTCGGAGATCAGGTGCCGGGTCTGCTCGGTCAGCGGGCAGGCGAGAATCAGCGCGTCCACGTCCGGCAGCGCCTGGTCGATCTGGCTCACCGCGATGCAGGAGGCCACGCCGGGGACGTCGGCGGCGCGCTCACCGGGCGGAAGGCGGCCGGCCCCGACAACCTCGACCCCGGCCGCCGACAGCAGCCGGGCCACGGCGCGGCCGACGCCGCCCAGCCCGACCAGCAGCACGCGGGAGCCCGCCACCTGGCCGGCGGCGTGGGACTGCCAGTGCCGCTGCTGCTGCCAGCGGGCGAGTTGCGGCATGCCCTTCGCGAAGTACAGCAGCCCGAGCAACGCGAACTCGGCCAGCGGGGTGCCGTGCACCCCGCTGGCCGTGGTGAAGACCAGCGGCGTGCGCGCGAGGCCGGTCCGCTCCAGGAAGCCGCCGATGCCCGCGCTGGTGCCCTGCACCCAGCGCAGCCGCGGGCAGTTGCGGGGCATGTCGGCCGGCGCCTGCCAGTCGAAATCAAAGCTGATGTCGGCCTGCCGCCGCAGCACCGACCAGCGGTCAAGCTGGGCCGCGGTCAGCTCGCGGGGCACCCCGCCGTGATCGGCGGGAAAGCGCGGGACCGGCAGCAGGTCCGGCTCGTAGAGCACCGACACCCGCGGGTCGACGGCCTCGATCGCGGCAGCGTGCTCCGGTTCCAGCGGCGTAGCCACCAGGACGCTCACTGTGGTGCCGCCCCCGGTGCCACCCCCGCCGGCCCCCCCGCCGATCCCCGCGGCGGTCCCGGTGATCCCGTCGGACGTCATCCACCCTCGTTTGCAGTGCTGGAAATCGACCGATTGTCGACAATCAACGATTGTTGCTGTTCAGACGGCCCGAAGTCAATACCGGCCACCCGGCGCCACGGCCCGCCCGACCCGGGCAGGCCTGGGCCGGGCCCTTCCGCCACCCAACCCTGCCTGCGAGGCAGCACCCCGGCCGGTAAAGAGGGGATAACGGCCGGACGCTGAGTATTGACGGGCCGAGAGCACGTTTCTACAGTAAGGCCAGGTTGTCGACAATCGACGAAGGGGGCGCGCGATGTTCCGAGCCACCCGGTCCGGGATCCTCACCGCGGGCGTCATCGCGCTCGCCATCGCCGCGGCGGGATGCAGCGGTGCAGCTACCCCCAGCGGGATCAAGAGCACCAACTCCGGCTCGAGCGCCACCGGCAACACGCTGGTCATCGCCAACGCCGTCAAGGTGGACACCCTGGACCCCGAGGCCAACTCGGTGAACGAGTCCATCTGGCTGGACCAGAACCTGTACAGCCGGCTGCTCCAGCCCAACTCGACCGGCACCGGCCTGCTGCCCGACCTGGCCTCGTCGTGGACGATCTCCTCGAACGGCCTGACGTACACCTTCCACCTGCGCCCGGACGCCAAGTTCTCCAACGGCAGCCCGGTGACCGCGAACGATGTCGTGTACTCGATCCAGCGGTCCCGCGCGTTCAGCGGCGGCTGGGGGTTCCTGCTGACTCCGGTGAAGACCATCACCGCGCCGGACCAGCACACGGTGGTGGTCACCCTGTCGCAGCCGCACGCCCCGCTGCTCGCCGACCTGGCCATGTACGCCTACTCGATCGTGCCGGAGAGCCTGGTCAAGGCGCAGGGCAGCTCGTTCTTCCAGCACCCGGTGGGCAGCGGCCCGTTCAAGGTCACCTCCTACAGCGCGGACAGCGAGATCGACCTGGCCCGCAACCCGTACTTCTACGGGACCAAGCCCAAGATCAGCAAGGTCAAGGTACTGATCGTGCCCGACGACAACACCCGGGTGCTGATGCTGGAGAGCAAGAAGGCCGACGTCATCGAGAACCCGCCGGGCAACCTGATCAACCAGATCAACAAGACGCCCGGCCTGAGCGTGCAGCTCTACCCGTCCACCCGGGTGGACTTCGTCCAGCTGGATGAGCACTTCGCCCCGTTCAAGAAGCAGCTCGTGCGCGAGGCCCTGAACTACGCGATCAACCGGAAGGCGATCGTGCAGCTCGCCTACCAGGGGCACGCCACCGTCGGTTCGTCGTTCATGCCCTACAAGATGCAGTACTACGACTCCGCCATCCAGCCGTACCCGTACGACCCGGCCAAGGCCAAGCAACTGCTGGCGCAGGCCGGCTACCCGCACGGCTTCAACACATTCCTCATCACGGTCAGCAACGACGTCGCCGGGCAGGCCGAGGCCATCGTGCTCAAGTCCGAGCTCGCCGCCGTCGGGATCAACGTCGCCATCCAGTCCTACGAGCTGCTGACTGCCTACAACAAGGAAGACGGCGGCCACTCGCAGATGGGCGAGCGGTACTGGACGAACGACATCATCGACCCGGACGAGGTCGCCACGTTCGGGGCCGACTCCCAGGGCGGCGCGAACGCCTTCAACAGCTACTGGTCCAGCAGCCAGGCCAACACCCTGGTCACCCAGGCGCGCGGCGAGCTGAACAGCAACACCCGGCAGCAGATGTACAACCAGATCCAGCAGATCGTCTACCAGCAGTCGCCGTTCATCGTCATCGACTACAGCCCCTACCGGTACGGCGTGGGCAACTGGGTGCACGGGTTCCACGCGACCCCGCTGGGCAACTACGACCTGTCCTTGGAGACGCTGACGGTATCGACCCCGTAGGGAGAGCCCCGTGAACCGCTTCGGGACGCTCCCGCGGCGACTCTTCCACACGGCTATCGCTCTGTTCGGCATCACGCTGGTGACGTTCTTCCTGCTCCGGCTGATCCCGGGCGACCCCGCCCTGGCCATCCTGGGCAGCAGCTACACCCACCAGCGGGCCGTGGCCATCGACAACTTCCTCGGCCTGAACCAGCCCATCTGGACGCAGTACGGCCTGTACATGGGCCGGCTCTTCCACGGCAACATGGGCTTCTCGTTCTTCTACGACGAGCCGGCCACCACGGTCATCCTGCAGCACGTCGCGCCGACGGTGTTCCTCATCGTGTACGCCGGGGTGCTGGCCGCGCTGATCTCGTTCCCGATCGGCTTCATCTCCGGGCTGCGCCGTAGCGGCGTGGTCGACCAGTCGGGTCGGATCTTCTTCACGCTCGCCTTCGCGATGCCACCGTTCTGGCTGGGGATCATCTTCATCTTGCTGTTCAGCGTGCACATACACGCGTTCCCGATCAGCGGCTTCGGCGCCGGGTTCATCGGGCACCTGTACTACCTGTTCCTGCCGGCGCTGACGATCGCGCTGGGGTTCTCGACCGTCCTGGTCCGCAGCCTGCGCACGGCCACGATTTCCGCGCTGCAGGCGGAGTTCGTGGACACGGCCCGGATGAAGGGCATCCCCTGGCACCAGGTGCTCTGGCGGCACGTGTTCCGGATCGCGATCCTGGCCGTGGTCGCCGTCTACGGCGTCAACCTGGCCTACCTGGTCGGCGGGACGGTCCTGGTCGAGAACGTGTTCTCCTTGCCCGGCCTGGGCAAGCTGCTGGTCGACTCGGTCAACCAGCGCGACTACCCGGTGGTGCAGGGGATCACGCTGCTGTTCGCGGTGATCATCGTCGGCATCAACCTGCTGACCGACCTGGCCCAGGCCGCGCTGGACCCGCGGGTCGGACAGGAAATAGGAACGTGACGACCGCGTGGGCGGCCAGCCCGTCCGACCTGCTGATGCGCGCGGCCAACAAGGCCGCCGGCCGGCGCCGCAGCGTCACCCGGCGCCGGCTCACCCTGATCGTCGGGCTGGTCATGCTCGGCATCGGAATCCTGGCCGTGCTGCTCGCCCCGGTCCTGGTCAGCCAGTCCCCCATCACCATCGACCCGCTGCACCCGCTGGCGCCCCCGCTCACCCCCGACCACCTGCTGGGCACCGACCAGTACGGCCGGGACATCCTCACCCGCATCCTGTACGGCGGCCGCATCGACCTGGCCATCGCGTTCGGCGCGACCGCGGTCACCCTGGTCTTCGGCACGCTCTACGGCCTGATATCCGGGTACCTCGGCGGGCGCGCGGACGGTGTGCTGATGCGCGTGGTCGACGTGGTCTTCGCGTTCCCGTTCCTGGTCCTGATCATCGCCATCGTGGCGATGCTCGGGCCCAGCATCTTCAACATGTTCATCGCGATCTGGCTCACCAGCTGGGTGGCCTACGCGCGGATCATGCGCGCGCAGACCGTGGTGGCCAAGAAGCAGCAGTACGTGCTGGCCGCGCGGGCCCTCGGGTACAGCCGGCTGCGCGTCATGTTCCGGCACATCCTGCCCAACACGGCCTCGGCGGTGATCATCTTCTCGATGGTCGACGCGGTCGGGAACATCATCCTGGCCGCCTCGCTCGGCTTCCTCGGGCTCGGCGCCCAGCCCCCGTCCCCGGAGTGGGGCACGATGATCTCCGACGGCCAGAACTACATCCTGACGTCCTGGTGGCTCGTGGCCATGCCCGGCCTGGCCGTGGTCTACATCGGGATCTCCTTCGCCCTGATCGGGGACGGGCTGGCCGACCTGCTCCGGGCGGGCGAGCAGTGACCGCGGAGCCGTCGGCTTCCGGGGCCGGCGCGCCGCTGCTCACCGTCAGTGACCTGCGCAGCTACCTGGCCACCGGGCAGGGCGTGGTCCGCGCGGTCGACGGGGTGTCGCTGGCCGTGCACGAGGCCGAGATCCTCGGCATCGTGGGCGAGAGCGGCTGCGGCAAGACCGTCACCTGCCGCACGATCATGGGCCTGATGCCGGCCGGCATCCTGCACACCAGCGGCGAGGTGATCTACCACCCGCGCGGCGGGCAGAACCTCCTGGACGCCTCCCCGGCCCAGTGGGAGGCGCTGCGCGGCGCCCACCTGGCGATGATCTTCCAGGATCCGATGACCGCGCTCAACCCGGTGCGCACCATCGGCGATCAGCTCCTCGAGGCCGTCAACGCGCACGCCAAGCTATCCCGGGCCGAGGCCCAGGCCCGGGCCATAGGCCTGCTGCAGCGCGTCGGCATCCCCGCCCCGGCCCGGCGGATGAAGGACTACCCGTTCCAGTTCAGCGGCGGGATGCTGCAGCGCGCGCTGATCGCGATCGCGCTGGCCTCCTCGCCCCGCCTGCTGCTGGCCGACGAGCCGACCACCTCGCTCGACGTGATCATCCAGGACCAGATCCTCAGCCTGCTGCTGGAGCTGCAGCAGGACACCGGCATGAGCATGATCCTGGTCAGCCACGACCTGGCCGTGATCACCGAGGTCTGCGACCGGGTCATCGTCATGTACGCCGGCCAGGTGGTGGAAGAGGGCGAGACCGCGGACATCATCACCGAGCCAAAGCACCCGTACACCCAGGCGCTGCTCGACGCGCTGCCGCAGGAGGGCCAGCGCGGGGAGCTGCGCAGCATCGCCGGCTCGCCGCCGAGCCTGATCGACGTGCCGGACGGCTGCCGGTTCGCCCCGCGGTGCCGGTACGTCACGGACGAGTGCCGGTCCTGGGACACCGAGCTGCTGTACACCGGGGAGCGCGAGCACACGGCCCGGTGCTGGCGGCACGATGCGATCGGGAGGTCTGAAGCATGGCTGCAAGGGAGCGACTCGGCGTAGGCGTGGTCGGCGCGGGCCGCTGGGCGGGCCTGGCGCACCTGCCCGGCTGGGCCCGGGACGAGCGATGCCGGATCGTCGGCGTCTGCGACCTCGACCCGGAACGGGCCGCGGCCACGGCCGAGCGCTACGGCGCCGAGGTCGCCACCGGCGACTACCGCGAACTGCTGGACCGCGCCGACATCGACATCATCGACGTGGTCACGCGCGACAGCGATCACTTCCCGATCAACCGCGCGGCCGTCGAGGCCGGCAAGCACGTGCTCAGCGAGAAGCCGGTCGCGCACGACTACCGCGACGTCCGGCAGGTCGCCGAGCTGGCCCGGTCCAAGGGGCTGAAGACGAAGGTCGGCTTCACGTTCCGGTACAGTCCCGCGGTCCGCTACCTGAAGGACCTGATCAGCCGGGGCGACCTGGGCACCCCGTTCATCTACAACGCCTACGAGCAGAACTCCCAGTGGCTCAACCCACGGTCCGCGCTGCGGAGCCGGGAGCGGGCCAGCGACGGCCCGATCCGGGTGGCCTCGCTGGAGGGTTACGGCGCGCCGGTCATCGACATCGGGCACTGGTTCATGGCATCGGACCTCACCGCGGTCGTCGGCGTGCTGCGCAACTTCATCCCGGAGCGGCTGATCGCGGCCACCGGGCAGATGGCCCGGACCAACATCGACGACGGGGACATCTTCATCGGCGAGTTCGCCAGCGGCGCGATCTGCTCGGTGCAGAGCAGCTTCGTCACCGTCGGGAACTACCCCGGGATCGAGGTCCGCGTCTACGGCAGCGAGGGCGCCGGGATCGCGCGGCTGGTCGAAGAGTTCGGCATCTGCGAGACACTCAGGCTGGCCAAGCCGGATGATGTGGAGTTCCGGGAGGTCGAGGTGCCGGCCCGCTACTACCCGCCGGGCGGCAGCCCGCGCGAGTCGTGGCGGACGCTGTACTACGCCAACCTCACGGCGAACTTCGCCAGCGAGGTCCTCGGCGAGGCCGAGGGCAACGAGGGCAACTTCGACGACGGGCTATGGGTCCAGGAGGTCATCAACGCGGTGGAGATCTCACACCACGAGCGGCGCTGGGTGAGCCTGCCCATCGACGCGCCGCTCGGCGCGACGGAAAGCCAGGCCCGGTGATGCCCGCGAACGGTCAGGTGCGCTGGGGCATCATCGGCACCGCGAACATCGCCCGCGCGGTGTTCCTGCCCGGCCTGCGCCAGGCCGGGGGCGAGGCGTCGGCGGTGGCCGGCCGGGACGCCGACCGCGCCGCGAAATTCGCCAGCGACAACGGGATCGGCCGCAGCGTCGTGGGCTACCAGACCCTGATCGACGACCCGGACATCGACGCCCTCTACATCCCGTTGCCCAACGCGCTGCACGCCGAGTGGACGATCCGGGCGCTCGAGGCGGGCAAGCCGGTGCTGTGCGAGAAGCCGCTCTGCGGCGTGCTGCCGGACACCGAGCGCGTGCTCGCGACCGCCCGCCGGACGCAGACCCTGCTCTGGGAGGCGTTCTCGTTCCCGTTTCACGCGCAACTGGCGGAGCTCAAGAGGCTGGTCGCCGACGGCGCGATCGGCGAGCTGGTGGAGATCAAGTCCAACTTTCACTTCATGGTCCGGAGCCAGGCCAACATCCGGCTGTCCCGCGAGCTGCAGGGCGGGGCGCTGCTCGACGTCGGCTGCTACCCGGTCCGGCTGGCCCAGGAGCTGTTCGGCCCGGATCACGAGTCCGCCTGGGCGCGGGCGCGGGCGGGCGGCGACGGCGTCGACGTGGACACCTGGGGGGTGCTCGGCTACTCGGGCGGGCGGCGGCTGATGTTCTCGTGCGGGTTCGGCCGCAGCTACGACACCTTCACCACGCTGGAGGGCACCAGCGGGCAGATCCATGTCACCAACCCGTTTCACCCCGGGCCGGACGACAGCTACCAGGTCGTCCGCCCGGGCGACGAGCAGGGTCCCGTCCCCGCCGCCCCGGACGAGCTGTCGTTCACGCCGCTGACCGGGCACATCGACGCCGTGCTGCGCGGCGAGCAGGCGCCCCGGCTGCTGGCCGTCGACACCTCGCTGCCCACCGCGCAGGCCCTGAGCGACCTGGCGGAGGCTATCTGGGCGTAGCCGGCCGGTCGATGAGGTAGCCCGCCGCGATCTCCCGGTGCTCCTCGGGCGTGCCGAGCATCAGCTCGGCGGACTTGGCCCGCCGGTAGTACAGGTGCGCGTCGTGCTCCCAGGTGAAGCCGATCCCGCCGTGGATCTGGATGTTATCGGCCGCGGCCCGGAAGTAGGCCTCGGAGCAGAACGCCTTGGCCAGGCTCGACACCAGCGGCAGCTCGTCCGACTGCTCTTGCGCCGCCCAGGCGGCGTAGTAGGCGGCCGACCGGGCCGACTCCACCTCGAGCAGCAGGTCGGCGCACATGTGCTTGATCGCCTGGAAGCTGCCGATGGCCCGGCCGAACTGCATCCGGATCTTCGCGTACTCGACGCTCATGTCCAGGCACCGCTGCGCCCCGCCGACCTGCTCGGCGGCCAGCGCGACCACCGCCTGCCGCAGCGTCCGCTCGACCACGTCAGCCGCACTGCCCTCGGCGCCGACGAGCCGTGCCGGCACCTCTTCGAGCTCCAGCACGGCCTGCTTGCGGGTCATGTCGAGCGTCTCCAGCGGCCGCCGCGCGAGCCCGTCCGCGCCGCCCGGCACCGCGAACAGGCTCGGGCCGCCGTCGGCCTGGGCGACGACCAGCAGCAGGTCGGCGACGTGCCCGTCGAGCACGAAGGACTTGCGGCCGTCCAGCACATACCCGCCGCCGCCCCGCCGGGCCCGGGTCTGCAGGCGATCGGTGGCCCAGGCGCCGTCGGCCTCGGGCACGGCCAGCGTCGCGATCGTGGCGCCGTCGGCGATCGCGGGCAGGAACTCCTCGGCCGCGGCCTCGTCCCCGCTGGCCAGCAGCGCGTGCACGGCGAGGACCGCGGTGGCGAAGAACGGGGCGCACAGCAACGCGCGGCCCATCTGCTCGCACACGACGGCCAGCTCGACCGGCCCGGCGCCGGAGCCGCCGTACTTCTCCGGGATGACCAGGCCCTGCAGCCCGAGCTGCGTGGCCAGTTGGGCCCAGGTCTGCGGGTCGTACCCCTGCTCGGTGGCCATCAGCCGCCGTACCTCCGACGACGGCGACTTGTCCTGCAGGAAGCGGCGGAGGGTGGCGGCGAGCTCGTTCTGCTCGTCGGTAAAGGTGAAGATCATGACGCCTCCCCTGCCCCGGCGGCCTGGGACTGCGCCGCCTGTGTGCCGACCTTGAGCTCGCGGAACGGGAGCGCCCGGTACGGGTCCGGCTCCTTGGGCAGGCCGAGCACCCGCTCGCCGATGATGTTCCGCTGGATCTGGTCGGAGCCGCCGTAGATGGACGGCCCCGGCGTGGCCAGCATCTGCATGGCCAGGCGCCCGCCGAGCGGGCCGTCCTCGCCGGCCAGCATCCCGTGCGGGCCGGCGACCAGCGACGCGGTGTCGCGCCACTGCCGGCCGATCCGGGAGGCCATCAGCTTCCCGAGCGAGGCCTCGGGCCCGGCCCGGCCGCCCGCCCGCTGCGCGGCGCTGGCCCGCAGGCCGTTCCAGGTGTTGGCCGAGGCCAGGGTGTACAGGCGGACGACCTGCTGGCGGACCTCGGGATCATGGTCGCGCCCTAGTTCTCTGGCCAGCGCGACCAGCGGGACGATGCCGCCGGCGGTCATCGCGGTGCCGCCGACCCCGTAGCTGCGGGCGTTCGCCTTCGAGGCGGCGATGAACTCGCCGACCGAGACCTCCTGCTGGGCCAGGAACCGGCTGCCCCCCGGCGCGGTGAGCCGGAAGCCGAGCCCGGTCGCGGTGCCGAGCGACGTGCGCTCGAAGCCGAGCGTGGACAGCGCCACGCCCCACCCGCCGTTGAGCTCCCCGATGATGGCGTCGGCCGGCACCCGTGCGCCCG
>Ga0306925_10007331_pt1 | contig 10359 bp, 10 predicted proteins | sample flu12Cox44000176_FD_203755 | JGI IMG/M metagenome (GOLD analysis project Ga0306925, IMG submission 203755) | Lab enrichment of tropical soil microbial communities from Luquillo Experimental Forest, Puerto Rico - flux8day.12C.oxic.44.000.176 (v2)... | ecosystem: Environmental > Terrestrial >... | reverse complement strand
AACAGCAAACCTGATCAATTTCCAGAGAATCCGCGGTTTTACGATCGAAACACGTGGATTGGACCGAATGGACTGAGAATCAAAAATAGAGTCTCTGAATGGAGAAGAGAAAAAGATTCAAAGAGGCAAAAAAAGATGAAAAAACCTCTTGACAACCGCCGGCCTCGTTAGAGATACGCGACTAATCCGGACTTAGGAGGAAATCGATGACAAAATGTCGTCGGTGAAGAGTGGATGCGTGGCGAATTAGGCGCGTGACCTCAAGGTCCGTCATGAATCGAGCAAAAGCACAATCCGCAAGTTACGGTCTCGATGCTCCGGGGGTGTTGCGCGGTCTGCTAGTCGCTGCGGCGTTTCTGATGCCAGCGGGCTGGATTGCTTCTGGAAGAGCTGTTTCCTCACAGTTTAGCTGGCTAAATGCATTGGGCAGCATTGCGTTCAATACTGGGCTTGGCTGCCTCTGTGGTGGCGCTCTTATGCTGTACAGCAGCTATTTTGGCAAGTATAGGCAACGAAACAGCATTCTCGGCCGCCTACGCCTTCGCGGCGACGAGACGGTTCTCGACGTAGGGTGCGGCCGTGGCCTGCTTCTAATTGGCGTCGCAAAACTGCTGCCGCGAGGTCGCGCCGTCGGAATCGATGTTTGGTCGCAGAAGGATCAGTTCAAGAATTCCCGCGAGGCAACCCTGCGCAATGCAGAAATCGAGGGAGTTTCCGGTCGCGTCGAAGTCCGCGATGGCGATATGCGTAGGATACCATTCGACGATTCAAACTTCGATGCCGCGGTAGCTCACTTTGCGATTCATAATGTGCCCACCCGCGAAGAACGCCGAGAGGCCATCCGCGAGATCGTGCGAGTCCTTAAGCCCGGCGGCCAAGTGGTGCTCTCGGACTTCAAAAGCACGGGCCTATACGCCAACGAACTAGGCATGGAAGGAATGACGCGAATCGAAATCTCTTGGCCGAGTTTTTGGACCTGGCCGCCTTCGCGGACGGTGACCGCAAGGAAGCCGTAGGCCCCGCAATGGTCGCTTACTGCCCGAGCGCCTACGAATTCGAGCGCGTTCCGAAATCTAGACGCGATGATCAAACGATTCTAAAGTCCCGATAAACGCGTAAACGCCGAGTTGATTTTGGCACGGGGAACTTACCGGTTTCGCGACTACACGGGAGTTGGTCCAGAACTGCAATTCGGTCGTACAACTCATCCGCTTAAATCATGAATCCCAGTGGACATCCACGATGGCAACTCTTCTTATTCTACTGCTGTCGTTGTTGGCGCAGTCCGCAGAACCGTGGACACATCAACTCGATTTAGAACCCATGCTGCGCGATGCTCAGGCGCTTCAGAAGTTAACAATTATGTACGACTCACCATTGAAACAGGGTTTTGAGTTGCTGTTCTTCCGTGGGGACGGCTTTCTCATCCAGCAGAGATATCCCGGACGACCTATGAGCACAACGGACGTTCCTACCTGCAAGGGAAAAATTGACCAGGTCAAGGTCAAGGAAGTAATCAGCTTGCTAGTAGGCAAGCATTTCTGGGAGTTTCCAGAGAAACGGTTTCTGTTTATCGGCGGTGAACCGAGCCACGAGGAGTTTAGAGTCCACACGATTTTCATCAGCAACGGAACTGAAAAAGCCGGACGTGTTTTTGGCGTTGGCACCTATGCGGGCAAAAAAGAATCGATTCCCCATGATTTCGCAATTATTGAGCAGCACCTGAAGGAACTTGCGCGTTCGACTTTCTCTGACAAGCCATGCCACCTTGCGCCAGCCGTACAGTTCTGATTGCTGCCGAACAGGTCGGGCTCTGGCCGCCACTTTACCGACTAATCGGGCCCTACCATTGCCTCTTCGCACACCGTCGGGCGGAGGCATTGGTATCATGGGCCTAAGAGGTGGTTTGGTGCCGTTCTTCGGAAAGCTAATCTGCGTATACGCATTGTGGTTGCCAATTCTATCGGCGCAGAGTGTTAACCCCCCTAACGCGAAGGTCCAGTCGCCTCGGATGTCGGACTTCCAACAGAAGACCGAGAGTCTAGTCGAGCGATTCAGCACGTCAGGCAGAACGCTCGTTGATTCCGTCATCGAACTTGCTTACAAGTACCAAGTACCTATGGCCATTGAGTACGCAGACTGGGAAGCTACGAAGCGACACCTGAATTTAGAGTTTCACAAGAAGTCTTTTCGAGGAATAGTCGAAGCTATCGTTAGAGAGGACCCGCAATACCGCGTAAGCTTCGCTAACGGCATCGTAGATATATCCTCCCGGTGGCCCGCCAAGATAGTTCCAATCTACTTAACAAAATCATGAAGGATTTTTCCGTGACAGAAATGGAGACCCGGAGGGCCGATTTTCAACTATTCTGCGCCGTCGTCGTACAAGCAGCGGGTTCCGGCGGTTGCGCGGGGAGCCTAGCGGTAGGCCAATGGGACCCCATTAGAATTACGTTGCACCTTCAGAATGAAAGAGTCTACGAAATCCTGAACGCTATAGTCGCGCAAAATGGAAGAGCCATCTGGACCGTAACGGCTAGCAACCTAGCCAGCGTCCCACAATGTTGTGGCCTTTGGTACATCTACCCACTTGAAGAGCCCTTTAAAAGCGTGGTCTCGGACAGGTTAGTTAGAATGCCGCAATAAAATTCACAAAAACTTGGGTGATTGCAAAATGGACTACGCCGCTTGTTGTCCGGAACTAAAAAACCTCATCGCGAAGCCAGACAAAGGAACAGGCTTGGGCCTGGCGGTAGTAACCGCCAAGTGGGAATGCATTTCATTCTCGAACACCGCACGGACTGGCTCGCGCTGAGGATTCAATTCAAATCGCCTTCTGTCCATTCTGTGGTGCAAAGCTACGGCTACACCGGGACAGTGCTTGATTAACGAGCTAATCGCCGAGTTGATTTTGGCATGGGGGACTTTCCAGTTTTGCGACGCAAATCAGGCACTGACAGCAGTTTGAGGTATGCTCGTCATACTTCGCCAATAAGCAGCGCCGTGGCTGGCGAGTAACGAGGCCATTTTTTTGAGGTTCGTATTCCGCAAAACCTGCCTAGTTCTGCTTGCGTTAGTTTGCTTTGCCAGTTGCGATAAAAAAAGCACAGCGTTTTGTTTGCGTGCGGGCAGACCACTCAGTCTCAAAGCTAAGTGCTTACCCACTTGCAGTGGACAGTGCGCAAGTCGGGAAGTACGCGCCCGAATCGAAGTCTGGCGCAGGTTACTTCTACGACGATGTGCTTGAATACCGTGTGTGGTTTCATCCGGAACGAGGCGCGGCAGCGCTGAACGGCAACGATGACTACTATGTTGCATTGGCCCAGTACGAGAAGGCGGAAGAACTCTCAAAATCCTCCATGGGAGCAGAAGAACCCCTCGTGCTTGTGAGGCAGTATGAGTGGATTAACGAACCCGAACCCGGCCACTACCTGGCGGAAAAAGGTGACCGAATCACGGAGTGGCAAGTTAAATGGTAGCCGGAAACAAGCGAACGCCTGTCAGCATCAGCGAGTTCTTGAAACACCCAAAACCCGTTGACGAGTCCAACGAGCAATCCGACGAAGAAGAATAAGGCCGCCAACTCCTGATTTACGGCGAAATCGGACAACTGGTTCCTACACCTATGTTTCCGTTTTGGGGACTCACTTGGTAGTTAAGTCGGCGGGCTCGAAAATGGTGTCCATCAATACAGAAACGGCCCTGCTGCGGAAAAAGAGCCGGAGGTTGTACTCGGTGCCGTAACTTGACGGAAACCAGGAACCGTCGGGCTGTCTCTTATAGACCACGTTGTAACCAAATCCAGGCATGTCCGTTCCCAGCATGATGCGAACAGTGAACGGCACGCGCCTTGAGAGGTTTGTGAAGACCCGAAGCGGCTGAAAATCCGTCGCATCGATGAAGGCTTCGCCTGCCCACACAAAGGAGTTCTTGTTGTTTGGACTGAACGAAATGTGGTAAGCATCCCGTCCCCCAACGGTCTCGCGCCCCAACAGATGAAAGTCATATTGCTTTTGCTCCTCGCTCGTGAGCGGAAACAAAAGAGTACCCGAGTCGCAGCGTGACTTTTCGCCAGTAAGACACATGCGAACGTCACGGATATAGTCGGCATCCCAACTGTTGGGCAAGGGAACCGGTTCGCCAGAGAAATCTTCGTATTTTCCGTTGGACCAGTAGCGCCCTGTGAGTCGGTCGAGCTGCACCTGAGTCCCTGTGGATGTTGGAAGAAGGGTGTAGTCCGCAGTCTCCTCGCGAATGACCTTTTGACCGGGCTCGCTGGTGATGACATGAATGTGCTGTTCGCAACGGTACAGTTTTCGCGCCGCTTCGCTGTGGTCTTGATTGGCGGCCACGCGGGACATGATTGCATCGAGGGACAGCGCGGTCTCCGGCTGTGCCGTTTGAGGGAAAAACGTCGCTGCAGCAAGCCAAAATCCGATAAGAGCTAAGGCGGTCACGGCGCAGAACCTTCCCAGGATTAGGATACGTAAGAAGCGTGAGGGAAGTTCAGGAGCGGAAGCAAATCAAAGTCCTGGTAAACGACGTTATCGCCGACATTGATTTGGGCTAGGGAACCTTGGCAATTTCGGCGAGGACACGAGACTCAAAGAAGTCACACGAATGCAAAAAGGTCCGCCTTTTTTTTGGCAGACGAAAATATATAGAAAGTCAGTGGTCTTCTGTTTCGCAACAGGGGACCACGCGTTCGAGCGATCACGTTTCGTGCACAACGCGGTGACTCGACTCTATCGTCGGTGGCGGCAAAATATTGATCTTTCAGGGAATCCCATGCCTCCGCGCATGACTGCGGCTCGCGAGGGTCTCGGACGAGTGCACGATTCTGTGCGATTGCAGCAGGAAAGAAGTATTACGTTTTTATTACGGTCGAAAAAACGAGCTGCGCAGCAGTCCGTAAATGGTTAAAATAGAAGGAGTAAGCGGTGGGCGTGTAGCTCAGCTGGGAGAGCACCTGTTTTGCAAGGACGGGAACTCGTTTCAAGCCTTCCATGTCCTGCTTACATTTCTATTGCTTCCAACAAACCGGGGAATCTGCTTTTCGTTCAAAGCTAACTCCAAGGGCCTCAATCTAACTCATAAATGCACGGTTCGTGCACGGTAGCGCACCTGCTTTTTACCAATGCTGTGGGTAACGCAGCCCTCCCCGGTCGCATCCGTTTCAACGAAGTACCTCAGAATGTATTATCCCATTCGTGTGGCCTGGAGCCTCCGAGAAACCCCATCGTCCGTGCAGCATCTCGCGAAAGCTTTGAGGCAAAGAACCTTGGGTCCTTCGTTTATTGCCCGGCGCTATAGCAGTCGAACTCTCAACACAGGCGAGATGTTAGAGCGCTGCTCATCTCGCGGGATCGCCAGGACGGCATGGAACTCCCGTTGGTTTGATCAAACGCGAACGCTGCGATCTGTGAATATGCGAAGCTTTCGGCCGCGCTCGTTCTTTACCGTGAACTCTCCATGCCGAAGGAGCGAGTGCGGTCGATGCTTGTTTTTCGGATAAGGCGTAAGGACATATGCTATCTTGCTTAGGATCGGGCAGGCTGAAATTGTGGCCCTCGGAGGCCACCAAGATGTATGCGCGCATTTCACTACGGTCAGACGAACTCGACCTAGAAAAGCTTCAAGTCCTCACCGAAGATCTCTGCCGGGATATCAATCGCGAGAGCGATGCCGAGGCACATCTGGATCATTCACCAGCGATGTCAGGAACTAAGGGTGATCCCGTTACGATAGGAACCATCGCTTTAACGTTTCTAACGAGCGGAGTCGCCGTTTCCTTAGTCAAGGCGCTTGAGTCTTATATCGGGCGAAAACACTCGCTTGAGATGGAGCTCTCGCGTCCAGATGGAAAGAAATTCGTCATTCGATCCCAGGATGTGGGCCCTGAGGAAATCGCTCGTACCCAAGAGTTGGCGAAGGAGTTCTTTGGAGGCGACTGATGCCTGAAGGGCGGCATGCCGTCCTGATTGGATGCAGCGAGTTCCCCAAAGCACCGAGAGAACTCGCGCGATTGCGGTGTCCCGAAAATGACGTGGATGGCATGCACGAAATCCTTACCGCAAGGCCGTGGGGACTATTTGGGGAACAGCAGACACATGTCGTGAAGAACAAGACTCATGACGAAATCTTGTTCAAAATCGAGGAGGTGCTGAATAACGCTACCAAAGATGACATGGTCGTGATTTATTATTCCGGCCATGGTCGCTGCGATGATCAGGGCTGGCTTTATCTTGCCGCACTCAATACCGACACTCGTTATCTGAGTTCTACATCCGTTCCCGCCCAACTGATCAAGAGCTCCATCGAGAACTGTGCATCGAGCAAGGTCGTCCTGATTCTGGACTGTTGTTTCAGCGGTGCGGTGGGAAAGGTGTTTTTGCGTGGTGGCGGAGTGGATGGCGAACTTCGACACATCTCCGAGGGACGAGGCACCTTTATTTTGACCGCATCTACTAAATTACAAACTGCACGGGAGCGGGAAGGAGATCGTTACGGGTTATTGACGAAGCACATCATTTATGGCGTCCAGGAGCGCGAGGCCGACGCGGACGGAGATGGCCTTGTTTCAATCCACGAGCTCTACAAGTACGTGCATCAGCGCGTTAGAGATGAAGGACCTCAAGAGCCTCAACTCATCGTGCCGGAGGCGCGGGGAGATCTGTACCTTGCGCGCACAGGTATCCTGCCGCGCAAGGAGCGGGAGAGAAAACTGAAGGACCTCCTTTACGATCTCAACCGCCGTGCCATTCTCGCCGACGAGATCTTCATTCGGGCGATAGGAATCGCATCCCAAGCAAGTTCCGAGTTGTTTGGGGAGAACCGCCGGTATGACGAGTTGCTCGACCGACTCTTACGCCACCAGATTGGTGTCGGCGAATTCTACACTCAGTGGTATCAGATCGGCTCTGGATCCCGAGCTGTAACGACCCACAGTCCACCTGTCATGGTGCAGGACCATCCTCTATACCAGACCGCCGGGGCTAGCCCAGTCGCCGGGTGCGAATTGTCAAGGACACTACCTAAGAACCCGCGGGGAGTATTGTGTCTCGCTTTCAGTCCGGGAGGTTCTTACCTTGCAGTGGGCGACGGGCAGGGGAAAGCACAGATATGGGACGTCAGAACCGGAGCGCTAACGAAAGAATTTACGGGCGGTGCAGGCCCAGTCTGGAGCATCGCATTCACTCCGGATGGCCACTGCGTCACGGCTGCAGGCGCGGATGGCATAATCCGCGTATGGGATTTCATATCGGGCACGCTTATATTCTCTTTATCCGGGCACAATCGGCCGGTTGCTTCAGTAGATGTCAGTACCCACGGCGATTTTGTGGCTTCTGGCAGCTACGATGGCACGGTCAAAATCTGGAGCCTGAAGGATGGCTCGCTGAAGTGCACCCTCGCTTCCGGTTCCGACGCCGTCAATAGCGTTGCATTTCACATCAATGGAGAATTGGTTGCCGCCGCGACGCGTGGCACAATTCGCATTTGGGGCATTAAAACCGGAGACCTTTCTAAAACTCTTTCCAGTCATCGCGGAGTTGTGCACTCGATTGCATTTAGCGCGGCTGGGCGCTACTTTGCGTCGGGCGCCAAAGACTCCGTAGTAAAACTATGGGACACTTCCCTATGGGTCCTGAAGCGCTCGTGGCGGTGTGAGTCCTATTCAGTCCTCTCAGTGGCCTTTAGCAACGACGAGCGACTGCTAGCCGTTGGGTCAAGTGACGGCGTGATCCGAATTTGGGATACAACGAGCTGCGAGTTGGCACGGTTGGTGAACGCTGGTCACATCTCTGTTCATGCTGTCTCGTTCAGCCCTGACAACACACTGATCGCATCAGCCGGAGCAGACGAAACTGTGAGGCTGTGGAACTGGCGCAGGTCTGTTCGTAGACGGAGCTCGGCAAGTGTCTGATATTGAGAACAACCGAATGATTGACAGTGCTGACGCCAGGCCCCCGCGCGTTCAGATTCGCTATCCGATCGAGACTGGCGACGCGGTGGAGTTGCGCGAAATGCCTTTTGTTGTCGGAGTGTTGGCGGATCTTTCCGGGGATGGTGACTACAGCTTGTACACAAGCTTGAAAGATCGGAAGTTTATCGAGCTTGATCGCGACAATTTTGATACCGTCATGAACACGATCGCGCCACAATTACGGTTTAAGGTACCAGTCACCTTGCCGGTTGGCGTTGCTGGAGTGACGTCACCAGATTTGCTACTCACTGTTGAGCTCAGATTCCGTGCAATAGACGATTTCGCGCCGGACAGTATCGCACTCCAAGTCAAGCCACTTGCCGATCTGCTTGCGCTTCGTGCTTCTTTAGCCGATCTCGCGAATGTTGTTAATGGGAGCGATCGCCTGGACGCGGCCATCCAGGATGCTCTGAACGATACGGAACGCCGGAGCCGCGTTGCAAAAGAAATTCAGGAGGCCTCTGATTCCGGTTCGTCTGCCAATCAGTCCATCCCAGAACTCGAAGCTGTTGCCGATGCCGGACGACTCGGCTATAGCCTCGAAGAGCGGCAGCGCGGTCTTGCCTGGCTCAGGCTCTTTTTCGACTAGATCTTTAGCGGTGCGATGCCACCGTCCCGGGACACCGAAGGGATGATCCGAGCGCGGATTGCAACCCTCGACGACCTTGTCTCGATCCAGTTGAATGAGATTATTCATCACGAAACCTTCCAGAAGCTCGAAGCATCGTGGCGAGGGCTACATTATCTTGTCTGCCGCACCAACAGCTCTTACAGGCTAAAAATCAGGGTTTTGAATGTTAGCAAGAAGGACCTGCTGAAGGATCTGCAGCGTGCTCCGGAGATCGATTACAGCGCTTTGTTCAGAAAGGTCTACGACGAGGAGTTTGGGGTGCTGGGTGGGCAACCCTACGCGGTACTAGTTGGCGATTACGAGTTTGGACGCGATGCAGAAGACGCCGAGATGCTGGAGAAGATCTCGAATGTTGCTGCTGCTGCGAGCGCTCCCTTTATTGCGGCGGCCGCTCCGTCTATGTTCGGCCTGGACAGTTTTCGACAGCTCGATCAACCGCGTAATCTAGATAAGATTTTCGATAACGCATACTATGCTCGCTGGAAGGGCTTTCGACAGACTCCGGATGCTCAGTACGTCGGCTTGGTCCTGCCACATGTTCTGCTCCGCTCGCCGTATGGACGCAGTTGTGAACCGGTCGAGTCGTTCGATTATGAAGAGAAAGTTGATGGGACCGACAGTACCAAATACCTGTGGGGCAACGCCGCATTTGCTTTCGGAGCAGCCATCACACGGGCATTTGATAGTTTTGGTTGGTGCGCCGCAATCCGTGGGGTCGAAGGTGGGGGCCTCGTCGATGGCCTTCCCACTCATTCCTTCACGACTGATGATGGCGACCTTGCCGTCAAGTGTCCAACCGAGCTTCCGATATCTGATCGGCGCGAGCATGAACTAGCGAGGCTGGGTTTTATTTCGCTAGTCCACTATCGAGGCACGAATTGCGCTGTATTCTTCGGAGCGCCCTCCTGCCACAAACCTCGTTTTTACGTCAGCGAAGAAGCAAATCAGAATGCCCGAATGGTAGCCCAACTCGAGTACACGCTCACCCTCGCACGATTTGCGCACTACCTCAAGGCCATAATGCGCGACAAGATTGGCAAATTTCGCTCACGTGAAGAGTGCGAAAAGTATCTGAACCAGTGGATCAGTGAGTATGTGCGACCGGATGGTGCCAAGGGTAATGATTCGGACGCGAAGTTTCCCCTACGATCAGCTCAGATCGATGTACTTGAACTCCCAGACAGGATCGGCGTATACAAGGCGACCCTATTCTTGCGCCCCTGCTTTCAGTTAGTGGAACCGACGGTTCCACTTCGTCTGGTCACGAGTCTTGGCGAAAGCAAATAGCAAACAGAATATGTCGACAACGCCTGAATCTCTCGACGCGCTACTTGCTCCAATTCACACAGATCGCCCGTGTGGCGTGGACCTTCGCTCAGCACCGGATTGGGTCAGCATTCAGGAGGCCCGACGGTCAGACGATACGCAGAATTTGGGTATTTGGCAGCCAAAAGAGCTCAAAAAGGCGAATTGGCTGCGCGTCAGGGAGCTAACGGCCCGTGCGCTGGCGGAAAAGTCAAAAGATATCCAACTCGCTATCTGGTATTGCGAGGCGAGTATCAAGCTGGACGGTTTCAGAGGTCTGATCGATGGATTGCAGCTCATTCGTGAGTTGCTGTCACGGTACGGAACTCACGGACTCTATCCGGTTGACAGCGAAGTTCGGATCGGGCTGCTCGGCTGGGTTAACCAAAGGCTTTCCGAGCTGGTTTACCAGGTGCCGTTGACCGCACGGTATGCCGCA
>Ga0306925_10007329_pt1 | contig 10360 bp, 11 predicted proteins | sample flu12Cox44000176_FD_203755 | JGI IMG/M metagenome (GOLD analysis project Ga0306925, IMG submission 203755) | Lab enrichment of tropical soil microbial communities from Luquillo Experimental Forest, Puerto Rico - flux8day.12C.oxic.44.000.176 (v2)... | ecosystem: Environmental > Terrestrial >... | reverse complement strand
GTCCTCCTGCCCGAGGTCGTGGCGGACTCCCTGGCCACGACCTCGTTCACGGTGCTCCCGGCCACCGGGCGCTGCATCGGGGTGACGCACCCAGACGACCTCGCGCTGGTCCAGGCCGAGCTCGACCGCCAGATCGCCGCCGGCGAGCGGGCGGCGGGCCTGTGGCCCTCACTGCGCTGAGCTTGCGCGACTGAAACCAGGCCGCGGCCCGCGAGAGAGGCGGCCGACGAGCGTGACCCAGACATGGGGGAACGGAGCGCCGCACGGAGGCCCAGACGCGACGCAACCCCGAGTAACCGATCGGCCGAAGCCTCCCGTGCTCCTCGGGGCCACGTCAACGATGTCCCGCTGGCACCGTGCGGGGGTCGTGTCGGACAACCTCCACCCGAGCCGGCCATGGCGACTCCAGGGAAGCCGCCGTGGCACACCACGGACCATCTCAGATCGGATCCTCCAACCCACTCCGGTCACGCTCCCCTTGCGGGGTTCGCTCCCATCCCTCGATCCTGCCTTGCAGCATTCTCTCGGCTTCCCTCCGTTCCGCCTTGCGACTTCCCTTCGGGCTTCCCTCGCTCCCACCTTTCGGTGCTCGCTTGAGGTTCGGCAGGCTTTCGTTTCCGAACTGAGGACAGGTTGCGCTTCGCGTCGCACAAGGTCAATGGAGTTTCGCGAAATCCAGACGTTCTCCCCACCTTTCTCTCGCTCATCCCCAAGGGGCGGCGACACCATCCCCTGTTTTTCCCCATGGCACAACGGGCGCGAAGCGCATTGAGCACACCGCGCGGCCCTCGTGCGACCGTCCTCATGGGTGTCGCGGTGGCCTCGTGTTGGTTCACGTCGGCGGTGGCCACGGCGGTGACACTCGTCGGCGTCGGCGCCCCCACCCCGGGGCCGGTGCGGCAGACGAATCAGTGACACCACTCCTCCGCTCGTCGGCCGGCGCGCTCGGTACCGCCGCCGGCGACGGCGCCCTCGGCCTGCGCACCCCGTATGACGAGCCTCCCGCGCCGGCCGATCCTGCACAACCCGGCGTCACGATCAACTCCGGCGCACCAGCGGGACCCGTTCATCGACGTGGAGGACGTCCCGCTCCTACCGCGTCACCTCAAAAGACAAGGTGCCGACGAACGTGGCGGTGCGCTCTGGCCGCACCGTAGGCCGGCGCGGGTCGTCGCGCGGCCTCACAGGGGCGTGACGTAGGCGCCCGAGATGCCGCCGTCGACGAGGAACGTCGATGCCGTCACGAACGACGAGTCGTCGGAGGCCAAGAAGGCCGCCGCTGCCGCGATCTCCGACGCCTCGCCGAAGCGGCCCATCGGGATGTGCACGAGGCGCCGCGCCGCGCGCTCGGGGTCGGAGGCGAAGAGCTCCGTGAGCAGCGGCGTGCTCACCGGTCCGGGGCACAGCGCGTTGACCCGCACGCCTTGGCGGGCGAACTGCACGCCCAGCTCGCGCGAGAGCGCGAGCACGCCGCCCTTCGACGCCGTGTAGCTGATCTGGCTCGTCGCCGCGCCCATCACGGCGACGAACGACGCGGTGTTGATGACGGAGCCCTTGCCGCGAGCGAGGAGATGGGGCAGTGCGTGCTTGCAGCACAGGTAGACCGAGGTGAGGTTGACGCGTTGCACGCGCTCCCACGCCTCGAGGCCGGTGTCGAGGATCGAGTCGTCGTCGGGCGGGCTGATGCCGGCATTGTTGCAGCACACGTCGATGCCGCCGAAGCGGCCTGCCACCTCGCCGTAGAGCGCCTCCACCTCGTCGGAGGACGTGACGTCGGTCCGCGCGAACCAGCCACCGACCGACTCGGCCACCTGACCCCCCCCGTCTTCGTCGAGATCGACCACCGTCACGGACGCGCCCTCGGCGGCGAAGCGCTCGCACATGGCGCGGCCGATGCCACTGGCCCCTCCGGTGACGACGGCGACCCGGCCGACCAGCCGGCGGGCGTAGGCGGTGTTGTCGGTGGCGGTCACGGGCGCGCTCCTTGGTCGGGTGTTCTCAGTCAGAGCTGATGAACACGTTCTTCACGTCGGTGAACCCGTCGAGTGCGTCGGGGCCGAGTTCGCGCCCGATGCCCGACTGCTTCACGCCGCCGAAGGGCGTCCAGTAGCGCACCGACGAGTGCGAGTTCACCGACAGCGTTCCCGTCTCGACGGCGCGCGCCACGCGCAGGGCACGCCCGATGTCCCGCGTCCACAGGGAGCCGGAGAGCCCGTAGGGCGTGTCGTTGGCCAGACGGATGGCATCGGCCTCGTCCTCGAAGGGGATGACAACGACCACGGGGCCGAAGATCTCCTCGGTCGCGGCGCGGTCGATGGGCGAGACCGGCGCCAGCACCGTGGGGGCGAACCAGTTGCCCGGGCCGTCGGGACACGCGCCGCGCACGGCCACCGGCGCGCCCTCGGGCACGAACGACGCCACCGCGGCCCGGTGGGCGTCGGAGATCAGCGGGCCCATCTCGGTCTCCTTTCGCGTGGGGTCGCCCACGACGACGCCCTGCACCGCGGGCTCGAGGAGCTCCATGAAGCGCGCATAGACGCGCCGTTCGACGAGGATGCGCGAGCGGGCGCAACAGTCCTGGCCGGCGTTATCGAACACCCCGTCGGGGGCCCGGGCGGCCGCCACCTCGAGGTCGGCGTCGGCGAACACGATGTTGGCGCTCTTGCCCCCGAGCTCGAGCGTCACCCGCTTGATCTGCTGCGCGCACCCCGCCATCACCGCGCGCCCCACCTCGGTCGAGCCGGTGAAGCACACCTTGCGGACGGCAGGATGCCCGACGAAGCGGCTGCCCACCACGCTCCCCTTGCCGGGAACGACCTGCAGCACGCCCTCGGGGAGGCCGGCGTCGAGCGCCAGCTGCCCGAGGCGCAGCGCGCTGAGCGGTGTCAGCTCGGCCGGCTTGAGCACGACCGTGTTGCCGGCAGCGAGCGCGGGAGCGAAGCCCCAGCCGGCGATCGCCATCGGGAAGTTCCACGGCACGATCACCCCGACGACGCCGAGGGGCTCGTGAAAGGTGACGTCGATCCCGCCGGGCACCGGGATCTGCCGGCCGGTCTGACGCTCCGGCGCGGCGGCGTAGTACTCGAGGACGTCGCGGACGTTGCCCGCCTCCCAGCGCGCGTTCCCGACCACGTGCCCCGCGTTGGCCACCTCGAGGCCCGCCAGCTCCTCGAGGTGGCTGTCGACGGCGGCCGCGAAGCGACGGAGCAGCCGGGCCCGGTCACCCGGGGCGACGGCACGCCAGGCGGGGAAGGCTGCGGCGGCGGCGGCGATGGCGGCGTCGGTCTGCTCGGCGCTCAGGCCCTCGACCCTCTCGATCACCGCACCGGTCGCGGGGTTGCGCACGTCCACGAGGTGATCTTGGCCCACGACGGCGGCGGCCCCCAATCGCGGCTTGGTACGGTGCGTGGCCGTGCCCAGACCCTCGCAACCGAAGACCGCCGTCCAGTTCAACTTGGCGAAGGCCTTCGACACGCTCGTCGAGCCGCTGGCGGATCGCGAGGCGATCGTCTGGCGCGATCGGCGTGCGGCGCGAGCGCGCCGAGCTCCAAGGATGGGAGTCGGGACAGGACCACGTCGCGCTGGCGCTCTACAACGGCAACGAGTACCTCGAGGGAATGCTCGGCTCGTACCGCGCCAGGGTGGCGCCCTTCAACGTCAACTACCGCTACGTCGGCGAGGAGCTGCGCTACCTGCTCAACGACGGCCGGCCGCGTGCGCTCATCGTCCACTCGTCGCTTGCGCCGACGTTCGCCGAGGTCCTGCCCACGCTCGACGCGCCGCCCGACGTGGTCCTCCAGGTCGAGGACGAATCGGGCCACGCCCTCCTCCCCGGGGCGACGTGGTACGAGGAGGCCTTGTCGGAGTCGTCGCCCGACGGGCCGCGGGTCGACCCTTCCCCCGACGACCTCTACATCCTCTACACGGGGGGGACGACCGGCATGCCGAAGGGTGTGTTGTGGCGCCAGCACGACATCTTCATGGCCGCCATGGGCGGGCGGAAGGTGGGCACCTGGGAGATCGTCACGAGCTACGAGGATCTCACCGAGCGCCTGGCCGAGAGCTTCCCCGTCCGGCTGCTCGTGCTGCCGCCGCTCATGCACGGAGCCGCCCAGTGGGCCTGCTTCATGTTGATGGCGCAGGGGGCCACGCTCATCTTCCCCGACGACACGCGGCGGATGGACCCCGACGACGTGTGGTCCACCGTCGAACGCGAGAAGGCCAACTCCATGACGATCGTCGGTGATGCGATCCTGCGGCCGCTGCTGCTGCAGCTCGACGAGAAGCGCTACGACCTCTCTGCCTTCTTCGCCGTCGGCAACGGCGGGGCGCCCCTCACGCCGGCCGTGCGCGCCATGGCGGTCGAGCGGCTGCCGAACCTGGTGATCTCGGACTCCGCGGGCTCTTCGGAGACCGGCGCGCAGATGCACGTGACATCCGTCGACCCGGTCGAGGTCGGCACGTTCCTGCCGGGGCCCGGTACCGTCGTCGTCGACGAGGCATTCGAGCACGTGCTGGCACCCGGGCACGAGGGCATCGGCTGGTTGGCCCAGACGGGAAACGTGCCGCTCGGGTATCTCGGCGACGAGGCCAAGACTGAACGGACCTTTCCGGTGATCGACGGCGTCCGCTACTCCATCCCGGGTGACCGGGCCCGGCACCTGACCGACGGGCCGATAGAGCTGCTCGGACGCGATTCGGTCACGGTCAACTCCGGCGGCGAGAAGATCTTCGTCGAAGAGGTGGAGCGGGCCATTGCGGGTCACCCCGCCGTGGCCGACGTGGTCGTGACCGGCCGGCCGTCGGAACGCTGGGGTTCCGAGGTGGTTGCCGTGGTGCAGCCGGCCGACGGCGCCCCGCGCGACGAGGCGTCCATCGTGGACCACGCGTCCGCGCACATCGCGCGCTACAAGCTGCCCAAGCAGGTGGTGTTCGTCGAGCGGATCCTGCGCTCGCCCTCGGGCAAGGCCGACTATCGCTGGGCCGCCGAGACCGCGGCCAAGGCCGCCTCGGAGGCAGCCGCGGCCAAGGCCGCCTCGGAGGCAGCCGCGGCCAAGGCCGCCTCGGAGGTTTAGGCACGGCGGGGCGGGTGGGTGTCGCAGAGGGCCAATAGCGTGACGCCATGAGCGAACGCGACGCTGTGACAAGGTGCGAGTGGGCAGGCACCGACCCCGACATGGTGGCCTACCACGACACCGAGTGGGGTGTCCCGGTGCACGACGACCCCACGCACTTCGAGTTTCTCGTGCTCGAGGGCGCGCAAGCCGGGCTCAGCTGGTCGACGATCCTGCACCGCCGCGCGGGGTACACCAAGGCCTTCGCCGGCTTCGACATCGCCAAGGTGGCGCGATTCACGCCGGCCAAGGTCGAGAAGCTGCTGGGGGACTCCGGCATCATCCGCAACCGGGCCAAGGTGGAGTCGACGGTACGCAACGCGCGCGCCTTCCTCGCCGTGGCCGAGGAGTTCGGGTCGTTCGACAGATACGTCTGGGGCTTCGTCGACGGGCGCCCCATCGTCAACAAGTGGCGGCGCATCGGCCAGGTGCCGGCAACCTCGCCGACGTCCGAAGCGCTGAGCAAAGACCTGCGCCGCCGCGGGTTCGGATTCGTCGGGCCTACCGTCTGCTACGCCCACCTGCAGGCGACCGGCCTCGTCAACGACCACCTGGTGAGCTGCTTCCGCTATGCGGAGCTCACAGGGCCCGGCGCATCAGGACGCGGGCGCCGGAGCGGCCCAGGACCGGCTCCTCGGGCTGGAGGCCGTGCGCGATGAGCCAGTCGTCGGCCGGGCCGTCCTCGACAAAACCTTCGGACGCGTAGAAGGGACCGTTCCACGCCACGTCTCGGTACGTGCAGAGCGTGAGCTCGCCGTAGCCGTGCGACGCGGCCCACTCGACCGCGGCGCGCAGCAGCGACCGACCGAGGCCGCGCCGGGTGTGGTCGGGGTGGACCGACAGTTGCTCGAGGTGCGCCAGATCGCCGACGGCGTCAATGCGGCACAGCCCGACGGGCGGCTCTCCGGCGACGAGCACCACCAGCGCGGCACCGAATTGCTGGGGCGTCGACGGGCCCGGCAGTGGCCCGATGCCGAGTGGCTCGAACAACGTGTCCGCGGCCGCCTCGAGCGGCGGCAGGAGCGGCAGCTCGTCGGGCCGCACAGGCCGAATGCGGCCGGGGACGTCCACCGCTCCGACGGTAGCGTGACGGCCCATGCGTGCCGTCGTCTGCAACGAGTTGGGGCCTCCGTCGCTCTTGCGTGTCGAGGAGCGCCCCGACCCCGAGTCTCGGCCGGGCCAGGTCGTGGTCGCTATAGAGGCGGCGGGCGTGAACTACGTCGACGCCTTGTTCGTCGGTGGGCAGTACCAGATAAAACCGCCGGTACCGTTCGTACCGGGGACGGAGTCAGCGGGGCGGGTCGTGGCCGTGGGCGATGCGGTCTCGGGGATCGAGGTCGGGCAGCGGGTGCTCGTGTCCGCCGGGCTGGGTGGCTTCGCCACCATGGTGGCGGCGCCGGCCGCGGCGGTGACGCCGATTCCCGACGTGCTCGACGCACCGCGGGCAGCCACGTTCACCCAGAGCTACAGCACGTGCCTCTTCGCGTTGCGTGACCGGGCCCACGTGCAGGTGGGCGAGTCCGTCCTGGTGCTCGGGGCCGGTGGTGGCATCGGCCTGGCCGCGATCGGCGTGGCGAGGGCGCTCGGGTGCCGCGTGCTCGGGGTGGCATCGAGCGAGGAGAAGCGGGCGGCCGCCAAGGCGGCCGGCGCGGACGCGGTGCTCGACCCGGCGGCCGAGCCCGTGAAGGACGCGACGCGGGCGTGGGCGGGCGGCACCGGCGTCGACATGGTGGTCGACCCGATCGGCGGCTCCCTGGCGGAGCCGTCGTTGCGCGCGCTCGGCGACAGAGGGCGCTATTGCGTGATCGGCTTCGCCGCGGGTGACATCCCGTCCATACCGCTGAACCAGGTGCTGCTTCGGAACCGCACCGTGATCGGCATCGACTGGGGCATTTGGGCCATGCAGCACGCCGATACCCAGCGCACCCTGTTCGGTGACCTGCTCGCCAGCGGGTCGATCGACCCGGTGCACCCCGTGGAGTACCCGCTCGACGACGTGGCCCGGGCGCTCGAGGACCTGCTCGGACGGCGGACGGTGGGGAAGATCGCGCTGATCCCCTGAGCCCCCGCCGCATCGGAGGACACCCGCCGAAGGTCAGCCACGGGTTGCGTCGAGCGCGGCCCGAGCCTGTGTGAGGGCGCCCACCGTCTGGGGGGTGTCGTTCTGGACCACCAGCTTCGCCGCCCTCACGAGCTCTATCTGGGCGTTGAGCTCCGCGCTCGGGACGTCCTCGGCAATGGGAAAGCTTCCCGTCTCGCCGATCACCCTCCCCTTGGCGTCGACGCCCCACGACGCCGTGTTCGTCACCCCCGCGATCCAGGCGTCACTGTCCGCCATCTGCGCATCGAGCCGGGCGAGCACTTCCTCGAGCGAGTGGAGGTGCTCGTCCGTCTGGTGCTGCAGGTAGCCCTCGACCTCGCTCTCGAGCGCCCGCAGATCCTGTGCGAGCGTGGCCTCGACCGGAACGGCACGATCGGCCGGATCGATCCTCTCCGCATCGTCATCGCGCGGCACCACGGAGATCAGGAGCTCTCGACCTGCAGCGGGAACGTGAACATTTTGTGGACGACGAGGGTATAGGAAGCGGCGAGCACCCGCTGAGTAATGGCGGGCTTGTCCAGGTGAAAGGTGGCGGTGCTCGCCCCCGACGGCATTGTCGCGGGTCACTCCGAGAACGCGGGTATGACCTCCGCCCCCATCAGCTGAATCGTGCGCATGACCGACTCGTGGGGAATCTTGTACGGGTTGACCAGGCACAGCAGCAGGTCGACCCCGGCCGCCTCGTAGGCGCGGCAGGCCTCGATGCACTCGGCCGGCGTGCCCAGCACGCACGCGTTGGAATCCATCAGGTACTCGAGGCTCAACAGGTCGAGCATCCCCGAGTCGTCGGTCTTCTTCATGTCGGCTGCGTAGGCGTAGGTGCCGAGTGACTCGTTCCGCTCGGCCATCCAGTCGGTGAGCGTCGCGATCTGGCGGGCTCCGGTCTTGGGGTACCACTCGAAGGACTCGCGGGCTTCGGCGACCGCAGTGGCACGGTCGGGCGCGCAGATGGCCATGGTGAAGGTGGCCGCCGCGTTGTGGACGGTTGCGCCGAGCGGCTTGGTGCAACCCTTGACCGCTTCGCGGTAGATGTCGATCTTTCGCTGGACCTCGGCGGGCGGCAATCCCACGGCGAACGAACACAGGCCGAGACCGAGGGCGCCCACTTGCGCGTGGCCCTCGTCGCTCGTCGTGGCGCCCCACAGAGGTGGGTGCGGCTTCTGCAGCGGTTTGGGCTGAACCCGGCGCCGGGGCATCTGCCAGAACTCCCCGGCGAATTCGTACTCCTCGTTGGTCCAACACCCGACGACGTGCGCAATGGCCTCCTGCCACATGCGCCGCGTGTCGGCGGGGTCGATGCCGAATCCCTCGAGCTCTGGCCGCGTGGCCGAGCGGCCGGTCCCGAGGTCGACGCGGCCACCTGACAGCAGGTCGAGCACGGCGGCCGACTCAGCGGTGCGGACCGGGTGGTTGTAGGGCTTGGGCATGAGGCGCACCCCGTAGCCGAGGCGGATGCGCTCGGTGCGCGCTGCGATGGCGCCGTAGAGGACCTCGGGGTTCGAGCAGTGCGAGTACTCCTGCAAGAAGTGGTGCTCGACGGTCCAGAACGCGTGCCAGCCGTAGCGGTCACCGGCGATCGCCTGCTCGAGCGTGTTGCGGTAGGCGACCAGCTCGCTGTCCTCGGCCCACGGACGCGGGACCGGGATCTCGTAGAACAGCGCAAATTTCATGGCTTGGGCTCCCCCTGGCGGACGACGGCCCGGCGGACGTCCCGGGCTAGAACAGTGCCCTGCTCCTATCAGCCCGGCTCACCCGGGCGCAACCAAACCGGGAGGTGCCATGCGTGGACTGGAAGGGCGGACCTATGTGGTGACCGGGGCCGCCTCGGGCATCGGCCGGGCCACCGCAGCACGCTTGCTCGATGAGGGGGCGCGCGTCGTGGGAGCGGACCTGGCCGAACCCGGCGAGTCCCCGGGCGGGCCCGCCGGCTGGGCCTTCTCCCGCACCGACGTCTCGGACGAAGCCGCGGTCGAGGCTCTCGTAGGTTCCGCCGTTGCATTCGGCGGCGCCGTGGACGGTCTGGTCAACGCGGCGGGCGTGGCCGGCGGTGGCCCCGTGCATCTGCTCCCGGCCGGCGAGTGGGACCGGGTCATCGCGGTGAACCTGACCGGGACCTACCTGGTGGCCAAGCACGTGCTGGCTCAGATGCTGCGCCAGCCGGTGCGCGCCGACGGCCAGCGGGGGTCCGTGGTGACGATCGCCAGCATTGAGGGGCTCGAGGGCACGGCCGGCGGCAGCGCGTACAGCGCCTCGAAGGGCGGCGTGGTGATCCTCACCAAGAACATGGCCATCGACTACGCCGGGCGAGGTATCCGGGTCAATGCCATCTGTCCGGGCTTCGTAGAGACGCCCATGACCGACTCCGTCCTCGGGCCGGGCATGGAGGAGGCGCGGGCGGACATCCTGCACGAGCACAAGCTCGGCCGGCGCATGGGCCGCCCCGAGGAGATCGCGTCTGCCGCCGCCTTCCTGCTCTCCGACGACGCCTCGTTCGTCACCGGGTGCGCCTTGCCGGTCGACGGCGGTTACACGGCGGGGCGCGACCACGGCGTCACCGACATGCTCGGCCTGTCGGGGCCTGAGTAAGCCTGAGTCCGCGAGCCTCCCCGCCCCCCCTTGACGAGTTCCCCCGGGAGGGCAATACTTAAGTGAATGCTTAACCAACGACCTCCCGTCGACGACGTCTTCCGTGCGCTGGGCGATCCCACCCGGCGTGGCATGGTCGAACACCTCGGCGGGGGTCCGGCCACGGTCAGCCAGCTGGCCCAACCCCTCGGCATCACCCTGTCCGCCGTCGTCCAGCAGCTGGCCGTCCTCGAATCGGCGGGGCTGGTCATTTCCGAGAAGGTCGGTCGCACCCGCACGTGCCGGCTCGAGCCGGCCGGCCTGCGGCCGGCGACGGACTGGTTCGCCGGGCAACGGGCGGCCTGGGAGCGGCGGCTGGACCGCCTGGGCGACGTGCTGGCCGACGACCTGGTGGCAGAGCGGCACACCGAGCAGAGAGATACCGAGCACAAGGAGAGGAACACCCCATGAACAACCGGACAGCCGAGCACGGCACCTTCGTCATCACCCGCACCTATCCCGCGTCGCCCGAGCGTGTCTTCGCCGCCTGGGCCAGCCGAGACGCCAAGGCCCGCTGGTT
>Ga0306925_10007327_pt1 | contig 10361 bp, 7 predicted proteins | sample flu12Cox44000176_FD_203755 | JGI IMG/M metagenome (GOLD analysis project Ga0306925, IMG submission 203755) | Lab enrichment of tropical soil microbial communities from Luquillo Experimental Forest, Puerto Rico - flux8day.12C.oxic.44.000.176 (v2)... | ecosystem: Environmental > Terrestrial > Soil... | reverse complement strand
TAAGGACTCCTCCTGCCCTTGTACACGGATCAAGAACTCGTCTTGACCCGAAGCCTAGCTTACGGTATTTCCAATCGAACTCGGGAGGCGATGTCAGCGTCAATTCCGGCATTGACGAGCGCGTTATTTCGTACCCGTGTCACGATCTGGGGATCTTTGCTTTGGACCCAGGGTGTCTTTACTATCAAGTCCCACTGTTCCAATTGAGGCAGATACCTCCATTCCCAGGCGCTCACCTCAATGCCTTGAGTCCGCAATGCGGCAATGATTTTGACCTCGTTTTCCTTGTCCCGTGTCGGCAATCGGGGAGTTTCCATAAAGCCCCCGTCAAACTTGAACAGTGATCTTACCACCAAAAGATAGATGGAGGGCCCACCCCGCATCGTTGGTTTATCGGGCTTTAGCCTTAGTCGGATTGTCATCGCAAGTCGCATAAGCAACTCGCAGGGTCCGTTGCGTATCACACTGCGATGACAACTGCGCTTTCAATATTTTGTCTTGCCGATGCGGTAGACCATTCCAACTGAGAGGCGAGCGGAAGGCGTGGTGGAACCGTTCGAGCGAATACCGAAGTAGTCTCCTTCCAGCCGCAGAGCAAATTTCCGTCTGCTGCCGAGCCCAATGTCGCCGCCGCCTCCGACGCTGAACGAAAACTCGGTTCCTCCGCCGGTAATGCCTCCAGACGATGCTGAAAAATGCGATCCGCCGAAAAGCACCTGCGCGAACGGCAGGAGCCTGTCCAACTTGCGGTAAGAAAATCGCGGCCCGAACGTGTACGTCTCCCCAGTCAAGCTTTCGGACGGATAGCCGTGGTACACACCGAAATCGCCCGCTACCCCAAACCAATTGTTGGCGTTGAACGCGACGGTGCCGCTTGCGCCATTCATCCAGATGGTGTAGCCGGTAAGAACATACAGAGGAGAATATTCCACCGCGACGTCCGCCTGGGGAGTGTTCTGTGCGTGGCAAACCGCCGCAAAGATCGACAGAGCAACGGCCGCCCATAGGAGTTTTCTCATTTGCATTTCCTTTCGTGACACGCGCCCACGGCCGATGGCACCAAGAAGGCACAGGAGAGTACAACGGCGTTTGTCACGCGAGTGTAAGAACAATCGACCGGTACCCGGGAGAAGGCGCGATAACCCGTGTGCGGTCACTTGCCGCCAAACTGACTTCATTGCCGGATAAGCCGGTGCGGCCTAACGGCCGCGCCGACCCAGCCCCAAAACCATGAAGTCTCGGCCTTACTCTCTACCGACAGGGACGCCGGCTCCTGTCGGTCCGTCCTGAAATGCCACATTCCTGGGTAGCGATCGAAAATCTTTCAGTCTGTCTTGCGAGAATTCCAAACTCCCATGCAGATTTCGACCATTGGCTCGCCGGCTTGGCCGGAGGAGCGCACACAGAAGTCTTTCATCCAACACCGACCACTCCTTCCTCAGCACCGGTCCTTTCCCCGGCTAGCGTCACTTTTACGTCATACTTGAAGAGGACGTGTCTGCATCTCGTAAATTGATTGTCAAATCCCTGTCACACTGTAGCCATAAGTCTCATCGAAGGCTGCTCCGGGTAAACTTGGATTCGGGTGGGCTTTGGGATACTTGATCTCGTGCAAGCGAGCTGTCAATGCGCTAATTGCGAGCCTTCCAACAGTATTCTTTGTACATCACGGGCAAGTACCTTGGACATGAACCTCCTATCACTGCCGGGCGCGCAATGATCGCGTCAGTGATCAAACTGCATGCAATATTACTGCCCGAACGTAGTGAGATAAGATTGAAGCCCTTCAGGGTTTCCCTTTCACAGCAACCGTGTCTTCGCCCGATGTGAGCTGGTACGCCAAGAGGGAAGGCCGTGTCGGATCGGGTTAGGTGAGATGTTCAGCGGTAAGTGGCTCCTGCGGGAGAAGACTTCGTTCTCTCCGCTCGAGTTGTTTACCGAGCCGCGCCACCGGCGACTAACATGGCTTAGTAATCATCCCAACGAGGTGCAGACCACGCCCGTGCCGGCGCGATGTTTGCCTGTGACGCGTCGGCCTTGAACGTGACGTCTTGATCGCAGCGAAGGCGCTGGGTGGAGGGTAGGGACGAGCTCGAGGTGGCATAGCGAATATTTGCAGGCACTATGACCGTGATGGGCGGTTTTTGGGTCCCAGCTGACAGTGCTTAGGGGCTGCACATTTTGGCGTCGCAGAATTAAAGCCTGTAACCGACGTTCAAGTTTAGACTCAATCCAAATTAGCACCTGCGCTTTCGTGAGCATATTGCCCACAGCCAGCTAGCCAGCGACGGGCGAGGGAAAATTTGGGGGACCAGGCGTTGGTCCCGGCGGACGGCGAGGCAGCGGACGGAGTCGCACTGTCGCGGTGGCTTGTGCCAAAGTCCGGTGGTGCAGCACGAACAACGCAAGCTCGAGGCGATCGGAGACACCGGTTTTGTCGTAGATTGAACGCAATGCGTTCTTAACCGTCTGTTCTGACGTACCTACCAATTCGGCAATCTCACGATTCTTATAGCCACGTATCAATGCAGCCACTACGCGGAGTTCTCTGGTGGAAAGCCGATTGCGCACGCGCTCGCCAACAGAGTCCTCCCATCGCGTTGCGGTTGGGCCGGGCTCTTGGACAAACTGCTCGCCGCGCGCTACCAAACGGACAGCGCGCACAATTGTAGCGGCATTCACCGAACGGTACACTACTCCCAAAACGCCCGTTTCCAGGTATTTGTCGGTTGGGCTGTCGCCATCCGCTATCAAAAGCAGCGCGGTTCCTTGGCGTGAGGCGATCTGGCGGATTTGTTCATACAAATAAAGGTAGCTCGTGGCAAGAACTAACACGTGCGTACGCAACTTCTCGAGAGAGTTCAACAACTGTTCCGGCAATGTGGGCTGGCCCACAATGCGGATGTCCTCCTCCACAGCGAGCACCTTCGCGGTACCGGCGCGGAAAACCGCCTGCTGATCAGCGATGATGACGTTAATCATGAACTTGTAATGGATGCATCGCGGGGTTCAAACCCAAGTACTGCGCAATTGCACCGATGCCGGTAAGAAATATGGCTTGGGCAGTTGTCTTCGATCCCCACGCTAGGCGCATGCACGCAAGTCAATTCACTTTCGACGCAGGCTTTATAACCATGAAGATCAGACATCCAATGCCTCTAGTTAATTGTTTCCTGGAGAAATATCAAGACTTATGTGCCCGATTGCTAGTCTTGGACTCACTGAGTTAACTAATGCAAACTACCCAATGCAATTGCCCAAAACGCTCCTCATCAGCGGTGTCCAGCGGAGGGAGCCCCGGTTTCGATCGCTGTGTCTTTGTATGTAAGGGCGTTGTTGCAACGGATCGCAATATCATCGCCCTCGCCACCCAGGAATTTGCATAGTTGATAGGAACTCATCGCGCGCGATTTCAGCACATCCAACCGCGCTCTCGCATTTCTCCGCAATGTTATCTGCTTACAGACGAGTCGGATCCGATGCTTCTGGTCTCAGACTGGGCATTTTGCCCGGCATCGACCAGTTCCATCCACGCACGACCGCCCACTCGGCGACCTTACTTTATCGATATTCTGGCCAGGAACGAAGAGACACAGTCCGATGACAGCAGCCGGAATGAGAAGAGGAGTCCCCCGTCAGCTTTTCGCTAGCGGCTGCGAAATCTTTTTATCCTACGTTGGGCCCCCTGCGCAAGGTGCATCGCAGTTGCACGCGAACAGGATAACCCAAGCCGATTGTACATTGTTAGAAAAACATACGATGCATTACTGGTGCTGCAGGTTGTTTACGATCGCGTGAATTTGTACTTGTGTGCCAAGCAGTCACGGCCCCTCAGACCAGCACAATCTCCAGGCCGGCTTTCTTCAGGGCACGGAGGTCCTGTCTCGGAATCTGCTTGTCGGTGATCACGCCATGGATGTTTGAGATCGGCACGATCGACGACAGGCTCGAGCGTCCGAACTTGCTGGAGTCGCAGACAGCCACCACACGCGCCGCGATATTCACCATCAAGCGATTCAACTGTGCTTCCAGAAGATTGGGTGTCGAGACACCGGAATGGGTGTCGAACCCATCGACACCCAGAAAGAGAATGTCGGCCTTGAGGCGGCGGAGGCTCTCTTCTGCGATCGGACCTACAAGCGAATACGAATTCTTGCGCAGCATGCCGCCTGTCAGGATCACGTCCACGCTGCTGCCTGCCAGCTCGCCGGCAATGTTGATCGCGTTTGTGATGACGGTCAACTGCTTGAAGTCACGCAAAGCGCGGGCAATAGCCGTCGTGGTGCTGCCCGAGTCCAAGATGATCGACTGGCCTTCCTTGACCATGCGCGCGGCTGCGGAGGCGATTTTCAACTTCTCACGCGGGTGTTGTAGCTCGCGTTGGGTTAAATCCCGGTCCGACTCTGATCCAGCGCGAATGGGCAGTGCCCCACCATGCGTCCGGTAAATGAGACCGTGCTCGTGCAGCAGCTCAAGATCCCGTCGAATAGTAATCTCGGAGCTGCCAAACTTCCTGGCGAGCTCGCGCACCAGAGCGCGCCCGTTCTGGTTCACAAAATCAACAATGGCCCGGCGGCGCTCTTCGTTCAAAACGGATATATGTTTATTGGCCATCTTGCTTTTGTGACTCCCGGGCCCTGACCGGCTGGACTTATCGTGCGCACTGCTCAACTGCAGGTATCACAGCATCCCAAGGCCTGCCGCGCCTCTTGACGGATGCGACTTCTTCGATTCGATCAACCCGGAAGACTGATAGGATCCTATTCGATCATAACCGACCATCTCTAACAATGTCGGCTCTGTCAAGCCTTTTGCGAGCACACCACAACGCGTGCTCTGCGAGGAGCGCCACTTCGTCTGGTTGAGAAAAATGCTATCATCTATACGAAGGTTCGCGTTTAATCTTGCGGTTGGAACTTCAGTCCAACCCAACCATCTCCCCGGTCACACGTTCGATCATGATTACTTCTTCGAACTTCCTACCCTGCGAACCGAACGGCAACATTTGCTGGTAATCGGTTTGCTCTCGCCGCATCCAGAACGAGTGGACGGCGAGTTTGGATCGCTATCTGCGCAATTTTGCGTTCCCGGCGCATTGCTAAGTGTAGAAACGGACGTCGCCACTCGGGCTCTAAACGTACCGTTACCTGCGCGTCTCTACCAGCAAGAAGCGCAACGTGAGTTGCCTTGTTTACTGATATGTCCCAGTCGCTGGTGACCCCCGCTCGAGTCCTCACGAGGAATCGGTCCCGGGTAAATTGGGGATAAAGTTTGGGGGTGGCGCGCCCGCGCCGGCGCAACGAACGAGCTGTTGTTCAACGCCGGGCCCAGTAACAGCCTGGTTGGGACCTTGGATCGATCGTGTTCAAGTAAGCGGTACCGCTGGAATGCGATTGAATTGCAGGCCGCCTGGGTCAAGGCGGCTTGTTTCGTTTAGAGGACGAAAATGCGCGCCGCCCAGGTGTGTTGTGGTCAGGTATGGTGAGCTTTTCTACCGAAGTGCGGTAATGTTTTCAGTCCACGGTGACGGCCTTGACCAGATTGCGTGGATGATCGGGGTTGAACCCTTTTCTGACCGCGATGTGGTAGGCCAGCAACTGAAGCGGCACGACTTCAAGGATGGGCAATAGCAGCTCGTCGAGGTTCGGTAGTACAAAACATGGGACGCCTAGTGCTTGTATCTCTTGATCGCCCTCGGAGGCGACGAGGATCTGCCGCTCCGAGTGCTCGCGAATCTCGTCGAGTAACGAGCGTGATTTCTCATACCGCAGCATAGATTCTCGGTCGTTGGGGTCGCGGGTCATGATGGCGACCACGGGAAGCGTCTCGTCCAGCAGCGCTGTGGGCCCGTGCCGGAGCTCGCCAGTCGGATAGCCTTCAGCGTGAACATAGGAGATCTCCTTTAGCTTCAGGGCGCCTTCCAGGGCGATCGGGTAGTGAACTCCGCGGCCGAGGTAGATGAATACCTCATCGTAATAGAAACTTTGGGCGATCGACTTGGCTTGTGGATCAAAGCGCTCGATCAGGCCAGGTAAGATCGAAGGCAGTTGCGCCAGTGAAGCCAGTCTACTTGCCGTCTGCGCAGGGGAAAGCACACTCTTGTGCCGCGCCAGGAACAGCGCCAGCATGTACATCGCCGTCAACTGCGTGGTAAAGCTCTTGGTTGCCGGAATGGCAATTTCCTTCCCGGCACAGGTAAAGAAATTGGCGTCGGCTTCGCGCGAGATGGTCGAATCCACCACGTTCGAGATCGACAGCGTTTTCTTACCGTTCTCTTTGGCGAGCCGCTGGGCCGCAGTAGTATCCGCCGTCTCGCCCGATTGTGTAATCGCGATTACCAGTGATCCGCCCCCATTGAGCGGCTTGCGGCAGCCGTATTCGCTGGCATGTTCTACGTCGACGGGAACGCCGGCCAACTCCTCGATCATGAGCTTGCCGCACAGCCCTGCATGGCGGCTGGAGCCGCTCGCCACGATACTCACCGAATGCAGTGCTCCCCACTCGGCCGCAGCGAAGGACGAATGGTCGAGGCGTACACAGTTGGTGGCCGAGTCCACATGCTGCTCGATCGTCTTGCGGATGGCCTCCGGCTGCTGGTAGATCTCTTCTAGCATGTGGAAGGGGAAACGCGAGTTTGAGACCGGTGGAGCATCCGATGATGATGGCATAGCAACACGCTCCTTGGAGTCCGCGTATCGGAGGGCGCGGAAGCCCGGTCTGAAGGTCGTGCCGGGGACGAACGGTTTCAACAGCTCCCCTCAGCGAGAGGGCGATTCACGCCTGGCGGAAGCCCAGATCAGTTCGCCTACCCGCCTTCGTCCGCGGGCTTTCCGCGATCCTGCCTTGCATGATAATCTACCACAAAAGCGCAGAAATGATCATCAAAATGATCAGATTCGATCATTTTGATTGCTCGCCGATCGGGCGCCGGTACAGAATGGAAGGCATTATTTTGGTGCGCAATTCAGTAACCAACAGGGCTGTCCAGTCTGATTCCATATGACAAGAACCTCGCTTGCTCTTCTCCTCTTTTCTCGCATCATTGTCACCTCGGATTCATCGCCGGCCGCTTCCCTTAACCTGATGCCGATGCCGGCGTCCGTTCAGATACAGCCTGAACGGCTGAAACTGAACAGCTCGTTCACCATCGGCGCAACCGGCTGCTCTGACGCTCGTTTGGAGCGGGGTGTAAGGCGGCTTCAGCAACGCATCGAAGGAAGAACCGGGATTGAGTTGCCCGGCGGTTTCGCCAGCGGTGGCCAGGCCGTGCTAACCATCACATGTGGCGGCGCCAGTTCCGAATATCCGAAGCTTGGCGAGGATGAGTCTTACTCACTTGAAATTACTCCCCAGCACGCCATGTTGAAAGCAAACACCAATACCGGCGCACAGCGCGGAATGGAAACGGTTCTGCAACTCGTTTCGGCGGATCAAAACGGCTACTATTTTCCGGCGCTCAACATCCAGGACAAGCCGCGGTTCGCATGGCGCGGTTTGATGATCGATGTCTCACGCCACTGGGAACCGGTGGACGTCATCAAACGCAACATCGATGGGCTGGCTGCGGTCAAAATGAATGTTTTCCACTGGCACCTGACCGACGATCAGGGATTCCGGGTCGAGAGCAAGAAATATCCCAGGTTGCAGGAGATGGGCTCGGATGGGTTGTACTACACCCAGGAGCAGATTCGTCAGGTCGTAAACTACGCGGCCGACCGCGGCGTCCGCATCGTCCCTGAGTTCGATATGCCGGGGCACACGACGAGTTGGTTCGTCGGCTATCCCGATCTCGCGAGCGGGCCCGGGCCGTACCAGATTGAACGGAAGTTCGGCATCTTCGATCCAACCATGGATCCGACACGAGAGGAGACCTACAAATTCCTTGACGGATTTCTGGGCGAGATGGCGCAATTGTTTCCCGACGAATACATCCACATCGGAGGTGATGAAAACAACGGCAAACAGTGGAAAGCCAGCCCAAGGATCCAGCAATTCATGCGAATGCGTGGGCTGAAAGACACGGCTGCGCTGCAGGCGTATTTCAATCAGCGCGTACTGAAGATTCTGACCAAGCACGGAAAGAAGATGATCGGATGGGACGAGGTGCTCACGCCAGAGCTCCCGAAAAGTGTCGTCGTGCAGTCGTGGCGCGGCACCAAGTCGCTGGCGGACGGCGCCAAGCTGGGCTACACCGGTATCCTTTCGCAGCCCTATTACTTCGACCACATGGCTCCGGCTGAATATTTTTATGTGAATGATCCCCTGCCCTTCAACAGCGATCTCACGCCGGAGCAAGCGGCGCGCGTGATCGGCGGCGAGTCGTGTGCCTGGGGCGAGTTCCTCTCGCCTGAGAACATCGACAGCCGCATCTGGCCGCGCAATTCGGCTTTGGCCGAGAGGCTGTGGTCGCCGCATAACATAACCGATGTCACTGACATGTATCGTAGGCTCGATCGCGTCAGTATTGCACTGGAGCAGGATGGCCTTACCCACGAATCGAGCACTGGCAAGATGCTGCGGCAAATCACTGGCGAGCGCGAGGTTGGACCACTCGGGGTTGTGGCGGAGGTCGCAGACCCGTTCGGAATTTCGTATCGCGAAGACTTACTTCCGGGCGAGACCCAACTGACGCCGCTGACCCGCGTAACCGATGCCATTGTTCCCGATGCGCCGTTTCGGCGCCATTTTGCAGTGCTGGTGAATCAGCTGTTGAGTGACGCTCCGAAGTTCTCTGCCGGGCGCGACGAGTTAGTGCAGACCTTCCGCGAGTGGCGCGATCTCGGTCCAGCGTTTCGGGCGATGGAATCGGACAATCCGATTCTGGCAGACTGTGACGCCCGGGTCACAGATCTGGGCCGGCTGGGGGCCACGGGGCTGGAAGCGCTGGCTTATCTCCAATCGGGCAATATGCCTCTGGCCGCATGGAAAAACGATGCCCTGTCTCTCGTTAATGCCTCCGAGAAACCGGACAAATCAGTGATGAAATTTTCCTGGCTGCCCTCGTATCGCGCGTTGATCCTCGCCGCGGCGGACGTCGATGCACTAAAGACCGCAACTCCAGCCCAATGGAGGCAGCATGTGATGCAGGAAACCGTAGAACAGGAGCCAGAAGCAAAGTACACGTGGTGAGGCTAGGATTTTAACGCTACGCTGGCACTGCGTTTACCGAGGACGTCTTCCGGTATTGGGGCACAGCCTTGGCAACCCACGTACTCCAAACCTGTTCTAGCGAGGTATCAGGCCATCTTCACGATCTCCTGCACCGCACGATAAGCCTGATCGATGGCGGCGTCGGTGTAGGCGCGCGCATCAGCGTCGGAGTTCGCGATGGTGATGCGTCCAAACGGCTGGCGTCCCAGTACGCACGGTCGCCGGTTTGGCGGCCAGTCCGGGTCCCACAATGAGTTGTATTCGTAAGCGTAACCGTGTGCCCAACGGTTGACAGTGATTGCTGCGATGTCGCGCCCGGGATCGAAGCCTGCCGAGCCTAACATCCTTCCGAGTTGGTCGCGAATATTCCGCTCGAAAGTCGAGTATGGTGTCGCAATCAGCTCCATACGCCCGGCCTTGTACTGATCTCTCGCTGGAAGCCCTGGTTTGCAGGGCGTCCGTAGCATGAAAAGGACCATGGGATAGGCAGAATTGCTGGGGAATTGGTACTGTCCGAGGCTGACCGGAAAGTCGAGAGCCGTGTAGGTATGATAGCCACCTGGTGCCACAATCTGATGAATGCCGAGCTCTTGGAACGGCCGCCAGTTGCGAATGGCTACGTGCGAATAAACCAGGGGAACTTTGACTCCGTAGTGCAAAGCCTCCTTCTGTTTTTCCGGCAGTTCAGGGCAAAGGTAAGGAATCATCTGGTTGTAGCAAGCAAGCACACAGTACTTCGCCTCGACACTCTGCAGCTTGCCGCCCCGCACGTACTGAACGTGTACCGGTTCCGCACTCGCGTGGCCTCCGTCCTGATGGACTTTCACCACTGTTGAATTCAGCCGAATGCGGATGCGTGAGGCCACGTTGTCAAGTCGGCTGTAGTCGGCGCGAGCGGTGACGACGTCATCCATCGTGTGTCCAGGAATTGAACCTGGGATGAGTGCGCGCACAATTAACCGTGCAATTGAAGCATTGCCGTCAGGGAAGTGAAAGATGTACGGCTCTTCTTTTTCCGGCGGCTCAAGATTCAGGCCGGCGAATCCCGGATAGGTGAATGAGTGGTAGTCGTCGTAATTTTCGTAACATGCGTAAGCAGAAACGGCATCGATTCCAACGCCGAACAGGTCGTGAGGAAATGTCTGGAAGAATGGCAGGGCCTCGGGGGAAACCTTACAATATGTCGTCAGGTAATCAGCATAACTGATTTT
>Ga0306925_10007326_pt1 | contig 10362 bp, 12 predicted proteins | sample flu12Cox44000176_FD_203755 | JGI IMG/M metagenome (GOLD analysis project Ga0306925, IMG submission 203755) | Lab enrichment of tropical soil microbial communities from Luquillo Experimental Forest, Puerto Rico - flux8day.12C.oxic.44.000.176 (v2)... | ecosystem: Environmental > Terrestrial >... | reverse complement strand
GGCGGCCGAATACCTTCGTCTGGTATGGAATACCACCCGGTTCGTGTTCGAGCCGGAAGGCATCTACGAGCAGGTCGACCGCGACGCGCCGGTGATCATCGCCATGTGGCACGGCCAGCATTTCCTGACGCCTTTCGTGCGACGCGCGCAGGATCGCGCCAAGGTGCTGGTCTCGCGCCATCGCGACGGTGAGATCAATGCGCTTGCGGTGGAGCGGCTGGGCATCGGCGCCATTCGGGGCTCCGGCCATCACGGCGGCGGATTCGTCGGCAAGGGCGGGGTGAGCGCCTTCAAGGAGATGCTGAGCGCGCTGGAGCAGGGTTACAACGTTGCGCTCACCGCCGACATCCCCAAGGTCGCGCGGGTCGCGGGTCTCGGCATCGTCAAGCTCGCGAGCGCATCCGGCCGGCCCATCTATCCGATCGCGATCGCGACCAGGCGGCGCGTGGAGCTCAACAACTGGGACCGCACGGCCATCAACCTGCCGTTCGGCCGCGGCGGCGGGGTCGCCAGCGCGCCCCTGCGCGTGCCGGCCGACGCCGACGGCGCCGCGCTCGAAACCGCGCGGCGCGCGCTCGAGGCCGCGCTCAACGCTGCAACCGCGCGCGCCTATGCCATCGCCGATCGGCCGCGGGAGGACGGCGGTCGTGGCTGACGGCCTGCCGCTGACGTTGCACGCCTATCGGCTGCTGACCGCGGCGGCGACGCCGCTCGCGCCGGCGCTCATCTCGCATCGGCTCAAGCACGGCAAGGAGCTCGCCGCGCGCCTCAACGAACGCTACGGCGAAAGCGAGGTCGCGCGCCCGGGCGGGCCGCTGGTGTGGGTCCACGGCGCCAGCGTCGGCGAGCTGCTCTCGGTGATTCCGCTGATCGAACGCATCAGCGAAAGAGGATTCGGTGTGTTGTGCACGTCGGGCACCGTCACCTCGGCCAATCTCGCCGAACAACGCTTGCCCAAGGGCGTGATCCACCAATTCGTGATTCTCGACACGCCGCGCTTCGTCAAGCGCTTCATCGACCATTGGCGGCCCGATCTCGCGCTCTTCGTCGAGTCGGATCTCTGGCCCAACTTGATCGTGACGAGCACCGAGCGCGGCATTCCCTTGATCCTGATCAACGGCCGCGTGTCGGAGCGCTCGTTCAATCGCTGGCGACGCGTCCCCGGCACCATCGCCGCGCTGCTGCGCTGCTTCGACCTCTGCCTCGCGCAATCGGCCGCCCACGCCGCGCGTTATCGCGAGCTCGGCGCGCCGCACGTCACCACCACCGGCAATCTCAAGTTCGACGTGCCGGAGCCGCCCGCTGACCCCGCCGGTCTGGCGGTCCTGCGGACGGCGGTCGGCGGACGCACCGTCATCGCCGGGGCCTCGACCCATGCCGGCGAGGAAACGATGTTGATCGAGGCGCACCAGCGGCTGCGCGGGTCTTTCCCCCGGCTGCTCACGGTGGTCGCGCCGCGTCATCCCGACCGCGGCCCCACGATCCTCGACATCGCGCATGCCGCCGATCTCAAGGCGGCGCTGCGCTCGCGCCGGGAATTGCCGCGCGCGGACACCGACGTCTATGTCGCCGACACGCTGGGCGAACTCGGTCTGATCTACCGGCTCGCGCCGATCGTGTTCGTCGGCGGCTCGCTCGCTACCCATGGCGGCCAGAATCCGATCGAGCCGATCAAGCTCGGCGCGGCGGTTCTGCACGGCCCGAACGTTTGGAACTTCGCGGAAATCTACGCCGCGCTCGACGAGGCGCATGGCGCCGAAGAGGTGAGCGACGCGCAGGCGCTCGCGCTGCGGGCGGGCGCCTGGCTCAAGGACGCGCACGCCCGCGCGGCGGTGACCGCCGCCGCGCGCGAAACCGTGGCCACGCTCGGTGGCGGGCTCGAGCGCACGCTCGCCGCGCTCGAACCCTATCTCATGCAGATTCGCCTCGAATACCGCGAGTCCCATGCGTGAGCCGTCGTTCTGGTGGGGCGAGGCCTCGCTCGCGTCCGCCCTGCTTGCGCCGCTGGCGGCGATCTACGGCGCGGTGGCGCAAGCGCGCCTTCGCGGACGTGGCCGCCGTGTCGGCGCGGCGGTGGTCTGCATCGGCAATTTCACCGTCGGCGGCGCCGGCAAGACGCCGACGGCGCTGGCGGTGGCGCGCATGCTGGCGGGGGCGGGCGAGCAGCCGGTCTTCCTCAGCCGCGGCTACGGCGGGACACTCGCGGGCCCGGTCCTGGTCGATCCGACGCGGCATCGTGCGCAGGACGTGGGCGACGAGCCGCTGCTGCTCGCGCGCACGGCGCCGACCATCGTGGCGCGCAACCGCGTCAAGGGCGCCGCCATCGCCGCCGGCGCGAGCGTCATCGTCATGGACGACGGTTTCCACAATCCCTCGCTCGTCAAGGACTTTTCGGTGCTCGTGGTCGACGCCCGGCGCGGCATCGGCAATGGCCGGGTCATCCCGGCCGGTCCGCTGCGGGCGCCGCTCGAGGCGCAGCTCGCGCGCGCCCACGCGCTGGTTCTGGTCGGGACGTCGTCGCGCGCCGCAGTCGTCGCGGCGGCCGCGCGCGCGCGCAACATTCCGGTTTTGCTGGCGCGCTTGCGCCCCGACGCGGGCTTTCTCGCGCGGCTCGGCGGCAGCCGCGTGCTCGCCTTTGCCGGCATCGGCGATCCGGAGAAATTTTTCTTAACCCTCGCCGACGCCGGCGTTGCGGTTGCCGCCACGCGAACCTTTCCCGACCATCACGGCTACACGCGCGCCGAGGCGAAGGCGCTCTGCGAGCAGGCGGACCGCGAGGGCCTCTTGCTGGTGACGACGGAAAAGGATCTCGCACGGCTTACCGGCGACGATGAAGCGAGAGAGCTTGCCGCTCATGCCCGCGCACTGCCGGTCACGCTCGCCTTCGAGGACGAAGCGCGGTTCCAATCGCTGTTGCTGGAGCGGCTGGCGGCGGCGCGCACAAGGGGCGACGGGTGAATGCGCTAGCGTCCCCTGTCCTCGGTCGTGCGCCGTCCGGCGTTCGGGACATGCCGCTGCAGGACCGCTTCAGGATTGACGTAGGCCTCTTGCAGGTCGACGCTCCAATATTTCAGCTCTTCGAGCGGGATCGGCAAGCCGGTCACCGCGCAGCGCACGAAGGCACCCGGCCGCACGACGCGAAAGTCGCCGTCGAGATATTTGACCTCGGCCTCACCCGTCATGGGGGAAGGGCGATCGGATCGGTTCAGCACGCGCGCCTCCACGCGACCGGTTTGCTGGGACTCAAAGTCCATGGGCTTGCCGGCGCCAGCACCCAACATAGTCGCTCGGCGCGGCGCATGTAAGCCACCCGCTCGGGATTGTTTGCCCCGACTTTCATGGCAATAGGGCAGGCTTTACGAATCGCACTACGCTCCGAACAGGCTGCCCTGATTCGAATCGCCGTTGCCGCGGCGGCCGCGCGGCTTGCTCGCGGCGGGGGATTGCGGCTTCTCCGCCGCGGCGGATGAACCTTCCGCCGCTGCGTGCACGTGGCCGTCCGAAAATTCGATATCGAGCCGCATGCCCGCACTGACCGCAGCCGCCTGCCGCAGCGGACGGCCGGCGAGATCGCGCACCAGCGCGAAGCCGCGCGCGAGCACGCCGCGATGGGAGAGCGCGTTGAGCAATTGCCCGCAGCGTTCGACCGATGCCGCGCGCTGGCGCAGCGAAGAATCCACCGCGCGTCGCGCCCGCTCGGACAGCGCGGCGACGCGCTCGCGTTGCCGGCCGATGCGGGTGCGATGGGCGTCGGCGTTCGCGCGCAAGCCCGCGGCAAGGCGCACGTTGGCCGTCACCAACCGCTCGCGCCGCTGCCGCCGCGCGACGTTCTCCGCGCGCTTTGCCCGCTCGCTTAGCGCCGCGACCAGCTCGCAGCAGCGGCTCACGCGCGCGCGCAGGATTTGCGGGCCGAGTCGGCCGGCGACGCGCGAGAACTGGGCGTGATGGATTTGCGCGTTGGCGGTGAGCGCGCGCGGGAGACGCGCGCTCGCGTGATCGAGCCGCTGGCGCGGCAGCGCGAAGAGCTCCTCGGCGGTGGGCAGCGCGCGGATGGCCGCGCGCAACTCGGTGCGCCGCGCCTCCTGACCGCGTTGCCAGCAGGCGAGCGAGCGCCGCGCCAGGCCATCGACGCGCACGCGGAGTTCCATGCGCACCGGCACCGCCAGCTCGGCGGCTGCGCTCGGCGTCGGCGCACGCACGTCGGCGGCGAAGTCGATGAGAGTCACGTCGGTTTCATGCCCGACCGCGGCGATCAGCGGGATCATGCTCGCGGCCGCCGCGCGCACCACGATCTCTTCGTTGAACGACTGCAAATCCTCGAGCGAGCCGCCGCCGCGCGCGACGATGAGCAGGTCGGGCCGGCGCAACGGCCCCTGCAGTGGAAGCGCGTTGAAGCCATGGATGGCGGCGGCGACCTCCTCGGCGCAGCCGTCGCCCTGCACGCGCACCGGCCACACGATGACGTGGCGCGGGAAACGGTCGGCGAGCCGATGCAGAATATCGCGGATGACGGCGCCGGTCGGCGAGGTGACGACGCCGATCCGCTCCGGCAGAAACGGCAGGAGCTGCTTGCGCGCGTCGTCGAACAGGCCCTCGGCGGCGAGCTTCTTCTTGCGCTTCTCGATGAGCGCCATCAGCGCGCCGATCCCCGCGAGCTCGAGCGTCTCGATGACGATCTGGTATGTCGACTTGCCGGGAAAAGTCGTCAGCCGCCCGGTGACGAAGACTTCGAGCCCTTCCTCGGGCTTGAGGCGCATGCGCGCGAACGCGCTTCTAAAGATCACCGCCTCGATCTTGGCGCCTTCGTCCTTGAGCGCGAAATAGCAGTGGCCGGAGGAGTGCGGCCCGCGGAAGCCGGAGATTTCGCCGCGCACGCGCACGTAGCCGAAGGCGTCCTCGACGGTCTTTTTCAGCGCCGCCGAGAGCTCGGAGACGGTCCATTCCGGGATGTTGAGGCGTGCGGGCTCGTTCATTGCGACGTGGTGAATCACCTTATGCGCGCTGCGTCAACTCGCCGGCACAACACTGCCAAGCGTGCTAGCCGCCGACTTTGGCGTTGTATTGTTCGTCTGACACTTTTTCGAGCCAGGTCACGTGGGTGCCGTCGAGATGCTCCTGCAGCGCGATGTGCACCATCGCGGTGTCGGGACCGGCGCCGTGCCAGTGCTTTTCTCCCGGCGCGATCCACACCGTATCGCCGGCACGGATCTCCCGCACCGGGCCGCCCCAGAGCGCAACCCGGCCCACGCCGGAGAGGACGTGCAAGGTCTGGCCGAGCGGATGGGTATGCCATGCGGTGCGCGCCCGCGGTTCGAAGCGCACGAAGGCGCCCCTGATTCGCGCTGGCGCCGGCGCTTCGATGATCGGGTCCTGCCACACCGTGCCGGTGAAATAGTCCGCAGGCGGGCGGCGCGAGGGCATGGAGCCCAACGGTTTGATGTCCATGGCGGCGTTTCCTCCACGCGGCTCGAACGTTGGCTGCTCGCGGTCCTAGCACCGATCGGTGGACCGTAGAAGACCGGTCTCGGCTTCTGCGCCTTGCGATGCAAGCGAGCCATGCTACACCACCCGCCGAAAACCAAGGCTCCGGCGGAACGCGCATGAACATCCTCCTCCTCGGCTCGGGCGGACGCGAGCATGCGCTCGCCTGGAAGATCGCGGCGAGTCCGCTGGTCGCGCGGCTCTTCTGCGCGCCGGGCAACGCCGGCATCGCCCACGACTGCGAGCTGGTGGCGCTCGACATCGCCGACCACGCGGCGGTGATCGCGTTCTGCAAGGCGCAAAAAATCGATCTGGTCGTGGTCGGACCCGAGGCGCCGCTCTGCGCCGGCATCGTGGACGATCTCACCGCGGCCGGCATCAAGGCCTTCGGCCCGAGCCGGGCGGCCGCGCAACTCGAAGGCTCCAAGGGCTTCACCAAGGATCTGTGCAAGGCCAACAAGATTCCCACCGCCGCCTACGAGCGCTTCGACGCGGCCACGCCGGCGAAGCGCTACGTGCGCGCGCAGGGCGCGCCGATCGTGGTGAAGGCCGATGGGCTCGCCGCCGGCAAGGGCGTCGTGATCGCAACCACGCTGGCCGAGGCCGACGCCGCGATCGACATGATGTTCAGCGGCGGCTTGGGCGCGGCCGGCGCGCAAGTGGTGGTGGAGGAATTGCTTGAGGGCGAGGAGGCCTCCTTCTTCGCGCTCTGCGACGGCGAGACCGCGATCGCGCTCGCCTCGGCGCAGGACCACAAACGCGTGTTCGACGGCGATCGGGGCCCCAACACGGGCGGCATGGGCGCCTATTCACCGGCGCCGGTGATGACCCCCGACATGGCGCGGCGCGCCATGGACGAGATCGTGCTTCCCACCGTGCGCGCCATGCAGGCTGGCGGCGCGCCCTACAAGGGCGCGCTCTATGCCGGCCTGATAATCACCGCCGAGGGGCCGAAGCTGATCGAATACAACGTGCGCTTCGGCGATCCCGAATGCCAGGTGCTGATGCTGCGCCTGATGTCCGACCTCGTGCCCGCGCTGCTCGCCTGTAGCGACGGAATGCTCAAGAATTTCGATCTGCGCTGGTACCCGGACGCGGCGTTGACCGTGGTGATGGCGGCCAAGGGCTATCCCGGCGCCACCGCCAAGGGCTCGGTGATCGAGGGGCTAAAGGCCGCGGCCGAGATCGAGGGCGTCGAAATCTTCCACGCCGGCACCAAGGCGGACGGCGGCCGCATCCTCGCCAACGGCGGGCGCGTGCTCGACGTCTGCGCGCTGGGCAAGACCGTGGGCGAGGCGCAGGCGCGCGCGTATCAGGCGGTCGATCGGATTCGTTGGCCGGAGGGGTTCTGCCGCCGGGATATCGGCTTTCGGGCGGTGGAACGGGAGAAGGCGCGTCTATGAAACTCTAGCTTCCCTGTCTCCGGCCGTATATATTTTTCGGGTCGGGTGTATATATGGAGGCGGGGTTTGGATGTGTTGATCAAACGGCCGACCGCCGTGGCCAAAATTCGCAAGCTGGCGAAACGGACCGGCGAAACGCTCACCGATGCGGTCGAACGGGCGGTCGAGGATCGCCTTGCCAGGGTTCGGCCGCGCGAACGCAAAAAGGGCCGAATCGACCGGAAGAGGCTCGCCGAGCTGTTGAAATATTTCGATTCCCTTCCGGTCGACGATCACCGCTCGCATGAGGAGATCGTCGGCTACGACGAGCACGGAGTGCCGAAGTGATCGTCATCGATACTTCGGCGCTGTTCGCAATTGCCGCCAACGAATCCGAGCGCTCCGCGTTCGTCGATTTGCTCGACGCCGAAAAGGGACTGATCTCTGCGGTCACATACGTTGAATCGGTCATGGTGCTCACCGGACGCTCGCGACGATTAGCGATCGCGCGGGTAGACGACCTGATGCGAACGTTCGGCCTGGAAATCGTGCCGGTCGACCGGAAACTGGCAACCGCAGCCGTGAGCGCGTTCGATCGCTACGGTAAAGGCCGCCACCCCGCGCGCCTCAATCTTTCCGACTGCTTTGCTTATGGCCTCGCCAAGAGCCGTGGCCTGCCGCTGTTATTCAAGGGCAACGATTTCTTGAAAACAGACATCACGCCGGCCTGGCGAGGCTGAACAGGTCTTGCGCAGGGGTTTCTCATGCCCGACCTTGCCGACCTCTATCCTGGCTTTGCCTCGCACTGGATCGACACGTCGGCTGGCCGCATCTTCACGCGCGGCGGCGGGAAGGGGCCGCCGCTGCTGCTCCTTCACGGCTATCCCCAGACCAACGTGATGTGGCACCGGGCGCTCCGGGCCGACACGTGAAGACACGAGCCGACATTTAAGTGGGGTTACGGCCGATTTTCCTTGCTCTATCAGTGACAAGAGGCGACACTGCCGGACAGGCGGAGTAACGGCCAGACAGACCAAACGGTTACTCCTAGAGGCCTCGGAGTAACGGAGTAACCAAATGCCAAGCAAGCGATTGACGACGATCAGCGTCGCGCAGATCAAGCCGCGCCCCGTCAGGTTTGAGGTCGCGGACGCCGGATGCCTCGGGCTTTACCTTCAGGTTCAACCTTCCGGCGTCAAGGGTTGGGCAGTCAGGTACAGGATCGATGGCAAGCCGGCAAAATACACTTTGCCCGGCGCCCTTGGCCTAGCAGCAGCGCGCACGGCCGCCAGCGAGATACGGCAAAAGGTCGAGCAGGGCATCGACCCGAATGGCGAGAAGCGGGCGGCGAAGGCGGCAGCCGAGATCGCGGCCGGTAACACGCTGCGCGCCGTTGGTGAGAAATATTTGCGCTACGAGCAGGCCAAGCCGGAAGGCAAGCGGCTGCGGACCATCGATCAGCGGCGGGCGACGTTCGAGCGGCTGATCTTTCCGGTGCTCGGGGGGCGGCCGATTGGTGAGATCAAGCGTGGCGAGATCGTCAAACTTCTCGACGAAATTGAGATCGTACGCGGCGGTCGCGCGGCCGATGAGGCCCTGACCATGTTGAAGATCGTTTTCGACTGGCACGCGGTTCGCGATGAGAATTTCCGCACGCCGATCGTGCGGGGCATGGCGCGCACTAATCCAAAGGATCGGATGCGCAGCCGCGTGTTGAGCGATGACGAGGTGCGCGCGGTGTGGCGGGCTGCCGACAGTGCCGGCACGTTCGGCGCACTGGCGCAGTTTCTCTTGCTGACAGCAACGCGGCGCAATGAGGCGGCGCGGATGACGTGGGACGAGTTCACCGGCAGTGATTGGCTGATTCCAGCGGCTCGGTACAAGAACAAGCAGCCGCACCTAATCCCGCTTTCCAAGGCCGCACAGGCGGTGTTGGCCAAAATGCCGAAGATCGTCGGCTGCCCTTGGGTTTTTGCCGGCGGTACTGGCCGCTGCCCGTTCTCCAACTTCGGCCGCGCCAAGGTGCTGCTCGACCAGGCGAGCGGCGTCACCGGCTGGACACTGCATGACACTCGCCGAACGGGCCGCAGCTTGCTTTCCCGTGCTGGCATCGGTCCCGACATTGCCGAGAGGGCGATCGGTCACGCGCTCGCCGGTGTGCGCAAGACTTATGACCTACACCACTTCTATTCCGAGAAGCAGCACGCGTTCGAGGCGCTGGCAACGGAGATCGAGCGCATCGTCAATCCACCGGAGGGCGACAACATCGTCCCGCTCCGAGCTTAAGGAGTGAAGCGGCCAGCCCGGACGGGCTCAAACCGTCCGATGCTGGCCTGACCCCAAGCCATCGAGTGGTCCAATGGCTAAGGCTGGGAAGAATATACCAGAGAGCGGCGCTGGCTCCGTCCCGGTCAAGGACCTAAGGCTGCCTGCGGATTGGCGCGATGAGTTAGGGTTGGATCGTCAGAGAGCAGATCTGATCAACGGCGATCTGGGTGCTTGGTGGCAGCACTATGCAACCGGCGAATATCATGAGATCCCGCGAGCGTATTGGCGAGGGGAGAGAGCTGTAGAATTCGCCAATGGTGGATTGGGGTGGCTCCTTCTAGGAGGTCTATTCTCGTCTGAGGGCAGCCACTCGTGCGCGATTTATATGGCGCGGCCCCCAGGATGGTCCGGGCCGAAGCAGGGTACAGCATCACAGCCCGAGCAGCCTGCCGAGCAGCTCGAGCAGCCGAGGCGGTCTAGCAAGCGGAAGCAGAAAGAAGTGATCCGCAGAGTACGCATGGCGTATCCCGACGGCGTGGACGGCGTTCCCACCGCCGAGGTGTTCAAACAGATCCGCTACAGCAGCTGGAGAACGGTCAACCGCGCGCTTGGCCGCGAGCCTTTGCCTAAAAAATAATCCGCAAATTCCGCATTGCGGATGTTTGCGGATACTTGCCGATTGCCCTCCATATGGCTCCGCTAAACTTCGCGTCGGGACATCAAACGACGTGGAGGGTTTTTTCCATGGAAGTTGCTCACCCGAACCGCGCCGCTCGTCAACTGGCGAGCAATCGTGAACATCCACATGGACAGCATCCGAAGCCAAACAGAGCTTTCGGCAAATCACAGGTGGCGGAGCGTTACGGTAACGTACATACGCGAACCGTCGACCGCCGCGTCGAGCGGGGCGAGATCCCGCCAGCCGACTTTCACCAGGGACGCCTTTCTTATTGGTGGGAGTCGACGTTGGACCAACACGACGAAGCAGCGGCGCGTGAAGAGCGTATCCGCCGAGAAGCTAAGGCCGAGACAGAGAAGGCGGCCGCCCCATGACAAAAACCGCACTCCTGCCGTTGGGCGGCGGGAGCGCGGGTGGTGCGAGTGACCGATCTACGCAAGCCGGCCACCACAACCACATCTCGCCGCTGACGTGGTCCGGCAATCTCGCCGACACGCTGATGGACCGCATCGCCATGCACGTGCGCAAGCACGCGCCGGAGCGATTTGGCTG
>Ga0306925_10007324_pt1 | contig 10364 bp, 7 predicted proteins | sample flu12Cox44000176_FD_203755 | JGI IMG/M metagenome (GOLD analysis project Ga0306925, IMG submission 203755) | Lab enrichment of tropical soil microbial communities from Luquillo Experimental Forest, Puerto Rico - flux8day.12C.oxic.44.000.176 (v2)... | ecosystem: Environmental > Terrestrial > Soil... | reverse complement strand
TGCTCGTTGTTGCCGGCGTTGAGACAATTGTGCGGCCTCTTGACGGCGAGGGTTTTCACTACGCGCAGGCTGTCGCCATCGACGATCTGCACCGAATCTCCATCAAAGAGCGGCACAGCCACAAGTTTCCCGTTGGGTGTCACCGCGCATTGGTTAGGACGCCCGGGGAGGGACAATGTGCGCAGCACTTTGCCGGTGGAGCAATCCAGCGACTTCAGAGCTTTCTCGCTCTCGATGGTCGTGTACGCAATCCGTCCGCTTTCCGGCACGGCGATGCCATGAGGACGTTCTCCAACCTGCCAATCGCCGGCGCGAGCGAGCCGTTCCAGATCGATGACACTGATGTCACTGCCATCGCTGTTGGTTACCAAGGCCCAAGACCGGCGGCGCGGACTCTGGGAAAAGCCCAGCCCCGCGGCAGCAGCTCCCATCACCAGCATCCGTAGCACTTGTCGCCGTGCGATTCTCATTTCCATTTGCACTCTCCGTCCGAATGCGATTTCGCGGCATCAGCATATACGCTACTTCTCAGCCACGCCAACCCTATAGATCAAGAAGTCTTCAAATGTGGCGATGGTCAGTTCTGACTGATGGCCAATGCACCGACAAAGTCAACCGCGCCGAAGCGCTACAGTGGGGCACGTGAATTCTTGGAAGAACTAGTTATTGAACGCCGCTAGCGCTTCTGCACGAGGGGCCCGAGACCGGGATCGTTCTCGTGAAGGCTAACGTCTGCGACCTCGAACCCAAGCTGAAAACCGTTGGCTTCAACATCCTGAACGGGGGAGTGAGAATCCCATTCCCGGGCACCGGCAACCAAGGCAAATTCAGAACTCTCATCCGCAAGATACTTGGACTGAAGAACTGAGAATGTCCACACGCCTCGGACCCGTCGATTCCGATGGCATGCCTAGACCACACTGAGAATTCACGCCGCAGCCCCGAGAGAGCACCGCTAGCGACCCCGATGGGGGTCTCCCCAGTCGGCCCGAGTCGAGCCTCGTAAAACTGATCCTAGCGTGGAAGGTGGCCACCCGGCGGCCCGCGTTCGGAGCCCCGAGAATGTCGAAGTTCGAGCGACGAGGAAAGTCGGACGAATTGAGAGCAAGAAAAAACCCCGGCTATTTCCCGGCTATTTGGACATAATTCGGCATATTTCGGGATACCTCGGAGCCCGGGGAATTTGGGCTAAGCTCCAGTAAATGCTGGCCCGTCAATCCGGCTCCGGTTCAGGCCCGGCGAGGTCTAAACCCCGGAGCCGGTTTCGGCTTCCGCGGAACTCAACGAACACTCGACCGGCGGTCCTTTGCCCGGCCGCCGATCTCGCGGAAGGTCATGTTCTTTGCCTTCCGTTTATATCTACGCTTCCAGTCGAGAAAAAGTTCAGCATACGATTGCGTGATGTAGCTGGCGGGCGCGATGCCCAGCGCTCTTGCAGTAGTATCGATCCAGCGGGGAGGACCCTCGATTTCGGCGATTTCGCCGATGGGAGTGCGGTCCAGGACCACATGTCCTTTGCCATCGCTCCATTCGGAGCGGTATTTCTCGTATACAAAGACTGGCCGATACCCGAGAGCGCGCAGAAGGCGGTCCATCTGCGCGCCATCCGAGACGCCCGTTTCCAGCTCTGCGCGCGACTTGTGCCTGCCGGCCTTGCCGCGAGCCTTGTGGGTCAGCTTCCACGACTTGCCGTACTTGCGCAGGCGGAGCAGCTCACCTTTGTGACAGAGTTCATGGCTGGGCAAGTCGTAGAGCGTGTTCACTTCGTGCGTCGGCGGGGTTTCGCAGTGGAAACCCCTCGTGGTGAGCTGTTGCTCGAGAAGCCTGGGATCGGCGACAAAAAACTTGATTTCGATCTCCTGCGCAGCAGACATAACGCATAGTGTAAGTGAGATTCGCGCAGAGACCTCTAGCTCAGGCGCTCCACGATGTATTCCGGTACCCACAACAGCACGCGCTTGATCTCGGAGTCGGGAAAGTTGCAGATCGCTTCACGGGCTGCGTTAGTAAACTCAGTTGCACGTGTGTAGGCGGCATCGATGGATCCATAGCGCTTCAGGATTGCGACGATGTCGGAAGGAGTAATGCCGTTAAACCCGCCATTCCCCAGCACCGACTCGATTGTCGCCCGCTCGGCGGGTGTGCAAAGCTGAAGGGCGTGCAAAACCGCAAGCGTAGCCTTGCCCTCGCGCAGGTCACTTGCCACCGGTTTGCCCAGGACCTCCTCCGAGGCAGTGAGATCGAGGACGTCATCGACAATCTGGAAGGCCATGCCGAGATTGCGGCCATAGTCGGCAAGCCGCTGCTGATCGGCCTCGCTGGCCCGGGCCAGGATCCCGCCCAGCTTCATGCACACGGAAAAAAGGCACGCTGTCTTGCGATAGATCAGCTCGTAGTGCTCATCGAAGGTGATAGCTTTGCCCAGCCGCTCGATCTGCAGCAGCTCGCCCTCGACCATCGCTTGGGTGAGATCGATGAGAGTATCGAGGATCGGGAAATTGCGCTCCTGCACTGCGATTTTGAAGGCCTGCATGTAAAGCCAATCTCCCGCAAGTACGCACTTGGCATTGCCCCACTGGGTGTTGGCAGCGGGACGCCCGCGCCGGGTCGTGGCTTCGTCAATGATGTCATCGTGGACAAGGGTCGCAGTGTGGATGATCTCGACCACGGCGCCGAGCTTGATGGCGCCCTGGCCGGAGTAGTTCATCAGCTTGCACGAAAGCAGGAGAAGGGCAGGGCGTAACCGCTTGCCACCACCGGCGCGAAGGTATTCGCCGATCTCAGTTATGGCACGTACGCCGGAAACGGTATCCCGCCCGAACTCACGCTCGATGGCGGCGAGATCATCATGCAACAGGTCAAATACTTCCTTGGCGTTACGGATTGCGGTCGTATTCAAATCGGCCAGCTCCGTCAGTTGGAACGGTAATTTGTAAACTGCATGTCGATGCCGAAATCAGACTGCTTGATGATGGCGATGACCTGTTGCAGGGTGTCACGATCTTTCCCGCTAATGCGCACAAAATCGCCCTGGATCGCGGCCTGCACCTTGAGTTTCGAGTTCTTCACCAGCTTCACGATCTCACGCGCCTTTTCGATGGAGATGCCCTGTTGCAGGTCCACTCTTTGTCGCACGGTTGAGCCTGCCGCCGGTTCGATCGCGCCGTAGGTCAGGGCCTTGAGCGACACACCGCGCTTGACCAGCTTCGTCTGCAGGACGTCATTGACCGACTTGAGCTTGTATTCATCGGCGGAGCTTAGCATGAGCGCCTCTTTGCCCTCCAGGTGAATGTCAGACTTGGAATCCTTCAGGTCGTAGCGTGTGTGGATCTCTTTGAGCGCCTGCTGCAGGGCGTTGGAGACCTCTTGCAAGTCGACCTTGCTGACGATGTCGAAGGAGTTCTCAGCCATAAACGACTAGTGTAACAAGGCCTCAACAATAGTCGAAATGCGTCCGCCCGCCGGTTACCCCTCTTGCGGCTTTGCCCGGCGAAAGAACCGGTAGAAGTTCTCCGTCGTCTGGTGACCGGTTTGTTCTGGGGAGATACCTCGCAGCTCGCCGATTTGGCTCGCGACTTCGGTCACGAATGCCGGTTCGTTGCGCTTTCCGCGGCGGGGGACGGGAGCCAGGTACGGTGAGTCCGTCTCGATCAACATGCGTTCCATGGGAACCATGCCCGCGGCATCGCGGATGGTTTGTGCCTTGGGGTAGGTGATGTTACCGGCAAAGGACACCATGAATCCGAGATCGAGCGATGCCCGGGCCTGGGCCACGGTTCCGGTGAAACAGTGCATCACGCCCCCGAGACCGGAGCTTTGCCAGTTGTCCCCTAGCAGCCGCAGCAGATCGTCCCACGCGTTCTGGCTGTTGTCGCTGGGCCGGCAGTGAATGATGATGGGAAGCTTTGCCGCCTTCGCCAGTTCCAATTGCTGCAGAAATACCCGCTGCTGCACCTCGCGGGGTGAATGATCGTAGAAATAATCTAGCCCGATTTCGCCCCAGGCAATGATCTTGCTATGCCGCGAAAGAGACATCAGCTCGTCGAAGTCTTCCTGCCTGGCAAGCCCCGCTTCGTGCGGATGGACGCCAACCGTGGCGTAAACCTGGTCATATTGCTCCGCTAACTTGATGGCGCAATCGAAGGTACCCGTGCCCGGGCCGTCGCCGTTGCCGATCGCCAGCATGGTGCTGACGCTGGCTGCCTTCGCCCGTGCAAAAACCTCCGCACGATCGCTGTCGAAGCGCTTGTTCTCAGGATGGCAGTGGGAGTCGGTGTACATGACTCTTCCCGCGCGAGTTGGGTGCAGTAAGCGGCTTCCGCGAGAACGCGAGGCGATGGCTCCCGGCTGAGCGAATCAGTCGCCGGCCATCCTTTCGCGAATTCACTTTAACCTCGCCCCCACCGGCACGTCTTCCAGGAACCCGGCCAGCACCGGCAGACCATCGTCCCCGTACGAGGCGGCGACGATCATGCCTTGGGACTCCAGTCCGCGAAGTTTGCGCGGTGCGAGATTGGCAACGATCACCACCTTGCGACCGACTAGTTTTTCCGGCTCGTAGGCTTTGGCAATCCCGGCGACAATCTGGCGGGTCTCGCTGCCCAAGTCCACTTCCAGGCGCAGCAGTTTGTCAGCGCCTTTCACTTTTTCCGCCACTCTTATCTGGCCGACACGCAGGTCAACCTTGGCAAAGTCATCGATGGTGATGGTATTGTTCGCCGGCACGGTGGCGGGAGCGGCGATTGCTGCCGGCTCGATGACCGCGCCCGACTCGGCGGCCGTTACCTGCGCGGCCTGTTCGGCTTCCATCAGCTGCATCCTTTCGACCGTGTCTTTGTCGGCGCGGGGAAATACCCCTTTCACCTTGCCCAGCCTGGTAGCGAACGGCAGTTGGCCCCAGGCAAGATTGCGAAGATCGAGCTTGCTTATATCCCCCAGTCCGAGCTGCTCCCAGATGCAGGCGGTTGCTTGGGGAATAACCGGGTGTGTCAGCGCAGTTACGATGCGCAGCGCTTCTGCCGCAGTGTGCAGGATGGTGGCCAGGCGGGCACGCGAATCCTGGTCCTCTTTTTCCGCAACTGCCCATGGTTCGTTCTCCACGATGTATTTGTCGACCGCCGCCACCAATCCCCACGCGGTCTCGAGCGCCCGCGAAAACTGAAACTGCTCAAACTGGGCATGAAAGGTGGCGATCGTCTGCCGCGCCAGCTCGGCGATGCTGTCATCCCCCGCGGTTCTCGCACCCAGCGAAGGATAGGGTATTTCGCCGTCGAAATAGCGGGTGATCATGGCCATTGTCCGGCTGGAGAGATTACCGAGACCATTCGCCAGGTCGGCATTGAATCGCTGCACCAGAGCATCAAAGCTGAAGGAACCGTCGCTGCCGAAAACAATCTCCCGCAGCAGGAAGTAACGCAGGGCGTCGGCGCCAAGAGTGTCGAGAATGGTCTCGCTGCGCACGATGTTGCCGCGCGATTTCGACATCTTGTTCTCCTCGAACAGCAGCCAGCCATGCGCCACGATGGACTTGGGTAGCGGCAGATCGGCTGCCAGCAGGAACGCCGGCCAATAGACGCAGTGGAAGCGGACGATCTCCTTGCCGATCATGTGGACGTCCGCCGGCCAATAACGGGCCAGCTTGTCTTTGTCTTTGGGATGGTCAGAGCCGTAACCCAACGCCGTGATGTAGTTGGCCAACGCGTCGAGCCAGACATAAATAACGTGCTTCTCATCGCCCGGAACGGGTATGCCCCAGGTGAAGGCGGTGCGACTCACCGACAAGTCGCGCAACCCGCCACGCACAAACGAGATCGCCTCGTTGCGCCTGGTTTCCGGACGGACGAAACCGGGGTTCTCGGAATAGAGCTTCAGCAGCGGCCCTTCCATCGCCGAGAGCTTGAAGAAGTAGTTTTCTTCCTGGATAGTCTCGGTTGGACGACCACATTCCGGGCAGCGCGCGCCGGGCTCGGTCACATCCACGTACAACTCGTCAAACACGCAATATTGTCCGCTGTATGAACCCTTGTAGATATAGCCGCGCTCCTTCAGCCGCTCGAACAAGGCTTGCACTCCGCGCACGTGGCGCGGCTCCGTGGTCCGGATGAAATCGTCATAGGTCAGCTTCATCCGGTCCCAAAGGTGGCGGAACTCGCCGGATACCCGATCGGCAAATTCCTGGGGAGAGCAGCCGGCAGCGACGGCGGAGCGTTCGATTTTCTGACCGTGCTCATCGGTTCCGGTGAGGAACCAGGTGTCGAATCCCATCATGCGCTGGCGGCGGGCGACGGTGTCGCATACCACCGTCGTGTAAGTGTGGCCGATATGCGGCCGCGCATTCACATAGTAGATGGGCGTCGTGATGTAAAACTTCCCGGGGTTATCCATTCTTCCTGTCCAGATACAGTCGAAGCGCCTCCTCGATCACCGTCTTCAGGGGCAGGTGTCGGTCGGCGGCAATGCGGCGGCAGTCCTCGTATTCCGGCGCAGCCTGCGACTCCACACCGTTCATGCTGGCAATCTTGATCCGTACCTCGCCCCAGCGCGTGCCGACGGCTTCGTGGCGGCGGCCCAGGGCGCAGCGCCCCTCGCGGCGGCTGCGAACTCCCAAAGTGCTGGTTTCTGCAAAGATGATATCGCGCAGCTCTGATTCGTTCTCCGGCCTGGCGAGCAGGGTCAGCAGCGTGCCCGGCCTGCCCTTCTTCATCTGCACCGCGGTAGTGAATACGTCCAGGGCGCCAGCGGACAACAAGCGTTCGGCGGTATACCCAATGACCTGAGGGTTGAGGTCGTCCAGGTTGGCTTCCAGCACGACGATTTCCTCCTGAACCGTCGCCCCGGCGGGAGCGGCCGCAGGGTATCGGGATTCAGCAGTCTCTCCGATGGTGATTCGAAGCACGTTCGCGTGCTGCGGAAAATCGCGCGTTCCCGCACCATAACCAATCCGCTCCGCTATCATCTTCGGGAGCGCACCGAACTCGGCCACTAGTGTGCGCACGATGGCGGCTCCAGTCGGGGTGACCAGTTCCTTCTGCACCTCGCCGGAATAAATGGGTACTCCTTTCAGAAGCTCCAGGGTGGCCGGTGCCGGAACCGGCATGACTCCATGGGCGCACTTGACGATGCCGCTGCCCAGATTCAAGGGCGAGGCGAAAATGCGTTCCACCGGCAGCGCTTCCGCACCTACCGCGGCGCAAACGATGTCCGCAATGGCATCGGCGGCCCCCACCTCGTGAAAATGCACTTCCTCGATGTCCTTGTGGTGAACCTTGGCTTCGGCCTCTGCCAGGGCGGTGAAAATGGCGCTCGCGGCCTGCCTGGCGCGCTGGCTGATTGGGGCCGCGGTTATGATCCGGAGGATCTCGTTTAGGTGCCGGTGCCGCGCATAACCGTGGTCTTCGGCCTGGGGCCGGCCATGCTCCCCTACGTTGTCGCCATGAGAAGGATGGCCGGATTCTGCGGTCCAGAACTCCTCCCGCGGCAAGTCCTTTTTGCCATTCACCACGACATCAATCTTGGTTGCGGAAATCCCGTTGCGATTCACCCTTGAACGTTCGAGGCTGGCGCCAATGTTCAGCGCCTCGACCGTCTGCTGCAGCAACTCGAAGGGAACTCCGGCATCGACCAGGGCGCCAAGGAACATGTCGCCGCTGATGCCGGAAAAACAATCGAGATATGCGATACGCATGGACTCGCCTGCCGGAATGCACCAACGCGCACTATGCGCGGTGGGAGCTTTCATCATAGGTAACCCTGGCATTAGCGTCAAACCCGCATGGATGCAGGGGTTTGTTATAATCACCGTTCTCCTCAGGTATTTGCGAGTGAATTCCCCATCACCCAAGGTCTGACGTAAAGCCTACGAGCGACGAGAGAACCGAGAGCCATCGTGTACCTGGAAAGACAGACGCAACTGGCGGGCCACGTGCGGGATTTTCTCCGCCAGAAGTATGAGGTTGAGCTCCCCCGCATTGTGATTGATACGCCGCCTGCGGTGGAAATGGGCGAGTTCGCCATGCCGTTTCCTTTCGAGCTGGCGAAACGGCTTCGCCAGGCGCCGCGCAAGATTGCCGAAGAAGTGGTAGCCGCGATGCCCGTGCCGCAGGGGTTCGAAAAGTTGGAGGTCGCTGGTGGCGGATACATCAATGCCCGACTGAAGCGGGATGAGGCTGCGCGGGCGCTGACGCGTGCCCCCGCCATCTCGCTGCCGGATCACCGCGAGGAGGGTGCGGCGAACGTCAAGGGGAAGATCCTCGTCGAGCACACCAGCATCAATCCCAACAAGGCGGCCCATATCGGCCACCTGCGCAACGCAATCCTGGGAGATACGTTCGTACGCTTGCTGCGGGCGGCGGGACACACCGTCGACATCCAGAACTACATTGACAATACCGGTGTGCAGGTGGCGGATGTGGTGGTGGGATTCACTCACCTCGAGAAGCTCTCGCGGGCACAGGTTGCGTCGCTGATCGCCGCCACTGCTCGTTTCGATTACTACTGCTGGGACCTGTATGCCGCGGTCTCGCAGTGGTACGAACAAGACCAGGCAAATCTTAATGTAAGACTTGATGTTCTGCATGCCATCGAGGCGGGTAATAACGAGATGGCTGAGATTGCGGAGATGGTATCGACGGCCGTCTTGCGGCGCCACCTCGAGACCATGGAACGCCTGGACATCGAATACGACTTTCTGCCCCGGGAGAGCGAGATCCTGCACCTTCATTTCTGGGACATGGCCTTCCGGCAGCTGCGGGAGAAGGGCGTGTTGTATTTCGAAAAAGAGGGTAAGAACCGGGGCTGCTGGGTAATGACCCGCCCCGCCGGGTCACCCAAGGCCACCGCCCAGCGCAACCGGGAGGCAGAAGGGGAGTTTAGCCAGGAAGAGCCGGGTCCGGATGAAGATGCCAAGGTGATCGTCCGCTCGAACGGAACGGTTGGTTATGTCGGCAAGGACATCGCCTATCACCTCTGGAAGTTTGGTCTCCTGGGCCGCGACTTTGGATACCAAAAGTTCTTTCGCTATCCCAACGGGCACGACTGCTGGATCTCCGCCGAGCGGGGAGATGCCGAGCACCCCCACTTCGGCGGGGTAGAGGCCATCTATAACGTCATCGACTCGCGCCAGAGCGACCCCCAGAATACGGTAGTCGAGGCCATCCGCTTGCTGGGCTATGCCGAGCAAGCCGACCACTATACGCATTTCTCCTACGAGATGGTTGCCCTCACGTCGCGCTGCGCCATGGAGCTGGGCTATGAGGTGAGCGAGGAAAACCGCACCAAGCCATACATCGAGGTGTCGGGACGCAAGGGATTTGGCGTAAAGGCCGACGACTTGCTCGATGCGCTGATCGCTGCCGCCAGGAAGGAAGTGGACAGCCGCCACCCCGGGCTGGACCACGTCGAACGCCACCATATTAGCCAGCAAATCGCCATCGGCGCGCTGCGTTATTTCATGTTGAAGTTCACCAAGCAATCGGTGATTGCCTTCGACTTCAAGGACGCTCTAGCCTTCGAAGGCGAGACCGGCCCGTACGCGCAATATGCTGTGGTGCGGGCCAACAACATCTTCCGCAAGGCCGGGGTGGAGCCGGACGTGGCCCTGGCGGCGGAGGTCGATTACGGGCGGTTCTTCGGCGAAGAAAGTGGCACGGAGATCTGGGAGCTTTGGTTGCTGGCCGGGAAGACCTCGTCGGTCATCGAGCAGTGTATTGCCACCACCGAGCCGGCGTATGCCGCCAAACACGCCTTCCAGCTGGCGCAGCAGTTCAATAACTTCTACCATCGCCACCACATCTTGACCGAGGTCGATGAAGGCCGCAAGCAGTTCTTGCTGGCAACCGTGGCCATCGTGCGGCGCGAGCTGTTGGCGCTTCTGGGGGTGATGGGAATCGACGTTCCCCCGGTAATGTAGGATTTCTTTAACCTATGTTTACTTTTAAGCCGATCGGGTTTGTACACACTCCATACTCGGCCACCGGCGAAATTCCCAAGGGCCTGGGTGCAAAGCACGACGCCGAGGGGGAACTCGAAATCCTTCCCGAGTTCGAGCCCGGCCTTATGGACGTCGAGGGCTTTTCCCACCTGTTCGTTATTTGGGCTTTCGATCGCTCCCAGGGATTTGAGCTGACGGGCAAGCCGCCTGCGGACAACAAGCCCCACGGCGTATTCGCCACCCGCTCGCCGCGGCGCCCCAATCCGATTGCCCTCAGCGTGGTCGAGTTGTTGGGCCGAGAGGGCCGGACACTGCGCGTGCGCGGCGTCGACATGCTCGATGGCACACCCATCCTCGATATCAAACCCTATTTATCGAGCATTCCGGAAGAGAAGTTGCGGCGGGGCTGGCTGGCGGAAGCCGAGGCACGAAAGAA